>Ga0181531_10000522_pt1 | contig 25648 bp, 21 predicted proteins | sample PEATcosm2014_Bin_38_FD_119743 | JGI IMG/M metagenome (GOLD analysis project Ga0181531, IMG submission 119743) | Peatland microbial communities from MTU Mesocosm Facility, Houghton, MI, USA - PEATcosm2014_Bin11_10_metaG | ecosystem: Environmental > Terrestrial > Soil > Wetlands > Peat | place...
AAAGAGTCCTTTGATATGTTCGAGGCCATGATGTTCAAGTTCCAGGAAGATACGGTCCGGTTCCTGTTCCGGATGCAGATTCTGGGACCGGACGGACAGCCCGTGAATGCCGCGCCCGAGGTGCGGCGCGAGGTTCCCAAGGCGCCGCCTGTGGCAAGTTCCGCGAAGCCATTGACGCTGGACGCGGAACCGCGGGAGATCGCGATTGCTACGCGCCAGCCTTCGACCACCATCGATGCGCTGGAGAAAGAGTTCCACCGCAAGAAGCAACGGGAACTGGCAGTGGCGAGCCGTTCGGGCGGCGGGGATGGCAGCCAGCCCTCGCAGCGGAGAACCGGGGAAAAGGTAGGGCGCAACGACCCTTGCCCCTGCGGAAGCGGGAAGAAATACAAGAAGTGTCACGGGGCGGAGTAGCAGGAACGGCGTAGGCGAAAAGTGGCGCCGGTGGGTCTGCCTGGACCTCCTGTCCGGCCGCGTGGACAGGCGCTTGGCCAAGGCGGCTTTGAAGCCCTTTGGCACTAGTTTAGAGCGAAATAGCTTTTCGTGGTCTGTCCCTATGGCCGAGGGTTTTCCTTCGAATTCACAGAATCTCGATCGATTCGCATGATGGTTTTGCCGAAGAGCTCTGCAAGCAATGCCGCCACCCGATGAGGATAAAAATGCTGAAACAGCGAGTAGCATTCGTGGCTTTGTGTGTGGTTTTGGTTGCGCCTGGATTCTCGCAGCAACCGGGGGATTCGGATGAAAAGCTCGCATCCGATTTCTGGGCGTGGCGAGCGCGCTACGGTCAGTACACGGGCGATGACGTGACGCGCATGGAGCGTCCAGCAGGCGTGGTCCGCGATTGGTCGGCCGCGAGCGTAGAAAAGCAGCGCAAGGATTTGGCAACATTCGATGAGCGCTGGAAGAAGCTGACTGGCCGGAGTGCACCGGTCCCGCAGCAGGTGGACCATCGGCTCATTGGGTCGGCGTTGGCGCGCGTGCGATGGGAGTTGGACATTCTCAAGCGATGGCAGCGCGATCCAAATTTCTATATCGAGCAGACACTGACCGCCGTGGCGGAAGCCCTGACGGTACCGGGCCCGTATGACGAGAGGCGGAGCCGGGAGATCCTGGCGCGATTGAACAATGTCCCTGCGATCCTGAAGCAGGCGCAAGAAAACCTCGCGTCGCCGCCGGCGCCGTTCGCGGAAATGGCGATTGATTCGCTAGCCAACATTCGACCGAGACTGCAGCAATTTGCCAGAACGCTGCCGCCGCAGACCACGATTGGCACTGCAGAGTGGCAGGCATCAGCGGAGCGGGCCGCGGCGGCCCTGGAGGCATACAGGGCATGGCTGGAGAAGGCTTTGCCGGCATTGCCTGCACAATCGGCGATCGGACGCGAGAACTACACGTGGTTCCTGCGCAAAGTCGCGCTTATGCCGTACACACCTGAAGAATTGGTTGCGCGGGCCGAGCAGGAATGGCGGCGCGCGGTTGCATTTGAAGGGCTCGAGGCAAACCGGAATCGCTCGGAGCCGCCCCTGGCGATGGCGCCGACTCTGGAGGAATTTATCGCGCGCAATCAAAAGGCGGAAGCGGGAGTACGTGAATTCCTGGAGCACAAGGGAATTCTTACTTTGCCAGCATGGCTGCAGCACTTCACTCTTCGCCCCCAGCCACCATACCTGGCGGCGCTTGGGGATTTCATTGAGATGGATGACTTCACCTCTCCCTCGCGGCTCGACCAGGATGGGATACGGTACGTGGCTCCGCCCTCGCCGGACGCAGGCTATTTCTGGGTTGCCGATGCCAAGGACCCGCGCATACAGATTGTCCATGAGGGCACCGTCGGCCATTATGGGCAACTCTGCGCGTCGTGGAAGAATCCGGATCCGATACGCCGGCACTACTACGACTCGGGCGCCAATGAGGGCATTGGATTCTATTCCGAAGAGATGATGCTGCAATCGGGGCTCTACGACGACAGCCCACACACGCGGGAGATCGTCTACAACCAGATGCGCTTGCGTGCGCTGCGCGTGATCGTGGATGTGAAGTTGGCGCTGGGGACGTTCACGCCGCAGCAGGCGGTCGATCTTCTTGAGCACGACGTCCCGATGGACGACGCAGATGCGCGGACGGAGGTCGTCGAGATGGGTGAGTTGCCGGGACAGAAGATCGCATACCAGACCGGAAAACTGCAGATTGTGCAGATGATGGAGGATGCTCGACTCAAACAAGGAGATAAGTTCAGCGTGCGGGAGTTTCACGATTACATATGGCTGAATGGCAACGTGCCAATCGCGCTGCAACGGTGGGAGTATCTGAGTATGACCGATGAAATAAGCAGACTAGGGGGATTGAACTAAAGTTGCCGCCTGAGGGGGAGAATCCTGCGCAAGGAGTGGGGATCGCTTTAAGCAGCATTTGGTTCTCCTCGCGCCTGCGCGGCTAAGGGCTGGCATCGGAAAAACAAGCGGCGCTCTTATCCGAAAAGGCCGAACGCTTTCTTCTTGACCTGATTTGCAGGCAGGCCACAGGCTGTTCTAGCCATCTGCCGAATCGCCTTTGAGATGGGCGAATCCTTCAGGGCAAGCGGGGTGGCCGCGTTTCGAGTCCGCCGGGCTTCGGCATAATCGTCGGGGATTCTCCAATCGGCCGGCCGGGTAAGAGCCTTTGCAATGTGCCCTTCATTGACCCCCAGAGAGTGAGGAATATATCGGTTGAGTACGATTTGAAGTCTTCGGCCACGTTTGGCAAAGAACTGAGAGATCAGGCGATTCGCGTTGCGCAACTCGGAAATGCCCACCTGTGTGACCAGGTAAATGGTTGAGGATTCGTCGAAGAGAGCTGAACCCATCAGGTCAATTCTCGATCCGGCATCCACCACGATGTAATCGAAACTTTCCCGGGCGACGGAGAGCAATTTGTCGATGGCGTCGTTGGAGGGCAGGCTCGGAGAGAAGTCGGCTGGCGCCGCGAGCAAGTACATCCCCGAACTGTGGCGAACAAGAAGCGAGGAGAGAAAGCTCGAATCCAGCCGGCTGGGTTCGTTAAGCGCGTTGATGGTCGAGAATTCATTGACCATCCCGAGATTGATCGCCGCGTCTCCGAGCGGGAGGCCGAGGTCAATCAACAAGGTGCTCTGGCTCGACTCCTGGGAAAGCAAGATCGCAAAGTTGGAAGCAATGGTGGTGACTCCACAACCTCCTTTGGCGCCGAGAAACACGAATTGCCGCCTGCCTGTTCCTTTGGCGCCGCCAATCGCCCCGCGACGGCCCGTGATGCGGGCCAATGCATCAGCCATGTCGACGGGAGCAAGGGGGAGTGTGAGAAACTCGCGGGCGCCTGCGCGCAAGCTTTGGACCACCAGTTCACGGTCTTTCTCCGCAGAGTAGACCATCACGGTTGCCAAGCCAAAGGAGCAGATGCGCTCCACCACATCGAAGGCGTATTCCGGGTCACTGTCCAGGTCAAGCAGAACTGCGTCGCAATGCTGCTCCAGCATTTGGGGCAGGTCCTCGAGATCGGCAGGATAGGCATCATACTCCCGGGTCACCACCCCGGAGACAATGCCGAGCCGCTGAGGACCGCCGAGCGCACCACCTTTGCACTCAGCGAGAGCACTGGCTACCGCCTGCCGGCGCTCGTCGTTCGGGCCGATGAGCAGAATCGATAAGACGCCGTCGCCAGGGGCATCTGAATCCTCGATAGAAGACGACATGGCTGAATTGTGACTCCCCGTTCGCGGCAACTGTGTTTAGTCTATCCTGAGATCGCGAAACCTTCGACGACCGCTCTCAGGGAAGACACAACGCGGCGCTTCTCCTTGAGATGCCGCCTGTCCAACCGAAGGCGGGTTGAAGAAGTTCTCCCCCTCGGCGGTGAAATGTGCGCCAAGGGCGGGCGGAGGAAACCGCGCCGGCGATCCCGCTGCGGTTGCCTGCTACGGCGCGAGGGCGAAGTTGACATCGACCTGCACCGTCGCCTCGCCAGAGCCTGACGAGAATTTCCATTTCCGCACCGCATCTTCGGCGGCGGGCGCAAGCGCCCGGTTGCCGGTGATTGTTTTCACCTCGCTCACTTTGCCGTCGGCGTCCACCTTGGCCTCGATCTCGACCACGCCGGCGATCTTCATGCGCTTGGCAAGTTCCGGGTAAACAGGCGGCACACGCGACTTTACGGCCCTGCTGTCCGCTGCCCCTGCTGGTAACGTCAGGGTCACCACGAGCGCCAAAACGGCAGCCTGGCAAAGCCTTATCCCGGCATGTCGCCGCCTGCAGGGAGCTTTTGCGAAACGATCAACGTTCATCGATCCTCCTGATGCTTCTGAAGTTTAAAAATCGCTCATTTGAGCTATCGGCGACAGGGGGATCCTGCATTAGCTAATTCTTAAAGCCTGGTAACTTGGGAAACGCCGCATTTCCCGAGTGCCGCTGGGAAGAACGGGCGGCCGGGGCCCGTCTTGCCTCAGGTTTGTTCAGGGAACATGGAAGGGCAGCGCCAAGGAGGGCGCATCTACTTGTATCAGTTAATCTGCTGCGCCAGCCGCCGCGACGGCAGCGAAGGTCAGGTCTTCGGCGGTGGAGTGGCGCTGTTGGCGCCAGATGTCGAAAAGGCGGCCATAGCTGAGGGTGATGTACTCGGAATGTTGGACACCGAGGCGGAGAGCGGCGCGGTCGATCCATTCTGGGGTGCCTTCGAGTTCGGCATAGTCGCCGATAGGAGTCTCGTCTACCACGCATTGGCCCTCGCCGTCGGTCCACTCCGCGCGCCATTTTTCGTAGCGAAAGGCGGCGACCAGGCCAAGCGAAAGAAACACCTCGGCCATCGCCTCGCCGTCGGAAACCTCGGTTTCGGTCTCGATGCGGTGTTTGTGACGGCCCTCGCCAACCCCTGAATCGGGAATCCGCTTGTGGGTCACGGTCCAGCGGCCGGCGTAGTTGCGGATGCGGAGAATCTCGGTCCGGGCGCGCATTTTCCGCTCCGGGGTGTCGTAGAGGACATTGCTCTCAAGTGTGCGCGAGGTTTGGAGCCGAAAACCGGCGCCCTCGAGCCGCTGGGCGAGGCCTGGCAGATCCTCAACGGAGAACTTGATTTCGATTTCGACGGCCATCTTAAGCAGTGAGTATAAGGCAGATGGCGGCGATGGAGCGCAAAAGGCGAGAATAGGAGGGTGAAGACCCTGCGATTGATGGTGGACGCGGAGCACCTCGATTCGGATGAAGCTCAGAGAAGCCTGGAGCGCGGAGCGCAGATTCTGCGTGCCGGAGGACTGGTGGCTCTCCCTACCGAGACTGTCTACGGACTGGGTGCCAATGCCCTGGATCCGACGGCGGTGGGGCGCATCTTCGCGGCCAAGCAGCGGCCAGCCTGGGATCCGGTGATCGTGCATATTGCCAGTTTGCGGATGTTGGAGGCGCTGGTAAAGGAGGTTCCCGAGCCGGCGTGGAGACTGATAGAAGCTTTCTGGCCAGGACCGCTGACGTTGCTGCTGCCGCGGACGCAAGCAGTGCCGGATGCGGTAACGGCGGGCCGGGCGCTGGTGGGGGTGCGAATGCCCGCGCATCCGGTGGCGCTGGAACTGATTCGGCGGGCGGGAATTCCGGTGGCCGCGCCGAGCGCGAATACATTTGGGCACACGAGTCCCACGACAGCGGCACATGTACTGGACGATTTGGACGGACGGATCGATGCGGTTCTGGATGCAGGGCCGACTGCGCGTGGCGTCGAGTCCACGGTACTCGATCCCTTTCAGAGCCCGATGGCGATTTACCGGCCTGGGGCGGCGACGGCTGACCAGATTCGCGAAATTGCCGGAGCCGTAGAGATTTTTCACAGTGCCGGAACGCCGGAAGAGACAGCAAGGGAAGGGATGCCATCGCCGGGGGTGGGGCTGCGGCACTATGCGCCCAGAGCGCGACTGGTGCTGGTGGGGGCGCCGTTGAGCAGGCTCCGCCAGATGCTCAGCGAGGCGGCGACTTGTCTGCGTAAGGAGCGGATTGGTTTGATGCTGCCGACCGAGATCACCTCCCCGATCAGGCGCGCGGTTGTTTACCCCTGGGGCCGATGGTCCGCGCCCGACGAACTGGCACGGGAACTGTATTCCGGGCTGAGAGCCTTGGACGCCCAGGGCTGCACCGTCATTCTCTGTCCAGTGCCGCCGGCGGCGGGAATTGGCGCGGCCATCCGCGATCGGCTGATCAAAGCTGCGCAAAGTGAACGGCCAGCGGCCAGAAGCCGCTGACAAGAGGCTATTGGCCGGCGTCGCCCAGTTTGTACATGTACTTGATTGCGGATTTGTAAACAAGAGTCTTGGTGCGGCCGCGAAGCTTCAGGGTGTTCCGATCGTACCACTCGATGCAACCCTCGACCTGTTCTCCGTCCTCGAGCACAACAACCATGGGGGTCTGCGACTGGATCTGCTTTTGCAAATAGAAGAGCTCGGCATTCCGCAACTGCGTTTCCTCCGCGTCGGAGTGGGCTGAAAAGCGGAAAGGAAGCGTCGCAGGCGCATTCCTCAGAGGATGTGCTTTCGGCCTTCCGGGGCCTGCAACGTCTTGCCTGCCGGCATGATGCAAAATCGTCTCACTGCTCATCCGATGCCACCCTCCCTGGGAAGAGTTGAAACTCGAAGTCGATGCCGGCGTTCGATCGGCAAATTGAAAAGGGCAAAAGCTCGCTGGTCCCCGTTGCTGCACCGGGGTTTGAAGTCGAATGGGGGGTACGGCGCGCCATTTCCACCCTGAAGAAGCGCCGGATACGAGGCTGCGACGGCAGAAAGCGCCCATCGAGTACCGGCATCCGTGAAATGGCGGGGATTGCTTGTACCCGAAGAGATGCCGGACAGTGTGTAGGGGTTGCTTTTTTTCTTTGCGACTAGTTGCGATCGAGGCCGACCGCCATGGCGTCGAGCGAGAGCGAGCGGAGAAGGTTGCGGCGCATACCCTGCTCCACCTGGACCAGGGCGTGGGCGGCCGAGTCGATCCAATCCACGGTCAGCCCCTGCGCCAGCCGGTCCAGTTCGGCGGCCAGGTCGAGATTGCGGATGAGGCGCGGCGTGCCGGCTACGACCAGGAGCAGGTCTTCGACAAGGCTGCCCAGGGCGCGAAGCAGGTTGAGGGTTTTTTCCTGGCCGTCGGCGCCGGCGCGGTAGCTCTCGGTGGCGTGGAAGAGCTGGGAGTAGTCAGGATCGCGCAAAGCCGCGCGAAGCAGCACCAGGGCATCCTGGCGGCTCGCGAGGTAGACGCCCAGGTCGAGGGTCAGGGCGCGGCCCACGGCGCCTTCGGCGAGGCGGGCGGTCAGGGTGCGGTCAGGCGGCTTGAGCTCCGGACGGCGCTGGGCCAGCAGGCCGTCCAGATCGGAGGCGGGGATCGTGCCCAGGCGGTGAACCACGGCGCGGGAACGGATGGTGGGCAAAAGTTCCTGGGGGTTCTCAGTGAGCAGGATCAAGGACGTATGCTCTGGCGGCTCTTCGAGAACTTTAAGCAAGCTGTTGGCCGCCTCCTTCATGAAAGCCGAGGATGTGAAGATGGTGAACGTGCGCTTGGACTCGACCGGCGGGCGATAGTAGGCCACGTGAATCACCTGGCGCACCTGGCCCAGCTTGATCAGCAGTTGCGGCGGGTCGGGAGGGACAATGAGCACGTCGGGATGGGTCTGGATAAGGATGCGGGTCTCGCGCTTGTCGGTGTCGCGCAGGTCCTCGCGTGCGGCCACTGCCTCGGCCACCCGTTCTTCCAGGTTGGCTGCGGCGCCGATGCGAGTGCAGTTCGAGCAAATGCCGCAGAAGTCGGGCAGGCCGTCCGTTTTGGTGGGGTGGAGGCAGTTGACGGTTTTGGCTAGCATGAGCGCCAAAGTGTACTTGCCGGCTCCGCGCGGGCCGGCCAGGATGAGCGAGTGGGGAAAACGCTCCGCGCCAATGCTCTCCCGCAGCCTGGTCACCGTTGCCGCATTGCCGAGAAACTCCTGAAAGCCCACGCTTCGAGTTTAGAGCATTTGTGGAAGGCGGCGGAAGGTTCAATAACCAGGTCCCGAGGCGGACACCTGGACGTCCTGTCCGAATCGATGAGGCACGGAGCCGGGTGTATGCTCGCAGGATGAAAGAGCCCTGCTGGCGCAATGCCGGAGAAGCTGACGGGGGTCATGTGAAAGAGTCTCGAATGACGTTGAAGACGGTGATGTTTCTTCTTTTTGTTTCGCTATCCAACGGCCTTTGCGCGCAGGTGCCGGGCCGCGTGGGAGCTGCCTTGCCCCAGGCTCAAATCCAACACGCAGCCACCGGGCTCGCGCAGCACGACTTTCTCTTTGCGGGCGAGTCGCACGACCGCACCATCTTCATTGTGCGTGGCGGCAAGATTGTCTGGAGTTATAGCGACCCAGCGGGCAAGGGCGAGATAAGCGACGCGGTCTTGCTATCAAATGGGAATGTGCTCTTCACACGCCAGTATGGGATCACCGAGATTACACCGGCGAAAAACGTGGCGTGGTCTTACGATGCGCCGGAGGGGTACGAGGTCCATACGGCCGTGCCCGTCGGCAAGGACCGCGTCCTGTACATCCAGAACGGCGCCATCGCGGTGGCGCGGGTAGTGAACAAACTCACCAATGCGACCGAGAAGGAGATCACCCTGAAAACCAGGCAGCCGCCAAGCACGCACGGTCAGTTTCGGCACGCGCGGCTCACTGCGCAGGGGACGCTGCTGGTGGCGCACATGGACCTGAACAAGGTGGTGGAGTACGACCCGGACGGGAATGAGCTTTGGTCGTTTCCCGCGGACCGTCCGTGGGGCGTAACTCCCTTGGCCAATGGGAACGTGCTGATCACGGATCACCAGGGCGTGCGAGAGATCACGCGGCGGGGCGATTCGGTGTGGAACTGGAGCCCGGCCGATGCCCCCGGCTACAAGTTTGCCAGCCTGCAACAAGCCTGGAGGCTGCCGAATGGGAACACCGTCGTCAACAACTGGGTCAACGAGTGGAGCACGACGCCCGCGGACATGGTAGGGACTTTACAGGCCATCGAGGTGACTCCGGCCAAGCAGGTGGTGTGGGCACTGGCCTCGTGGACCGAGCCAACAAAGCTGGGGCCAGCCACGACGTTCCAGTTCCTGGACGGGCCTTCGGCGGCAGAGGATGTGCACTTCGGGGAGATCAGGTAGGGATCGTATGGACGGCCATTCCAGACACTCTTAGCGAGTGCCCAGTCCCAGCGTGTGGCCGGTCTCATGGGAACAATTCTGTTGTTCCCGGCGCTGGTCCGGGCGAAGAAATGAAACGGCGCTCGACCCTCAAGCCACCCGTCTTAACCTCGCTGGTTGGCTTCTAATGAATGGGTGCGCGGGCTTCGCGACAAGGGAAGCACATAGGAACCGGTGCTCTTCCAGTTCGCTCTTCGCGCGCTCCATATCGACGTTCTTAAGGGCCGCAAACTTCTTGCTGACCCGATAGCACAAAGAGGAGAGAGCCTCAATATACTCGCTGTGCCTGGCTTCAAAGGCTTGCTCCAGATCCCTGCAAATGATGCAACCCATTCCTACCTCCTCCGGCTCTTTGCGAAAACGCGCTAGCCGAAACTTGGTCGCGGTTTTAAAAACAGCCTGAAATCCCGGTCAAAGTGATTTGCCGGCAAGGGCCAGAATGTTCCAGTGTGAAGTCTTCGGTGAAGGACAGCCTGTTCGGCGCACTTCGGGCAGGCTCGATCCGGGAAGGGCTGTCTCCGTCAGCCCGGATGGCTGACGAGGATGAGTTCTGCTTCTTCTCAGGACTCGCAGAAAGATGATTGGTTGCGCCGAATGTCTTGTAGTGGCCCATCTCAACTCCAATTGCTTTTTGTTTGCTTCGACGATGCTCGTCAAGAGCGATGCATTGAAGGCTTTAGGCGAAAAGACTAAGTCTCGACCGCTCCTGCTTAAGGAGACAGGTCAGAGGCCGCCTGTGCGGCCGCGGCGGGAAACCGTATCGAAGCGACAATAACGTGTTGCTTCGGTCGTTTGTCAGTCTGGGAATCGCTCCCTGGAAAACCACACGGGCCTCAGGGGCAAAAGGAAAAAGACCTTCAGGTGAGCCCTCTAAGTCCAGAGAATCTGAACGGAGGTTGTAGTTTCGCAGGACTCACTCTATCCTCAGTGCTACGCCGAATCGAAACGTATGTCAAGCGCAATTTCCCAGGTCTGCTATTTCAGCGCAGACTCGCGAAAATGGCACCGCGAATGAGCGGACTTGAAACCCCAAACAGGGCAAGCTGCGAAATCGCCAGGTTCTTGGTGAGGGATTCATCCGATCCGGTTGGCGGTAAGCAGCCGCCCGGCTACGGCTTCGACGATCTGCTCGTGCGCCTCGTCGATGGTGAGGTTGCCCTCGATGAGCACGACACGCGCCGGCTCGCGAGCCGCTATTTCGCGGTACTTCAGCCATACGCGGCGATAAAAGGATTCCTGCTCGAGCTCGAATCGTCCTTCGTCCTGGCCGGTCTGGGCGGCGACGCGCTGGTTGCGGCTGCGGGCCCGGGCCAGGGAAGATTCCAGCGAGGGCAACAGGAGCATCGTGAGATCAGGCTGGAGGTTGTTGCAGACCAGGCGGTGCAACTCCAGCACCACCTCCGATCCGAGTTCGCGGCCGCCGCCCTGATGCGCTTCCGTGGAGTCGGTAAAGCGGTCGCAGAGGACGATATTGCCCTGGTCAAGGGCGGGACGAATGACTTCGGCGATGGCCTGGGCACGGTCGGCAAACATCAGCGCCATCTCGGCCATCGGCGCAAGGCCGTTCGAGCGGGAGTCAAGCACCAGGGACCGTATACGGTCTCCAGTGGCGGTTCCGCCGGGCTGACGGGTCACGGCGACAGCGTGGCCTCGCCTTTCCAGCCAGGCGGCTAAACGCCTGACCTGTGTCGTTTTGCCCGAACCGTCTAGACCTTCGAGAGTGATAAATAGACCGCGCGACATGCGGTGAGTCTACCACCGCAACAAAGAGGGAGACGGGGCTGCTTCCTTTGTGTTACAAGAGGGTAATTTCAATTGTCAACGGAGACAGGCGACTGGGCTCCGATGGAGATGAATGAACGTGGATTCTCGCACATTGTTTCGACTCTCTGTATGCGGCTTCCTTGCCGCCGCCCAACTGTTCGCCAGCCGCGCCAATGCACAGAACCTCACATTGGAGGGACAGACCGGCGGGTTCATCACGCCCACGGCCTATGTGGTGTATTCGGAAAAGGGCCAGATGCTTTCGCACCCCGCGGTGGGCTACCACTTTATCAATGCCAACAAAGTGATTGGCGATGTGCATACCTTCAGCATTGAAGAGGGGTTCGCCAACCGGGCCGAGTTGGGCTATACACGAAGCGTGCACTGGACGGGCGACAGTACGGCGTTCAGCAATCTGTGGCACTACGCGGGGATGAACATCTTCAACGGCAAGGTGGTCGTCATCAGGGACGGGCAGGGCGGGCCCTGGACCCCAGGCTTGGCGGTGGGCGGCGTGGCGCGCACCGGAGACCGCTTTGTGAGCGGGGCGCTGAATCAGGAGTTGCTGGGGGTGTTGAAGACCTACTCCAACGGGGATGTGTATGTAGCGGCTACGAAGACGTGGCTGCATCCACCGCTTCCCTTTCTTGTGAATTTTGGATGGAAGGCCACCAATGCTTCGATCTATGGGCTCGGGGGGCAGAGCACGCGGGTTGGAGGGCGGCTGTTTGGAGGCTTGGGGATTCCGCTCCCTGGGCCGTTCAAGACGGCCATCGTTCCCTCGGCCGGCTTCTCCCAGGAACCACCAACCTCGGTGAATCTGGGCGCCATCTTGGTCGGCGGCAGGGCACACTTGCCCACCACTCTGGACTACGCGGTGCGGGTCACCCAGAAAGATCATCCCCACTTTGCCTTCGACGTGGGGATTGGGCAGGTGGCGGGAATGATCGGAACCACGGCGGTCCCAACCGGACTCCCCGCTCCCTATCCCCCGGTTGTGCTGGTACCGGTAAATCTTGAGGCGCGGCACGTGGTGGGGATTGGGCTCAGTATCCGGCCCTGAATACGCGCCCTGGCAAGGCTGAAGTTGAGAAATCTGGCGGTGTGGATTCGACGCGGCCTGGTGCGGGCGGGTGGTCTGGCCAAGGTGCGCCCAGAACATAGCCTGAGATCCAGCAGAGCCGCCAGGACACACGTTGCAATCAAAGCGGAACGAGTCCATGGTCAGAAATGGGCCTTTTTGTGTGCATGGCGTGCGCACGAGCATCACTGGGGCCGGGGTTTACGCCCGCAAGTGCAACTTCTGGCGGCAAGGAGGGTTTTCATAGGGCAGAGACTGGCCGCGACAACGCGTTTCAGCTCCTATCGGCAAAAAGAATCAGGAGGTTTTTTCTTATGCGACGATTCCGCTCTGTGCGTTGGGTTTTGCTGGCGCTTTTGCTCTCTGTCATCCCCGCATCCTCGTTCGCGGGAGTCTTCATCAGTGTGAGTTTTGCTCCACCGGTACTGCCCGTCTATGTACAGCCGGTGTGTCCGGAGCCAAACCTGATCTGGACGCCAGGCTACTGGGCTTATGGCCCCGATGGCTATTTCTGGGTGCCAGGTGCATGGGTGCCTGCTCCCTATGAGGGTGCGCTCTGGACGCCCGGCTACTGGGGCTGGTCCGGCGGCCTGTATGTGTTCCATGAGGGCTACTGGGGCCGCCACGTCGGCTACTACGGCGGTGTGAACTACGGCTTCGGCTATATGGGCATCGGCTTTGTAGGTGGCGAGTGGCGCGGCCACGAGTTTGCTTACAATACCGCGGTCATGCATGTGGACGGCAGGTATATCCACTCGACCTATGAAGACCGGGCGATTGTGGACAGAGCCACGGTGGCCAGAGACAATCGCGTGGCCTATAGCGGTGGTCCCGGCGGCATCAATCACCCGGCGAGCGCCCAGGAGCGCGTGGCCGAGCACGAGCAGCACGTCACCAAGACCTCTTTCCAGGCGCGGCACGAGTCCGCGGCTAGTTCCGACAGAAGCTCGTATGTGAAGAACAATGGGGGGCATCCGCAGAACCTCGCGGTGGCCAGGCCGTTGCCGGCAGAGACGCATCCCGCGCCTGCAGCACGGCCCATGCAACAGTCCCACCCCGTGCAGCAGCAATCGCAAGTGAGGCCCATGCAGCAATCGCACCCCACGCACCAGCAACCGCAGGACCGGCCCATGCAGCAATCGCGCCCCGCATATCAGCAACCGCAGGCGCGGTCTATGCAGCAGCCTCAGCCGCGGCCTGCACCCCAGGCACAGTCCCGGCCTGCGCCGCAACAGCACCCTGCGACCCATGAAGATCCAAAGGAGAAAGAGCGCAGATAAGCGATGCCGCCGGCTCACAACCAGAGGCCCACGGTCAGCCGTGGGCCTCTTTGCTTTATCTTGCGGCGAGTTCGATGCCCGCGATCTCGACTTCCAGGCCGCCATATTCGGGGTGATCGTTTTCGCGGATACGGTAGGCCAGATCGATCGCGCTGCCCCTCGCCAGCCCGAGGGAAGCGGCGCGTGCGGCCAGATCCCAGCCCACGGCGCGGATCGAGTTGCTCGAGCCGGCCAAAACCGCGGATTGAGCTGAAGACTGGCCAGCATCGAGAACTGGCTGCTGGGCCAGTTCGAGGCGGATGTGCCGCTCCTTGATGATTCGCGGCGCCACCAGCAGGCGCGCATTGCGGGCCATAAACACCGGCTCTACATTGCCGTGCCCGAGCGGCTCCAGTTTGCGCAGCCAGCCGGCCAGTACGGGGGTAATCCGATCCAGGGGCAACTCGGCGTGAATGTGCAGGAGGCGCTCGGGTTCACGGGCTGCAAGGTGCTCTTCCGCGTAGAGGCGGAGGCGGCGCTTCAGCTCAGGCAGCAACGCGGCTGGCAGAGCAAAGCCCACGGCGAATGCGTGGCCGCCGAAGCGGGTGAACAGGTCCGCGCAGCTTTCGATTGCATCGAGCAGCGGAAAGCCATCGACGGAGCGGCCGGAGCCGTGAGCCACGCCGTCCTCGACGCTGACCACGATGGCCGGCTTGGCGGTGCGTTCGACCACACGCGAGGCGAGAATGCCGATCACCCCGCGATGCCACCCGTCCCCGTCGATCACCAGCAGGCGGTCGGCGGCCAGTTCTGCGGATTCCTCGGAGCCGGGGGCCAGGCGGGCCTCAATGGTACGCAGCGCGGTGGCCTCGGTGTCGCGGCGCTCGCGATTCAGGCGCTCCAGCTTGGCGGCCAACTCAGCCGCGCGGGCGGGATCGCGGGTGGAAAAGAGCTCGATCACCTCGGAGGCCACGTCCATCCGTCCTGCGGCGTTGATGCGCGGCGCCAGCCGGAAGGCTACATCGAAGCCGGTGAGCTGTTTGGCGGCCGGATCGAGCGCCGCTACGGCAAACAACGCGCGCAGGCCGAGGCCCACCGGCCGGCGCAGCTCGCTTAGGCCGAGCGCGGCGATGACGCGGTTTTCGCCGCGCAGCGGCACGGCATCGGCTATGGTGGCGATCGCGGCCAGCTTGAGGAAGCTGGGGAGGGTCTTCTCGCGGGTGCGTCCCGGGTCGCGGCGCGTCAGCACGGCCTGGGCCAACTTCAGGGCGATGGCCGCGCCGCAGAGGGACTTTTCAGGGTAGGAACAGCCGGGCTGATTGGGGTTGAGGATGGCCAGCGCCGCTGGGACGGCATCGTCTGCCTGACATAGATGGTGGTCGGTGATGATGAGGTCCAGCCCCAGTTTGCGCGCGGTCTCCGCTTCGGCAAAGGCCCTCATACCGGTATCCACCGTAATGACCAGGCGTACGCCCTCGGCATAGGCCGCTTCAAGCACGCTCGATTGCAGGCCGTAGCCCTCACGGAGGCGGTGGGGCACATGGAAGCGCACCAAGCCGCCCAGCATCTCAATGGCGGTCTTCAGCAAAACTACGGCGGTCGTGCCGTCCACGTCGTAGTCGCCGTAGAGCAGAACCGTTTCGCGGCCTGCTATCGCTCGCTCCAGCCGCTCGACGGCCGCATTCATGCCCAGCATCAAATATGGGTCGTGGAGATGAGCCAGTCCTGGGTTCAGGAAAGCGAAGGCCTCAGCGGCCTGCGTGATCCCGCGGGCGACCAGCAACTCAGCGAGCACTAAAGGGAGTCGTGCGGATTTGGCCAAGGAGGCGGATGCCTCGGGGTGCGGCTCGGCGAGAAGCCATCTCTGCCGGGGAAGAGGGCGTGGCGGCGCTGGACCGCGGTCCGCAATGCCCACTGAACTCACCCGGCTTACTCGTCCTCGCCGTCGTTGTGATGCGCGTCGTCGATCACGATGTCCTGGAAGCTTTCAATGTCCTCAAGCAGCGCCTGGAAGCGCTCATACCACTCGGTCGTGGTTTCGTGCAGAAACACCAGCCCCTGGTAAACGAAGCCAAGTTGAATGTAGCCGAGATTGCCCGCGTACTTGCGCAGCCATTGGGCTTCCACCAGTTCGGTGGCTTCCTCGTCGGGGAAATTCATTTCTCCGGCTTCCTCGACCAGCGCTTCGAGTTCTTCGCGATCGAGCGACATTTCGCTGAAGGTGACAAAGGGAGCGCCCACGTGCTTGGCCATCTCCACAAAGTCTTTCCATGCGTCGGGATTGTCCTGGCCCTCCCAAACAATCGAGGGAATGTCCTCGGTGACGTATCCGGGGAGGCGGCGGAGACCGTGGCCTTCAATAAAGGCCACCATGTCGTCTTTCAGCGAGAGAAGGTTTTCCGTGGTCATAGTCAAGCCACTATTTTCTCAGATTCACCCGGGCTCAGGCGGTCCGATTGTGGAAACTTTAAGAATGCAGGGCCGAGGACTGCGACTGCGGCTTTAGTCTGGAGGGAGGAGGATCGCCGTTTGCCCGCATTCGAGCGCCACGTTTTTGTCTGCCACAACATACGCCCAGAGGACGCACCACGACCGTCCTGCACGACCGACGGAAAGAGCGAACTGCACACCCGTTTGCAGCAGCTGGCCAAAGCCGCCGGTTTGGGGACAAAGGTGCGGATCAACAAGTCCGGCTGCCTGGACCAGTGCGAGCACGGACCGACCGTGGTGGTTTACCCCGAGGCGGTCTGGTACGGCAAAGTCAGTCCCGAAGATGCGGCGGAGATCGTCGAGGAGCACTTGATTGGCGGGCGGCCTGTTGAACGTCTGCGCTTGGCCGAAGAATGCCTGAATACCAAGAGTTGCCCGCACCGGACTTGAGGAGCGCGGGCCGGAGCTTTCAACCCAGTCCGGGGATCGCGCGGGAAAGCGACGGATCAACAGAAGGAGGAAAGTGTGGGCGTCCGACTGCGTTTAGGGGATCTGCTGATCCGAAGCAAGCTGGTCACCGAGGAGGACGTGGCAAAGGCGCTCAGGCATCTAGCCGAACACGGCGGCCGCCTTGGCGACGGTCTGGTGGCGATTGGAGCCATCGAGCAGCGGGTACTGGATGCTTTTATCCATCGCATTCCAGCCGAGCCCGCGGATATCGCGGCAACCGGAATCGACGAGAACGATCTGCTCAGCCTGTTGATGAAGCTCATCTACTCAGACCGCCTGGAAAGCAACCGTCAGTTCGTGGATGCGATCAAGCTGCCTTACCCCATCGTGCTCGACCTGGTGCGCATGGCCGTAGACCGTCAACTGCTGCGAACCCTCGGATCGCGCGACTCCGACAGCATCGTTGACATGAGCTACGCGCTCACAGACGAGGGCAGGCGATGGACCATCGACGCCCTTCAGCAATTGCGCTATGTCGGGCCCGCGCCCGTCACCGTAGAGGATTTCACCGACATGGTGAACCTCCAGAAGATTACAAATGAAGCCGTCACCTTCGAGCGCATCCGGCAGGCCCTCGGGGACATGACCTTCGACGACAGCATCATCGAACAATGCGGACCGGCGTTGAACTCGGGCCGGGCCATGCTTCTCTATGGCCCGCCCGGCAATGGCAAATCCTCGGTCGCGTTTCGCCTTGCCAGCGTCTTCAGCGATGTGATCTACGTACCCTACGCAATCAGTGTCGAGGGTCAGATTATCCGCGTCCACGACTCCAGCATCCATATTCCGCTTGCCTCCACATCCTTGAGTCAGGAAGATAACCTTTCCTTCATTCGGCGCGAGGAGTCCGACGCGCGCTGGGTTCCCTGCCGCAGACCCTTCGTCCTGGCCGGCGGCGAACTGACGCTGGAGATGCTCGACCTGAGATATGACCCCACGGGGCACTTCTACGAGGCCCCCTTGCATTTGAAGGCTTTGGGGGGCTGTTTCATCATCGACGACTTCGGCCGTCAGTTGGTAAGTCCAACCATCTTGCTCAACCGCTGGATCGTGCCTCTGGAGGGCCGGGTCGACTACCTTAAACTGCATACAGGAAAAGCTTTCAGCATACCCTTTGAAGAGTTGGTCATCTTTTCCACGAACATTGAGCCGGAAGACCTGATGGACACCGCATTCCTGCGCCGCCTCCCCTACAAAATCGAGATTGGGGCGCCCAGTCTTGAAAACTACAGGCGCATTTTCGATAAGGAGTGCGAACGTCAGGGATTGACATTGTCGAACGAAGAATTCGAAATCATTGTGCACAAGATAAAGAAGGAAAAGGAGCTCGAACTCGCTGCCTATCATCCCAGGTTCATCGTCGATCAAGTGGTGGCAACCTGCCGGTTCATGATGCAAGCTCCGCATTTCGAGCCCCGGTTCATCGACTATGCGATCGACAATCTGCGGGTCAAGCACAGCAGCGCGGCCAAGCCTCCGGCTGCCACCTTAGCTCGTGTAGCGGGCAACTAAAACACCTGTTGCGAACATCCGGCTTTTGCTATGGAACGACCTCAGCCCTGCAGAATCCGCAGCCGGAAACTCCGGGGTTTTCGTGCCTGCCTGAAACATTTTGGACTACCCCCTCTGCCCTTGCCGGGCATGAGCGGCTGAAGTTGGGCGCCTCTCATGGGAGGCTGGCCCTGGGAGCTATTGACCCTTCTCCGGCCCATTTCCCCATCCATTCGACTGCCGTTGTACAGACTTCGGCCCTATGCGGTATCCTGAACATTAGCCCATGATTTTTTCCCGCGATTACATCGGGTATCTGGCCCGCCGTACGGTCAAGCACCTCATCGACGCCAAAATGATAGCCACCAGCGACTTGAAGGTGGTTGAGGCGCGTGTCACCGCGGGCCTCATCGAAGAGCTATCCCTGGAAGACCGCATCAACGAAGAAGTGCGCGTCATTCTCGACACCTACTCCGAAGAGATGCGCAAGTCCGGCGCGCAATACGCCGAAATGTTTAAGAAGGTGAAGACCGAGCTGGCGAAGAAATACAAGGCGGTGCTATGAGGATCAGCCCCGACAAGCTCAATAAGCTGGCCCACACTGTGGCCGACACCCTGGCCGAGATCGACGAAGTGGGGTTCCTGGAGGATCGCAACACCATTCGCCAGGAGGCGCGCAAGGCGCTCACCAACCTGCTCGCCGATGAGGCCAGAATCGACGCCGCGGCCCGCCTGAAGATCGCCAACCAGCGAAAGATCATCCTCGAAGGCTCCCAGGAGTGGGAGATCCTCTACCGCAAGTACTACAACGACGAAGTGCGGAAGCTGGGCATCTGATCCGGCGCCCGCCGGCCTGCAGCGCAATGAAGCGGCTCGTCCCGCTTCGTCCCGCCTCAAAAAGATAGCTTGAGCGCCAGTTGCACTAGCCGAGGATTGTTCACGGTGGAATTCACTGCGCCGAATCCTGGAGCGTTAAAATCGTTGACCGGCATGCCGTACTGTGCGTGATTGAAGAGGTTGAAGAACTCGGCGCGGAAGTTCAAGCCCATCTCTCTGCGAGGCAGATTGAACTGCTTGATAAGCGAGAAATCGGAGTTAACGAAATCGGGCCCGACCACCGGGACGCGCGGCGCATTGCCCAATTTGCCGGGGACAATCAAGGCACCGCTGCTGTTGAATACTTGGGCCTGAGGCGCGGCGAAGCAGGACCTGTTGATCCACTGATGTTTGCCGTGATCGGCGCTGTAGGGGTTGCAACCGGAAACCTGGTCAGGCCGGTTGAAGTTGTAGGAGTCGCCGCCGGAATTGAAGGTAGTGCCGGATGTGTTGTTGCTGTCGATCAGCGGAACGGGGAAACCGGATGAAATCCTCTCGATCAGCGTGAGTTGGATACCGCCGAGAAGCGTGTTGGTCAAATCGTTCCAATTGCTCCCGAACATCCTGCCCTTGCCGAAAGGCAGGTCGTAGATAACGCTCCCGGTGAAGCTCTGGTCGAGATTGATCTGCGACAGGGACCAGTCGAGATTTTGCCAGTTGGGTAACGGGAAATACGGTGCGCTCAACTCAGAACCCAGGCCGTCGGACAGACCGTTGTCGTAGGTGCGGGAGTAGGTGTAAGCGGCTAGTGCGTAAAGGCCATACTTTGGCGTCTTGGTCTCTGCTTTGATCTGCATCGAGTTGTAGTGCGTCTTGCCCACATCGCCGTAGAGCAGGACGGTGTTGAAGTTTTGGTCGTTGTTGTAAAAGGTAAAGCTGTTGGTGTACGCGTAGGGAGCGCCGCCGGACATGCAGCCGATAGTGTAGCCGGAGACCGCGCCGCAGGCGGAAGGGCTGTTGACGTTGAGGGCATTGCCGATCACCAGTACATGGCCGCCGACCGAGCCTGCGTAGCCGGCGGTGAGCAGAACATTTCCTGGCAACTGACGTTCGACGTTCACGTTATATTGGTGAACCCTGCCTGGCTGGAAGTTGGTCGGCTGGTAGGCGTACGTGCCGGTGAAGCTGGTCACATCTTGCGGCGTGGGAAGAAGGGGAAAGCCTCCGCTGGTAGTAGCGACACCGTAAACCGGTCCCCCAAGAGTGGCGGCGCAATAGGAAGCCTGGGAGATGCAGCTAAAGCTACCGATGAATGTATCGGACTCGCCGAGGTTGGGCGGATTTTGCCAGAGACCCTGCGCGCCCTGGTTCCAGGACGAATCGTGATAGATGCCAAAGCCGAGACGCAGAACGGTCTTGTCGCTGCCGCGAACCTTCCAGGTGAGGCCAACACGGGGTTCGTAGGCGCCCCAAAACATGTCGATGCCAGCCGATCTGCTTACACCATTCTTGCCCGCAATCAGCAACTGTCCACCCGTCGCCGAGGGGATATAGTCCGCCATGCGGTCATGGACCTCGGTGATGGGAGTGGTCAAGTCCCAGGCCAGGCCGAGGTTGAGGGTAAGCGACGGGATCACGCGCCAATCATCCTCGACGAAGGGCCGTATGATGTTCCAGCGGCGCCCGGTGACCGCTCCGTCGTATGTCTGGTCGTGGATGGCCCCGCCGGGAAGTCCCATCAGCAGGTCTGCTTCGGGATTGCCGGGGGCCGAACCCAAGCCGGTGAAATTTCCGACTGTCCCGACCAGCCAGAAGCCCGCTCCAAAGGCTGCCGTGCCGACGTTCATCTGATTGGCACGGAGATCGAGGCCGGTGTGAACTTCATGCCTGCCGAGAATCAGGTCCAGATCGTCTTTGAACGAGTAGATGTTTGTTCCACCCTGGAAGGGAGAGTAGCCACGATCGCCGAGGGCCCAATAGCCGCTAGTAAATTGAGTGGAAACCAAGCCTTCACTGAATGGAGCACTGGAGTTGGACGTACCGCCGGCAGAACAGCCCAGATCGGCCCCCGCAATTCCCAGTTTGGCAGATTCGCAGGAGTAGTTGCCCGTAGAAGCGATGTAGTTGAAGATGCGATCGTAGCCGAGGGTGGCCTGGTTGAGCGCGCGGGGCGAGAACACGTGGTTCCAGCCGATGCCGATGTTGCGTCCGTGGTTGGTCAGGTTCTCATTGCTGCCGAAGGCGTTGGCTTCGGCTAGTCCCGGCGCGCCGCCGGGGACAAACGAGGTTGCCTGATCGTAGCTGAAACGGCCGAAGAGATTGTCCTTGCTGGTAAGTGTGTGGTCCAGGCGGAGATCGAACTTGGTTTCGTTCAGAGTGCGCACCGGCTCGTTGACGTAGTTGTAGCCGGAGGCAGAGTTGCCCGCATTGACAAGATTCGCGGGGTAAATGTTCAACATGGCCTGCCCAATGGGGTCGATCAGGCTGGATGGAATCTTGTTGCAGGGAGTGCCCTGGGGCTGGCTTCCGTCGGAATTGGAAGGGAGAGGATTGCCCTGGCCATTGCACTGGAAATACACGTTGGGATAGACGGTCGGGTCCGCCGACGCGCCAATCATGTTCGGGTTGGCGATGGCGAGTCCGGAAACGGGATTACCAAAAGCGTCACTGGAGAAATCGCCGGTGCGCATGGCCAGCGAAGGCACCAGCCCCGTAAAGGCAATGCCGTGGCGCTGGTACTTTTGTTCGCCATCGACAAACAAAAAGGTCTTGTTCTTGCGAATGGGTCCGCCGATGGAGCCTCCGAACTGGTTCAGGTTGAACTTCTCCGCGGAGGTGGCAAAGTAACTCTTGGCATCGAGATCGGTATTGCGCACGAATTCAAAGAGCGAGCCGTGAATTTCGTTGGTGCCTGATTTTGTGGTGACCAGAACGGTTGGCCCGGCGCGCGTACCGTATTCGGCAGAGTAGGTGTAGGTCAAAACCTTGAATTCCTGAATGTCATCGATTGAAGAAAAGACGCCGATACCCCCGGCAGTCAGTTCGTTGTTGTCGACGCCATCCAGCAGCCAGTCCGTGCTATTAGGACGTGAGCCGCCGACCGAGAGCGAGAATGAGCCACGTGCGGCCACCTCGCTGTCGCTGCCCGAAGTGAAAAAGCTGTTGGGATTCGTCTCTGCCGTTGCGCCTGCGGTCAGCGTGGCCAGTTGCACGAAATCGCGGCCATTCAAGGGGAGTTGTGACACCTCCTGCGCGGTGATGACCTGGCCCAGAGATGGATTGGCCGTCTCGACCGCTACGGCTTCACCGGAGACTGCAACCGTGGTGACTACGGTGGCGGGTACCAGCGAAAAATCGAGTTCGCGGGCTTCATCGACCTGGAGATGCAGATCTCTGGATTCGGCGCTTTGAAAGCTTGCCGCATCGACGCGCACGGTGTAGGTCCCGACAGGAAGCAACGGGATCAGATAGTGTCCGGCATTGTCCGTCTTGGTGTCTCGGGCCAGGCCGGTTCCCTGCGAGGTGGCGACGACCGTAGCTCCCGGCACGACCGATCCGGACTTATCCACAACATTGCCGGAGAAACTTCCCGTGGCCTGGCCATGCACGGCCGGAGAGATCACAAGCGCGAGAATGCAGGCAACCACGAGGAGTAGCATCTTGTGGAATTTTTTATCGGCCGAGACTTCAACCGATCGCGGACAATTCGCGCCAACGGATGTGCATTTCATGGTCAAACCCCTTTCGACAAATCGGATGAGGCGGCTCTAGCATCGACTGCACTGCGCTTGATCATTCGACTGTAAGAAATGGCAGGTCGAAAGTCAACGCAAGTTTTGGCTGACTCACAGATTCCACTGGATTTTCAGGAGCTTCTGCCGCAGGAAGCTCGTTGAATCGGCCAGTTGGGCTGAACTTCTGCACCTGCTCGGTGGGCCGGGCAGCATGGGTTTCTGCAAGCGCCGATGCGGCCGCGAAGAGTTCTCTTGTTATGCAAAGTGACCCATTGGCTTGGAGGAATTCCGCGGCCTGGCGGCTTTGCAATTGTGCCCGTGAATTTGGCGCCCAGAGACTGCCCTGAGCCTGTCGAGCGGATCCCGTTCCTGGGACCTTGGAATCAGCATCCGCATTCGCACCAGGCTACAGGCGACCACGGGCAGCCGATGGAACCAGTCCAACCGCATGAGTGCGCGCGGTTTCGCCTGAGGCGGCAATCCGGTCAGCCGGACCAGAGTGGATGAAGGTCGCCAGTGGCCTTCCGGTTTCTGGGGCTCAAGCGGCCTGTGCCTGGGATTTCGAGTGCGCACATGCCAGCTTGATGGGACAAGTTACGAAAGTTCGCGCAGGATTTTTTGCGATTTTTTCCTGCAAGCTATTGATTGTAATGAACTTAAAATCTCGTTTTTGTTACTTTGTTTTGTTGTAACTCGTTGATTCTGTGCAGGTTGGATCAACTTTTTGGGGTGATATTCAGGAGGGGGGGGTGGGGGGGCGGAAACGGTGTAAACCGAGCACATCCCTGACAGATTGGACCAGGGAGATTCGTGGCCCTGCAAGCGATCCAGCAGGATCCTGGGTTCTCCGCTTGTCCAATCTATCTCCATTGTGCGCCGGCGGAGGGATATCTTCTGCAAAAGACAGTGGAAAGAATCACCCCATTTTGGAATGGGACGAGAGGGAGGTTGGAGTCTCCCAGATCCCAAAAGCGAGATCTGGGGTACCCGGCTGATCCCGCGGAGGACCGCCCTTCCACTCCGCCGAATGGGTGGAGCTAGACTGGTGGCGGAGACACTTCGATGCGATTCAGCCCGTTTTCGCCAAGAAGCACGATGGCCGTGCTGGCAATGCTCTTTCTTGTCCACCCGCGCATTCCGGCTCAGTTCTCGGGCAGTCCGGCACCTCCCGAGAGCGCGTTTTCGATTCCCAAGGCCAACTTGCTTCAGCCGGATGAATTGAATCGTTTGCTGCAGGCCGGGAGCGGAGACAAGCCGTTGGTTTTGCAAGTCGGCTCGCATGTGCTTTTTGCCGAGTCGCACATCCAGGGGTCGGAATACGCCGGGGCCGGCTCACAGCCGGCAGGCCTCGACCAATTGCAGCAGAGAGTGGCTTCCCTTTCGCGGAAGACCTTTATCGTGTTGTACTGCGGCTGCTGCCCGTGGAACCGCTGCCCCAACATCGGGCCGGCGTTCCGGCGGCTCGAGGATCTTGGATTCACCCACGTGAAGGTCCTCTATATCGCAGACAACTTTGGAGCCGATTGGGTGAGCAAGGGATTTCCGGTTGAACGCGGCCGATAGCAAGGTCAACTGCGGCAAGTTCGCCACGAGGCCGTGCGCGATGGAGGCGGCGCTTTCTTCGCTTCGGTTGCGGGTATTGAAAGGCTTTCTTTTTGTATTGTGCTTAGGAGCCTGCCGGACGCAGGCGGCCCTGGCGGCGGGGTCTCTTCTTCACCAGCAAGCGCCTGAGATCGTCCGCCTGGACCTGAACCACAAAAAGCTGGATCTCAATTCCTACCGGGGCAAGTTGGTATTGCTTAACTTCTGGGCCACGTGGTGCGCCCCCTGCCAGCTTGAGATGCCGCATTTTGTTGCATGGCAAAGCCGATACAGCCCCCGGGGCCTGCAAGTGATAGGCATCTCCATGGATGATGATCCTGCCCTGGTGCGCGAGCTATGCGGAAAGCTGAGAGTGAATTACCCGGTTGCGATGGGAGATGAAACGATCGGCGAAGCATACGGGGGGATTCTCGGGCTTCCCGTGACCTACCTGATCGACGCGAACGGAGAAATCCGCGCCGAGTATCGAGGCGAAAAGGATCTGAACACGATCGAAAGGCGGATGAAGATGCTCTTGCCCCGGCGTTGAGCCAGCCAGGCGGCGTATTGTTCACGGCAAATTCGAGGATTCGGGATCATTGCTGGAGCCGGCATGACCGGACATTCTGCGATCCAAGGGCACGGTCGAAAACGGCGAATGCGAGGCGAAAATAAGTCCATGCTTCCCACCCATCGGACAAAAACAAAGACGTCCGATGGATGGGGCACCCAGCATTCGAGTTTTCATCCCCTTGGGTGCGCGGAAGGCCCATGGAGACACGACTGACGCCGACAGCGGCGCAGTAATGCAGCTGCTTTCGCGGCTATACTTGCTGCGTTGGTGAGAGCCTGCCTCGATGCGTCCCGAATTGATCAAGGCTATCGATCTTTTGCGCCGCAAATCTCCGGAAGCCATCGAGGAGGCAGTCGGCCTGCTGCAGAACACGGTTTACTCCTTCAGCATGAAGGTGTGCGGGCATCCGGAAGACGCGGAAGACACCATGCAGGAGGTGCTTTTCCGTTCCCTGGGCCACTTGGCAAAGATTCAGGACCCGCAGGCTTTGGCGGTTTGGTTATACACGGTAACCAGAAATCGCTGCTGGCGGATGCGCCGCAAGAGCGCCAACGCTCCAGCGAGCACTGTCTCGCTCCACGAATTGATGCCTGACGAGGCGGAACTGGGGCGCTTGCTCCAGGATGCCGCCGAGAGTCCCGAGGGCAACGTGCTGCATGCCGAGCAGGCACATCTGCTGCACCAGGCCGTCTTGCGCATCCCGGCGCCGCTGCGGCTGGTTCTTGTTCTGCACGACATGGAGGAGTTGACGACCGAGCAGGTCGCCAAGATTCTCGATCTGCAGACGGGAACGGTCAGGGTTCGTCTGCATCGGGCGCGGCTCTGCGTGCGGAAAGAGATGAGCCGAGTTCCGGACGGCGCATCCGGGCAAACGGCAAATGGCAAACCGGCTCAGAGACAGCTCCGGGTTTCGAGGTCCAAGAGCCGGCAGCGCCCGGCTGAATGCCGGGAACTCTTCGGCAATCTGTCTGAGTATCTCGATGGAAGAGTCGCCCAGCCCACGTGCGACCAGATGCGAGAGCATATCGAAGCCTGTCCGGCCTGTGTGGCGTTCCTCCGCGACCTGCGCGCCGCAATCGACCGCTGCCGTTCCCTTGCCCTCCCCTGCGATTCCGCCGTTGCGTGGCGCTTGCGCTCCATCCTTACCAAGGAGTACCTGCGCATGCTGGGGATGCCCACACTGGAAAAAACAGCGGGAAACCTGTAACGAATCGGGGTTCTTG
>Ga0181531_10000523_pt1 | contig 25647 bp, 16 predicted proteins | sample PEATcosm2014_Bin_38_FD_119743 | JGI IMG/M metagenome (GOLD analysis project Ga0181531, IMG submission 119743) | Peatland microbial communities from MTU Mesocosm Facility, Houghton, MI, USA - PEATcosm2014_Bin11_10_metaG | ecosystem: Environmental > Terrestrial > Soil > Wetlands > Peat | place...
AACTATGCATGGCCTAACATGAATGATGGCAAATGGTCTCCGTATGTTGGCCTTGGTTTTGAAGCCGAATTTGGTTCAAATGATAAGGGCTGCAATAGCTGCGATACGAGCTGCGATAATCCTTGCAGTTCCTCTGTTTGCACTCCTGCTTGTAACTATGGGTATAATGCCGATACTAATGCAACGCTTTGCAATGCACTCAGACCATGCTGCCCGAATGTGGCTCTCAGCCAATGGGGTATCTGGTTCAAAGTGGGCACTTCATATAACTAAGGTTTGCACAAAGCAAATATAATTAGTACTAAAGAGCCTCCGATTAAAAGGAGGCTCTTCTTTTTAAGGGTTTGCACACAAAAAAACAGAACCATTTTTTTCTTCAATTACATGACCCAATCAATAAAATTAAAAAAACTCTAGAAAAAAAAATAATTACTTGATAAGAAAGTATAGAGTGAAAAAAAAATAGAACATTTGCCCCCTCTCGAGCAGGTAACTTGAAAACACCATCGAATGAAGTGTGGCACCACATCGAATGGAAAGGAGATTGTATTGTTTTAAAAGTGGATATTATATCGCATACTTCAACGCGATTATTTTCCTGAACATAATGTTTTATAAAAAGGAGTTATTCTTATGAATCAACTAAAAAAACAGTTACTGTGCCTTGCGGCATTAGTAAGCGCAGTGCCACTTCACGGCGCACTCAACACGACGACCAACATAGTTCCCCGATCCCAAAGCTTTAACGCTGCACGCCAACTGGTTGGTTGGGACAATTCAACCTGGGGTATCTTCCGTAAAGCAGACGACGACCGTTACTTTACCAGCTTCAATCTTACCTTCGCATATAATCAAACATTCAGAAACAATCGTTTAACAGCCGCGCTCTTTGGCGATGACCTAGTATGCGCCGGCTGCGACAATGATCTCGCGATCAATGTCAGCGGTTCACTCGTTCCAAACCGAGGAGCTAATGATTGGTTAGCAGATTATTTCGGATTACCTGCAAACTTCCAAAGTACCGTAACCTTCAATCCAAAAATCAGCAATTTCCTCTTAGATTTCAGCATGTATACTGGACTTGATGCATGGCGCGAAGGTCTTTACTTCTGGATTCATGCACCTTTCGTACATACCAAATGGAATCTCAATGCAACTGAATGTGTCGGTTCCACGTATACAGGAACTCCGTATCCAGCAGGATACTTCACGAGCGTAGCAGTGCCCGCAACAAATATGCTTCCTAGTTTCTTAGATTATGCAAATGGAGCTACGCCTTCAATAAACCCTGCGTACGGTGAAGACGAAAACGCTACCTGGCAACCGCTCTGCTGCGGCAGAATGATCAATAGCTGCGACTGTGCATGTGATGATGGATTCATACGCAATGGTTTTGGCGAAATTCGTATGGCACTTGGTATCAACTTCTTTGGCGATGAAAAAGAAAATGATTCACATCTTGGCGTTGGCGTGTATGCCGCTGCTCCAACTGGTACTCGCGTTGGCCATAGCCGCTATCTCTTTGAGCCAATCATTGGTAACGGCAAACACTGGGAACTTGGTGGCCAAATCAGTGGGCACAGTATCTGGTGGAGAAGCGAAGATGAAAATAGAAGCTTCGGCGTCTACTTTTTAGCTAATATCACTCACCTCTTTGGCGCACAACAAACACGATGCTTCGATCTGTGCTCTGCAGGTAGCAGCAGCCGTTACATGCTCGCACAAAACTTAGAATACTTCGGGCCTGATGCTACATTAGGCAGTACTTTAGCACCGGTGACCCTCAATGCTGTAGCATGCGACAGCGCAAGCTTGCAATTTGATAATCAATTTGCACCAGTTGCAAACCTTACTCGTCGCCAAATCACGTCTACTATCGGCGCACAAGGCGATTTAGCAATCAGCTTTGCATATCAATGCAAAAGCTTCCAATGGGAACTTGGTTATAACTTCTGGGGCAGAAGCTGCGAAGAGATTCGCATCAGCAATGATTGCTGCCCGGTAATTATGGGAACATGGGCACTCAAAGGTACCGCATACGTATATGGCTTTGACACCGTGTACGGCAATCTGCCAGTACCTCTGGCAGCATCGGTAAGCACTGCAACCATTCACGGCGATAGCTATAACAATCTCACTACTACTGGCACTGTGAACCTCAACGCTGATAACAGCGTGGCGGCTGTAGATACCCTTGGCGGCTTTCTTCGCTCAGCACCTTCAGGAGGCACTCTTGTATACACTTCGAACCCTCCGGTTATCATCAGTGAAGCTGACTTCAATTTGACTGGTACTCGTGGCATCTCAAACAAACTCTTCACTCACGTCAACTGGGCGTGGGATCATTGCAAGGATAGCAAATGGTCTCCATACGTTGGCGTCGGTGCTGAAGTTGAATTTGGTGGTGGCCATAAGATTAATTGCAGCACTACTGCGTATGGTAACTGCAATAATTCTTGTAATAATTCATGCAATAACTCATGCAATAACTCGTGCAATAACTCGTGCAATAACTCGTGCAATAATAGCAGCAGCAGTTCTTGCAATAATTCTTGCGATAATAGCTGCAATCCATGCACTACTGGCTGCAACTATCCAACCACTACTCAAACGTGCGATACTCTCAAAACATGCTGCTCAAACGTTGCACTCACTCAATGGGGTGTATGGTTCAAAGTTGGTTCATCATATAACTAAACCTACTTCGCATAAAGCTTCGTAGGGCAAGCCCTTCAAGGCTGCGAATTAAGCAAACCTAATTAGTACCAAAGGGCCCTCGGTGAAATCCGAGGGCTCTTTCTTTTTTTCATTCGACGATTATATATCATGGCCAAGCCCTCCAGTTCGGTAAATTATGAAAAAATTATTCAGTTTCTAACCGAGCAACAAGCCAATACATACGGCTCTTCGCACACTAGAATAAAAAAACTCTAGAAAAAAAATTTATAACTTGGTAAGAAAATATACAGTGAAAAAAAAGTTAAAAACGTTGCCACCCTTCGACGGCAATCGGCACCAAAAGCCACGCCGGAGGTAACGAAGGCCGGGGCGCCACATCGAATGGAAAGGAGATATTGTATCGATTTAAAAGCGGAAATTATATCGCCACGGTTAATGCGGTTACCCATTTCCCTTAACATATATTCATATAAAAAGGAGTTTTACTTATGAATCAACTAACAAAACAATTATTGTGTCTTACTGCGCTCTTAAGCGCAGGGCAAGTCTTTGCGATTGCCGGCACGGTGTCTAAAGTTATTCCTCGCTCACAAAGCTTCAATGCTGCTCGCCAAATGATTGCGTGGAATAACCCTGACTGGGGTATCAACCGTTACCCACAAGATAAATACTATTCAAGCTTCAATCTAACCTTTGCCTATACTCGCACCTTCAAAGCTAACAGCTTAACGCGCGCACTCTTTGGTGATGACGTAATATGCGGCCCTTGTGATGATCTAGGGATCAACATCAGCGGTTCTGCTGTAGAAAACAGATCGTCAACTGACTGGTTAGCAGACTACTTCGGATTACCGCGTGACTTCCAAAGTACCATTACTTTCAAACCTATGATCAGCAACTTCCTGCTCGATTTCAGTTTCTATGCTGGTCTTGATAACTGGACGGAAGGTCTGTATTTCAGAGTACATGCACCATTCGTACACACTAAATGGAATCTTAATGCAAAAGAAAGCGTAACAGCTCCAGGCACCGCTGCTAATGGTAACTACTTCCAAGGTTACTTCTCAGACAATATAGTGCCAACTGCTAATCTTAATGATGGTTTCTTGAACTACACCAATGGCTGCGTACCATCCAAAATCAATAATGATTACATTTCTACCGGCGAACTATACTGCGATTTTTATACTGGTCAATGTACAAATGTCGGTGATATTACCTGGCAATCACTCTGCTGGACCAAAATTAGCAACGATTGTTCATGCGATGGCGGTGCTCTAACCCGCAATGGTCTCGCTGAAATTCGCGCAGTATTAGGTTGGAACTTCCTCGACGATGAAGAAGAAGACTACCATGTAGGTATTGGCATCTATGCAGCAGCACCAACTGGCACCAGCGTCGGCGATGTTGACTGTGCTGGCGGTAAAGGCCGCTATCTCTTTGAGCCTATCGTTGGTAACGGTAAGCACTGGGAACTTGGTGCGCAAGTTACTGGTCATCATATCTGGTGGAGAAGCGCAGATGATACAAAGAGCTGTGGTGTCTATCTAGAATCAAACATCACGCACCTTTTCGGCGCAAGTCAAATGCGCAGCTTTGACCTCTTATCTGCTGGCAGCAACAGCCGCTATATGTTAGCACAACAACTTGCTTCAAACCGCAACAGCTATCCAAAACTTCTATCTGGTAACGTGATGGGTTCTGTTGATAACGTAGCGCTCGAATTTGGTAACGTATACTCACCAGTTGCAAACATCACCGCTTGCAATGTAAAATCGGTCATCGCGGTACAAGCTGATATCGCATTAAGCCTTGCATATCAATCAAACAACTTCCAATGGGATATTGGTTATGACTTCTGGGGTAGAACTTGTGAAGATCTTTGCATAGAAAATTGCTGCCCTGATACAGCCATCCTTGGTAACTGGACTCTCAAAGGTGACCAACGCGTATACGGCTTCACCGCAGCAGCTCTTCCTACCAGTGACGTTCCTGTAAAACTTGCAGTGAGCGATAGCTTCGCAACGATTAACACTGGTTCTAATTTGGTAGCTGGCTTTGATTACACACCTGCAATACCAACACAGCCGTTTAACCAAGAAGCTGATAATGCTACGCCAGCAATATCTTCTGATGGAAACATAGTATATGACTACCCATTAGGTACAGCGCAGATCTTCACTTCTAATCCGCCTATCTTCATCACTCAAAGTGATTTTGATTTGACTGGTACTAAAGGTATCTCAAACAAAGTGTTCACCAACTTCAACTGGAAATGGAACAACAACGCTGAATCTAAATGGACTCCATATCTCAGCATTGGTGGTGAAATTGAATGGGGCCGTACAGAAAGTGAATGCAGTGCAAATCAGTGTGCAAATAGCAACCCTTGTGGTAACAGTTGCAATAACTCTTGCAATAATTCTTGCAATAATAGCTGCAATAACCCTTGCAGCAGCACTTGCAACCCTTGTGGTACTTCTTACTCTTATTCTACTTTTGATAATACTCCATGCTCTTCACTTCCTCGCCGCGCACCGTCTCCTGCGAACTGCATAAATTGCGCGATCAGCCAATGGGGCATCTGGCTTAAGGTTGGTTCATCATACAATTAATTCGCCTATCTTAATCTTGATAAAAAAAGAACCTCCGACGAAAGTCGGGGGTTCTTTTTTGGTCTCCAGAGCTTTTCCCATATGAAAATGAACAAACTCTAGAAAAAAAAATCAAAAACTTTCTAAGATAACTCAATGACAGAATATCACTTGATCGAGGTGAATAAGGAGTTATTCTCGTGACTCATCGCATACACTATTTCTTGCCGTTTATTATCCTAATGAGCACAACTCATATGAGTAATGCGATAACGGGATCAAAAATTATTCCACGATCCCAAAGTGTGAACGCAGCCCGCCAACTGGTTGGTTGGGATAATCCGTTTTGGGGTATCAATCGGTTGCCGCAAGATCGATGCTATACCAGTTTTAATCTTGCCTTTGAGTACACACGGACATTCAAAAGTAGCAATATCTCATATTTCTTTATCGGCGATGATCTGCAATGCGTATGTCAGCCTACTAATCCCCAAATTGGTGTTGAAGGATTTAATATAACAGGATCGGCTGTGCCCAATAGATCACCTACCGATTGGTTGGCTGATTATTTTGGGCTTCCGCGCGATTTTCAAAGCTTTATAACAATTCAACCCCGTTTTGAAAATTTCATATTAGATTGCAGTCTTTACGTAGGCCTTGATGCCTGGCTCAATGGATTATATTTCAGAATCAATGGGCCTTACGTCTTTGTTAAAAGCGGAATGCATGCAACAGAAACTATTGCCTCTAATCCTTATAGCGCAGTACCGGGAGTAGTAGGCTATTTTCAAGGCTACTTCTCAAATAATGAGGTCCCCCCTGAAAATCTTAATCGTGGCTTTTTAGACTACACCACCGGCAGCACTCCCACCATTAATAATAATTATAGTGCGTATGGTGAACCATATTGCCAAACATATGGTCCGTGTACCCCATCAGGAGATATTATTTGGCAGCCTTTGTGTTGCACGAAGTTTCTAGATTGCGGTTTTCTTTCACGTAACGGATTTGCAGATTTACGTTTTGCACTTGGATACAACTTTCTCAATAATAGAGATGGCAATTATCATCTAGGTGCTGGTATTTATGCGGCGGCGCCAACAGGAACTCGAGTCGGTTCTGGTAATAATGGTACGTATCTGGTCGAACCGATTATTGGTAATGGTAAACATTGGGAATTGGGCACTCAAATTACCGCACATCATATTTGGTGGCGCAGTGCAGATGATGAAAGTAGTTTTGGAATCTACCTTGAAGCAAACATCACCCATCTTTTTAGCGCATGCCAAACACGCTGCTTCGATCTTCTTTCGGCAGGCAATAATAGCCGTTACATCATTGCGCAACGCCTCGCTTCAAACAGCATGATGAATCCTGCCCTCAGCCCCACTGCAGATCCGCAGGGCCTTGCATTCGCCAATGAATATGCACCCATTGCAAATATTACACGCAGCACCGTAACGTCTAATATTGCGGCGCAAGGGGATATCGCATTCGCACTCGCCTATCAAGTGCATGATTTCAGATGGGATATGGGCTACAACTTTTGGGCAAGAAGTTGCGAAAAATTGTGTGTCCAAAAGAATTCGAGTATCGCAAGTATGCAGATCTGGGCCATCAAAGGTGATGAACGCGTCTACGGATTTATAAATAATAGCCCGGCGCAATCGCTTGCAGTAGCCCTTGCAGTCACCGATAGCCAAGCAAATATTCATGCTGGATCCAATCAACAGCATGCCGTTGATTACACCCCATTAGAACCAAAAGCTAACAACTTCTATGCTGATAACATTGTATTTGCCGGACCCAACATTACGACGTTACCTGAAAATGATATCCAAATATACACCTCACAAAATCCGATAATCATTACACCTTCTGATTTCAATCTGGCCCAAACCCGCGGCTATTCGCATAAATTATTTACCCATTTTAACTGGGCATGGACTGAACATGAGGGGCGCATGTGGGTGCCTTATCTTGGTATGGGTGCTGAAGTTGAATTTGGATCCGCACAACAAAAGTGCTGTAAAAACAATTGCGCTGGTACCCAACTTTGCAATAATAGCGGAACCTGCTCAAGTCCGATTAATACCTGCGCAGAATGTTGCATCAATTTTGCCCTCACTCAATGGGGAATCTGGTTCAAAATAGGCACTTCCTACAACTAAATAAGGAGAGATCTGTATGAAGAATCTCAAAAACCCCGTGTTGGCCTTTATCACGCTATTCATCATCGCGCATCATGCGCATGCAAGCACGGTCACGAAAATAATCCCCCGCTCACAAAGTTTGAATTCGGCACGCCAGATGGTTGGATGGAACAATCCCGATTGGGGCATTAATCGTAAAACCGGCGATGAATTTTATGCAAGCACGAATCTTACCTTTGAATATACACGCACATTCCATAATAATCGCATTGCTCGTTCATTATTTGGCAGCGATTTAGTATGCAATGATTGCGGCGAATCTCTGATCATCAGTGGTTCACAACGCAATGATCGCACACCCGTCGATTGGCTTGCTGATTATTTCGGATTACCGCGCGATTTTAAAAGTGTCGTCAGTTTTAGTCCTCATATTACCAACTACCTACTCGAATTCAGCTTCTATGTTGGCCTCGATCAATGGTATGAAGGTTTATACTTCAGACTTCATGCACCATTTGTACACACCGGTTGGAAATTGGGCGCTCAAGAAAAAATCTTATCGCCAGGAAGCGTAGGGTATTTCCAAGGCTATTTCGGTCCTGATTCTATCGGCTATACCAATGAGGCAAGTTCTGCAACCGTTGATCTTCTTAATACCGCATTCTTGAATTATACCAATGGATGTACTCCTGCTCTTCCCGATAATGTTTGTTGGCAAGCGCTCGAATGCAGCACGATTTTCTCTGAATGCGTACAAAGTCAAGCTACGTTAAACGGAATGGCTGACGTGCGCTTTGTATTTGGCTGGAATTTTTTAAACAATGAAGAAGGAAACTACCACCTCGGCCTTGGCATTTACACCGCTGCCCCGACCGGCACCCGACCAGGATATGGATGTAGCAATGCCCCCTACCTTTTTGAACCAATCATTGGTAACGGTAAATTCTGGGAACTCGGTGGACAAATAACCGCACATCATATCTGGTGGCGTTCTGATACTGATGAATCTCGTTTTGGATTCTATGCTGAAATCGATATTATGCACCTGTTCAACACCAATCAAATACGCTGCTTCGATCTTCTTTGTAATGGCCCAAGCAGCAGATACATGATTGCACAACGTCTCACTCCAAATGCTAATTATGATCCTCGCCTTGATGGCGCCTCAGATGCAGGCCTGCAATTTGCCAATGAGTTTGCACCGGTTGCCAATCTTACCCAACGCGTGGTGAACGTAAGCATTGGGGCACAAGCCGATATGTCATTCACCTTCCAATATCAAAAAAATAATTTTTCATGGGATGTTGGTTACAATTTCTGGGGCAGAAGCTGTGAGAAAATTTGCTTCGCGCAAAATTGCACAAAACCAGCAGGAACTTGGGCGCTCAAAGGTGATAACCGCGTCTATGGCTTTGTAAATAGTCAAGAATATCCTAATGAGTTTAACGGCATCGGCCTTCCAGTGGCTATCGCAGCAACCGATAGCACCGCAACTATTCATCAAGGATCTAACTTGCGCAATGGCGTCGATTACACACCGGTTACCCCACAAGCTCCGAATAATCTCTATGCCGATAGCGCAATTGCTGCAACGGCAACCGCCAATAATGGTGCCGTTACCAATGGCATCGTAACGCTCTATATCGATCAAACCGAAACAGGATATTATGCAAATCAATTATATACCTCAAGCGATCCAATCCTCATTCAAGAATGTAACTTTAATCTCACCGGATCTCGCGGCATCTCCAATAAATTCTTTACTCATTTAAATTGGGGCTGGAATGATCGTGATGAAACTAACTGGACTCCTTATTTTGGCTTCGGTGCTGAAGTTGAATTTGGCAACATTAGTAAAAATTGTTTCCCGAATGCCAATATTCCTACCGGCTTTCTAAGCGGATGTGATAATGGATGCTGCACGAGCTGCGCAATTACCCAATGGGGCCTCTGGTTAAAGGCAGGAACCTCATATAATTGATACGTATTATAATGTGCGTAAAGAGAAAGCCCTTCAATTTTCACCGAAGGGCTTTCTTGTTTGATATTCTTATTAGCTGATCAATACACCACGCATGATACCATTGGATAATGGAGAGTTCGCGCTGCATTAGGAGGAGGGGTCCAACTGAATATTACTCGCAAAACATTGTCAGCGGCGACTTCCAATCCAGCAGTAGTGTTACTACCGCCTGTACCGCTCGCATCTACCTGTACAACACTCAACGAAGAAGTATCGTTATTCTGTAACAAATTCATATGCCCATCCACGCCACTGCCCGCCGTCGCTGCAAAATATAGTCTTACAGCCCGTGTCTGCTGAGGCATAGCATATCCAGTAAATGTGTCCTTTACCGGTGACGTTGAACTCGCATTAGATCCTGGCAAGATTCCAGTAAAGAAGCTAGTAGGAAAAATAATACTCGGCTGATAGATATTCCATACCAGAATAGTTGGTGAACAACCAGGGGTACATACACCAACTGGTAGATTGGTCGCTGTTGTTGGAAGGGGATTAGTAATAAGCGTGGTACCCAATAAAATAATCTTGCTTGCGTCTACGTTAGGAGGACCGTGGCTTGACAAGGCAATCCCCGGGATGCCTTGGAACGTTGATCCCAGATCCTGGAACCGGAAAGATCCATTGAAATTTTCGAAAAAAGCGCCAAAGCCATTAGAGGAGTGGACTGTTATGTTACTGTTGCTCGTCAGCACCTGTACACTCGCACCTCCCGTCAATAATAGGCCGGTAGAAAAGTTGCTCGCTCCTGGTGCCACCACGGTAACAGTATCTATGGTGATAGTGGCGCCATCAGTACCAACAACCTGTATACCAGTTGTTACTTGATTATCAACGATTACATTAACGCGATCTATGGTCGCAGGACCCGTTGCAACATTAATGCCAACGAGATTCTGGTTAGTGCCGCCCGTTAAATGTACAGTCACATTTTCGAGCATTGTATTTGCTTCCATGTTGATGAGGGTTAAGGCAGCATTTGCATTGACTTTTTCTATAGTCACCCCGCCTTCATCTATCGCTCCACCTGGTGAAATGCCAACTAAACTGACATTATTCGGAATGGTGAGCGGAAATGTTTCAGGATAATAAGCTGTATCACTATACACACCCGGAAATACCCATACAACTACTGGCGTAGTTGCAGTGGCATAGGTGCCCGCTGCTGCAAGTGCTGCGCCAATCGTTGCAAATGGCGGCCCGCTTACTGCGCCCGTACTATCATTGCCAAAGATTTGATCCACGCGTGCAATATTTCCAAATGATGGTACCACTTTCAAATCTAATGTGCCTGGCCCCGGCGTGAAAATTACTGAATTATTTGGTGAAGTTACCGTATTAAATTGTGCAGGCCCTCCAGTATTGCCTATAAGTAATTGTCCATTCAAGCCTTCGGGTAATTCAACTGGATAGCCGCTGTAGGTTGTATGTATTGCACCATCTACGGTGATTGAACCCCCAATCGCCGCATTGCCCGTTACTAACATTGCGCCTGCACGCAAACCATTACAAACCAATAAGCTACAATAAGCTTCGCATTTCTTTTTTCTATGTCCTCCATCATGTGACGCCATATCACTATCATCTTCATCTTCTTCAATAAAAATAAAGGCGCGCCCTGTTTGAAGATCTTGGTGATATACGCGTAATAGCGCAACTGCTTCTTCATGCTTTCCAGATGCATCAAGGACATCCAGAAGTGTATCTAAACAGACATTCATCCTCAATTCGGGAGCAACGTGCACATCATCGGTGAGCAATACATCAGGATGCAGAGCCTCTGGGTATAATTGAGCAAGATCCTTTAAAGCCCGTTTTACATCTTCGGGCACATATACATAATCAATATCTTGTGTGAGCAGTGTATAATCACGCTCTGAAAGAGTAATTATGTCCGCCGATACATCTTCTAAGCTCACATTACTTGGATTATCATCTGCCATATTGCGTGCCAACAATGAGGTAGCTATTGCAGTGCATAGCAGCATCACCAGTGTAGAATGTTTCATACTATTCCTTTTTTTGAGTAGTCATTATTAATATAACGAAACGCATGACGAAGGATTAACAAGAGTTGATCCGGTAGGATTTATCATCCCCATAGTAAGAATGTCGTCTTGATTACATAAAACACTATGCGCCGTATCCGATGCGGTCTGTATGCCACTCCCCGTTAATGTCGTGCTTAGGGCTGTAGCAGCACCATTTTTATAGAGCGTAAACGTCGTAGTCTGAACTCCTGGCCCTCCATTATAGGTCATCGCCGTCAAATTTCTCGCAAGACATTGCTGAGGAACGATATATCCAAAGTTGTTTGGCGTAGTTGCTAAATCAGCATTGGTGGAGGTTCCTGGCTGCAAATACTGTGTCCCTGGTCCCGTGGAGACAAACGCTCCTCCAATATTGTATACTGCCCAATTGAGGATATTAGGAGAAAAGGAGGACGCAAACCCAACATTGTTTGCATTTTCATGCGCAAGCGTACAGCCCCCAATCGTAATCGTCCCACTATTTTGGAAAATATCTGCGGTTGCGCCGCTGATCGTAGATGCACTTGCAGTAAATGAGGCGCCTCCATTATTCGTTTCTACGCCAACACCGCCACTACTCGTGACCGTGCTATTGCTCATGGTAACTGTAGCTGCTGCATTCACGTTAATACCGAATCCACTTCCAATCGAATTGATTGTAGACGAATCTATCGTAGTTGTTCCAGAAGGCAAAATACCCGTATTGGAAGTACCACCACTGACATTGACTATCACTCTATTTATTGTTGCAGGCCCTGCCGGCACTGCAATCCCAACAAGCGTGCCTGACGAATTCAATGATACATTCACATTTGCAAGCAAACTATTGCTTCCCATACTTACTAATGTTGTATCCGCAGTAATCCCCTGAATTGTAACGCCGCCTACATCCGGACTTGCTCCCGATGATATTCCCACAACGCTGACATTATTAGGAATACTAATCGTTTCATTGTATATTCCTGGAAATACCCACACTACAACCGGATCACCGGTGCTGAGATTATACGCTCCTGCCGCTGTAAGTGCTGCACTCATCGTTAAGAATGGCAGCCCATTCACTGCACCAGCATCAGGGCCCGTATCATTGCCATATATTTGATCAACGCGCGCTATGTTGCCAAAAAACATTTCCGATTGCAGGCCCAAAGATCCTGGCCCAGGCGTAAAGATCACCGTGTTATTCGATGATGTGATAAAATTAAATACCGGCTCCTCTCCGGTAATTCCAATCAACACTTGGCCATTGAGTCCGGTAGGAATAATACAATGATCCTCGTTGATGGTTGGATTAATTGAATTAACCGTTAGATTACCTTCTATGACCAAATTGTTATCAACGCGCAACATACCAGCACTCAAGCATTTCGCGACTAAATTGCACAGTTCTTTAGAATGTTTTTTTCTACGCACCAGATTATGTATTTCAGCCGCCTCAAATGCCAATGCTTCATCTTGCTCATCGATTATGTTTGTATACACACAAGGTACAAATGTTATGGATATGGCCATCAACCATATCATCATTAATCGTTTCATCACATTTCCTTTTATCATCATTAATACACATCAAGACTTACTGTTACGATGCCCAACACCGAGTACTCAGGATTATCGATCTCAATGGATAAAACATCTCCAGGCAAGCACGTGACGCTATGAGTAGTATCTGAGGCGCTCGTTGCAGGATCAGTTAAAGTCGTGGTCAGTGGCGTTGCAGTAGTCACACCTGATCGAGTTTGATAAACGGTGAATGTTGTGGACAGTCCTCCGCCCGCTGCATTAACGGCATTGACGCGCAAATTGCGTATCACTATCTGTTGCGGAATCACAATCCCAAATCTAAGTGGCGTAGTCGATAAGACAGGGCCCGTTGCCGACGTCATAACATTTGTTCCGGAGATAATTGGATTATCGCTCGTAGCCCACGTTATCGTTGAAGGTAAAAACAAATTAGTGAAGTTGCCACCATTAGCCGTTGAATTAACAAGATGGACATCCGCCACATTTATAGTTCCCGATGTTTGCGCAATATCACTGGTGGCGCCATTTGCCGCTGATGCGTTACCCGTAAAAGTTCCCCCTACCGTTTCTACTGCAATCGCATTTGTTCCACCACTTGCCCGAGTATTGGTCATCCTGGTGGTCACGGTTGAACCTGATCCCACGAGCACCGCTCTGCTGTAAGTGGGTGATGATACCGTAATATTCATCGTTTCTGCATTGATAGTGCCACTAACGATATTGCCATCGATACCGATAGCATTGCCCGCTGTTGTGCTTACATTCAACGTAACTCGTTTAATATTTGCAGTATTATTCGTAGCAAACAAGGAAATGCCCGTTACGTTACTGCTCCCACTTATCTGGAGCATTGCATTTTCTAATATGGTATTGTTACCCATCCGTATGAGATTGGTAGAAGATGCACTACTGATGGTAACGCCACCTACACCCACTACTGGCCCCGCCGATAAACCAAGCAACGTCACATTATTCGGAATGATAAGTGGAAATGTTTCGGGGCTCGTTGCAGTATCACTATAAATTCCTGGAAATACCCATACTGTTACAGGCTTGCTCGGACTTGCATAAGAACCTGCTGCAGCTAATGCAGCCGTTATTGTTTTATATGGCTTCTTATTGACTGCTGCCAGACTATCATTGCCATAAATTTGATCTACGTATGCCGTGTTGCCAAAAAAGGGAAAGGCCTCAAATCCCAGCGTTCCTGGTCCCGTAATAAACGTTACTGATCCATCGGGAGAGGTAAGATAGTTGAATACTGGAGCCCCATCGGTTACACCCAATAACACTTGACCATTAAGACTCGTCAACAACAATCCGCAGGAACTTCCTCCTCCACCACCATACGCCGTGATTATCTCGCCATCAACGGTTAAATCACCAACCACCAATGCATTGCATTTCACGTTAAGTGAACCTGCTCGCACGCAATTACGCACCCAAAGATTACACAATTTTTTACAGCGATCTTTTTTGCGAACCCTACTCAGCGAAAGATGTTCCATCGATAGTAGGCCATCAATTTCGGAAGTACCATCCACGTGTGCTAACAATAAACCTGTATTCATACTCATAAACAGCAATAACCATTTGGCATACATACGCATGTTCATTCCTTTTTGAAAAAATGTTTTTTTGAAACCTACCAATTTTAACAACACATTCACAATCATTGCATACATTTTTCATATAATATTGCATATGCATGATGATAACGTACTCTAAAGTGACTAACCAAAGCCCCTCGTTATTCAGATCAATCTCTCGTATTAAGTTATTGTACTTACTTAGTTACCTATAGTAGGATACACAAGAAAAAGAGATGAGCAGAGGCGATCAAGAAGGAGAGAGTAACAATGAAGCGCACCTATATAGTAATGATAGCAGCAGCATTCGCAGCATCTTCAGTCTATCCTATCAATATTACGAGCCCCTATTTTGGATTTCGTTCTCAAGGTATTAACCTCGCGCGAGAATTTGCCGGCTGGCAGCAACACACTTACAAACATAATGTAAAACATTGGCATGGAAGTTTCTTTCTCGCACCAAGCTATACTCAATCAACCAATGGTGATGCGATCGCCTCCATTCTTTTTGGCCCCGATTTGCAACATCCGCAAAATTGTTGCGAAGAATTTATTGTCGTATCTGGAAGCCAAGTTCCAAGGCGTAAAAAACATGATTGGCTTGCTGATTATTTTGGTTTACCAACCGATTTTCAAAGCAACATCGAAATAAGCCCGCGCATTAGAAACTTCATTCTCGATATGGATCTTTTCTTGGCATTCAACTGGAAATGCCACAATCTTTTCGTGCAAATCCATGCACCGTATGTCTATAGCAAATGGAGACTGAATTTTGATGAAACCGTTATTAATAGCGGCACAAACGATTACACTGCGCTCTATATGACGCCAGCCTCAGTAAATCGTGGCAATCTTCTTAACTCTGCAAGCGCATTTTTTGCAGGCTGCACACCCGATCTGGGGCAATCAGTAATCTTCGATCCACTCTGCTGCTCAAAAATAAGTAATGATTCTTCATTACAACACGGCAGCCACATTGCTGATCTACAACTCAATATCGGCACCTTTGCATTGGCTGATGACGACTATCACGTCGGTATCGCATTGCGTGCCGTCATCCCAACGGGCACCGAAATAAATGGCGAATATATCTTCCAACCAATTGTTGGTAACGGGCATCACTGGGAATTGGGAGCATATGGTAATATCTACGTAATGCTCTGGCAAAATGAAGCTGAAACACGAAAATTAACTGGTCATGCACTTGCATACGTGACCTACATGTTCAAGACCTCACAAATACGCTGCTTTGATCTCTTTGATAAACCAAACAGCCGCTATATGCTCGCGCAACGTCTTGCAAATTCCCCGCGCGAACAACCGCAACTGACCGGAAAATCCGATGCAAATACTGAATTTCAAAATGAGTTTGCTCCCGTTGCAAACATCACCAGCGCTAAAGTATTTGCCGGTTCAAATTTCCAAGCGGATGCCGTCTTTGCCATTACCTACACCACCGGCAATCTTTCGATTGATCTTGGCTATGATTATTGGTTCCGCGGATGCGAGCAAGTGCGCATCAAAGATCGCTGTATGCCAGAAGGGTTAAATGGCAATTCATGGGCACTCAAAGGTGATGCTTACGTCTTTGGGTTTGCAAGTGGCGATCTATACTATCCTGATATCGTGCGCCTTGCTGCCACTGAACAACGCGCAACGATTCGTTCAGGTACGAACAATTATCCAACGGGCGTTAATGGTATATCATCATTCCAAAATGGTGGCGTCGATAATCGAATACAAGCAGAATGGGACAATCCAGATCCAAATTTAACTACGGTAACTGCTATTAATGGCCAACAAATGTATACCTCAGAAAAACCACTACTTTTCCTCACCATTGATAGTATCGATTTAACGGGCACACAAGGTTATTCCGATAAATTATTCGCACACGTCAATTACACCTGGCAATACAATAAAACATACTCATTCTTCTTGGGCTTTGGCGGCGAATATGAAATAGGAAAGTGCACCTCAATATCTGAAGATCATAAAGATTGCTTTACTTCATGCCTTATTGATGACTGTTTAGAATCTTCGCTCAGCCAATTTGGCGTTTGGATCAAGGGAGGATTCTCCTTTAAGTGATGCAATTCGGAATGCCCCCCGTCTTCGCCTTCGGCTTGGTCGCGGCTGACGCCATTCTGCTAGCCAAAATATTGAAATATATAGTATGCTACACGCAAATGAATCTACATAAATAAAGGAGAGTAGCTCATGAAATGCACCACGATTCGATTAGCTCGTATCATTGTTTGCATACTCTATGCTCATAATATATACGCTGATTTCACCCTATACGGCAAAACAATTATGGTCCCTCGATCATCATCCTGTAATGCCGCGCGCGATTTAGTCGGCTCTCGCCAATTTCTATATCGCCATGATCGCAAAGGTTTCTATACCAACTTTTCAGTAACTCCCGAATATGCAAGCACGTATAACACGCATCGCATTGCGCAATATTTCTTTGGCTATAACGCAATTGATATATCTGGAAGCCTCGTTGATGATCGCGGAGAAAATGATATCCTCGCCGATTATTTTGGGCTTTCACCAAAATTCCAAAGTGTCGTGGTACCACACCCACACATCTCATACACACTCACCACCTTTGACTGGTTCGTTGGTTATCACAACTTCTATTTCCGCGCTATTTTGCCCGTCGGCATTACTCGATGGAGCGTGTGTCTCGATGAAAGTATCGTCAATGATGGTAGTGGTACACTCTTTCCACCACTTTACATGGATGAATATGCAGTCCTGCCACCCGCAGATAGTTTTAATGAAGCAATGGCCGGCGTTAGTTATGGGCAAGTTGATGCATTACGATTCGGACGCATCAATGGATCCCAAAAATATTCAGGCGCTTCAGATCTCGTTCTTATGCTTGGCGGTTTAATTGTAAATCATGAAGAAAGCCACGTTGGATTCCATTTACGATGTGCAGCTCCAACCGGTAACAAACCAAATCCAGAATATTTCTTCACGCCAATTCTTGGTAACGGCCACTTCTGGGAACTCGGGCTCTGCTTTACAAGCCACACCCAAATTTGGGAACGAGATGATGAAGAGTTCATTAGCTTATGGGTCGATATGAATGGCACCTATTTCTTTAATACGCATCAATACCGCTCATTTGACCTTTATGAACCAAATCTATGCAATCCTTGCGATAGCACACTCGCGCGCTTTGGCAGTCGCTACATTCTTGCAAAAAATTTTGATAGCACCGGTAATTATACGGGCGTCACCGCACCGCTCATTAACTCAACAACGCTCGATTGTAAGGTAAATGCAAATCTCCAATTTGATATCGTCTTCATGTTTGCATATCAACACAAACATCTTGGCTTTGATATCGGTTATAACGGGTGGATCAAAAGTAGAGAATTGGTGAAATTGGATGATTGCGACTGCCAACTTACAAACGTCGGCCTCAAGGGAATTCAAAACGTTGAACAGGTGATGCCGGTTATGGATAGTCCCGTGACGCAAAGCACCGCAACCCTCCATGGCAACTATCTTTTTGAACAATCATTCGTTTCTGATTCAAACTCTCCCGTACTCGTCTCATGCCCAAACATTGATCCTCAATCGGCCGCAACATCAAGCCAAATGACCCACAAAATCTTTGCTCACATAAATCATGTCTGGGATCCTATGCATTGCGTTCAACCCTATCTTGGCGTTGGCGGTGAGGTGGAATTTGAAGGAATTCGGCCAAGCGATTTACCGCCTATGAAAAACACTCGCTCACTCTGGGCACTATGGGCAAAAGGTGGATTTGCTTATTAACTCAGTCATTATTTCCCTTATGTCCCGCGAGACGTTCGATCTACGATCTCACTACTAGGGACGAACGGGAAATGAGTAATTTTGTATTTGTGTAAGGCTTTTTTAAGGAAAAACAAGAATTCAATAAAAGTTTTATTCCTGCACGCCCTCTCTCAAAAAAAAGACGTTTTACTCCCGTTCGTCCCTAGTAGCCCGTAAGGGCATATCGCGGGACATAAGGGATAAATATAAATTCTTCATAAAACAAAAAAGCCGACATGAAAATGCCGGCTTTTTTTATACATTAATATCGAAGGATTATTTGGTACGATGTTGATTGATATAATCAACCACATCATTAATGGTGTGGAATTTTTCTGCCACATCATCAGGAATTTCAAGCCCAAAGAGCTCTTCACATTTCATGATGATCTGCACCATATCAAGTGAATCAACGCCTAAATCCTGGAACGATGCATTCACTCTGACATCATTCGGCTCAATTTTGAGCTCTTGCACAATAAGATTGATAATTCGTTGTAACGTATCATTTCTATCAAATGCCATTAATTGTTCTCCGTTTCGTCATGAGGTTCTTCTTGTGAGATTATTGCTTGTAACGCTGCAATATCTTCTCGTTTATTAATTGCTATACATTTTTTCTCAGGATAGCGCTCTTTGACCAGCGTGGTCAGCTCAGATCCAGGCCCAACTTCAACGATCACGTCCACTAATTCTACCATGCGATCAATAATCTGCGAAAATAAGATTGGCGCACTCATATGGCGCAACACGTGATCTTTAACTAACTGCGCTTCATGAATTGGCACCACATCATTGCTGGTATAAAGCGGCATTGCTAAATCCTTAAAATCAACTTTTTCTAAATACGGCTTTAATTGATCGCCAACCGGATCCATAAATGCCGAGTGTAATCCACGCTCAATGCCAACATCATCACTTTTGCATTCTCGGCTTTCTAAAATACATTCGCCAATCTCACTCACGGCCTGCTCATGGCCCGTCACGATATTTTGATGCGGCGATTCATAAATCCCAATGCGCGCATACGCATTACGTGTGGTTGCCTCACGCACAAGCACTTCAATATCTTCCGTCGGGCATCCCACTAAACGCATCCCCACAAACCGATTCGGGTTCGCATCAAGCATTTCTTGATAGAAGATTGCATATTTATTCAGGAGATAAAGCCCATCGGGCAAATTCAAACCGTTACCCGCAAATAATGCGGCATACATGCCCGTATCATACCCCGCTACATAATCGGGCGTAATGCCTTCTTCTTTGAGTATTGCATAGAGTGAAATACTGGTCAGAAAGAGTGCTGGATAAGCATTATTGATATATGAAAGTTCCGTATCAGATGATGCAAAACATAATTTTACAAAATTAATGGGCAAGCAATTGGCTGCTTCTTCAAAATATTCTTGCATGATGCGTGATTCATCATACAACTCTTTACCCATCCCCACGGATTGGCTTCCAAATCCCGGGAAAAGCATGCCTATTTTCATATATTCCCCAACTAGGTATTTATGATTGATAAGAGCAAAGCCGTTCGAGTCGCTGCACTGTTTCTTGTTGGCCAACTAATGCCGCCATATCAAAAACTCCCGGTCCTGCTGTTTTACCAATTAAGGCTAACCGGAGTGGTTGCGCAAGTGCAACCAATTTAAGATTATAGCGTTTACTCAGCTCTTTAAGCTCAATCGAAAGTAAATCTTTTGACCACGTTGTCATGCCAGCGCATGCTACTCGGACTGCTTCGATTACCTGTTTTTGTTCTACTGAGGCGCACCATGCGGTAAGATCTTCTTGTGTATATTCGAAAGGCCCCTCATGGAGCAATCGAATTTCTTGTATCATTTCGCGCAGCGTTGCAACGCGATCTTGATAGAGCGCAATTGCTGCGCACATCTTTTGAGTATCCCAGCCTTTGCATTGTGCTGCAAAATCAGGATCCATATGCTCATGAATGTAGGTTAATAATACTTGTGGTGTTTGTTGGCGGATATACGTACCATTCATCCAATCAAGTTTTGCTTGGTCAAAGATAGAACCCTTTTTACCAACGCCATCAAGGCTGAAAAATGAAATTAATTCTTCGCGGGTGAAAATTTCTTGATCACCATGCGACCAACCAAGGCGAACCAAATAGTTGAGCAATGCATCCGGCAAATAGCCATTGAGACGATATTCAAGAACCGAAGTTGCCGCATCACGCTTACTCAAACGATTGCCTTCTGGCCCGAGAATAAGCGGAAGATGCGCAAATTGAGGCACCGGAAAACCGCATGCTTCGTAGAGGAAAATTTGTTTTGGCGTATTTGAAATGTGATCTTCGCCACGAATAACGTGCGAAATTTTCATATGATGATCATCGACAACCACCACAAAATTATACATCGGGCTGCCATCACTGCGTGCAATAATGAAATCATCAAACTGATCCATATCGAAGGTAACGGTGCCGCGAATCAAATCATTAAAGGAAATCGTTGTGCGATCTTGTGGCAATGCAAAGCGAATTGCATATGGTTTGCCGGCATCATCTGCTGATGGTGTGCGCTTGCGGCAACGGCCATCATATTTGACCGCAGTAAATGGATCTTCGGGCTCCACGCCGTGACGTGTCGTCACTTCTGCTTGCGAACAATAGCAGCGATACGCTCTGCCTTTTGAAAGCAGTTCTTGAATAACTTTTTGATGTTCCCCATTGCGCTCAGTTTGAATCACAATCGGTTCATCAGATTGAATGTTGCACCATGCAAATGATGCAAGAATTGATTGCGTATATTCTGGTTTTGAACGTTCAAGATCGGTATCTTCAATTCTGATCAGAAAGGTTCCACCATTATGACGGGCATATAACCAATTAAAAAGGGCGGCGCGTAATCCGCCGATATGAAGATGTCCCGTGGGAGATGGTGCAAAACGCACCCGAGGTGATGACTGACTCATAATGAGTGCCCCTAAAATAATTACGCTAAGACTGCAAGGCGTTCAGATACAAGCTGCATCCATGGAGATGATGCTTCTTGCGCATTTGGTGATAACTCAGCCAATGTTTGCCATGCTTCTTTTGCTTTTACTCGGTCATTTAAATGCCAGAAATAAAGGCCGACGTAATATAACGCTTCATCGCGTTGTTGATTTTTAGGATCAGCGGCTAGTTCTTCAAGGCGTTTTAATCCTTGCGCATGAGCCGTACTATCATTTGAATCGATTTCTATTAATGCAAGTTTCGTTGCATAGACGTAATAGAGGGGAGAATTTTTAGACATTGATTTCATCATCTGCGTCATGACGGTGATTGCTTCGTCTGTCTTATTTTGTTTTACCAACGCTTCTGCTTGATAGGCCAAGAAATAGGGCGCAAGATTTGAATTCGCATATTCATCATGGGCGCGCTTGCATGCCGTCTCAACCGTTGACCATGGAACGCTGGTTTCACTCGCACCAACCGCTTGATCATATAATTCAATACACGAAGCTAATGTTTTTTGAGCATCTTTTTCTTTCTGCCCTGCAAACTGGGAATATACCCACCACAGCCCAAGGAGGGCAACGAGTGCTAAGGCGCCCAAAACTAATGCATTGGTCACCTTCCGCGCTTGCGGGGTTAAACGAATACCAAAGATATGTAGTAGACTGTCATCAATAAACGAGATCATATTCAATGCCATAATTATTCTCCAAACTTGGCTGGAATTTTTGGCTCACCGAGCCGATATGTCATAGAAAAACGTAGCACAGATCGCCAAAAAGATAAAGATTAGTATTGTTCTCTACTTTATCTCACGTGATGCATGGCATTAATAGTCTTCGTATTAAATATGGCCTTTTGCGCCATGATTAATGCAATTTCTTTGTTGAACGAGGAGATGAAATTTTCTTGCACCTTAGTGTATGCAAGGTGAATAGCATTCTCGATTGCCTGAGCGGATGAAGATCCATGAGCAACAATAAGCGGCGCTTTAAGCCCGAGCATTAACATGCCGCCCTTGCGCTGCGCGTAACTCATTTTGTCAGATAGGCCTGCAAAAATCCCTGCGCTCAGCGTAAACAATACGCGATTAATGAATGATCGATCGCGCTCTTGCTTGAGCCATTGGCGAACCGCATATGCAGTGCCCTGCATTGCTTTAATTAAAAGATTGCCTGAAAATCCATCGCACACCAAGACGTCAGCACGCCCCTCAAAGACGTCCCGGGCCTCAAGATTCCCGACGAAATTCAGCGTTGAATTGCTCAGAATGTCATATGCTTTTTTGACTAATGCGGGACCTTTATACGGCTCTGCACCATTTGATAGCAATGCAATGCGCGGATGCTCGATGCCCTTTACTTTTTTGACGTAGGCATGGCCCATATAGGCAAATTGCTCGAGATGTTCTGGCTTACAATCGATATTGGCACCCAGATCCATGCAGAATAATGAAGATGCATTGTTCGTCTCGGGCAAGAAATCACCAAGTGCTGGCCTTACAACTCCCTCAGCGCGCCCCAAAATAAGCGTGCCCGCAACCAGCGCTGCGCCTGAATTGCCCGCCGAAACAACCGCTGATGCTCGCCCCTGCGCAACGGCTTCGATGGCGCGCACTAAGGATGCATCTTTTTTACGCATGACACCACGAGCGGGTTCTTCACCCATATCAATGGCTTGCGAACAGTGAATGATTGAAATTGGCAGATTCTGCCAGGATGGTTCTATGCGATCGAGGAGCGCATGGAGCTGCGCTTGATTGCCATATAAACCTACTTTGATTCCTTTTTTGGCTGCATTGATAGCTCCCTGTACGGTAACTGTGGGTGCGTAATCGCCACCCATGGCATCGAGAGCTATCATGCGAATCCTTTAGTTTGAGTTAATTACTCTGCTGAAGCGTCTGCTGACTCTGTAGTCTTTTGACGGGCTGCGCGCGTTGCACGTAATTTATCACGTTTTACCGCACGTTCCAACTTGGTAACCATAACTTTGACACCCTTATAGTGGCCGCAGTTTGTGCATGCCGCATGGGTTATGAGGGGAGTTTGGCAATTTGGGCAGAGTGTAAAGGCTTTAACGTCTATACCTTTATCTGCAAATCTTGAGTCTCGACGCGCCCGGGAGCGCTTCCGTTTTGGTACTGGCATAATAATCCTAAGAATTTTTCTGTGAACTATCTGATACTATTTTGATAGGGACTCTAAAAGAATATAGAAAAATGAAGAAAAGATCAATCCTACTTCGCTAAAAGCTTCGTAGGACAGGCCCTGCCTGATCACTCTGTGTAGCGCAGCGTATCGAAGGGCGCAGGAAAGGGCCGATCACCCTACATTTAACCACGCCGGAACGTTAGTGAAGGCGTGTTAAGATAAACATCCCGGCACTATTCTGCTCAATGAGCCCATCCAGCTGCATATTAAAGAGAATTTCATTCATCTCAGGCAGGCTTAATCCCGTCTCCATAAGGAGTTCATCCACATTGGCTCCCTTTCTGCAGAGTAGGGCAATTTTACCCTCAATGGTATCGGGAGCTCGAGCAGGTTCGGCAATCGCCTCCAGCTCCTGAATGGCCGGCTCAAAAACGGTTTTTTGCCACGCCGTCCTTCGATACGCTTCCGTCTTCGCTCTTCGAGCTTCGTCGGACAAGTCGCTACTCAGGATGAGCGGGCTTAGACGGGTAACCAATGGGTCAAATTCGCTCACAATATCCTCAACGGACATCACCAGCTTGGCCCCTTCCTGGATGAGGGCATTACACCCTTGAGCCAATTCATCATCGATCATGCCAGGCACGGCAAAAACCTCACGCCCCTGTTCAAGCGCAAATAACGCCGTTATGCGAGCCCCGCTTTTTTGAGCTGCCTGAATAACCACGCACCCCTTGCTCATGCCCGCAATAATGCGATTTCGGGCCGGGAAATTTCCGGGCAATGCGCCCTGGGATAATGGAAAGATACTCACGATCGCCCCACCGCCTTCAATGATACGTTCGAAAAGCCGAATATTAGTTCGCGGGTAAGGCTGCAATAATCCTGATCCCAATACCGCAAGCGTCTTGCCCTGGGCTTTTAATGCCGCCTCATGAGCCATGCTATCGGCTCCCAAAGCCCCACCACTCACAATCCACCAGCCTTGCTGGGCAAGCGGTGTCACGAGCGTGGAAATAGCGCTTTCGCCATAGCGATTGGCCTTACGAGAACCGACGAATGCAATGGTTGATTCCTCTTTGGTGGGTAACGTACCGCGCCAATATATAACGGCAGGCGGCGCATAAATGGCGCGCAAATCATGCGGGTAATTTTCATCAATGATCGTTGTCCATGAAATGGCATGTTTTTCAATCCGCGCTAATTCACGTTCGAGCAATGAGTTATCTGCAAGTCCCTCAACTATTTTTGCCGCATATGCCGGCGCAATGCCGTAACGATGGATTAAATCATGCGATGAGCAAGCATATAAATCGGCAAGATTTTCTGCGCGTGCGCATATGGTAGCAATTGTTGCCGGGCCTATGCCATCAATAAGAGAAAGGTGGAGGATTATCTTTTTATTCATATGTTTTTTTAATTGTTAGTTTTTTGATCCCGCACCCATTCGATACATTTCTCGCCTAACGGCGCGAAACACTCAGGGCGAGCGGGGAATACACTTTTGTCCCGTAACTATTATGAAATTTTTATATATAAATGAGTTTTTACCTAACGGGGATCTCATCTCCGTTCGCCCTGAGTGATTTTTGTTTTCGCAAGCGAAAATAAAAATTGTATCGAATGGGTGCGGAGTAAAAAAGGGGCACTCACTCATCGTGAATACCCCTTTTTTTATGTACTAAATTATTGTTTAAAACTCTTCGAGCATCGAATCTTTATCTTCAGCTTGCAGCTCTTCTTTCGCTACAAGATCCATTTCCGGTTCGAGATGTTCTTCAAAGGTCGCAAAATCATCTGCTGCTTCTATTAGATTCTTCATTTCATCCTGAGTAGGGTGGGACGCCCGTATCGAAGGGTCTTCAAATGCTGCAAAATCATCTGTTTGAGTCGCAGCTTCAATCCCATCATCATTCTGATCTGCATCAGTTGGCGAGAGCTTCAAGATATCTGTAATGGATTGTTCAGTATCCAATTTCACCGCGCCACCCAAAGTTCCTTCACTGTTGCCAGATCCAGAACCGCCATTCTCTTCATTTTCCTCGCCTTCAAACGCAACCACTGAAACCAGTTTTTGCCCTTCATCGAGTCTGATCAAGCGAACGCCTTTTGCTTGGCGTC
>Ga0181531_10000524_pt1 | contig 25629 bp, 24 predicted proteins | sample PEATcosm2014_Bin_38_FD_119743 | JGI IMG/M metagenome (GOLD analysis project Ga0181531, IMG submission 119743) | Peatland microbial communities from MTU Mesocosm Facility, Houghton, MI, USA - PEATcosm2014_Bin11_10_metaG | ecosystem: Environmental > Terrestrial > Soil > Wetlands > Peat | place...
CCACGCGAGGCGAAATCTTCGCCTAGAACCACTCATCCGCCCTCGCGTAAACCCTCGCAAGCGTTCGCGATTTGCCACATTATCTTTCAGTGGAAAATGCTCCTGCACAGTCGCAGAGTCCTTGGCGTCCTTTTCGCATTCCTCTTTTCCGTAATCTTCTGATCGCGGATCTGGTTTCGGACATCGGCACGTTCATGCAGAGCGTGGGTGCAGCGTGGCTGATGACCTCGCTCACGACGAGTCCGATGTATGTCGCGCTGATTCAGACGGCGAGCGCACTGCCATTTTTCGTTCTGGCTTTGCCTGCCGGTTCCATCGGAGACATTTTTGATCGTCGCAAACTGATCCTTCGAACCGAATTGTGGATGCTGGGGATGGCTATCGTGCTCGCAGTGACCACCGTCACCCACACGATGACGCCGTGGTTGCTGCTTCTACTGACCTTTGGGCTTTCGGCGGGTGACGCGATTGAAGCTCCGACCTGGCGAGCTATTTTTCCGGAGCTTGTGCCGAAAGAAGATCTGCAACCCGCGCTCGCGTTGAACGGGATTGAATTCAATTTGGCTCGCGCAGTCGGCCCCGGCCTGGCAGGACTGATCATCGCCGTAGCCGGCGTAGCCACCGCGTTTGTACTGAACGCGCTTTCTTTCCTGGGAGTGATTGCCGTAATCGCGCGTTGGAATCGGCCCGCACGAAAAAATCAGCTCCCCGCGGAGACGCTCGGCGGCGCGACAGTTGCCGCGCTGCGCTACGTGCGCTATTCACCCGACATTCAGAAACTACTGTTCCGCTCGGCCTGCGTGATCTTCTTTTCGAGTGCGTTCTGGGCGCTGCTCCCAGCTGTGGCAAGAGGGCTGACGGAGAGTTCGGTCGGTTATGGATTGCTGCTCGGGTTTTTCGGAGTGGGCGCAGTAATTGGCGCTGTGGTGCTCCAGCGCGCGCGAAACAAATTGTCGGTCGAATGGGTTGTCTCTGGCGCGACAGTGGTGTTCGCGGGTGTAATTCTTGCTCTGGCGACTCTGCACCGGCTGCCATTGCTCTGCTTTTTGATTTTGTTTGGAGGCGCAGCGTGGACGGTGTTCATGTCCACGTTCAACACGCTGGTGCAGAATCTTGCGCCCGACTGGGTGAGGGCGCGGGTACTGGCGATTTACCTTTTCGTGTTTCAGGGAAGCGTTGCACTGGGAAGCACACTTTGGGGCGTTGCTGCGGAACATACGAACGCAAACACAGCACTGCTGTTTTCCGGAATTGGCGTTACCGCTTGCTTGGCGCTTCCCGTTGTTGTGCGATTGCCCGCGGCTAAGGCTTCGCTGGAAACATGGAACCATTGGGGAAAGCTGTCGATGCTTACGCAACCAGAACCCGAAGAAGGGCCGGTGCTTGTCACCATTGAATACCGCGTCGGTCCAGACAAGGTTCCGGAATTTCTGGATGCGCTGCACGACTACCAGCGGATTCGACGGCGCGACGGCGCCATGCGCTGGGGCGTTTATTACGATGCGGAGAATCCCGGCGTATATCTCGAGAATTTCATTGTGGAGTCCTGGGCGGAACACGCACGGCAGCACGATCGGTTTACGGTTGCGGACCGGAAGTTTGAAGAGCACGTGCTTAGTCTTATTCTCGAACCTCCGAAGACCCGGCATTTTCTCTATGCGAACCGAGTGGAACGCGCGCCGTCGCCCCATGGATCGAAACAATGAACTGCAAATGAGGGCATTCGGCGCAACCGAGAAGGTCGTAAGGCCAACAAAACCATCGAAAATCGGTCTGTGCGAACAGCTCAGGGTGAATTAGCAAATCGCAGCCCCGAAAGAATGTCTTCCGAATCGACCCGAAACCTGAAGCCCGATTTCGCCGTTAATTCTTCAATAAATTGAAAATATCGAAGCAGCACATCTTGTTGATTCAATAGCACGTTGTTTTGTCATATGCATAGAGGCATCAAAATTCTGCTACACTACTATATATCTATAAGTATATATAGGCCGAGTGTAGCAGATTTGTAGCAGTAGACGGCGTAAAATGGCCAAAAATGAGGCAAAGCCAAAAGTTGGAAATTGTCGCTATCTTGCAGCTGGCAAAGGGATTAGGTTAATTTTCAGCAAGATAGCAAACAACCGTTTTCATTTTTCAAGACCGCCGGTTTCAACCGCTCACCCACTCCTCCGTTTGTAAGTATAGCTGCCAACCGCCTGTCAGGTAGATAACTAGTGGTATTTTTCGTGTCCTATCGGTGCCGTCAGATTTCGATGATGCCGCGCTTCAGGGCGATGGTTACGGCGTGCGTGCGGTCGTTGGCGGCAAGTTTGGCAAGGATGCTTCGCATGTGCGCTTTCACGGTTTCTTCGGAGATGGCCAGCCGGTCGGCGATGATTTTGTTGGCAAGGCCGCCGGCTACTTCGCGCAGGACTTCAATCTCGCGGTGCGTCAGCGTGTCGTCGGTGTGATGCTCGGCAATACCGATGGCGATTTCCGACGGGATGCGCTTTCGCCCGGAGTGCACGACGCGAATAGTTTCCAGCAGCTCCTTGCGCAGCATGCTCTTCAAAAGATAGCCGGAGGCCCCGGCGCTGAGCGCCTTGGCGGCCTGCGCGTCCCCGCTGTAGGTGGTCAACACGATGATGCGGGCGTTGGGAAATTCGTGGCGAATAGCGGTAATGGCCTCGATGCCGCCGAGTTGCGGCATCTGCAGGTCCATCAGTGTGACATCCGGGCGATGTTGCCGGAATTGCTCGATGGCTTCGCGTCCGTTGCTCGCCTCAGCAATCACCAGCATATCCGATTCGTCCTGCAGCACTGCGGCGATACCTTCCCGTAGCATGGGATGATCGTCTACCGTCAGAATTCGGATTCGCTGGTCCGGCATAATTTACCCATTTCGACTCAAAACGCGTCGCAACCATATCCAGCGTGGGCCTGGTACTTTGCGCTGGTAGGCGCGACTTGCGGGTACTCGCAACTCGACTTCCGTGCCGCTGCCGACCCGGCTCCAAATGTCCAAACGGCCGCCGATTTGCCTGGCACGCTCCCGCATACCCTGCAAGCCCCAATGGCCCTGCCGACCGCCGGCCTCGAGTACAGACGTATCGATGCCGCAACCGTCGTCACGGACGCGCAGGGCCAGGTGCTTGGAATCGTAGGTGATCTCGATTTCCACGCGCCCGCCGTTGGCATGCAGCAGAGAGTTGGTCATCGCTTCGCGGCCGATGGAGAAAACTTCTTCGCGGACCATTGGGTGCAGACGCCGCGCGGCGCCCTCGACCACCACGGTGACGCTGCTGCCGCCCTCGCGCGTGGATTCCTCTCCAAACACGCGGAAAGCCTCGGCCAGGCCACTAGGAAATTTAGCGGAAGCGCGCAGATTGAGCACGCGATCGCGCCCCTCTGCGAGTACCCGGTCGGCGCGATCCAGGGCATTCTCCATGCTCAGTCGCGCCGGGGCTTCAGCGGGAATCTGTTTGGTCACCGCATGGAAGCGCAGGATCAGCCCTTGAATGCTCTGTAGCAGGGTATCGTGCAGTTCGCGCGCAATGCGTTCCCTTTCGCCCAGCCGTTCTTCCATGCGTGCGCGAATGCCGGCGGCGACTTGTTTCAGGCGCAGCAAGTACGCCATCCATAGCAAACCGCCAAAGGCGCCCAGGCACAATGCCAGGAACCAAGCCTGTTGGAAAAACGCCGGCTCCACGCTGAAATCGAGCACCGAGCCTGCATCGCTCCATACGCCGTCGTTATTGCAGGCGGCTACGCGGAAGTGATAGTCTCCCGGCGGCAAGTCGCTGTAAAACGCCTGCCGCCGCGCCTGCGGTTCTTGCCATGCCGTGTCGTGCCCTTCGAGCTTGTAGCGAAAGTGCACTTTCTGCGGCACCACGAAGCTCAGCGCGGTGTAGTCGATCTCCAGATTGCGGCTCAGTGCCGGAAGATGAATATCGTTCTTCGTCGCGTAGATAATCCCGTCGGACACCATGCGCTCCACCAGCACCACCGGGGGCACGCTGTTCCTATGCAATCGACGCGGGTCAAAGGATTGTAAGATGCTGTCATTGCCGAACCACAGTTGCCCGTCCGCCGAACGCGCGCTTTGCGGCTGTAGCGGCGTCGGTCCCGATTGCACGCCGTCATACACATCGAACAGCGTGGATTGCACACGGCTCGTCGGCTCGCGCTGCCAGTTTTTCAGCCCGGCGGCGCTCACGGACAGCAGCCCGCACCGCGCATAAATCCACAAGGTTCCCTGATCGTCTTCCACTCCGGTATATAACTCATCACAGGGCAATCCATTCTTGCTCGTGAGCTGCGTTCGCTTTTTGCCGTCCCACCACAACAGGCCCTCGTCCGTGATGCCCCACAAGGAGCCGTCGGGTTGCGGCAGAATTTTCCGAATCTTGGCGTGACTCGCGTGCGCGTCCGCTGCAAACGTATCGAATTTGTCGTCGCGATAGCGCACCAAGTCGCCATTGTCATAGCCGAACCAAACGCCGTCGGTCGCGTCGGCGGCCATCGCAAACGGCTGCGGTAAGGGCATCTTCTGTTCATTTTTTATTTTGTCGTTTTCGATCGCCAGCAGTCGCCCGTACGATGCCCGAACCCACATACGATGCCGCGTGTCTTCGGTGATGGCGAAGATGGTACCGATAGGCTCACCACCCGCTTTCAGAATCGGATGAAACTGGCCCTTATCCAAAATAAACAAACCACCGTCAACGCCCAGCCACAGGCGTCCCGCGTGATCCTCGAACATGGTGGTGACATCACGCCCCGGCAGGCCATATTTCGTGCGAATTGAAGATATTTTATCTCCGCGCAGGGCATCCAGCGCCCCGGAATTGCCTATCCACACGGTCCCGTCTCGTCCGGCCAGCACCGTGCTGACACTGTCCCCGGAAAGTCCTTCCTTCTCCGAGAAGCTGACGACCGCCAAATCTCGAAAGCTGTCCACCCCTTTTGACCCTCCGACCCACAGCAGGCCTTCGCGGTCCTGAAAAAAAGTCGCCACCGCGTCGCCGGACAGGCCTTCTGCGCTGGAAAAATGATCGGTCTTGCCTTTGTAGATGCGAAAAATTCCGCGCTTTCCGGTGCCAATCCACAACGCCCCTTGCCGGTCCACAAAGAGCGCGGCAATGCCTTGGTCGGCGTCATCCACTCCGGGCAAGTGTTCCCGCTTCCACTCGCCGTTCACGAAATGCTGCAATTCCAGGTCGCCGCCGGCCCCTTCGAGTCCCACCCAGATCTCTCCGTTCTTCTGCGCCGCAACCGACCACGCACCTAGCAGCAGGCCATGCCGTTTGAAGTGCTCTTGAAAATACGTGGTCGAGGAGCCGGGCTGCCATCGGCACAGCCCTTCAAATCCGCCAATCCACAAATTGCCTTGGCCATCCAGCGCCAGGCGCACGCCCGTTGACATGGGTATCCCGTCAGCGCGCCCGTAGCAGCGTGGGCTAGCTCCTGTCACGCGGCACAGCGGCCCGCTCGGATCCACATCCTGCGCCCGCACAATCCACACCGTGCCTTCAGCATCTTCGACGATCGAGCTGACGCGCGCGTGCGGGCTCTCGTAGTTGGTCAGCAAACCGTCCTTCCAACGTGACAAACCCCGGCCCGTGCCGATCCACAAACTCCCATCGCTCGCCCCCAGCAGCGCGTAAATCCGGTAATCCGCCAACTGCTGTCCATTCCCCGGGTCAAAGGGCACGTAGCGCACTCCATCAAATCGCACTAAGCCCGCATACGTGCCGATCCACAAATAACCGTCGGTGGTTTGCGCAATCGCTTCCGCAACCCCGGGAATGTAGCCGTCTTGAATTCGCCACGCCGTGTGTCCGTATTGCGAAATTAGACGCGAGGGATCCAGCGCGCTTGCCGACGGGCACCAAGCCACGCACAGCAGAAAAGCGAGCAAGCCTCCTTCGCTTAAGAACCTTCGGATTTTTGTTTTGTGCTGCCTCATCGTTCCGGTCTAACTGCCCGCCCTGTAAAACCTTAACGCTAGTCCTCGCAGGCCAAAGACCGCGTCCCTCCAAAGGGGTAGGCACTGGTACCCCATTTAGGGGTTCAAGCCTGGACCGCCAGCAGCCATTCTATTCCTGTGCAGCGCTTGTTTTCGATGTTTCCGCAAGGTGGGCCGGGCGCGGCCCTCTTGCTCCTGCGGTTCTCGGTTGCAGGAACATTTTTTCTAAACGCCTGTGCCCTGTTCCCCGCGAACTCCGTGCACTGGCTAATTGTGTGCGCAGCCTTCGTGTCCGTGTTCCTGGGCTTGGGGTTTCTAACGCCGTTCTTCTCCCTCGTGGCTTGCACCGTGGCTGTCCTGCGCATCTGGGCCGGCCCGCACTTTTATGAGTTGTTGCCGTTTTCCTCGTTGTTGGACGCCGCGGCCATGGGCCTTCTCGGACCAGGTGCCTACTCCCTGGACGCTCGCCTCTTTGGTCGCCGCATCGTTATTATTCCTTCGCGCGACGATTCTTCCCAACGCTAGTCAGCCCTTCTCTCAATCACTTACATTTTTTCATAGTTCGCACAGCCACGTCGTAACGCAGATTCTCGCCATCTTTCGACACCCAGAAAGCGCAATGGGCTGCGCGCGGGGCTAGTTTTTCACTAACCCTATGGAGGGAGACGCGTCCCTACCTATCGAGTGTTTCGCCGGTGTGCAAGTTGTAGCAGAATCGCTCCCGACCATTAGCTCCGGCGAAACGGTCAAATTCATAAGCGTAAAGAAGAGGTGCTCCAATGTCCCCGAACCCCGCTGTGGTTACCGTTTCTTACACCAACTCCCACATCTTTCTGCCACCCGCTGCGCGCGAAAAGACCAAGCAAGGAATCTCCACCTCGCGTTGCGCCACTTCCGCCGACTTCGACGAGATGTGTCTGCCCCACACCAAGAAACTTTTTCTGGTGGCCTTGCGCATCACCAAGAATCGCGAAGACGCGGAAGACGCACTGCAGGATTCCTTGTTGCAGGCCTTCGTCCACTTCCAGGATTTTGACGGTCGTTCCACTTTTTCCACCTGGCTCACGCGCATCACCATCAACTCCGCGTTGATGCTGCTGCGTAAAAAACGCCGCGCTGTTTCCGTCTCCCTCGACCGTACTCGCGAAGACGACGGCACCGAGCTTTGCATCGAGGTGCCGGATCGCGCGGCCAACCCAGAACGCCGCTACCTGGAGCTCGAGCGCGAGAGAATTCTGCATGATGCCATCGGCTCGCTGCGGCCTTCCATCCGCCGCGCCGTCAATATTCAGCAACTCCAGGAACACTCGCTGCGCGAAGCCGCGGATCTGCTGGGCATTTCCGTCACCGCCACCAAAGGCCGCTTGTTCCACGCAAAACGCTTGTTGCGCAAATCGCCGCGCCTGAAATCGCTGCGCCGCCAGCAAGGACGCAAACCGCTCCCGCTATTTGCGACCATGCGCTCCACCTCCGCCGCTGTCTCCGCACGCTCGGCGCAAAACGCTGCACGGCGTGCCACGCTTTAACCCCTGAGTGGACGCCACCGGCTCGCCCAGTTGTCGGCCCTCGGGGTGTTGGCTCCCCAACCGTTGACGAAGAGCCGCACCGCACGCGGCTCTCCTGCCGCGAGAGAGGCTCGCGTGCCGGCTTGCGCGCTCCTCGGCGCTCGCCGCATCATAGAACGATGGACTCCAACGAAAGTTCGCCGCCGTCTGACTTTCGCGCTCGTGCGCTCGCCAACGACGTCTCGGCCGCTCGCCTCATCGGCTGGAACGCCGTCAAAGCCGCCGAAGGCCACGCCGTTGTCACCCTCGCCGCCGGCCCGCAACATGCCAATCCCATGGGCACCCTGCACGGCGGCATCCTCTGCGATATCGCCGACGCCGCCATGGGCATCGCCTTCGCCAGCACACTCGCTGCAGGCGAATCTTTCACCACCGTCGAACTAAAAATTAATTTCTTCCGCCCTGTCTGGAACGCGCAGCTCACCGCTGATGCCCAAGTCATCCGCCGCGGCAGCAAAATTGGCTATGTCGAATGCGCAATTACTGACGAGCAGAATCGCCTGGTCGCGAAGTCCGCCTGCACCTGCATGGTTCTCGTCGGCGAAAACGCCAAAGGCCGCTGACCTTTCTCTGCATTTTGTTTTGTAACCTTTCGATCCTCACGGGTTCTCATGTCTGAGCATTAGCTTACACGCGGCCTGCCCAGCGGCTGCTTCATCTGCCCGCGCTTCGCCGACGTATCATAATGTAGAGAAGCTCCCGACTTGGGACTCTCCGGGATCTGATTATGCTGTTGCGCAAAACTCCAGACTTAACCTACGCGGACGTTACGCCCCGTGCGGTCTATCTAAATCGCCGTAAATTCCTGAAGGCCATGGGCCTCGCGGGCGCGGCCGCTGCTGCCGGCGAAGGCCTGTGGAAGCTCGGCTCCCCCTCGCAAATCGTGCACGCCACCACCAAGCTCACTGGCGTCGTCAAAGGCCCCTACTGCACAGACGAAAAGCCCACGCCTTACAACGACATCACCCACTACAACAATTTCTACGAATTCGGAACCGATAAGGCCGATCCCGCCAAAAACGCACAAAATTTCCGGACTTCCCCCTGGACCGTCTCCGTCGAAGGCGAAGTCAAAAATCCCCGCAAATACAGCATGGACGAAATTCTGAAGCTCGCGCCGCTCGAAGAGCGCATCTATCGCCATCGCTGCGTCGAGGCCTGGTCCATCGTCGTCCCCTGGGTCGGCTTCCCGCTGAACGTTTTTGCCAAACTCGCGCAGCCCACAGCCAAAGCTCAGTGGGTGGCCTTTGAAAGTTATTTCGATCGCCAGCAGATGCCCGAGGCCGCCTATGCCGGGATAGACTTTCCCTATGTCGAGGGTCTGCGCCTCGACGAAGCCCTGCATCCGCTCACCCTCGTCAGCGTCGGCATGTACGGGGAAACGCTGCCCCCGCAGGATGGCGCTCCCATTCGCATCACCGTTCCGTGGAAGTACGGCTTCAAGAGCATCAAATCCATTATCAAAATTCGCTTCCAGTCATCCCAGCCCCCGTCGACCTGGAATCGCCTGGCGCCCAATGAATACGGGTTCTACTCCAACGTCAATCCCAATGTCGATCATCCCCGCTGGAGCCAGGCCAAGGAACGTCGCCTCGGCGAATTTCTCAAGCGCAACACTTTGCTGTTTAATGGCTACGGCGATCAGGTAGCCAGCCTGTACAACGGCATGGACCTGAAAAAGAATTTCTAGTCGTCTGCACCGTGCGCAAACTCCTCTCTAGCAAATGGCTCAAGGTTCTGGTCTTCCTGCTCTGCCTCGTTCCTGTGGGCCTCGTGGGCTGGCGCGCACTGCACGGCGATCTCACCGCCAATCCCATCGAATTCATCACTCACGCCACCGGCGATTGGACGCTCCGTTTCCTGCTCATCACCCTGGCCATCACGCCGCTCCGCATGTTGCTCCGCTTGCCCGAACTCACCCGCTTTCGCCGCATGCTCGGCCTCTTCGCCTTTTTCTATGCCTGCTTGCACTTCAGCACTTGGCTGGTCCTCGATAAGTTTTTCGACATGTCGGAAATTTGGAAAGACGTGCTGAAGCGCCGTTTCATCACCGTCGGTTTCGCCGCGTTCCTGCTGCTCATTCCGCTGGCGCTCACCTCCACCGCGGGCTGGATCCGCCGTCTCGGCGGCAAGCGCTGGCAAGCTCTTCATCGCCTCATCTATCTTAGCGCCGCCCTCGGCGTAATCCACTACTACTGGCTCGTAAAATCCGCGGTCATCCGTCCGCTCACCTACGCCGCTATCCTCGCCGTCTTGCTCCTCTATCGCCTCATCGCGTGGCTCGCCAATCGCCGTCGCCGCGCGCCCATCGCTCAACACGTGCCCCAGCCTTTGTAGGCGCGCCACACCACACCGGCTCGTTCCAGCAATCTCGTAATTAAAATGAAATGCCGCAGGCAGGCTAAATCCTAAATCCCTAAATCAATGTACCGGTGCCCCCGTCGCATCCGCACCAGACACCGGGCTGGCTCCCAAATCCAATCCCCAAAAATGCGGCGCCGGCGTCAAAAACTCGATTCCCACGCGTTGCCCCTTCTCGATCGGTTCGCCAACATAAACCACCCGGCATTCCTGTTCTTCCAGCGTCTCCGGGTGAATCAAAATCAGCATTTCGCCCGCATCCACTTCCTGCTTCAGCAGGAGCAGGCCGCCATGCGCGTTCACCACCATCGTCTGGCAGGTCTCCGTGAACTTGCGCCCGTTGTGGCTGCGGCCCTTCACTTGCAGTCGCATCTTATGAAATACTCGCGTACTTCGCCGGGGCGTGGCTTCGAGTGCGAGGCTCATACAGTCATGGTGAAACCCGCGCTGCAACTGCGTCAATTGCCCCTCCGGACAGGTGTTCCACAACTACAACCTTCGATTTGGCCCCACTCGCTTGTGCAACTCCGCCGTCAATCATAGAATCCTTAAGGCGGCCAAGTTTTCATCATCGCCTCTCTTCATACCGCGCGGCCGCAACATTCGGGACAAGCATTTCGTACTTATACGCGTACTTATTAGAAAGGACTATTCTTCATAGGGCCTCATATGAATCTTGCGGAACGCATCGACGCTCAACGCGATCAACACCTCGCCGAACTGTGCGAGTTTCTGCGCATTCCCAGCGTTAGCGCCAAGAGTGAACACAAATCCGACGTCGAACGCGCCGCCCGTTGGGTGGCCGACAATCTCGCGAAAGCGGGCTTTAAATCGGTTGAAATCATTCCCACCGGCCTGCACCCGCTCGTTTACGCGGAATCTCTCGAAGTCCCCGGCAAGCCTACCATTCTTTTTTACGGTCATTACGATGTGCAACCCGCAGAGCCGCTCGATCTTTGGACCACTCCGGCCTTCGAGCCCACCGTCCGCGATGGCAATCTCTTCGCCCGCGGTACGGCCGACGACAAAGGCCAGGTCCATATCCACCTCAAAGCTCTCGAATCTCTGCGGGCCATGAACGGTGGCCTGGGCATCAATGTCAAAGTCTTAATCGAAGGTGAGGAAGAAGTTGGCAGTGTTAGTCTCTGGGATTACGTCCAGAAAAATCGCGAGAAACTCAAAGCCGACGCTTTGGTCGTTTCCGACACCTCCATGCTCGCCAAGGGCGTTCCCTCCATCACCTATGGATTGCGTGGGCTGAATTATTATCAGATCGAGCTAACCGGCCCCGTCCGCGACCTGCATTCTGGAGTTTACGGTGGCGCCGTCCCGAATCCGCTGACCATCCTCTCGGAACTCTTCGCCAAGTTGCACGACAAGAATTTTCGCGTCGCCATTCCCGGCTTTTACCATGGCGTGGCTAATCTGTCCGCCGCTGAGCGCAAAGCTCTGAATTCCCTGCCCTGGAAAAAGAAAGATTTTGAACGCGCCGTGGGCGCCGCTGGCTACGATGGTGAAAAAGGCTTCTCCACGGTCGAGCGTTTGTGGACCCGCCCGACTCTCGAGATCAACGGCATGTGGGGCGGTTATCAGGGTGAAGGTGCGAAGACCGTAATTCCCTCGAAAGCCTACGCCAAGTTTTCCACGCGCCTGGTCCCCCATCAGGATCCGCACAAGATTGCCAAGCTGGTGGAAAAACACGTTAGAAAACTGCTGCCCAAGAGCGTGCACTGCAAATTCGAGGTTCTAAGCACCGGAAAACCGTGGTCCGCTTCCTTTCAGGCGCCCATCTTCAAAAAAGCGCAGAGCGCCCTCGAAAAGGGCTTTGGAAAACGTGCCGTATTCATCCGCGAAGGCGGCTCCATCCCCTTCGTCACCCAGATGCACGACACCTTCAAAGTTCCCTGCGTCCTGATCGGCTTCGGCTTGCCCGACGAAAACGCCCACGCCCCTGACGAGCACATCGCCCTGGAAAATTATTTCGGCGGCATAAAATCCATAGCCCACTTCTACGCCGACCTGGCCACTCTGTAACGGTCGTTAGTTCTTTCTCTGTAGGGGCGTAGCATGCTACGCCCCAGCTTGCCCGGACCGAGCCGTCAATCGTTGTTCTTTGATTTATTTAACGTCGTAACTTAAATTGCCGTCTGCCGCTCAATCCGTAAATCGTAACAACCCGCCTGTTTATCCCGCACGTGAACATATTTAACCTCCGGCTCTTTGAGGAATTGCTCGATCTTCTCGTCCAGATCGCTCTTGTCCACGTGCTCCTCGGTAATCAATCTCCGCCCCTCGCCGTAAACATCCAGCGTCAACGCATGCGCACGCAAATCATCCGGAAATCCCCCATCCTCCGCATACCTCGGGCATTCCTCGGCGTGCACAAAAATTGGCCCGGGCAGTGCTGTCACACCCAGCTCAAAAAACGGATCATACGTAAAAAGAATCCGCTCTTCCTGCCCGATGTGAAACGTTCGCAGGCAATGCCGGCACGGCCCGTATCCGCTTGCCACTTCTTTGTGTGCTGGATGCCCATACCCCGGGGAACGCATCGTAGCTCGCACTAGCTCTGCAACTTTTGTTGGTATCGCCTGCACTTGGAAGGAAGACATGTTGTTTGCCTCGATGTCAGAAATGGAAGCGCAGCCAAGGTTTTGGTCCGCTTCACACGCATCGTAGACATTTCGTTCGCGCGCATCTATCCGCTGCGCGCCATTAAACTCCACTACGGAAAAACGTCGGGAAGGAGAGGGTCGCCGCTAAACGCTGGCCAGTTCGCTGCGCCGCCCCTGCGCGTACTGCTGCAAGGCGCTGTTGGCGGAGCTGATCGTCGTCAGGCCCTCGGCAACCGCTGGCAAATCCTGTCCTCGCAGCACGAAGTACATCTCGTCTTCGCCCAAACCTGTGTACACGCGGTTCCCGATGCATCCCAGGCTCAATATCGCGCCCATCTGCAGCGACGCTGGCAACGCCATGCACGTCGGACGGCCGAGCGCCGGCGCCCCGCTCGCCACGCCGGCGCGGTTCGCAGCTTCGCTCAGTAGCATCGCTCCGGAAGGTCTGCAGGCAAACAGCACCACGCTCGGTGCCACCGGCGTCTCGCCCAGCGGCGCATACACAATCGCCACCGGCGTCTTTGTAAGCCGCGGAATCTGCGGCACTTCTTCCGGTTTCACGTACCCCAGGTCAAACATAAACTTGAGCGTCTGCTCCGTCTCTTTTCCCCGTTCCGGCGATAGCTCGATGTTGTGCGTATATGCTCCGACAGCGCAATTGAAGTGGTCTTCCGCCAGCGTATAAAACACCTTGCCCGCGGCCGCCAGTCTCCAGAAGCTGCAACTCGAGGGCTCGCTGCCATCAAATTTCTCTATTCCTGCGGGGACCTGTTCCACAAAGGAAACCGCCACCGCACGCCGCGCCGGTTTAATCGCTGTGGCGATGCGCTTTTCGAGTTCCTCGTAATTCACTGCGGTTGTCATTCCTTCTCCGTTTTGCGCCAGATTCCTGCGCAGCTTGGCGCTTCGTTGTGTTGCGCAGAATGCATGCTTCCAGGCTCGCAAGAATAACACGCAGGCTCACGCGCGTGCCTAGCCGCGCCAAAAAGCCACATTTCTCGGGGTTTTTCACAGCTCGTGGCGAAAAAACCTCATTTTTATTGCTTTTTTGCTGCTTGGGCCTTGCGTTCAGCTTGGGCCTTCGCTATAGTCACCTCCGGCCCGAGTTTTTTCCGCAGTAAAAATGGGGTAGTGCTCGCGGCTTGTCCCGGTCCCACCGGGATGGAAACTAAACAAAAAGAGAAAGAAATCAGGAGGATTATCAATAGATGGCAGCCAAGCCTTTGAGCAAGACGAAGATTGTGTCCCACATGGCCGAGAAGATCGGCTCTCCGAAAAAGACCGCGGCTTTGTTTTTTGACGAGTTGTTCAAACTCGCCGTGAAGGAATCGAAGGGCGGCGCCGGCAAGTTCGTTATTCCGGGCATCGGCCGCGTGGTAAAGGCGCACCGCAAGGCGCGCATGGGCCGTAACCCGCAAACGGGTGAAGCCATCAAGATCAAGGCGAAGACCGTGGTTCGGCTGCGCCCCTCGAAGGCCTTCAAGGACGCGATCCTCAAGTAACGCGTCGCGCCTTCGTAGCAAGTACTTTGCAGCAGCGAAATCTCCCGAACGGCTTGCACCCGCAAGCCTTCGGGAGATTTTCTTTGCTGAACAGTTTTTCTAAAGTGGTGTCCCCTTCCGCTGACCTGTGGAAACTACAGCGTTCGGACGTACGCCACTACGTCTTTGATTTGCGGGGCTTCCAGCACTTCCTTAAACGGCGGCATCAGCGAGTCGCCGTTTTCGATCCACGTTCTCAGCGATTCCTCGGTCACCTTGTTGTTGTTCACCGTAAACGTTCCGCGCGTGGAAATTCCTTTTAATCCGGGGCCGATTTTCTTGGCGTCGCTGTCCGCGTAATGGCACACCGCGCATTTGCTGGTAAAAATCTCTTTGCCGCGCGCCACCGCGGCGGGATTGGGCTTGGCGCCGCCGCCGGGCGCCGCTTTCTTGGCCGGCGGATCCTGCGCGAAGACGGCGCTGGCGAGGAAGATGGCCAACGCGCCGGCGCTCAGCACCACGAACTTGCGAACGGTAAGATTCCCAGTCACGCTTTACCTCCAAGAACCACGATCATCGCAGACCTTATTTTGTACATTTGCGCCGCAAAATGCCACTGCATACCGAAAATCCCGGCGCCCACCGGCGCTGCCGTGCCTGCGCGGGTATCTATAATCGTCGCGTAACTGATGGCTTTCCGGTTACCCAGTACCCGGCAATTCGTACAGGTGCCATCCGCGCACGACTTGCCCCTTCGTACTTTTGACCCTCGCCAACCCGCGTGCTAACTATGGAGCATGAGCCAGGAGACCCTGACCCGTGCATGGGAAGTGCTGCAGGACGCCTACCAGGCGCAGATGGAAGGCGATTACGAACGCGCCGTCGAACTTTACCGCTCCTCGCTCGAGTTGCATCCCACCGCCGAAGCTCATACGTTTCTCGGCTGGACCTACCATTTTCAGGGTCGCATTGATGACGCCATCGCCGAATGCCGCCGCGCCATCGATCTCGATCCGGAATTCGGCAATCCCTACAACGACATCGGAGCGTACTTGATCGAACTCGGGCGCTTTGACGAAGCCATTCCCTGGCTCGAGCGCGCCGTGGAAGCGGAGCGTTACGAACCGCGCCACTTCCCGCACTACAATCTGGGTCGCGCGTATCTCGGCAAGGAAATGTACGGCCGCGCGCGCCGCTGCTTCGAGGAAGCGCTGCACATCGAGCCGCGCTATTCCCTGGCCCGCCAAGCGCTCGAGTCGCTGCAGCGCATGGTGAATTGAGCTTCACCCCGGCAAACTTTCCTCTGACGGCTTCACGACACTTTCTGCGGACGGCTTCACGATGCGGTCGTAAATCCACAACAACAGCGTGGTGGCCACGCCGATGGCCGTGATGGCCCACCAAAAAAGCTGCGGACGGTGTTGCACTTCGCCGAAGTGGTGTAACAATGTGCCACCAAGGCGGCCGGCCACGAACGCGCCGATGCCCAGCGGCAAAAACGCGAAGCCCATGTACGTGCCCTGCTGACCGGCGGGAGCGAGCCGCGAAATATAATCGTAATAGCGCGGCTGCTGCGTAAGTTCGCCGAGCGCGATCACCACCAGGGTAGCGTAAGCGGCGAACACGGTTGGATGAATCGCCAGGATGGCGAACGCCAGCATGGAAATCAGCGTGCCGAGCAACACGGCGCGAAACGCTGGCATCTTCTTCGTGGCCACGCTCATGGCCACGGTCAACGCGATCACCACGATCGGTCCCGTCGAGAGCATGCTGTCCGTATCTGTCGCTGGATTAATGTAGTCGTGCACGTACAGTGGCAGCGTGATGAATTCCTGCCAGTAGACAATCCAGTAGCCGGAAAAGATCAGCAGAAACAGCATGAACTTCGGATTGCCGAGCACTCTGCCGAAATTGCGCATCGTTTCGCCGATGCTCGCGGTTCGCGTGTCGCCCGAACGCTGCGGCTCCTTGAAAAGCAGTAACACCAGAAACAACATCAGGAAGACGCTGAACGCCGCCATGCGAAAGACGACGGCGGTGGGCAAGGTCTGGTTGATCTGGCCGGCAAGCCACGGACCGAGCGCGCCGCCGATGTTCACAAGCGTGTAGTAGATCGAGTAGCCGATGGAGCGCACGTTCTCTCGCGAGGCGCGGGCCGTGGTGCCCACCACGCAGGGCTTGACCAGCGCGACGCCCAGCGGCGGCAAGATGAGCAGGCACGTGGCCAGCGCCACCAGCGGCACCGCGTTGCGCACGGGAGCAAACCACGGCGAACCGATGGAGCCGAGCAGGAAGTACGAGCTGGCTAGAATCAGGTAGGCGAGAGACAGTGCGCGACGGAAGCCAAGACGGTCGGCGATGGCGCCGCCGAAGATAGCCAGGAACCAGACCAAGCCACCAAAGAGTCCGGTGAGATTGGCGGCGCGTTCGGTGGGAAACGCCAGCACTTCGTGCAGGTAACGCACCAGCGAGGCGAAGACCGCGTAGTACGAGAGGCGCTCGAAAAGCTCGCTGATGTTGGCAACCCAGAAAGGACGGTCAAAGCCAACGCGAATTTCTTCCAGCCTGGAACCGAAGCTCATCGGGCCTCCAACGCACGCGAGTGATGGGAAGTCTATACCCCTAAAGCCGGAAATTCAGGGCTGCTGGATACGGTCGGCCAGGTCGGGCGCGATGGAATGGAAGTGTTTCAGGTTCCAGGTGTAGATGATTTGGGCTTGCGATTTGGCGGCGCAGGCTAGCAGTAAGGCATCGTAGATTTTGCCGCTGGTGAGTCCGCGGGCGGCGGTTTTTTCGATCGTCTCGAGATACTCCTGAGCGTCTAAGGCGATGGGGACGAGACGACGCTCTAAGTCTTGGACAAACCGCAAAACATCGTTGGGTGGGAGCGTCACGGGAGGTGGCATGGCGGTCATCGACGAGTACACCTCCGCGAACGTGTGAAGGGCACAGCACGAGCGCAGTTTCGTAGCCACCGCCACTCGCTCGAAGCTGCGGTCGTGGTGGACATGCGTGACCTGCCCGGCAGCCACCAGAACGGAGGTATCAAAAAACTCCATCACTTGAGGAACTGCCTGGCGCGTTTTTCTCGTTCCTGATCGATAAACTCAACAATGTCGATATCGTTGGTCGGGCCCAAGTACACCCAAATGCCATGTTTGCTGCCAAATAAGGGTTGCGGCCGGACGGGGCGAAGGGTGATCTCGTCGCCCTCCGAGTCGATGAGTAAGTTGGCGCCGGCTTCCAGACCTAATTTTTCCCTGAGGGGCTTCGGCACGACGATGCGGCCGGCCTTGTCGATGGAGACTGTAGTTGACATGAATGGCATTTTACGATGGTAAATGGTATTTGTAAATGGCATCAGTCGCCCTATATCGAGTTCGCTAGGAAACCGCGAATCGGAGGGATCCTTTTCACGGGACCTGCCAGGATAGAGAGGGGGTGTTCCAGGAGAACCCATCGAGGCGCGTGGTAGAGTGATAGGAGATTGGAGATTTGCGGAATGGCGACGGGGACGATGAAGGCGCTGCGCAAGGTGCGGTCGGCGAAGGGGCTCGAGATTGCCGAGGTGGCCGTTCCTGCGGTGGGCGCGCACGATGTGCTGGTGCGGGTCTCGGCGGCGTCGATTTGCGGGACGGATTTGCACATTTATGGTTGGGACCGGTGGTCGCAAGGGCGGATTAAGCCCCCGGTGACGCTGGGCCACGAGTTTTGCGGCGTGGTCGAGCGGGTGGGTGACGAAGTTACAGCCGTCAAGGTTGGCGATTTTGTCAGCGCGGAGATGCACGTCAACTGCGGCCATTGCCACCAGTGCCGGCTGGGCGAAGCGCACATTTGCCGGAACCTGAAAATCATTGGCATTGATCAGGATGGGGCGTTCGCGGAACTGGTAAAGATTCCCGCGTCCAATATTTGGAAACTGGATGCCACCATCCCGGAGCGTTATGGCGCGATCCTGGACCCCCTGGGCAACGCCGTGCACACGGTTCTGGCGGGGCCGATCGCCGGACAGACCGTGCTGGTCACGGGCTGCGGGCCGATTGGGTTAATGGCCATCGCGGTGGCTAAGGCGTGCGGTAGCTCGACGGTGTTCGCCACGGAGACCAATCCTCAGCGGCGTGCCATGGCGTTGCAGATGGGCGCCGATGTTGCCATCGATCCGGCGAAGGAAGACGCCGTGGCGAGAATTCTGCGCGAGACCGGCGGAACCGGCGTGGACGCGTTGCTCGAAATGTCCGGCAACGCGACGGCGATCCAGCAAGGATTTTCCGCCCTGCGGGCCGGCGGACGCGCTTCCTTGCTGGGTATTCCGACAGAAAACGTGCAGCTGGACCTGGTGAAGGACGTAATTTTCAAGGGCGCCACGGTACAGGGTATCTACGGAAGGCGCATGTATGAAACGTGGGTGCAGATGACGGCCTTGCTGAAGGCGGGGCGACTTAACCTGGAGCCGCTATTCGGCGAGCAGGCGCCGCTGGATAAGTTTGAGGACGCGTTTGCGAAATTGCAGGGCGGGTGGGCAGGGAAAATTTTGCTGCACCCTAACGCGTAAAGCAGAATGACATCCAATCACGAACCATAGAAGGAAGCAGGGAGAATACTTATGAGCGACGCAGGAACGGCCACGACTACGGCGACGACATCGGCAAAAAGCAATCCGCTGCAACACATCAGCGATGCGCTGCAAGATTTGCGCGCGAAAGGAACGGCGCCACGCTTGCGCGTGCTGGAGGGCGAGCAGAAGGCCGTCTGCACGTTCGACGGTCGCGAAGTAATCAATCTGGCGTCCAATAATTACTTGGGGCTAACGACACACAAGGCGCTGCGTAAAGCCTCGCTGGACGCGGTGAAGCGTCTGGGCGTGGGCGCCGGCGCGGTGCGCACCATCGCCGGCACCATGCAGTCGCACATGGCGCTCGAAGAGCAGATCGCGCGCTTCAAAAACGTGGAAGCCTGCGTGGTGTTTCAGTCCGGCTTTACGGCCAACGCGGGGACAGTTTCGGCGGTGCTGGGCAAAGAAGACTTGATCATCTCCGACGAACTAAATCACGCGTCGATCATCGATGGCGCGCGGCTCTCCAAAGCCACCATCAAGGTCTTCAAGCACAAGGATGTGGCGGATTGCGACCGCATCCTGCAGGAGCACGCAAATTTCCCGGGTAAAAAACTGATCATCACGGACGGCGTTTTCTCCATGGACGGCGACATCGCCCCCTTGCCCGCCCTGTGCGACCTTGCCGAACGTTACGGCTGCATCATGATGGTCGATGACGCCCACTCCTCCGGCGTGCTCGGGCGCGGCGGCCGCGGCACGGTGGACCATCTTAGTTGCCACGGGCGCGTACACATTCAGGTAGGCACGCTGAGCAAAGCCATCGGCGCGATGGGCGGATACGTCTGCGGCTCGCGCGACCTGATCGACTATCTTTACCTGCGCGCACGCCCGTTCCTCTTTTCGACGTCCCATCCGCCAGCCACGGTCGCCGCCTGCGCCGCGGCCTTCACGCTGCTCGATTCGCCCGAGGGCGAGCGGTTGGTGAAAAAGTTGTGGGCCAACACCAAACTGTTCAAGCGCGAACTGAAAAAGCGTGGCTTTCAGTTCAAGGCCAGCGAGACGCCGATTATTCCCATCCATGTGGGGGATGCTGCGAAAGCGTTTGAGTTTTCGCGGAAACTGTTCGATGCCGGGGTGTTTGCGCCGGCGGTGGGGTACCCCACCGTGGCCGAGGGCAAGGCGAGGCTGCGGGCCATCGTCAGCGCGGCGCACAAGCGGGAACAACTGTTGCGAGCGGCCGATACATTGGCGGAGGTGGCGCGGCCCTTGGGGATTATTTCGTAGTTGAGTCGCGAACGTTCGGGCGGTATCGCAAGTCGAGGATCTGCGACTTTTTAGCCCCTAAGTGCTTTAGATGCCTGGCCGGTAACGCGGCGGGGCACGTAAAATAGTAGTACTGGGACTCCTTATTTTCTGCCAAACGAATACAGCAATCGCCCTACAGTATTGATAATAAACGGGATGTAGAATGGTTGGCGTCGTGCAAAAGTTCCAAATGTGGGAATCCGCCCAGCTTTCCCGCTTCTGGCTGGGACGCTGCCGCAAAGGAGGCCGCGATGAAAACTTCTTGGAGACTTCCCGTTGTGATGGTTGGGATGACTGCCGCGGCGCTCTTCGCACTGGCGGCTGCCGCGCAGCAGCAACCGGCCCCCGCCAGCATGCCAGGCACGACGACCGTAAGTCCGTCCTCCGTCGACACCAAACACGACGACGCCGATTCAGCGGTGGTTTGCCCGCTCAGCGTCGGAACCGCTTTTAACGCGCGCCTTATCGAAACGCTGGACGCCCGCCGCAGCAAGAGTGGCGACAAATTCACCGCCGAGACCACCGAGACGGTCCGCTACGGCCGCAGCATCATTTTCCCGCGCGGCACGCTGATCGAGGGTCATGTGGTGCGCAGGTCCATCTCCACGCACGGCCCGGATCGCGCCGCGCTGTTCCTGCAGTTTGATAAAGCCGTCCTGAAGAACGGCCAGGAAGCCGTGATGAATGCCGGGATTCAGGCCATGGCCGTCGGCCCCAATCCGCCGGCGGTTGCGGAATCCGCCTCCGCTGGCAGTGAAGATCCCGATGCCGATGCGTCCGCACGCGAGGCTGCGGTGGCCCGTGCATTGCCGACAGACGCCGCACTGGACACCGATGTTTCCGCCAAAAATGTGATGGCCGTCTCGCACGAGCCCGCCGAAGCGCACGTCTCCATGCTTCGCCCGCCCGCGCTGGAATTGCCGCTGACGCAGGGCGCGTTTACCAAGCACGGCTTGCTCACTTCGGACAGCAAAGGCGCGCTCGGGGCGCCCGACATCCGCGTCTATACCCCGCTTTCCGAAGGCTCCGATGGCACCGTGCTGATGTCCACCCGCAATAACGTGCACTTGGAACGAGGCACGCGCCTGCTGATCGTTATCCAGCCGCCTCGCGTAGCTACCGCTTCGAATTAGATTTCCCGGCGTAGCGTCGCCGTTTTACTCGGGTTTACTGTTCTGGTCCCGGACGGCTCCATCCCACCACCGGACATTTCCTTCGTTCGCCGTGCCACTCCTGACGCACTAAAGGGCTGTGTTTCTGTGGTTTATAGATTTTGCTATAAGGAACCGGATGTGCGTTGACAGCGACTTGGGTGTGTCGTTTTCGAGCAAAGAGCAATCCCGGAGGGTTCGCCGTGAAGAAGATCGATCGTATTCGCGAAAAAGTCAGCGTTTTGCCGACTTCGCTCTACATCTCGAAGATGCACGACGCCGGATGGAGCCTGGTGGCCCTCGAGTGGGAACGCGAAGTGGAAGTGAGCGGGGAGGAGATGACTTTGCCCGGCCAGTCCGCGGACGTTAGCGCCGAGCATGGCTCCGAGCAAGTCCCCTTCGGCCTGCGCATCTCCGCGGACTGTCAGCACCTCGAAGACGACCCGCTCGAAATGCGTACCCTGCGCTTCCTGGCCGAAATGATCGTGCAGGATGTTTCTTTTCGCAGCATGGCTGACGCCCTCAACGCCCGCGAATACCGCACCCGCGACGGTCGCCCCTGGAACGCCGCCAGCGTATTCATGCTCACCTCGCGCGTCCTCGAAGTCTCCCCGCGCATCCTCATCGGCGCCGAATGGGAATCGCGCAAGAAACAACTCACTCGCACCGCCTGGAATTCTTAGCCGCCCGCCGAAGTTCGCGCGCGCGTGCAACCCATCCTCGGCTCAGGGAAACGCTCACACAGATTCACTGCGCTATACTCGACGAATGCCTTCCGCTGCAAAAAAAATCTTTCTGGTCGATGCTATGGCGCATATTTACCGCGCCTTTTATGCGCCCATGGTGCGCATGAACGCGCCCAGCGGCTTGCCCACCAAAGTGCCTTTTCTTTTTTCCAATATCCTGCGTCGCTTGATCAAGGATTATTCGCCGGACTATATCGCCATCGTCTTTGATACCAAGGCGCCTACCTTTCGCGACAAACTCTTTGAACAGTACAAAGCGCATCGCGCGCCAATGCCGGATGAACTCTCGCAGCAGATTCCCTACGTGCGCAAACTCTGTGAAGCCATGCATCTGCCGATTCTCGAAAAAGACGGATTTGAAGCTGACGATTTAATCGGCGGGCTGGCGCAGCAAGCATCCAAAGCCAAGCTCGACGTGCTCATCGTGACCAACGACAAAGACATGATGCAGCTCGTCGATGGCCATGTGCGCGTCCTGCGCACGGGGACGGGCGGCGCAAAGAGCGATGTGATCGTCGACGAAGCAAAAGTTCAGGAACTGCTCGGCGTCACCGCGGCGCAGGTGGTCGATTACATGGCCCTGCTCGGCGACAACATTGACAATATCCCGGGCGCCAAAGGTATCGGCGAAAAAGGCGCCGCCGAGTTGATTCAGAAATACGGCACGGTGGAAAACGCGCTGGATCACGCCGGCGAAGTGCCCAACAAGCGCTATCGCGAGGCCCTGCAGCAACAGCGCGAACAGGTGTTGATGTCCAAGCAGCTCGCGAAAATCGCCACCGAAGTGCCGGTCAAGCTGGAGCTGGAAAAGCTGGCACGGCGCCCGCCCGATCCCGGCGCGCTCAGCAGCGTCTACCGTGAGCTAGGCTTCAATTCTTTGTTGCGCGAACTGGGTGCGGAAGCGGTGGCGACATCCGCGCCGCCAGCGGACGGTCCGCAGCTAGAAATCGATTACGCTCAATTCGCCAACGCGGCCGAGTTTCGCGCGTATCTCGAGAAAATTCCCGCCAAGCAAGAGGTGGCGATTTGGCTCAACCTCGAGACCGGAGAACGCGAATCCGAAGGATTTGGCACGCGCGTCGCGGGAATCGAAATCTCCACCAAACCCGGCGAAGGACGCGCCGTCTGGATCGACGCGGAAGGCGCGGCCATGCGCGCATTGGCGCCGCTGCTGCAAGATCCCAGCCGCCCAAAAATCGTGCACGACGCGAAATTGTTTCAGTTGCTCGCCGGCCGCGCGGAAAATGTGCGTGACGCCACGCAAATCTATTCCTACCTGCTGCGGCCCACGACGGGAAACCACAATTTTGCGGACGTGGTCATGCGTCAATGGAACAGCATGCTCGGCGGCGGCGCCGGCGAGCGCGCGGACTATCTGCAACGTCTCGCACCGGTGTTGCGTGAAGCCGCCAAGCAACATGAACTCACCCGCGTGTACGAAGACATCGATCTGCCGCTCAGCGCGGTGCTGGCCGATATGGAGCTTGTGGGCATCGGTGTCGATCCCCAAGCGCTGGCGGTGATGTCCGAATCCATGGAACGCGAAGTGCGACGCCTCGAAAAAGATATCTGGGAACTGGCCGGGACGGAGTTCAACGTCAATTCGCCATCGCAACTCGGCGAAATTCTTTTCGACAAACTAAATCTGGCTCCCGCGGTGAAGCGTGGCCGCGCCAAAGGCCGTTCGACCGCGGTAGAAATTCTCGAAGAGCTTTCGGAAAAGCACCCGCTTCCCGCGAAAGTCATCGAGTATCGCGAAATCGCCAAACTCAAATCCACCTATGTCGATGCCCTGCCCAAGCTGATCCATCCGGATACCAAACGCCTGCACACCAGTTTCTCGCAGACAAACGCCGCCACGGGCCGTCTCAGCTCCTCCGATCCCAATCTGCAAAATATTCCCATCCGCACCGAGTTGGGCCGCCAGATTCGCGCTGCGTTTGTGGCGGATAAAGGCAAAATTTTGATTTCCGCCGATTATTCGCAGATCGAATTGCGCGTGATGGCGCATTTTTCCCAGGATCCAGTGCTCATAGACGCCTTTCGGAATGGCGAAGACATCCACGCGCGCACCGCACAGGAAGTCTTTGGCGTCGGCCCGTTAGGACAGACCGCCGAACATCGGCGCGCGGCCAAAGCCATCAATTTCGGAATCATCTATGGCCTTTCGGCGTTCGGCCTGGCGCAACAAATCAACGTCCCGCAGAAAGAAGCCGCCCAGTTCATCAATGCCTATTTCACGCGCTACAAGGGCGTGAAAGCCTATCTCGACAATGTGCTGGTCGAGACGCGCAAGACCGGTGTGGCCAAAACGCTCTTTGGCCGCATTCGCCCGATCCCGGAGATCAATTCTCCGCAGGTGCAACTGCGCAATTTTGCCGAGCGCACGGCCCTCAATTCCCCCCTGCAAGGCACCGCCGCGGATTTGATCAAGCTGGCCATGATTCGCATCGACGCGCACCTGCGCAAAGAAAAATTCGCGTCGCGCATGATCCTGCAGGTCCATGACGAACTGCTCTTTGAAGCGCCTCCCGACGAACAGGAAGAACTGGAAAAGCTGGTCCGCAAGGAAATGGAACAGGTCCACCAGCTTGCGGTACCGCTCTTGGTCGAGATTGGCTCCGGGCCCAACTGGCGCGACATGGAGTAGCGAGCAAACGGGCCATTCATATGGCCAACCTGCCTTGCCGCTGCTAACCTGTGGTGTCCGTCTTATCGAGGAGAACCTATGGCCGCACCCGCTAAACAGCACTCCGATAAATTTCTGAAAATTGTCGCCGAGGCGAAGAGCCGCGTGAAAGAAACGACCGTTGAGGATGTAAAGAAACGCCGCGAAGCGGGAGAAAAATTTCTGCTGGTGGATGTCCGTGAAGAAAGCGAATGGGCCAACGGGCACGTTACCGACGCGATCCACCTCGGCAAAGGGATCATCGAACGCGATATCGAGAAGCTGATTCCCGATACCAGCAGCAAGGTGATTTTGTATTGTGGGGGCGGTTACCGCTCCGCGCTGGCGGCAGACAATATCCAGAAAATGGGTTACAGCAACGTCGAGTCCATGGACGGCGGCTATCGCGCGTGGACCGAAGCTGGTTTGCCCACCGCGAAGGATTAACGCGCGACTCCGATTCGGATAGGTCACTAAGTGACTCCTACGGAGTTGCGGGCGCGGCGAAATACGGATTGCGCTTCGGGTAGTTGGAGTAACAGCGTCGCGGCAAAATAAATAACACCGTAAATTCCTAAAATTACGACGGCTGCTGGAATTGGCGAACGCGGGCCTAGCGCGCGATGTACGCCCCATGCGGCGGCGGCGGCGAGTAACGCGGCGGCCCAGAGTTTCGCCAGAAACTCTGCGGGGAGGCCGCTTTGGCCGATGCGCTTATTCAGCGCGCGGCGGAGCAACGTAAATTCCACCCACGAGGAAATACCGGCGGAGATGGTGAGGCCCGCGACGCCCCAGCGCGGCGCGATGCCGAGGAGATGCGGCAGCGGCAGCGCGAAGAGATAACCAAGAATTGTGGTCAGCACTACGCGCAAGACCGCAAACTTCAGCGGGGTGCGCGTATCGCGCAGCGCGTAATACGTGGAGGCATACAAGCGGCCGAGGGTGGAGGCGAGCAGGCCTACCGTGGCGCCGGCGAGAATGCCCCAGACGTAGAGGACGTCGGCTTGCGTGAAGCGGCCGGAGCGATAAATGGCGGCGACGATCACGTCACCGAGAAACAAAAACGCCACCACCGACGGCAGAACGAAAAATGCGATTTGCCGCAGGCCGGAGTTGAGGCGTGCGCGGAGCACGGCGGCGACTTCCTCGTGCGCGCCGAGCGCGCCGGACATGGCGGGCAATTCGGCGGCGGAGACGGACATGCCGAAGAGGCTGACGGGCAGGGTGTAGAG
>Ga0181531_10000525_pt1 | contig 25588 bp, 24 predicted proteins | sample PEATcosm2014_Bin_38_FD_119743 | JGI IMG/M metagenome (GOLD analysis project Ga0181531, IMG submission 119743) | Peatland microbial communities from MTU Mesocosm Facility, Houghton, MI, USA - PEATcosm2014_Bin11_10_metaG | ecosystem: Environmental > Terrestrial > Soil > Wetlands > Peat | place...
ATTTTGTGTGTAAGTGCCGCGCCGCGCGCGTGTCTGCAACGGCGAAACGCACAGTGGTAAAATGCGCGACCAAAAATTATCCGCGCCGCGCCGACACGCGTCAGAAATTCGCTGGATTGTAAAAGTGCCGATGGAATGCGGCTTTCCAGCACGTCGCGCGAACGCGACATTGTTGCGCCGCCGCGCGTGCCGCGCGTCATTTGTGCATCATCTCGCACGCGCGAAGCCGCCGCGCCGAGCGGATTGACGGCGTGAAAATAATTGTGCACCGGAGCGCTCCACAGACACTTAGACGGCCCCCACAAGGCGCAAAACGCGCGAATCGGACACCACTGATTCGCATACGCGGCGCGTTCCGCGACCGCTCAAGCCACCCCATCGTGTCCTCACGCGCGAAATTTTCGCCGGCGTTTGGTCGAACGGACGCCGCGCGATGTCATCGTTCGCGCGCGCCGACGTCGGCGAGCGCCGCGCTCAGATGCCGATGCGTTTCTTGAGGAGTTCGTTCACGGCTTGCGGGTTGGCCTTGCCGCCGGACGCCTTCATCACCTGCCCGACGAACCAGCCGATCGCCTTCGGGTTCGCTTTGGCGTCCCCGACCTTGTCGGGATTTGCCGCGATGATGCCGTCCACGATCTTTTCCAGCGCCGAAAGGTCGCTGACCTGCTCCAATCCGCGCGCTTGGACGATCACGCGGGGGTCGCCGCCCTCATTCCAGACGATCTCGAACACGTCTTTGGCGATTTTGCCGGAAATCGTGCCCTCGGCGATAAGATCGAGGATCGCGCCGAGCTGTCCCTCGCTTACCGGCGAAGCAGCGATATCCTTGCCTTCCCTGTTCAGCCGCCCGGCAAGTTCGTTGATCACCCAGTTGGCGGCGAGCTTCGGATCGCGCTTACCTTCGCCACCGACCACGAGAGTTTCGAAAAATTCCGCCGTCTCGCGCTCGGCGACGAGCACGCCGCAATCGTAGCCGGAGAGCGCGTAGTCCCGCATGAAGCGCGCTTTCTTCTCGTCGGGCAGTTCCGGCAGATGCGCCTGCAAATCCGCCACCAGCGAAGGTGCCAGCTCAAGCGGCAACAGGTCCGGATCGGGAAAGTAACGGTAATCGTGCGCCTCTTCCTTGCTGCGCATCGGTCGCGTTTCGCCCTTGTCCGGGTCGAACAACCGGGTTTCCTGCTCGATCGAACCGCCGCTCTCGACAATACCGATCTGCCGCCACGCCTCATGCTCGATCGCCATGCCGATGAAGCGGATCGAATTAAGGTTCTTGATCTCGCAACGCGTACCCAAGGGCGCACCCGGCTTGCGCACCGAGACGTTAACGTCGGCGCGCAGATTGCCCTTTTCCATGTCGCCGTCGCAGGTGCCGAGGTAACGCAGAATGGTGCGGAGCTTGCCGAGAAACGCCTTGGCTTCTTCGGCGGAGCGCAGATCCGGCTTGGTCACGATCTCCATCAAGGCGACGCCGGAACGATTGAGATCGACGAGCGTCATGGTGGCATGCTGGTCGTGCAGCGACTTGCCGGCGTCCTGCTCTAGATGCAGCCGCTCGACGCCGACCCGCACCGTCTCACCGTCAGGCATATCGACCACGACCTCGCCCTCGCCGACAATCGGCGATTTGTACTGGCTGATCTGGTAGCCCTGCGGCAGGTCCGGATAGAAATAATTCTTCCGGTCGAACACCGATTTGAGATTGATCCGCGCTTTAAGGCCAAGCCCGGTGCGGACAGCCTGGCAAACGCATTCGGCATTGATCACCGGCAGCATGCCGGGCATGGCGGCGTCGATGAGCGAGACATGCGAATTGGGCTCGCCGCCGAAGGCCGTCGAGGCGCCGGAAAACAGCTTGGCCTTCGAGGTGACCTGGGCGTGGACCTCCATGCCGATGACCACTTCCCAGCCGTCGATCAGTTTTGATTTTCTTTGCGCCGGTGCGTCCATGATCCCACGTCATTTCGGTACGCGGGCCACAGCCCGCGCGCCCGAAATCCATAACCGCGAAATGCGGGTTTGTCGAAGACTGGCGCCGTCTCCGGCGGGTGTGATTATGGCTTCGGGGCTCCCGCGGAGCCTGTCATCGGGCCGGTCACTTCGGGCCGGAGCCGTGGACTCCCAGAATGGCGGTTTTATTTGCCCTCGCGCCAGATGCCGAGCGCTTCCTGTGCCGGGCGGTCGGAGATCGAAAACAGCACCGACTGCTCCACCGCGTTATGCGAATACCTCTTCCACGGTGGCACCACGAACACGTCATTGCGCCTCCATTCGAGCGCCTTGCCCTCGACAGTGGTCGTGCCAGAGCCTTCGGCGCAGGCGAAAATAGTGCCGTCGGTCGAGCGATAAGGCTCGCCGCGAAAGCCTTTGGGCAGCATCGCAAGATACGCGCCCATGGTCGGCAGCACCGGGCCGCCGTTGCTCGGATTGGCGTAGCGCACGCGGGCGCCGTGGCGCTTGTCGATCTCGCCAGACTGGAGCATGCGCTCAATGATCGGACGCGTGCGCGCGTAAGTATAATTGATCACCGGCGTGCGGCTCATTGCCGGCGCGCCGTCAGGCAGCACGCCGGACCCGTAAAGGCTCAGCGAATCCCCGTCTTGCCTCGTGGTCGGCTGCGTTGGGCTGTCGAAATCCTCGCCGAACGAGGTCTCGAAGAAGTTGACCGCCGGCGCATCGAGCACATCGAGCCAGAGCATCGGCTTGTCGGACGGATTGCCGTGGTCGTGCGGCGCCCAGTTGGCGGTGATGACGAAATCGCCGGGAGACATAAAGGCTTTCTCGCCCTCGACCGCGGTGTAGGCACCCTCGCCGTCAAGCACGAAACGGATGGCGGATGAGACATGACGGTGAGCGGGAGCGATCTCGCCGGGCATGATCATCTGAATGCCGGCGAACAGCGTATTGGTAATGCGCGATTCGCCGCGCATCCCCGGATTTTCCAGGATCAGGACGCGGCGCTCGGCCTCCTCTGCGGTGATCAACCCGCCCGCTTCCATGACCAGGGATTTGACGTCGTCGAAATGCCAGACCGCGGGCACGCAGCGCGTCACCGGCTCATCGGGGACAAGCGCACTCATCACCTTCCATAGTGGCGTCATGGCGTGCTTGGCGATGCGGGCGTAATAGGCCTCGCGCATTGCCTCGATATTATGTTTGGGGTCCGGTGCGCCGTTACCCGGCTTGTTCGCGGTTGCGACCGCCATGGTGTCCTCCGAGCATTGCAATGGCAAACTTGTAATTGGAGATATAGTCGTAGCGGATGGCTCCGGAAACAGCGCCCTCAACGCAAACACTGCGGGGCTGCCATGCCGGCGGACAGGGTCAGGTATTGGAGTTGCCGCCGTCGATTAAGACATTCTGGCCGGTCATGAAATCGCTGTCGGCGCTGGCGAGGAAAATGAGCGCGCCGAGGAGGTCCTGCGGGTGCTGGTCGCGCTTGAGCGAGCGCGCGGCCACTACGCGATCGCGCGCGGTCGCGACGTGACCCGGATTCTCGGCCACCAGCGTCTCGCTCATGGTCAGGCCTGGCGACAGCGTGTTGACGCGGATGCCGTGCTCGCCGAGCTCCAGCGCCAGCACGCGCGTCATCGCCTGGATGCCGCCTTTGGACGTGACGTAGTGCAGCATCCAGGGGATGCCGTGAAAAATGCTGCCGGAACCGATATTGATGATCTTTCCGTAACCCTGCGCCTTCATCTGGGGGGCGACATGCTTCACCATCAAGAACGGGCCGCGCAGATTGACCGCCATGACGCGGTCCCACAGCGCCGAGTCGATCTCGGTGCATTTGGTTTCCTGCACCGGCGCGAACAGGGCAGCGTTGTTGACGAGAACGTCGATTTTTCCGAACCGATCCATGGTCTTGGCGACCAGCGCTTTCACCGCACCTTCGTCGCTAACGTCGGTGACGGCGCTCGCCGCCGAATTGGCGCCGTGCGTGCGGGCGATTTCGTCCGCCGCCTCGTTGCCGTCGGCGATGTCGGCGATCATCAGCCGCGCGCCTTCGGCGGCAAGCGCCCGCGAATAATGCCGTCCGATCCCCTTAGCGCCGCCGGTGACGATGGCAACGCGTCCTTCTAGCCGCCCCATGACCGTCCTCCCCCGTTCCGCCTTTTTGCTCAATGCTTGCCGGAACGCTGCTCGATAAATTTTGCGAAGGCAGCAAGCTGCTGCCTGATGAAGCCGACCGTCTGCTGGTCGGTGATCTGACCGGTCTTGGCGTCGATCCGGGTCGAGCAATTGCCGATGAAAATCTCCGGCTTGTTCAGCGTGACGGCGTCGAGGAAAATCATCGACCGGCGCAGATCGTATTGCATGCGGCCGCCGCCGAGCGGCCCGTTGGTCGCCGACTGAATGGCGACCGGCTTGCCGGCAAAGGGCTGATCCTTCACCCGCGAGACCCAATCGATGGCGTTTTTCAAGCCGCCCGGAATCGAAAAATTATATTCCGGGCTGTTGAAGATCACGCCGTCGGCAGCGCGCACCGCGTCGGCGAGCTTTTGCACGGCGGGCGGAACCCCGCTCGCCTCCTGGGCATCGGCATTGTAGAGCGAGAATTCGGCAAATGGCGGCGCTTCCGCAAGCTTCATCCCTTCCGGCGCCAGCGCCGGAAGCGCATTCATGACCATGCGGTTATAGGAGGCTTTGCGCAGGCTGCCGCATATGCAGATGACATTGATCGTTTTGTCCGCCATGTCGTTACCTCGCATCGTCTGGCGCCGAGCACTGCTTAGGTGCTTGGCGAATTCAATAGCGCCGGCGCCACGATCTCCTTCCAGCTCCGCGGCGGGGCCTTCAGTTCGCCATGCCGCCCCATGAAATCGGCAAAGGCCTGTACGCCGTGGACCGGACTACCGAACTCATCCTTGATGTTCTCGATGATGGCAGCAACCGCGCCTACGTCGAGCGACTTGAATGGCTCATGCACGAGATAGATTTCGGCTGCGTGATGCGGATCGTCGTGGATCATGCGCGCTGCCTCGTCCATCGCCTTGGTCACCGCTTCGGCCACGCCCGGATGCGCCGCGACATAGGCCTTCGTGGCGCCCATGATCAGGAAGGAAGTCTTGCCGCCGACGATGTCGGAGGCGCTCAACATCTTATGGATGTGCCCTTCGCCAAGCGCGATCTCGGTGAAAGGCGCGGAGGAGAAGTAGCCGCTGACCGGACCCGTGCCCGCGGCCAGGGTCGAGATTGCATCCGCGTTCGGCAGGATGACAATTTGCTTACGTAGCCGATCGTATTGGCCGAACACCTTCTCCGCCTGCATCTGCAACAGGTAAAGCTGCGGCGCCCTGGGCGCCGGGATGGCGATGCGGTCGCCGGCGCGGAAATCGGCAAGTGTGCGCACGTTCTCCCGGTTGGTCAGCAGCACGGGCGGCAAGGAGGTGATGCCGGAAACGGCGAACATTTGCCGCGGCGTATCCTTGCCCTTCTCCCAGGCGGCAAGGAGCGGTGCCGCACCGAACGGCCCCATATCGATCGCGCCGCCGGCGAGCGCCTCCCGCAATGCGCCCGCATCCATGAAACGCTGATAGCTCACCTTGAGGTCGAGATGCGCGTCCTTGCCGTATTTCTCGACCAGATTGAGATCGTCGCAGATATAAGCGGGCAGGAAAGCCAGTCCGAAGCCGATCCCGATGCGCACCGGCTCTTGCGCCGGTGCCGGCGTCGCGAGCACCGGCACCGCGCAAAGCGCAGCGAGCATGCCCACCAGGCTGCGTAAGCGGCACATGGATTGGGTCAGCCGGCCTTTTCGTCAGCGATGGGGTTGCGCAGCGTGCCAATCCGCTCGATCTCCACCTCGCAGACGTCGCCATTCTTCATCCACACCGGCGGCTTGCGCGCAAAACCGACGCCTGACGGTGTCCCGGTGAAGATGATGTCACCAGGTTCGAGCGTCATACCTTGCGTGATGTAAACGAGTGTCTCCACCACCGGGAACATCATGTTGTCGGTGTTATCCGACTGCATCACGTTGCCGTTGAGCCGCGTCTCGATCTTCAATCCCTTGCCGCCGGGCGGCAATTCGTCGGCGGAAACGAACCAAGGGCCGAAACCGCCGGTGTGGTCGAAATTCTTGCCCATGTCCCACTGCGTGGTCTTGCGCTGGAATTCGCGCACCGATCCCTCGTTGCCGCAGGAATAGCCAGCGACGCAGGACAGCGCATTGACGGCGGTCAAATGCTTGGCGCGCTTGCCGACGACGAGCATCAACTCGGCTTCATAATCGAGCGTCTCGGTCACTTGCGGGCGGATGATCGGAGACCCATGCGCCACGAGAGAGGTTATGCCGCGCATGAAGATGGTTGGGAATTTCGGAGTGTTCTGACCGCCTTCCTTCACGTGCTCGACATAATTCAATCCGAGGCAGATGATTTTGCCCGGCTGGCCTATCGGCAACCGATAGGTTAGGCCCGAAAGCGGCTTGCGTGCGCTTGCCGGTGCACGTTTGGCAATATCGGCAAGCGGTTTCACGTCGCCATTGTTGCTTTTGAGCCATTCGCCGAGATCGGTCGGAACCTTGCTGTCGGCCGCCTGCAAATCAATCGCCTGATCGCCCTCGACCACGCCGAGCCGCGCGCCGCCCGGCCCCTCGAACGCAACGATTTTCATCTTCTAATCCTCGTTCAGATTGCACGATTTTATAAGTAAGGCTCGATTCGTCACGCTAGACGCAATACCAATTCTTACACCGTTCTTACACCGTGCGATTCCGATTTTCAAAGCGGCTGCCACCGCAATGAAAGCGATCGCATTCGCCGATAGTATCAGGATTTGACTTGTCGCCAGATATGTCACGAGGCATTACACGCTGGCACCGGTGTCGCATGGTCTCTGAACATGCCTAGTATTCCCCTTATACGGATCAGCGACGTCTCCAAGTCATTCGACGGCGGAGGCACGTTCGCGGTCCGCGACGCAAATCTAACCATCGCACAGGGCGCCTTTGTTTCGGTCGTGGGCGCAAGCGGATCGGGAAAAACCACAATATTGAAAGTTATCAACCGCCTCGTTCAACCAGATACCGGTAGTATCTGCATCGACGGCAAGAACACGGCCACGATGGAAATTACGGCGCTTCGCCGGAGCATCGGTTACGTTTTTCAGAACGTAGGACTTTTCCCGCATCTAACCGTCGGAGAAAATATCGGGATAACGCCGCAACTCCTGAGGTGGTCGTCCCTCGAGATCACTTCCCGTATCGACGAACTATTAGACTTGGTCGAGCTGCCCAGAAGTTATGCGACCCGGCGACCGGCAACCCTATCGGGCGGCGAGAGGCAGCGCGTCGGTGTGGCGAGAGCGATTGCCGCTCATCCCAAAATCGTATTGATGGACGAGCCGTTCGGCGCGCTCGATCCGATAACGCGCGATGTCGTCGGATCGACGTATAAGAGGTTGCATAACTTATTTGGCCTCACCACGATAATGGTCACACACGACGTCCAAGAGGCCATTCTGCTCAGCGACCGGATCGCAGTCGTAAAGGCGGGCCGGGTCATCGCGATGGACACGCCTCGAGCTTTGATGGCCGAAAATCAAATCGATGACGTGACCGCACTGATGTCCATGCCAAAGCGGCAAGCCGAACAAGTTCGTGTCGCGATCGACGGTAGCGATAGCCATAATGAATGAACAGATCGTCGCCGCCGTTCAATTATTGCCTGAATTCCTGGCCCAACACACCCTTTTATGCGCCGTCGCTCTGACGTTCGGGATATTGCTCGCGCTTCCTCTCGCAATTCTAGCGGCACGCCGCCCGCGGATCAGAGTTTGGGTTTTGTCGGTCACAAGTCTAATCCAAACGGTGCCCGGATTAGCGCTTCTCGCAATGTTCTATCCGCTGCTACTCGGAATCTCGGATGTCACGATGGCGCTCGTCGGCATAGACATACCGGCGCTCGGCTTTCTCCCATCGGTTGCGGCGCTGACGCTGTACTCAATGTTGCCGATCATAAGAAACGGCGTCACCGCTTTCGTGGGCCTTGACGCGGCGGTGCTCGAAGCCGCCGACGCCGTCGGCATGACGCCCCGCCAACGCTTTGTGCGTGTGGAAGTGCCGTTGGCCGCGCCCGTGGTCATGGCAGGCATTCGAACCGCGGCCGTTTGGACCATCGGTACTGCGACTTTATCGACGTCCGTTGGGCAAACCAGCCTCGGCAATTACATTTTCTCAGGACTGCAGACTCAAAACTGGGTGTTTGTTCTGTTTGGCTGCGTTGCAGCCGCAGCCTTGGCCTCGGTCGTCGATCAGCTCCTCGGCTTGATCGAAACAGGTTTATCGGCGGGGAAGCGCAGTCTGACCTATTTTGGCTTGGCGGGGCTTGCCGCAGGCGTAAGTCTTGCCTTGATACCGCTCGGAGCGGCCGCCGGCGCCGGGTATGTCGTTGGCGCAAAGAACTTCACGGAGCAATACATACTTGCAGACCTCATATCGGAGCAAATCAGAGCAGCGGGAGCGCGCGCCGAGCAAAAGCAGAATCTCGGCTCAGCGATTGCCTTCCGCGCAATCGCCAACAACGAGATCGATGTCTACGTCGATTATACCGGGACGCTATGGACAAACGTCCTGCGCCGACAAGACGCGGTTACGCCTGCGACAATGCTGCAGCAGTTAACACAGTTGCTGGCGAGCGAATACGGCGTGCTGCTTCTGGGAAGTCTCGGGTTCGAAAATGCTTATGTCTTGGCGATGCGCCGCGACCGGGCGGCAGCGCTCGGCATCAAAAGCATAGCCGACCTGAGGGAGCACTCGTCCCAGCTTGTTCTTGGAACGGATTTCGAGTTTTTGGCCCGTCGCGAATGGACCACCATCAAAGACACCTATCAGCTCGATTTTCGCGCCAAGCGATCATTTGATCCGACCTTCATGTATCATGCCGTTCAGGATCAAAGCGTGGACGTGATCTCGGCATTTTCGAGCGACGGCCGCGTCGCATCGCAAGATCTGCTTATCCTGGCCGATCCGATGCACACCATTCCGTCGTACGAAGCGGTTGTTTTAATATCTCCCAAACGGTCGAAAGACCGCGTCTTGATCGACGCCCTGACGCCTTTACTAGGACGCATCTCGATCGAGCAAATGCGCGAGGCAAACCTGATGGTGGATCGTCACCAGGACAAAGCCACACCGCAGCAGGCGGCCAAGGATCTCGCACGTTCGATTGGTCTGCTCAACGCGCGTGCCGCAGGGACGCGCTAGGTGCCATTGCCATCGTCCGTCATTTGTCGTCCGTTATGCGCAGCGCATGCACGCTGAATAGCCCGTCCGTCCATGCTTTTAGCGACGACCAGCCGCTGCCATGCGCCAGCGCCTGGAACGAATCGATCGAGTATTTGTAACTGTTCTCGGTGTGGATGGTTTCGCCGGCACGGAAATCGATGGTGACGTCGCCAATGCGCACTTTCTGGCGCTTGGTGCTGGCAAGGTGCATTTCAATGCGGCTGTTGTCGACATTATAGAAAGCGTGGTGCTCGAAGGCGGCGAGGTTGAAGTCGGCGCCGAGCTCTCGGTTGATGCGGGCGAGCAAATTGAGATTGAATTTGGCGGTGACGCCCTCGGCGTCGTTGTAAGCGCGGTAGAGAATGTCGGGCGCCTTGGCGAGATCGACGCCGACGATGAGCACCGCGCCCGGGCCCAGAATCTTTCCGGCGCGGCGCAAGAATGCCGCCGCCTCGTGCGGCTCGAAATTGCCGATGGTCGAGCCAGGAAAGAAGCCGGCGCGCGGCCTATGCGCGACCTCAGCCGGCGGCTCGGTCAGAATGGTGAAATCGGCGACCACCGGATGGATCGTCAGATGCGGGAAATCGCGGTGCAGCCGCGCCGCGTCCTGCCGCAAAAAGTCGCCGGAAATATCGATCGGCACGTAGGCTTCGACGCTTGCGGCGACGCTCAAAAGAATACGCGCCTTGCGGCTGGAGCCAGCGCCAAACTCGATCAGCGCCGCGCCCGGCGGTAGCAACGACGCCATCGCCGGCGCATGCTCTTCGAGCAGAGCAAGCTCGCTGCGGGTCGGATAATATTCCGGCAAACCGGTGATGCGGTCGAACAGGCTCGAACCCGCAAGATCATAGAAATATTTCGGCGGCAGGCGCTTCGGTTTGGCGCCTAATCCGGCGATGACGTCGGCGGCGAATTCATTCGCCGTCTCGATCGCCGGCGCGCGAATGGCTGTCTGAATACTCATGGCTGGCGTTCTTTTGACAATGGTGTTTTTGGCGACGTTTCAGCGTTCGAATTCCGCCAAACGCAAGCCACTGAACTGCCAGCGCGCCGACGGATTGAAGAAATTACGATAGGTGTGGCGCGAATGGCCAGCGGGCGTCGCCAGTGACGAGCCGCGTAAGACCATCTGATTGATCATGAACTTGCCGTTATATTCGCCGAGCGCGCCCGCCTCGGCCAGGTAACCGGGATAAGGTGAATAGGCGCTGCGCGTCCACTGCCACACCGTTCCGAATGCGTCGTCGAGCGCTCCGGCCTTGGCCGCGACTTCCCATTCGGCTTCGCTCGGAAGGTGCTTGCCGGCCCAGCGGGCAAACGCGTCGGCCTCGTAATAGCTCACGTGGCAGACCGGCGATGCGGGATCGACGGCACGCAAGCCGCCGAGCGTCATGGAGAACCAGGCGCCGTCGACATGCCGCCAATAGCCCGGCGCTTCCCAGCCCTGTGTCTCGATGGTCGCCCAGCCGTCCGACAGCCAAAGTCCCGGTGTCGTGTAGCCGCCATCGGCCATGAATTCGAGCCACTCGCCGTTGGCCACCAGCGCGCGCGAAAGCCGTACCGGCTGCAGCAGCACCTGGTGTGCGGGCCGCTCGTTGTCGAATGAGAAACCTTCGCCGCCGTGACCGATGGTGTGAATTCCGGCGATGAGAGCGTCGCCGGCCTCAGTACTTTCGCCACTCGCGCTTTCCGGCCATTGCCAGCCGGCGTCGTAAGCCGGGTGCGTCGGGTTTTGCGCAAAAGCGTGCAGAATATCGGTCAGCATGAGTTCCTGATGCTGTTGCTCGTGATGCAGTCCGATCTCGACGATGGGAAATACCGCTTCGCCATCCGACGTGGTTTCGATCAGCGAAGCGACAGCGGCGTCGACGTGAGCGCGATAGGACGCGGTCTCGCCGACACCCGGACGCGTGATGAGGCCACGCTGCGGACGCGACTGCCGCGGACCGGCGGCGACATAATATGAATTGAACAGAAAGCCGAAACGTTCATCGAAGCTTCGATAGGACGGCGCGAAGGGCCGCAATAAAAACTGTTCGAAGAACCAGGTCACATGCGCGCGGTGCCATTTCGCCGGGCTCGCATCCGGCATCGATTGCACGATCTGATCTTCGGCGGAGAGCGGCGCCGCGCGTCGCTCGGTCTCGGCGCGGACGGCGGCAAACGCTTTGAGCCAAAACCGGCGTAAATCGCGCGGGGACTCCGCAACCGGTGCGCTCTCAGCGGGTGATTCTTGCAATCGCAGCGCAGGGCGAGACATCAGTTAGGCCCAGAAAACCGAAGGGAGAATACTTCAACGTCAAAAGCCGGAAGCTAATCGGACCGCAGCGCGATAGTTCCATACCTAACCATACGGGCGGAACAATGCCAGGGGTTCACGCTAACGGGGATGTGATCGGCGGGCGGTCTCCCGCCGAAAGGGATTGACGTTGCCGCAAAACCACTTACGGACGTATTTAACAAAAATGGGAGAGCAGGAGAATGGCCACGCCGATGCTGCCGCGGGAACGTTGCGAGTATTCGGCGATCGTCGACCGGCCGCCACTCAAGCTTCCCGGCGGAGCGCGACTCGTCGTCTGGACCATCGTCAATCTTGAAGTTTGGGATATCGGCAAGCCGATGGCGCGGCAGGTCCTAAGCCCGCCCGCTGGGCAGACCAAGCTTCCCGACGTGCCCAACTGGAGCTGGCACGAATACGGCATGCGGGTCGGTGTGTGGCGGTTCTTCGATCTGTTCAACCGGCTCGATGTCCGCCCCACGCTCGCGCTCAATGCCCGCGTCTGCGAGGATTATCCGCGCGTCGCCGAACAGGCGCGCGCCGATCGCTGGGAGTTCATGGGCCACGCTTACGAGCAGGGGCCAATTCACGCCGAGCCCGACCAAAAGGCGATGGTCGCCCGTTCGCTCGACGTCATCGAGCGATTCTGCGGCAAACGACCCCTCGGCTGGCTCGGACCGGGCCTGACCCAAACACTGGAAACGCCTGAAATCCTTGCCGCAGCCGGGATCAAATATATCGGCGACTGGGTCTATGACGACGAGCCGACGATGATCCGCACCGCCGCCGGCCCGCTCCTGACTTTGCCCTACACGGTCGAACTCAACGACATCCCGATGATGATTATCCAGCATCACGAGAGCGGCTATTTCGCCCGCCGCGCCATCGATCAGTTCGACCGGCTTTATGCCGAAGGGGAGCACCGTGCAAAGATCCTCGCGCTCGCTATTCACCCTTACATCAGCGGCCAACCGCACCGGATGAAATACCTCGAAGCGATCTACGAACATGCGCGCGCCTTCGACGGCGTCGTCTACTGGACCGGCGAGGAAATTCTGCACTGGTATCTGCAGTCGGGCGTCGTTGGACTTTAGCGGAGAGTTCTTATGACCAAAGGCGTAATTGCCGGCATTGCATGTTTGGTGGTCGTGATCGCTTCGCCCCCCGCGCAGGCTGCGCCCTGCCGCACCTCGGGCAGCTACGATGCCTGGCTCGCCGGCCTCGAGCGCGAGGCCGCCGCGCAGGGTATTTCCCAGCGCGCGATCGCCGCCGCCGCGCCGTCGCTGACTTACGACCAGCACATCGTCAATATCGACCACGGCCAGCGCGTTTTCACCCAGACCTTTCTGGAATTCTCCGGCCGCATGGCCGCCGCCTATCGCATCCAGCGCGGCCAGGCTTTGATTAAAGCCAATGCGCCGACCTTCGCGCGCATCGAGCAGCAATATGGCGTGCCGGCGCCGGTCATCGTCTCATTCTGGGGACTGGAAAGCGACTTCGGCGCCAATATGGGCAACTACCATTCGCTCAGCGCCATCGCCTCGCTCGCCTATGATTGCCGTCGCAGCGACAAATTCCGCGCCCAGCTCCTCGACGCGCTCCGCCTCGTCGACCGCGGCGATCTCGTGCCCGATGACATGATCGGCTCCTGGGCCGGCGAGCTCGGCCAGACGCAGATGATGCCGTCGGAATATTTCAAATACGCCGTCGACTTCGACGGCAACGGCCGGCGGGACCTCATCCACAGCGTGCCCGACGTACTCGCTTCGACGGCGAATTATCTGCTTGGGCTCGGTTGGAAGCGCGGCGAACCGTGGTTCACCGAGGTACGGGTGCCGGCCAACCTTCCATGGGCGCAGGCTGACCTTTCGATCTCGCTGCCGCGGGCCAAATGGGCAAGCTACGGCGTCACGCTCGCCGACGGCCGCCCCCTTCCCACCGACAATCTTCCAGCTTCGCTTCTGCTGCCAATGGGCCGGCTCGGACCGGCTTTCCTCGCCTATCAGAATTTTCAAATCTATTTGCAATGGAACAACTCGCTCGTTTATTCGACCACGGCGGCTTATCTGGCGACCCGCATCGCCGGAGCGCCGGCGCTGATCCGCGGTACGCCGCCGCCGGCCTTGCCGTTCAAGGACGTCAAGGACATGCAAGCGATGCTCGCGCACGCCGGCTACGACGTCGGCACGATCGATGGATTTTTGGGCCTGAAAACCCGGCAAGCGGTCAAAGCGATGCAGACCAAATACGGCATGCCCGCTGACTCTTACCCCACCGCCGAACTGCTCTCGCGCATGCGCGGTGGTCAGTAGGCTTCATAAGATAAAGTGGGCGTCGAGCGCGGCCCCACCGCCACGGGATGATAGCGCCATTTTTGCCCCGCACTTTGCCGGCATGCTAAGAAGGCTCCGGAGGGAACGTCAAAAAAAGCTGCGAGGGTGGGTAGTTTGCGCGTTCACAGCAAAAATCGCGTCGAGTGGTTGCTTTTCTTCGCCACGCTTGTTGTCTTCGCGGCAGGCGTGGAGTGCGCCTTCGCGCAAGGTAACGCCGAGCGTTCCGTTGCCATCGCCGATCTGCCGCAGGACCTCTCACCGTGGGGCATGTTCATCCATGCCGACCTCATCGTGAAGGCGGTGATGATCGGGCTTGTTTTGGCATCGCTTGTCACCTGGACCGTGTGGCTCGCCAAGAGCTTCGAGCTCGCCGGCGCGCGCAAAGCGGTCCTTGGCGGCCTGCGGATCCTCGCCGACTGTCCGACGCTGGCGCAGGCGCATGAGCGGTTGCGCGACGGCGACGGTCCGGTCGCCCAGCTGATGCACGCGGCGGTCGGGGAAATCCGCCATTCGGCGGGTCTCCGCGGCGACGGCCTCAAGGAGCGCATCCTTTGGCAGCTTGAACGCATCGAGGCGGCGGCCAGCCGCAAGATTTCGCGCGGCACGGGCGTGCTCGCCACGATTGGCGCCACCGCGCCCTTCGTCGGTCTGTTCGGCACCGTCTGGGGCATCATGGACAGCTTCATCGGCATTTCCCAGGCGCACACCACCAATCTCGCTGTGGTGGCGCCGGGCATCGCCGAAGCTTTGCTAGCAACCGCACTCGGGCTCGTCGCCGCCATCCCCGCGGTGATGATCTACAACGTGCTCGCACGCTCGACCGCGCATTACCGCGCCCTTTTGGGCGACGCCTCCACGCAAGTCATGAACCTCGTCAGCCGCGATCTCGACCGCGCCAAGCTGCCGCTGGCGCACGCCGCCGAGTAAGCCAATGGCGACCGGTCTGCACCACAGCGACGACGATCTCGAAGAGGTGCGCGGCATCAACGTCACCCCGTTCATCGACGTAATGCTGGTGTTATTGATCATCTTCATGGTGGCGGCGCCGCTGGCGACCGTGGATATCGCCGTCGATCTGCCCTCCTCCAGCGCCGAGCCGCAGCAGAGGCCCGACAAGCCGGTCTATCTCACGCTCAAATCCGATTTGAGCCTCGCCATCGCTGACGACGCCGTCGCCCGCGCCGATCTCGCCAGTGCGCTCGATGCCGCAACCGGCGGCAACCGCGACCAACGCGTCTTTCTGCGCGCTGACCGCAGCGTACCCTATGGCGAGGTGATGGCGGTGATGAACGAGTTGCGTGCGGCGCGCTATCTGAAAGTGGCGCTGGTCGGGCTGGAAATACGACAGGCGAAATGAGTGCGCTGACGCTGTCATGGCTCGAGGACCAAAGCCCGCGCGACTTGGCACGCTGGATTGCGGCCGCCGTCATCGTGGCCGCAATCCACGCAGGCGCGATCGCCTATTTTCTTTCGCGGCCGCAGCCGGAGGACATCGGTGGCGACGCCGATACCGTCACCGTGGACCTAGCGCCGATCGATACTACGCCCGACGCCAAGGCGCTCGACCTCGCTCCCGCGCCTGAGACCATGATCGAATCCAAGGCGGTCCCGACGCCGCAGCAGCAAAAGCCGACGCAAGAGGTGAAAATCGAGCACCCGCCCGATCTGGCGTCCTCGATCATACCCGAACCTGTCACGAAACCTCTTGAGAAGACCGAAGAGGCGCAGCCACCCGCGCCACGCACCGCCGAGCAGGTCAAAGGTGGCGCGCCCCGCATCGAGCCGTCTTGGCAGACTAGCTTGGTGCGGCAATTGCAGCGTTACAAGCGCTATCCCCAGGAAGCGCAGGCGCGCGGCGAGCAGGGCGTCGTGCTGTTAAGTTTCAGCCTCGACCGCGACGGCCATGTGCTCGCGCACCGCATCGCCAAGAGCTCAGGCTATGCGGAGCTCGATGCCGAGGTCATGGCGATGATCATGCGCGCGGAGCCGTTGCCGCCGTTCCCGGCAAACATGCCAGATGCGCGGCTCGATTTGACGCTACCGATCCGCTTTTCGCTGCAGTGACGGTGTATCAGTTGCCGCCGTTGCCGAGCGGCATGGCATAGGGATTCGGCGGCGGATTGTTGTAGCCGTTCCCCTGGAATCGATTGAACTGCGAATATGGGGAATAGCCGGGGCCCTGCGCGCCGAATTGCACCGTCGGACCATTCGGCCCGAACAGTTGCGTGCCGCCTCGGCCGAAATTCTTGACCTGGTTGTCCGGATCGGCAAACCCCGAACCACCCTGACTGGCGCTGAGGTTCTCCTGCGTGAACGCCCGCGCGGGCGGAGCGGTCAACGCGATCGCCGCAATCCCCAATGCCAGCGCTGCGGAAGAAAGGAGCTGCGTCAGTCGAAGCGTCATAATTCCCCCTCACCGGCCACGGCGAAGCACTAGCGCAGGCTACGAGTGCGCGGTACCCCGCGTCAAGCCGCCCCAATGCGTGCTAGTGTTCCACGGTCCGTAACACACTTCGCCGACAATCTCACGAGCAATCGTTTCATCAGCGGTCATAAGGAGTCGCCATGCGCACTAAGCCGTCACTGACGTTGTCCGATGTGAAGAAAATGCTGGCGGCGAGTGAAGCCGAAGCCGTCAAGAACAAATGGGCGGTGGCGATTTCAATCGTCGACGAAGGCGGGCATCTTCTGGGGTTCCAGCGGATGGACGGCGCTGGTCCGATTTCGGCGCAAGTCGCAACCGGCAAAGCGCTCGCCTCGGCGTTGACCCGGCGCCCGAGCAAGTTCTTCGAGGACCGCGTCAAGGACCGGCCGGCCTTCGTCACCTTCCCCGTCGGCGTGTTGATCCAGGGCGCGCTGCCGATCATGCACGAGAACGAATGCGTCGGTGCCATCGGCGTGTCGGGTGTGCAGTCGCACGAGGACGAGCAGATCGCGCTCGCCGGTGTCAACGCACTCGGATAGAGTTCCAGTGCAAACGCTTAACCATCAAGCTCCTTGAAGTAGCGAAAGATGCCCCATTCCGAAAAGGCGATGCGCCGTTTCGAGGCCAGGTAGGCGTTGATGCGCGGGCGCGCGGCCACGCGGTCGTGCAGCGCGACCAATCCGGGGATTTTTTTCTCCAAACGCTTCATGCGTTTGGGAAATGCGTAGCGCAAGCCGTCGATGATCTGAAAAAGCGACAGGTCGACGTAAGTGAGGCGGCGGCCGACCAGATATGTGCCGCCGTTCTTTCGCAGCACCTGCTCGAAATAGCCGAGAAATTTCGGCACGCGATAGCGCCAGAAACCTTTGCTGCGCCGCTTCGCCTCCGGCCGCTGATCCTCGTAATAAAGCCAGCTCCCGATCGGATGGTGGGTATCGTGGATCTCGACCACGAAATCGGTGACGGTAAGCTGCAACTGGTTCAGCCACAACTGGCCCGCTTCGTCGCGCGGCGCAAGCTTCAGGCGTGGCCCGAGATAAAACAGAATGTTCGCGGTCTGGGCGATGACGAGCTGGCCGACTTTGAGGAAGGGCGGCGCAAAAGGCGGCCGTGCGGCGCGCCTGTCCTCGATGATCTTAAACATCGCCGGCGCGCCGGTCTTGCCGCTCTTGCGCGCGACATCGACGTAGTCGGCTCCGGCCTCTTCGAGCGCGAGGCGGACGAGTTCGCCGCGACCCGGGATGGTCGGATGGTAATAAAGCTCATAGCGCATGGCTCACCTCTCGCATGGGGAGGCTAGCTGCCGCGCCGCGTTCGGTCACGTACGCATCGCCGCCCACGTTCCGGCGCAAAGTCCGCTGGGCGCCCGGCCGCGCCATGTGCCAGCACCGTGCCGCGTCGTCAACCGTCCGGAGGCGACGGCGTAATTTGAGCCGCTCGAGACCCGCACAAGGCAGCGCCGCTCGAGTTGACGCGTCCTGTGACGTTCACGAAGCCGCCATCATAGATAATGTTCCCATTCACGATTTGCCCGCTGAAGCGGTAGGGCTGATCGCACGGGCCGGACCGTGTGTAGATGACAAGACTCCACGCACCGTCGTAGCGGCTGGCGCGCGCAAGGCTAGCCGGCATCAATGCCGCCGCGGCCAATGTTGCTGCAAGAAGCATTGCTCCCGTAATGTTGCGGATCATGATCGCCCCCTATGCTTTGCGGCGCCGTAAGGCGCCGGAATCTACCAAGTCGTATCGTTTATCTAAGACGCCTGCATGTAGTGTTCCACAATCGCCGCCATCCCGTCCACGCATACGCGGACCTGCAAGACGCGAAAGGGGATGGCGCGGACCTTTCCTATAATTCTGCGCTCTGGCGCAAAGCGCGATCGGCATCCGCTAGATCGGGCTAGGCCTCGTCGCGATCCAAGTGCCGGCACAATGGCCATCCGGGCCATCGCCGCTCCAAGTGCCGCTGCCGTGGGTTGTTGTCATATGCCCGTGTGCCTCACCGTGAGCCGCACCGGCCGTAACCCGTACGGATGTGGCTCCGCTCGGTTCGACACGTCCGTTCACTTCAAGCGAGCCGTACGCGTAGGAGATGTCTCCATTCGCAATTTGCCCGCTGAAGCGATACGAAGGGTCGCACGGCCCAGTCGAGGTATACACGACGACGCTCCACAGTCCGTCATACTTGGTGCCGGCACGCACGGATGTTGTCGACATCAATGCCGACGCGACAAATGCCGCGGCCAGCTGCATTGCTACAGAACTTTTGTGGATCATATTGCCCCCCAAAGGCCTGCGGTGCCCATCGCCCCGCCGCCTAAAATCTCATTCCCCCTGATATTGCGCGTCGGTTACCTTTTCCAGCCAGTCGACATGTCTGCCGTCAAGCGCCGCAGGGATGGCGATGTGAACCAGGGTCGTCGCCGGAGCGGCGCCGTGCCAGTGCTTCTCATGCGGTGGAATCCATACGACGTCGCCGGCGCGCACGTCGCGCACCGGTCCGCCCCAGGTTTGCACCCGGCCAGTGCCCGAAACGATGAAGAGCGTCTGCCCCAGCGGATGCGTGTGCCAATTGGTGCGCGCGCCCGGCTCGAAGCGTACCGTAGTCGCGCGAACGCGCGCCGGCTCCGGCGCTTCCACGATCGGGTCCTGCCAGACAACGCCGGTGAACCACTCGGCTTTCGTGCGGCGCGAAGGCGCCGCGCCGCAGGGCTGGATATCCATGGTGCTTTTTCCTCTTCTTGACAGACACAAGGTTCATTTGCCCGAGACGCGGCCGGGTACGGTAAGATAATGGAAATCCGCGCGCGATACCCTCCCCTACCCGCGCGCCGCAAGATGGTCGTAGTCGGCAGCTAGGGGAAGCGCGGGAACGAACGGGATGGGGTTGTGGAGCTGATGCGGGCAATCATAAACACGGCCGGCAAACAAGGCTTGCGGCTTCTCGGCGTGACCGCCGTCGCGCTTGCGCTCGGCGCCTGCTCGAAATGCGATGTCATGCCGTGGCAGCGCAATTCAACCGCAGCCCCGCAATCCTGCCACGACGGACCGCCGGCACAGTAGCGATCAAGCCGCGAGCGTTTCCTTCACTGCGGCAACGAGCTGCTTGAGCGTGAACGGCTTGGGCAAAAACGCGAACTGGCCGTGCTCGGGCAGGCTTTTCTGGAATGCGTCCTCGGCGTAGCCCGAAACGAAAATAATCTTCAGGCCGGGATTGCGGACGCGCAATTCACGCGCCAGCGTCGGGCCGTCCATTTCCGGCATGACCACATCGGAGACCACGAGGTCGACCGGCTTGTCGGATTTCTCCAGCACCTCGATCGCCTCCACGCCGTTGCCGGCTTCGAGCACGGTATAGCCGCGCGAGGCGAGACCGCGCGCGTTGAGCGCGCGCAAGCCTTCTTCGTCCTCCACCAGCAAGATGGTGCCCTCACCGGTGAGATCGGCGCCGGCCGCATTGGCGGCGCGCTTGACCTGATCGGCTGCGGCAAGTGTCCCGGAGATCGCCGGCGCCTCCAGCTCGGCAGCGCTTTCCGCGGCTTCCCGCGCGCTGGCGATATGCCGCGGCAGGAAGATGCGGAAGGTCGTGCCCTCATGCAGCACGGAATCGACGTAAACGAAGCCGCCGGTTTGCTTGATGATGCCGTAAACCGTGGAGAGGCCAAGCCCGGTGCCCTTGCCGACCTCCTTGGTCGAGAAGAACGGATCGAAGATCTTGTCGAGGATCGCATCGGGGATGCCGGTGCCGGTGTCGCCGACCTCGACCAGGACATAATCGGCAGCGGGCATGCCTTTGGCATTGTAGCGCCCGCACTCTCTGGCGGTGACATTCTTCGTGCGCAAAGTCAGCCGGCCGCCTTCGGACATGGCGTCGCGTGCGTTGACGGCGAGGTTCACGATCACCTGCTCGAGTTGCGAGATATCCACTTTGACCGGCCACAAATCGCGACCGTGGACGACGTCGAGGGTGACCTTCTCGCCGATCAGCCGGCGCAACAGCATGGTCAGATCGCTCAAGACCTCGCCGAGATCGAGCACCTGCGGGCGCAAGGTCTGCTTGCGCGAGAAGGCGAGCAAATGCCGCACCAGGCTCGCGGCCCGATTGGCGTTCTGCTTGATCTGCATGATATCGCCGAACGACGGATCGGTCGGCTTGTGGGCGTTAAGCAGAAAGTCGGTCGCCATGATGATGGCGGACAGCACGTTGTTGAAATCATGGGCGATGCCGCCGGCGAGCTGACCGACAAGCTCCATCTTCTGCTGCTGGTTGAGCTTGGTCTCCAGCTCGCGTTGCTCCGTGGTCTCCAGCGCATAGACAATAGCCGCCTCCTGGTCGCGCTCCTCTTCCTCGACGGCGGTGACGTAGAAACGCGCGAAGCGCTCGCCCTCGACGGCAAGCGTGGCATCGACCGGCGCGATGTCGCCCCGGCCCCGCGCCGCCAGCGCGATGGCGGCTTCGAGCGGCCCGCGATCACGCTCGGCAATGACCGCGCCGATCAAACGGTCGCCGCCGTCGGCGCTGAGCACATTGTGGAACAGCCGCGCGAACAGCGGATTGGTGCGCACGATGCGGCCGTCGCGATCCACGGTCGCGATCGCCATGGGCGTATTTTGGAAGAAGCGCATAAAGCGGATTTCCGCGGCGCGCTGCGGATCGGTGCCGTGGTCGCGGGCGCGATTGATGACGAGCGTGCGCGACGCACCGGGAGCGCCGTCGACACCGAAGGCCAACTTGTGAAACAGCCGAACCGGCAGCGTACCGCCGCCGCGGGTCTTCAGATCGAGGTCAAGCACCTCGGTTTTGATCTCGCCGGGAGCAGCGCGCAAGGTCGTCAATAAGGCGGCGCCGTCCCCGGCAACGAGGTCGGCGAGCTTCAAACCGCCGGATCCAACCTGGGCAAGATCCTGATCCAACCAGTTGGCCAGCGTAGCATTGAGATAGACCACGTCGCCTTTCGCATCGACGGAGAAAAAGCCCGCCGGTGCATGATCGAGATAGTCGACGGCGTGCTGCAGTTCCTGGAAGACGTTCTCCTGCCGCTCGCGCTCACGCGTCACATCCGAGAGCGACCACACGGTGAGCCGCCGCGCGCGGCCGCCGTCGCCGAGCGGCCGCACGCGCAGCCGCAACCAGCGCGCCGGGCGGTTCCTCGTCGCGGCGACGCGGACTTCCTCCTGCAAGCGCTTGCCCTCGCGCGCCGCCTTGAGCAGCCGATAGATCGCCTCCGAGGCATCGGCATCGCCGATGAACACCCGCTCGACCGGACGCAGATCGTTGGCGTCGGCAGCGTCGATGAGATCGAGATAAGCGGAATTGGCATAGATGACGCCGCCGTCGCCGTCGGTGACGAGGACGCCGTCGAAAGCGTCGTCGACGAGCGATTTGATCAGCGGATTGACCGGCCCAGCCGCCGAAGGCCGCAGGATGCCGGCGGCAAGCGCGAACAGCGAGAACACGCCGACCGTGGCGAGCACCGCCAGGAAAACGAGGATATAAGGCTCGGCGCCGCCGTGGCGCAGCAGCATGAAACCGAACGCCGCCGCTACCAGCATGGCGGCGACCAGAAGCACCAGCACGATGCTACCGGCACCCGACACCGCGGCGCTGCGGTCGACCGACTCGCGCATGGGATCGGCGGAGCTCCTGGTGATGCCGTGCGTCGTCATCGCCACTCCTGTCCTCCCCCTCGACGCGAGCGAGGAGAAGACTCTCTCGTGCCTTGTGTGCCCGACACGCGCAAGAGCAATCACGAAACACTACACAACGACGGCGGCGGCACCACCACAGCGCAAGCCTCGGGGTATCGCCGACGATTTCCGCGTCGTCCGGCCGCGCCTGCCGATACGTCCGGCGGCGCCGTCCGTCCCTATGGCATTACCGCGGACCCTCCGCGCCTATGGTTAATGGCCGGTTAAGCCCGATCTTGGCCCGCTTTCGCCATTAAAGCGCCGTTTACCATAGAAATGCTGCAGGCTCGGGGATCGGGCCGAAAATCGCCCGCGACATTAGATTTTTGTTAGTATTCGCTGTGGCGAACGTTAGAGCGCCGTTAACTATTGGGATCGCGGCAGGCCGCAGCGTCGATACGGGGAGTAAGGGCGAATGTTCGAATTGTTTGGCACGGAAATGCCACTCGCCGTGCGCTTCTTCTTGGCATTCCTGATCGTGCTGGGATTGATCGGCGTGGCCGCATGGGCGGTGCGCCGGTTTGGCAGCGCGCGGATCGGCGGAGCGGTACGCGGACGCCAGCCCCGGCTTGCAGTGATCGATTATGCCAGCGTCGATGCACGCCGAAGGCTCATTCTCGTGCGCCGCGATAATGTCGAACATCTGGTAATGATCGGCGGCCCAACCGACGTAGTCGTCGAAGCCAACATCGTGCGCGCGGTTCCCGCGACGCGCGACGTTCTGGTGGCACGCCCGGCGCCGGCGCCGGAAATGTTGCCCCGCGCTATTCCTTTGCCGGAAGCCGCGTCGAACGGCTCGGGCGGTTCTTGGCCGCTGCAGCCGGAGCCGCCGGCTCCGATGCCGCCGCCGCGCCCGCAGCGCGAGACCTTGAGCGCGCTCGCGGATGATCTTTCGGCCCATCCGGCGCCACCGCTGCCGCCCGTTGCGCCGCCCGCGGCAACCGCGCTAGCCAACCCGGCCGCTCCGGTCCCGCCGCGCAACCGCACGGCGCCAACGCCGCGCGCCGAACCGCGCACCCCGGCAGCGCCGGCCGACAGCGAAGCGTCCAACCTCGCCGATCAAAGCCTCGCGGAAATGGCGCAGCGCCTCGAAGCCGCGTTGCGCAAGCCTAAAGCCGCCGAGCCCGCGTCAGCCTCGTCTCCCGCGCCCGTCGAGGAGCTTGAAACTGCGGCCCCTGTCCCTCCGCCGCGCCCAGCCCGCCCGCCCGCAGCCAAGCCGGCCCGCGCCGAAATCAAGGCGAAGGGAAGCAGCAAGGTCTACGACACGCTGGAACAGGAGATGGCAAGCCTGTTGGGCCGTCCGTCCGGCAAGAGCTGACGCCAGATCCAATTATCTCATCGTCCACCTCACAGCCGAATCGTGAATAGCGATCGCGAAGCGCCGTGCGCTCAACACGTGCCGTTTAACAGCGGAACTCACGCCGGCCGGCAGCGTTATTCCCCGTCAAACGGCTCTGCTGAGGAGGATCCGTCATGGGATTCGGACGCGGATTGTTGCTTTGGTTGATTGGCATTCCGTTGCCAATCATCATCTTGCTGGCGATTTTCATGCACCACTAGGCGCGAGTCACGGCTATCGACTGCCAATGCCCGCGCACGCCGCGGGCATTGGCATATAGGCAGTCGGAAGGAACCAGTGGACACCGACGGACGTTTCACGAGCGGCCACGCTCTGATTTTCCAAAGGGATACCATCATGTCGGGCTGTTCGAGATATACGCGGGCGATCTCCGCGGAAGCGGGTGAGATCGAGCGGCGCTTACGCCTGCTCGAAAAGGACCTGGAGAAGATCAGTGCGCGCGCCTCTGCGAAAGCTAAGGACACGGCCGAAGGGCTCGGCGACGCTATTGCGTCGGCCTTGGTTGGCTGGGGCGATCGCTTCCGGCGAAGCGCGTCCTCGCTCGGCAGCCAATCGGCGAGCCTCAGCAAGGATGCGGCCCAGTTCGGCACCAACGCACTGAGCCGGGTTTCCGAGGAAACCGGACAGCACCCGTTGTTTGCCCTTGCGGTTGCTGTAGGCGTTGGCGTCCTTATCGGCATCGCCAGCCGCCGCTGGGACTAGCGCCTCGCCAAGCCCGCCTGGCATCGCGCAAAGGTCGGAAAATGGGGTACAAGCGTCCCCATGCTTGGCGCTTATCCCACCCATCGCTCTGATCCCACCTCGCTGAAAGATACGGTCTGGGTCGATCTGGTCGACCCGACGGAAGCCGAACGCCTGGCTTTCGAACGCGCCTTCAGGCTGCGCGTACCCACCAAAGAGCAACTGGCCGAAATCGAAACCACGAGTCGGCTGCGCATCGAGAACGACGCGCTCTACATGACCGCGCCATTGATCTTTGCCACCGACACCGAGCCATGGATCGTGGTGCCGACCGGATTTGTGGTCGCTAAAAACGTTCTGTTGACGGTGCGGTTTGCCGAATTAGCGGCTTTCGACACGGTCATCGCCGAACTGGGTGCGAGCGCGCAGTGTGCGCCGGCCTTGGCGTTCGTGCGGCTTCTGGAAGCCTTTGTCGATCGGATGGCGGACCTGCTGGAGCTCAGCAGCCGCGACCTCGATGATGCGTCTCACGTCATATTCAGGCCGGACGTTCCCGCGCCGAAATTGTCAAAGGAAACCTCGCAGTTGCGGCGGCTGATGCTTCGCAGCGGCCGCACCAGCGAGCGCATGGCGCGCATTCACTACACCTTGGTCTGCGTCGATCGCATGGCGAAATTCACGGTTGAACGCGCCCGCGAATGGATCGCGCCGGAGATGTCCAATCGGTTGCAGATTGTCAGCTCCGACATTGCCTCGCTCGTTAGTTTCGCTGAGGGTCTGGTGAGCCGCGTGCAACTGCTCCAGGATGCCGCGACCGGCATCATCAGTATTGATCAGAACGATGTGATCAAAGTCCTGACCATCGCCTCCGTGGTGGGAATTCCGCCGGTTTTGATCGCCGGCATTTACGGCATGAACTTCAAGAACATGCCGGAATATGATTGGACCTGGGGATATCCCTTCGCACTGGCTTTGATCATCGTTACCTCGCTGTTGCCGCTGATCTGGTTCAAGTGGAAGGACTGGATTTAAGCGGCCGGTAAATCATCGCAGTTACGAGGAAAGCAGCAGCGAGCAAAAATCGAAAAAGTCACGGGGTGCAGCCATGAAGAACCCAGCCGACGCCAAAACGGGGCTTGTCCTCGTCCTATTGGTTGTCCTCCTGCTGGTCGGCCTGCCGGTCGCCGTGTGGCTCGATCTGCGCAGTCTTGCCGAGACGAATCTGCTTCGCCAGGCGAGCGACCTCAACTCGATCGTCTCGAGCGTTCGCGCTTATTACGCCAACAACGTCGTCGGCCGCATCCTCGCCGCGCCCGGCGTCCCCACGCAAGTCGTGCATAATTATGAGGACATCCCCGGCGCCATTCCGATTCCGGCGACGCTCTCGCTCGAACTGGGCAAGGTTATCAGCGAGCAGCAGCACAACATCGCCTATCGCTTCGTTTCCGACTACCCGTTCGCCAATCGCGCGCCGCACAAGCTCGATGCGTTCGAGGCCGACGCACTTGCGCGTCTGCGAAAAAATCCCAACCAGATGATCTCCAGCTCGACCAATTCGTTGTTGGTCGATCGGGTCAGCTGGGTGGCGCCGGTGATC
>Ga0181531_10000526_pt1 | contig 25525 bp, 22 predicted proteins | sample PEATcosm2014_Bin_38_FD_119743 | JGI IMG/M metagenome (GOLD analysis project Ga0181531, IMG submission 119743) | Peatland microbial communities from MTU Mesocosm Facility, Houghton, MI, USA - PEATcosm2014_Bin11_10_metaG | ecosystem: Environmental > Terrestrial > Soil > Wetlands > Peat | place...
CAACGAGTAATCCTCGTAGGTCTTCCTTTGCAGGTCGACTCGCAGCATGCGGTTGCGCGCGAAGTCATAAATCGTGCGCACACCTTTCGCGTCGATCGTGAGGTACTGGTGCCCAAGAACGACGGTCAGCGGAAATGTTTCGCTGCTGGACTTCTCATGATGGGCTTTGGATGCCTCGACATGACTCGCAACCGTAAAGCTCAGCACCGGGTGCGCACCGAGCGGGGCCCCGAACCAGCCGATCAAGAGGCACAGTACCGAGCGACGGAGCGAACCGGAGCCAAAGTACCGATATACGTTTCGATCCATGAAGTATGCGACCCTTAAAATCTACGCGAGGCGGGCGGGATGCCCGAAACGACGCAGGTCCATCCGTATACTTCCGTACAGACCGGCAGCGCAATGTTGCCTAGATTGCAAACTCGATCGGGCGATGCCCGCATTCGTCACCAGGAGCAGATCATGCGCATCAACAAAGATCAAGTGAAGGGCGGTGTCAAAGTCGCAAAGGGCGCGATCAGAGAGGCCGCTGGAAGGCTCGTCGGCAACAAAATGTTGGAGGTCAAGGGCAATATTCAAAAAAACCTCGGCAAGGCCCAGGTGAAGCTCGGCGACATCAAGGAACACCTCAAGCATCCGCTCAAATAGCCCCGCCGCGCCACGCGGCCGGAGAGACCGCGACTCAAGCCAATTCCGGCAGCAAGTAGGTCTGCCAGAGTGAGTCTTGGAATTTCGCGTCGAAAAAGCCGAAGTGCCCGATGTGTTCGGCACCGACGTCCCGGGGTGAAATTCGCTTCATCGTCCGGCCCGAATTTTCGTAGCAGCCGTGAAGCGCCTCCGTGTTTCTGGCCGACATGAATTCGTCGTCGACGAACGAGAACGAGGTGATCGGCGTCGTCATTGCGGCATACTGCGCGCGGATCTCGGGTCCCTCGACGCCGACCGCATAATCGCGGTTGAGGCACCAGCGGCGCCATTGCTCCATGACGCCGCGCGGCAAGTCGCCGACCTTTCGCAATCGCCTGCCGGGAAAATATCCAAACAAACGCATCGAGATCGGCGCCACGACATACCAAAGCCACCACGCCTTCCACTTCAAGCTCGGCGTATTTTCCATCCAGTATCCGCTGCCGCATGCGATCGTGACGACCTTGGTGATGCGAGCTCGGCTCGGTACGAGTCCGAGGATTTGGCCGCCGAGGCTGTGACCCAACCAATAGAGCTCGCGGGCCGGCGATTCGCGACTGACGGCTGCAATGACAGCCTCGCAATCGGAGGTGGCCCAATCGGTGATCGTCACCTTGAGCGTCCTCAGTCCGGCGCGCCTTGAGAGGCCGATCCCGTTGAAATCAAACGTGACGACCAGAAATCCGCGGCAAGCCAACCAGGTGGCCAGCGCGGCATAGAAGCGCTGACTCACGCCCATCGCAGGCGCGATCAAAACAGAGCCGACGATCGTCTGCTCTGGCCGATAAAACGTCGCGGCGAGCTCATGGCCATCCTGCGCCGTGATCAGCCGCGGCTCGATCCTGATCATGGACGCACCGGCGACGGTCGCTCGCATCGGCGGCCTCCAGCTTAATGAGGCGCGGCGAGCAACTCGCGCACCTGCGTCATCGATTTCTCGGCCGCCACGCGCACGCACTCGGAATTATTCGGGTGAGAAATCGGATACATCATTCCGAGTTCCCGGCATGCTCTGCGGGCCGCCAATGCGACTCGCTTCTCGATCTCGGTCAGCGCAGCCGGCGACGCGAGATTGAGATCCGCGAGATTCACGTGATAAGTCAACGATACGTCCTTGATGGGGATGCCGACGTTGTCGCTACCCACGCGCCTCTCCACGTATCGCGATCCCGTTACCAGCAATTCCTCAGGCGTCTGGGCCATCGCCAGGCCGGTAAGCAGCACAGACCCAATCAAGCCAGCCACAACTCTCGTCGAATGGATTTTCATGTTGTACTCCTGCCCCCGTAAGACCGGGCCGGCTCATGAACAGCAGAGCTTCGGCCCGGCAGAGGGCACCAGTATGCGCTCGACCTCGAGTCGCTGGGTATTCCGGTATTATGTCGTTTGCGATATCCGAAATGTCGATCGATGGAGGGATTGCAACCAACGGTGCATGCGCATGAGGACGCTGGCTCTCTCGAAGGTTTATCAATTGCTCGAGCCGGGGCCAGTAGTATTGTTGACCACGATCCGTAATGGCCGCATCAACGTCATGACCATGTCGTGGCACATGATGGTCGATTTTGTGCCCCCGCTCGTTGCCTGTGTCGTGAGCAACCGCGATTACAGCTTCGCCGCGTTGAGGTCCACAAAGAACTGCGTGATTGCGATTCCAACGGTCGAACTTGCGCCCAAGGTCGTGAAAATCGGCAATTGTTCTGGCCGAAAGATCGCAAAATTCGACAAATTCGCCTTGACCGCGCTGCCCGCCGCGCGAGTCGATGCGCCGCTGATCGGCGAGTGTTTCGCCAACCTCGAGTGCGCGGTGAGCGATACGCGCTTCGCCAACAAATATAATTTGTTCATCCTCGAAGTGCTCAAGGCATGGATCGATCCCGCCCAGCGTAAGCCGAGAACCATCCACCATCGCGGGTATGGAAAATTCGCCGTCGACGGCAAGACGATACGGCTGAAGTCTCGAATGAAATGAGCGGAGCCGGGCATGAGCGTTCAACACGTCCGAGTTAATCGCGCGCCGGTGCTGACCCTGTGGGCCTCTGTGGTCGCGGGCCGATTGGGATTCTCGCGCGATGAGGCCTTGACGATGGGCCGCGTCGTTGCCGGTCTGAATGCGTATGCCAAGGGCAAGTCGCTCGGCCTCTATCAGCCGCAACCGCAGACGCTGGCGGATCGCCGCAAACAGCTCGCGCCGAACGCAGTTTTGCATGTCGATCTGCTCAATCGTGCGGTGCCACTGGTTCACACGAGCGACGGCCTGCGCGCCCTCTCGAAGGACAAGCCGATCGATCCGCGCGCCGTGCAGCGCTATCTCGAGTCCAAGTTTGGCGCCGCGTTGCCCGACGTGGAGCGGGCCATGGAGTCGCTTGCCGGCTCGATGGGGCGCGACGAATTGCGCTCTACGGCCTACGCATTGTACGAGTCATTTCGGCCGCAGATCCCCGCCGGAGTCGAAGGTTGGGGTGCCGGGGGCGATCTCGATCTCGGGAAGATTCGGCGCGCCGCAAGTTCGTCAAGCTGATTCGCCAGCGCATCGAGGCTGCATTTCACGCCTGACCATTGGCCGCGATCCAGTGCGCAAAGGACTCGAGGAATTTGCGCAAAAAAGCACGCATCGATTCGTTGGCCAAGGTCCCCGTTTGGTCGAACAATTTGTCCGCGCCGCCAATATAGGCCTCGGGCTGTTGCATTGCGGGGACATTGAGGAATACCAACGATTGTCGCAGGTGATGATTCGCGCCAAATCCGCCGATCGCGCCGGGCGATGCGCTCACGATCGCCGCCGGCTTTCCGTTCCAGGCATTCTGGCCGTAGGGACGCGATCCGACATCGAGTGCGTTCTTCAGAACTCCGGGGACCGAGCGGTTGTACTCGGCCGTCACGAACAGCACGGCATCGCTCGCGCGAATGGATTCGCGAAACCTGAGCCAAGGCGCCGGTGGATCCACATCGAGGTCTTGATCGTAGAGTGCAAGACCACCGATCTCGACGATCTGCAACGCCACCCCTGGGGCGCGAGCGTCGACAGCGCATGAGCCAGCTTTCGATTGATCGATTCCTTGCGCAGGCTTCCGACCATAACGGCTACGGATGATTCTGATTTCATAACACCTCATCGAGCAGTGCGCGCATCGCGGCCCACGAGCGCCGGTCTGCGGCCGAATGGTAAGCAAATCCCGGGATCTTCCAGTTGTCGATCTCGCGGTTCGTGAAGCTGTGTCCGACGCCACCGTAAAGATGCATCTGCCAATCGACGGCCGCGGCGCTCATTTCGGCCGCAAACGCGTCGCGTTGTTCGGCGGAGACGATCGGATCCTGACTGCCGAGACAGACGAGCACCTTGCCGCGAATCCTGTTTGGCGATGCGGGCGCCGAGGTGCCGAGACCGGCGTGAAATCCAACGGTGCATGCAAGCTCGGCGCCGCTGCGCGCGAGTTCCAACACGGCGGTACCGCCGAAACAAAAGCCGATCGCGGCAAGCCGGCGCGGATCGACGTTCGCTTGTCGCCTCAGCAAGTCGAGTGCCGCACTGACGCGGGCCTGCAGCATCGGCGGGTCCGCGCGCAGTTCCCGCACGATTGCTTTGGCTTGGTCCACGTTTGGACGCGGCTCACCGAACAGATCGAGCGCGAACGCGACGTAGCCGAGATCCGCGAGCATTTGCGCCCGCTCGAGGCTGTGATCGGTCAGAAAGCCGCCGCCCTCGTGCGCAACAAGGACGCCGGGAACGCTGGTTCCCCCCGATCCGTCGGCGAGGTAGCCCTTGAAGTTCAAGCCGCCGACTTGATAGGTGATCGCTTGCAATGGGTGAAGCTTGCCGAATTACGGACCGAACCGCATCGCTAGGCCAAGGACAATTCCGCCGGATCAATCGGCAGCTTGCGGATGCGTTTGCCGGTGGCGGCAAAGATGGCATTGCATAATGCTGGAATCACCGGCGGCAGCGCCGGCTCCCCGAGGCCTGTGGGTGGATTGTCGGATATCACGAAATGCAGGTCCACGGGTGGCGCGCGGTCGATACGCAACAGCGGATAGTCGTCGAAGTTACCCTGAACCGCGCGGCCACGCTCAATCGTGATCGCTTGTCCGAGTGCGGCGCTGATGCCGTCGATCGCAGCCCCTTGCACTTGATTCTCGGCGCCCAGCGGATTGATCACATGGCTGCCGATGTCGGCCGCAACCCAGACCTTATCGACGCGAACGCTACCGCGCGCATCGACGCTCGCGCGCACGACCTCGGCGAAATAGCCCAAATGGCTGAAGTAGAACGCCGCACCGAGGCCGGATCGAGCTGGCAGTGAACGCGTTCCCCAAGCCGACCGCTCTGCAACCCGTTCGAGAACCGCGCGCATGCGCCCGGAATCGAAGTCGGGTGCCGGCCCATTCGGTCCCGGGAAGCCCGCATAGACGCGTGGCGGCCCCAACAGATCCAATCGAAATTGCACCGGATCGCGCCCGGCGGCGAACGCGAGCTCGTCGATAAACGACTGAAAGGCGAAAGCCAGCGCGTTGCTGCCCGGCGCGCGCATCGGGCCGGTCGGAATGCCGAGCTCAATCAGAGTCGTGCCGAGGTCGAGGTTCGGCACGAATCGTGCCGGAAACTCCGCGGCCTGGAGCCCGGCGCTGTTGGCGAATTTGCCGCCGGCGCCGAACGAAATGAAATGGTCTCGAAACGCCACGAGTGTGCCCGTGCTGTCGAGACCGCCCTTGAAAAAATGAAATCCCGCGGGACGATAGAAGTCGTGGCGTAAATCGTCCTCCCGGTCCCACAGCAGTTTCACGGGCCCACCAACTTCTCTGGATATCCACGCGGCTTCGACCATGTAGTCGTTCATCAGGCGCCGGCCGAACCCGCCGCCACAGCGCATCATGTGTATCGTGATGTCCGCTTCGGCGAGGCCCAGCGTTTTCGCGACGATCTTGCGGCCGGAGTCGGGATTCTGCGTCGGCGCCCAAATCTCCGCCTTGGTGCCCTGAACATGGGCTGTGCAGTTCTGTGGTTCGAGAGCGGCATGCGCGAGAAACGGATAGCTATAGGCGGCTTCGATGACGTGGGCGGCACTTGCGAGCGCCGCATCCACATCGCCATCGCGGGCGATCGATTGCGCGGGCGGCTGCGGCCCCAGCGCAGCTGCTTGCGTCGCAAAGCCGGCGCTGTCTTGCGCCGCGGTGGGGCCTTCGTTCCAGTCCACCTCGAGCTTGCGCCGCGCCTTCGCGGCCGCCCACCACGAGTCGGCAACGATCGCAACTCCGCTCACGAGGCCATCGAAGGTCTGGCCGCCGCTGACGATGAATGCGTGACTCACGCCGGGTGCGGCACGGATTGCGTCGAGGTTTGCGTGATTGACAGTGCCGCCGAATACCGGGCATTTCACGAACACCGCATGGCGCATGCCCGGCAGATCGACGTCGATGCCGAACAGCGGCATGCCGGTAACCACCGCGGGACTGTCGACACCGCGCTGCGGCGTGCCGATGATGCGGAAGTCTTTTGGATCCTTGAGCGTCACCGTTTTCAGATCCGGCGCCGCAAGCACGGCGGCCTTCGACGCAAGCGCACCATAGGTGAGTGTCCGGCCGCTCGGCGCATGGCGCACGACACCCAAGCTGGTTTGGCATTCTCCCGGCGGAACTGCCCAGGTTTGCGCGGCCGCCAGCACGAGCATCTGACGCGCAGCGGCGCCTACCCGACGCATCGGTTCCCAGTTCAACGGAGTCGCGCGACTGCCGCCGGCAAATTGCCGCCCGTACGTTGCGGGATCACTGAGCGCCTGGTCGATTCGGACTTTGCTCCAATCAGCGTCGAGCTCTTCGGCAATCAGCATAGGCAGCATCGTTTTGATGCCCTGACCGATTTCCGGGTTCTTCGAAGTAATCGTCACCAGGCCATCGGGCGAGATGCGCACATAGGCGCCGAGGATCCCGCCATCGCCCGCTGCGTTCGGGTTCGTGCGCCCAAATCCGCGCATCGGCAGCATGAATTCCAGCAGCAGGCCGCCGCCGATCGCAGCGCTGGCCTGGAGAAAAGCGCGCCTCGCGTGCATGATGCCGCTGTCGTCCGATTTTTCCGGTCCGCTGTCGAAGGCTTTCACGCGTCTGCTCCGCGGCTGTCGGTCATGGGCAGGCCGGCGGCGAGTTTGATTGCACTGCGAATCCGCGAGTAGGTCGCGCAACGACAAATATTGCCGGCCATCGCACGGTCAATATCCGCATCCGAGGGTTTGATGTTCTTGGTGAGTAACGCGGTCGCCGACATGATCTGACCGGCCTGGCAGTATCCGCATTGCACGACGTCGATATCCAACCAGGCTTGCTGCACCTTCTTGCCGAACGGCGTCTCGCCGATGCCCTCAATCGTCGTAACCACGCCCGACCCGAGGCTCGCGATTGGAATCAGGCATGAGCGCGTTGCCGCCCCGTTCAGATGGACGGTACAAGCGCCGCACATGCCCGTGCCGCATCCGAATTTGGTGCCCTTGAGGTGCAGCTTATCGCGCAGCACCCATAGCAGCGGTGTGTCCGCATCCGCTTCGACCGCTTGAACCGCGCCATTGACACGGACGGAGTACTTCACGACGACCCCTTCGGTTCATTGACCCACCTCGATTCTACGCGCGCATGAATCTCGAAGCAGCGGCAAACGTCGGGAAAGTTGCAATCGACCACGCATCGGCCGGATCATTGGCGCCTATTCCGAGTTTGCGAGGAGTCGCTCATGAAAGTGCACGGCAGCTGCCATTGCGGCGAATTGACCTTCGAGGCGGACGTCGATCCGGAGGCCGTGAGAATCTGCCACTGCACCGATTGCCAGACGATGACCGGCTCGGCGTACCGCGTCAACGTCGCAGCGCCGGCCGCGACGTTCGTGATGCGATCCGGACAGCCGAAAATCTATATCAGGATGGCGGACAGCGGCAATCCGCGCGCCCATGCGTTCTGCGCAAATTGCGGTACCCAAATTTATTCTGCGGCGCCACAAGATCCGCCGACCTATGCGGTCCGGGTCGGTACGCTCAAGCAGCGCGCGCAGCTCGCGCCGCGCAGTCAAATTTGGTTTCGGTCGGCGCTGCCTTGGGTCACGGATCTTGGCAATGTCCGCCAGATCGAACGACAGTGACGAGGGGGCGCCCTACGCCGTTTCCGTGTTCGGTTTCTTATCGAGCACGATACCCTGCTGAGCGACCCAATAGCGGTCCCTGATCCAGGCGGCGCGCCGCGCACACCACCACATCATCGCCATGTGAAATCCAGGCATTGGTTCCGCGCTCGGGAAAAAGCAGGTGTAGCCGGGCAAGTCATCGGGCCCATGCAGGCCCCAAGCGCCGAGACGCGGTGCAAACTCCAGCTGCTCGAGGTCCAGCTCATTGAGTCTGCGGCATATCTCGGTCGAATCCGCGGGTGGCTTTGGAAGTGGCAGAAAGATCGTCGCCAGATATCCCGCTCCGGCAATGGGATGCGGTGTTGTCGTATTGACCTGCAGCAAGGCGGTCTCCGCGCGCGGATCGATCGTGCGCGACGGGCAATCGCCGCTCATCGGCAATTCCGCCCAGATGGATGATGCGTTGTTGGATGCCGCCAGGCCGTGTTCCTGCAGTTGCTTCGTCGATGCGCTGAGCGACTCGACATCGAGTGGCTTGTTCCATTCTCGCGGCATCGCGTGATGCGCGCGCTGCTGCTCGAGCACTGCGGCCGACATCGTCGCCAATGCCGCCGATCGTCCGATCGGCAGCTGACCGCCGAACGCATTGAGAATACTCTGTGCCACCAAATGTGCGGCCGGCTCATTGGCGTATATCGACACCTTCGCAGTTTGTTTCAATTGATCCTCGCGCTGCTCGTAGGCTCCGTATACCGCCATGCGGTTGAGCCGCTGCACGCCCGACGCATGAAACGACGGGAGGCCCGCGGGATCATATTCCGCGACGATTTCCGCTACCGCGACCGCCTGTTGCCCGTCTTCGACTGCGTCAACCGGCAACAAGCGCAGCGTGCTGACGCCGATTCCCGGTGCGTGGACCAGGCGGTAGCCATGCTCGATGCGCTCGAGCGCATGCGACGTCAATGCCCGGTGGATCCGTTCTTCAACTTCACTGGTCACGATTATCCTCAGCAAAAGTCATGATGGGTTGCAGCAAGCTGCGCCTCATTATAGTGACGCGCGGCGCAATCGGCCCCTAAGGACAGTGCAAACGGTAAAAAAAAGCGCTTGCGATGATTGGAAGGGCCAGCGTGAACAGCGCCACTCCGATGCACACGCGGCGCAGCCGCGGATTGCCGCGCTTGACCCGCACGCCGATCGCAAGCGCGAGGAGGCCAATCGGCAAATCGAGCAGCCAGGACTCGGCCACTCCCAGCCCAACATAGCCCCATGAATCGCCGCAAATCGGCGGAAAGATCGTTGACCACAGAGCGACGGCGCTCCAGGCAATCGCCGGCGCCGCGAGGACCAGCGCCACGACCTGCGCAAGCACCGAGAAGCGATTGGCACGAAATGCCTCGTTCGGCCGCGAACCGCCGTCGCGCTCCGATGGCGTCATGAGGGCCAGACCTCGGTAAACAGCCGCGCGAAGTTCAAGCCTAGGATTTTTTCGATGCGGCCCGCCGTCCACCCGCGACGCGATAAATCGTCCGCGAGCCGCAGGAAGCGGCGCGGCTCGTTGTATTCGGGTATCAATGTGAACACGTCCGCGGCTTCTCCGGGTGCCGCCACGCCGGCCTTGACGCGCGCCTCATGTTCCTTTTGCGCGGCCGCGATGAATGCCTCATTGATCGCCGCACCGCCGATCGGGCCATCGGTCCCCAGGCCGACATGGTCCTCGCCGCAAACGTCGACCGCGTGTTCGAGATGTCGAATCAGATCCTCGGCATGCGGCTGACCAGCAAGCCTCAGAAACGGCATGAAGTAAATCCCCGCGACGCCGCCGCGATCGGCAAGTGCCTTGAGATCCTTGTCGTAGGTATTTCGCGGCAGATCCGTGAGTGCACGGCAACCGGTGTGGGTGATTGCCATGGGCGCGGTGGACGCCGCAATCCCATCCGAAATCGTGCGAGGTCCTGCGTGGCTCAAATCGAGCAACACATGCAGCCGGTTGACCTCCGCGACGAAATCGTGACCGAGCAGGCTCAGTCCGCCATCCGCGGTTTCGATGCAGCCGTCGCCCATCAAGTTGCGGCGGTTGTAGGTGGGCTGGCAAATGCGCAGACCCAAATCGAAAAAAACCTGCAAGCGCTTCAGGTCGCCGTCGAGCATGGTCGTGTCCTGGCACCCGTAAATCAGACCCATACGCTGCGTCGACTTCGCGAGCAGCAGATCCTTGCCGCTCTGGACCTTGATGAACACGTCGGGATGAGCCGTGAGCTCGTGCTCGATGCCTGCAATGCTTTCAATCGTCTTTTCGAAACGGTCCGGGCCGTTGCCGGGCGTATTGACCGTGATGTTGACCGCGGTGACGCCGGAGCTACGCACGTCGGCGATGTCCCTGGTCGATAGTGGTGAGCCGTCAGGCACGCTCGGATCCTGGCTGCCTGGGCCGCCGAGCGCGTCGATGACCGTTGCCGCCGCGTATCGCCGATCGCCGAATCCGAACGAAGGCGCGGCAAGACCCACCTTGGATCGGGCGAGGCAAGAGGTCAATGAAAGTGCAATCGCTTTGCGGCGAGTCAACATGGATTTCCCCTCACGGTGCCGAGGCACAGACAGGCTCGCCCTTGTCGAACACGATGCGCCAGGTGTTCGGCGCTTCGAGCCGCCAAATCGAATTGAATCGGCCGACCACTGCGCCGCCGACCGTTACCGGGCCGGTGCTGAGCGCCAGAGTCCCGGATCGCAGGACCTCGATATGATCGGGCGCCCAAGCGAACGGCGCCGTCGCCTCGCGGAAGAACGGCTTCCACGCCTCCGACACTTCGGCCGACCCGTGTTTGACCGAATTCTGTCCGAAGAAGATGGCTTCGCTCGATAGGTGTGACGCGAATCCGGAGAAGTCTCGATCGGCCATGGTCTTTGCAAACGCCAATTCCGTGGTCCGCACTTGCTCGGCAACGACGGTCGAGCGGGTCCCACCGCCGCCTGTGCATGCGCCGAGTGTCAGCATTGCGGTCGCAAGAATCAGTGGATTGCGGTGTCGCGGCGTCGTTTGCATGCCAGGCGGTCTCCTAAGTTCTCTGCACCCATACAGGGCATGATAATATTTTCACTGCAGGCGCAGTCTCAAGTGCCACTGGAAGCTCGTCGATGTCATCAAATCTTCCCGACAACTCTTCGGATTCGGCGCCTGCCGGCGCAGCGCCGTCGAGGGCCGCGGAACTCAATCAATGGCTCGATTACTTCATCCAATTGCTCGGGCTTCGCGGCAAGGGCGTGGCTTTGATTCTCGGCCTGCTGTTCATCGCGTGGATCAGCGCCGGCATTTACAAGGTGCAGCCCAACGAACAGGGCATGGTTTTGCGTTTCGGCAAGTGGGTTGATACCACGAGCCCCGGGTTGCACTATCATTTTCCGTATCCCTTTGAGACCGTGTTGCTGCCGAAGATCACGCAGGTCAATCAATTGCAGCTTGGTACGGTTCGTCTCGCCGTGGCCGGCGCCAGCAGCGATGATACGTCGCACGAACGGCAGATGCTGACCGGCGACGAAAATATAGTCGAGGCCGATTGCGCGGTGTCTTGGCGGATCAAGGATGCCGGAAAATTCCTGTTCAAGGTCAATAACCCGGAGGCTGCGCTCAAGGTCGTCGCAGAGAGCGCGCTGCGTGAGATCATCAGCCGCACCCCGATTCAGGCCGCGATGTCGGACAAGCGCCAGCAGGTCGCGGACCAGACGCGTGATTTGCTGCAAACGCTACTCGACAAGGCGGATTCCGGAATTTTGGTGACCCAAGTGCAGCTGCAGCGCGTCGATCCGCCGAGCGTCGTCATCGATGCATTCAACGACGTGCAGCGCGCGCGAGCCGACCAGGAGCGCACTCGCAACGAGGCGGAGGCCTATGCCAACGACATCATTCCCCGGGCTCGCGGCGAAGCTTCACACATTGCCCAGGAGTCCGAGGCCTACAAGTCGCAGGTGATCAACCTCGCGCAGGGCGACGCCAAGAGCTTCGATCTCATCTACGCGAGTTACGCGCACGACAAGGACGTGACGGCATGGCGGCTCTACCTCGAGAGCGTCGATGAGATGCTGAGCAAGGCAACCAAGGTCATCATCGACACGTCGGGTAAGGGCGTCAACGGCGTCGTCCCTTACATGCCGCTGAGCGAAAAGGGCAAGGCGGAATCGGTCAAGGAGCCCGCGAAATGAGCACCAAACAACGCGTTGCCGCGGCTGCCGGTGCGTTCTTTCTACTGTGGCTGCTGTCGAATACGCTGTACACGCTCAACGAGGTGCAGCAGGCGCTGATCGTTCGCCTCGGCGCGCCGATCGGAGTCGTCGAACAACCGGGGTTGAAGTTCAAGCTGCCCTTGCTCGATTCGGTGATCTATTACGACAGCCGACTCCTGACTCTGGAGCCCGCCGTCGAGCAGGTCATTCTGGGCGACCAGAAACGCATCGAGGTGCAGACCTACACGCGATTCCGCATCGCCAATCCCTTGCTGTTCTACAATGCCGTGCGCACCGTGGAACTCGCGGAGCCGCAGCTCGCACAGCTCGTGAGTTCATCGCTGCGCCGCGAACTCGGTCAGGTCATGCTGTCGTCATTGCTGTCGGAAGACCGCACGCGCATCGTCGCGATCATCGAAAAAGAGGTTGCAGACAAGGCCAAGGATGTCGGCATCGAAATCGTCGAGGTGCGCTTTCATCGCGCCGATCTGCCGCTGGAAACCAGCCAAGCCATTTATGACCGGATGACTTCCGAACGCCAGCGCGAAGCCAAGGAATTGCGGGCGCAGGGTTTCGAATGGGCTCAGCTGATCCAAGCAAAAGCCGACCGCGAACGCACCGTGATTCTGTCCGAAGCACAGCGCCAAGCGAAGATCACGCGCGGCTCGGCCGATGCCGAGGCCAATCAGATTCTCTCCGCTGCGTTCGGCAAGGACCCGCAGTTCTATCGCTTGTATCGCTCGCTTCAAACCTATCGCCAAGCCCTGGCGAATTCCGGTCCGATGATCGTGCTGTCGCCGGACGCCGAGTTCCTGCGCTACTTCAAGACCGGTCCAGTCACGTTGCCGAAACATTGATGGCTGAAGTAGGGCGAAAACCGTTCAGCTGGCGGCTACTGCTGCTGACGTTCGGCCCCGGCCTGGTCGTGATGCTTGCCGATACGGAAGTCGGCAGCGTGATCACCGCGGCGCAGAGCGGTGCGAAATGGGGCTATCGATTGCTGCTGCTGCAGTTGCTGATCGTACCGCTGCTCTACGCGGTTCAAGAGCTGGCGGCACGGCTGGCGCTCGGAACAGGCGCGAGCTACAGCGAACTGATCCGACAGAATTTCGGCCGTGCCATGACCTTCGTTTCGATCGCCGCGCTCGCTGTGAGTTGTTTCGGCACCTTGGTTACTCAAATGGTCGGATTGGCGGGTGTCGGCCAATTGTATGGCGTGCCGGTGTTGGCGACGATCGGCGTTCTGATCGTGGCCATCCTGCTGATGGTCGCGCTCGGCGCCTACCGTTCGGTGGAACGCATGGTCATCGTGTTCGGCCTGTTCGAACTGGGTTTCATCGTGATGGCGTGGCAAGCCCACCCGGATATCGGCCAGCTCGCCGCGGGACTGCGTGAGATGCCGCTGGGCGACCGCGATTACCTGTATCTGCTGGCTGCCAACCTCGGAACCAGCGTGATGCCCTGGGCGATTTTCTATCAGCATTCCGCGCTGATCGACAAAGGGCTCGGGATCGCGGATCTGAAGATTGCAAGGCTCGACATCATGATCGGCGCGGTGCTTTGCCAGACCGTGACCGCCGCGGTACTGATAGCCGCTGCCGCGACGTTCGGACAGCACCACGGGTCCGTGCAGCTGGAGAGCGTCCCGGAAATCGCGACGGCGTTCAGCGCGACGCTGGGTCCGATCATCGGTCGCCTGATCTTCGTCGTCGGATTGGGCGGTGGGGCGTTGGTCGCGACCATCACGGTCTGCCTGACCGCGGCCTGGGCTCTCGGGGAGGTCGCGGGATTCCATCACTCGCTCGAGCATCACCCGCTGCAGGCGCCATGGTTTTACGGATGCTTCGCGTTGATCCTGGTGCTGGGCGGCGCATTGGTCGCCTCCGGCATCAACCTGATCCGGCTCTCGATCGCGATGGGCGTGGTCAATGCGTTGCTGCTGCCGGTGGCGCTCGGGTTCCTGTTTCAGTTGGCGCGCACGAAACTGCCGGAACCGCTGCGCTTGAAAGGCGCTTATGCGGCGACCGTCGGAACCATTTTTCTCTGCGCCGCGGGCATGGGCGTATATGCCGCGTTGGCCGGCATCATCGGGTGAGCGCGATGGAAGGCTGCCGTCATGGGCTTTGAGAACCTCTTTCATTACATCTACCTGACGGCCGAAGTGTTCGTCATCAATCTGCTCTTGAGCGGCGACAATGCCGTCGTGATCTCGCTTGCCTGCCGCGATCGCCCCGCGGAGCTCATGCGGCGCGCGATGACGATCGGTATCGGCGGCGCCATCGCATTGCGCATCCTGCTGACGACGGTTGCGGGCGTTCTACTGCATGCCCCGCTGCTCAAACTCGTGGGCGGTGTCGCGCTGACCATCATTGCGATCAAGTTGACGATTGCAAAAGGTGGCGCCGAGGATTCAGACGAGTTCTCGTCGAAGGATCGGGATCTGCTTTGGCCGACGGTCGGCACGATCATCGTCGCGGATCTGGTGATGAGCGTCGACAATGTGGTTGCGCTTGCCGCGGTCGCCCAAGGAAATGTCTTCTTCCTGACGCTGGGTTTACTGATGAGCGTGCCGCTGCTGATTTTCGGCAGCGTGTTCGTCACCGCGCTGCTGAAACGCTACCCTTTGCTGATCCGCGGCGGCGGTGCGATGCTCGGGTGGATTGCCGGCGACATCGCCATTTCCGATCCGCTGATCGCCGATTGGGTCAACCAACAATCGCCGGCATTGAGCGTCGTCGTGCCGGCGCTCGTCGTCGTATTCGTCTTGTTCGAGAGCCGCATCATGGAAGGCACGCGGGCAAGCGCGAATGCGCTGCGGCCTGCGCGCAGGCCCAAAGCCGCGACCCCGGCCGAAGCAGAAATCACGCGGACCGCAAATGAGCCCGTGGTCGCGATCGCGACCGCTGCGCCGATTCCGCAAGCTTCGGCTCAGCCGGAGCGCGGCGATGAATTGCCGAGCGACGAGCCGCCGCCAGACGCGGTAACCGATGCGCGGCCAAAGCGCTCCTGGCTTTCATTTTGGATCATCGTCCTCGCGTCGATGGTGGTGTTTTGGCTCTTGTTCAAGCTGCTGTCGCTCGATTTCACGTCTTCGACACCCGCGCTGCAATTCACGCGCCCGACCGGCGGCAGTTAGCCGCGGCTGTTTCGAGGATTGGCGCAACAATCCTGCGCGAGCTGAACGGGCGGACACTTGACCGAACCGTACGAGCAGAAGACGCAGCAATCGCCGGCCTTGGGACGCAGCAATCGGTGACAGCCGGCGCATTCGTGGAAGTAGATGCAGGCATCGGTCGGCATCGTTTCGATGCTCGTGCCACCGCAGAGAGGGCAGGTTAGGACGGATTGCAGAACGCATTGCCGATCCCCGGGCATTACGGCGTCGCCGTTTGCGACGGCTTCGCCGCTGTCTGCATTGCGACCGGTTGCTCCTGCCAGCCGCCGCCGAGTGCGGAGTAGAGTTGCACGAACGCGCTCAAGTCGCTTGCGTAAGCCTGCGCGAGCGCGAGCTCCGCCGTGAACAAATCCCGATCGGCCTGGATCACGTCGAAGTAGGATGCGTAGCCGATTCGATAGCGCGCCAGCGCGATTTCGCGCGCGCGCCGCAGTGCATCGACTTGGGTCGCTTCCTCGCGCTCTTGCTCGCCGAACTTTTGATAGGCCACGAGCGCATCGGCGACATCTTGGAACGCGGCCTGCACGGTCCTTTGATAGCCGAACAGCGCTTCGCGTTTGCGCGCGTCAGCGAGGTCGACCTGATAAATATTCGACTGCACGCTGAGCAGGGGCTGAATCAGGCTCACGCCGACGCCCCATTCGGCGGCCGGCGCCGTGAACAAGTGGCCAAATGGCACCGACAGCGATCCGTCGCTGCCGGTCAGGGAAATGTTCGGAAATAGCGCCGCCTTGGCGACGCCGATTTCGGCATTGGCCGACACCAGGGTCTGCTCGGCCTGGGCGATGTCCGGGCGGCGCTCCAGCAGGCGAGCAGGCAGGCCCGGCGGCGGTCGCGGCGGCGCTTCCGGCACGGCTTCGCCGTAGCGCGCGCGCGTGATCGGCCCGGGATTGCTTCCGAGCAGCGTGCTGATCTGGTCCTCGGCCTGTGCAATCTGGCGCTCGAGGTCGGGCACAGTCGCGCGCGCTGCCGCGAGTTGCGCTTCGGCCGTCGCCGCGTCAAGGCCGGTCGCGTAGCCGCGCTCATGTTGGGCATGCGTGAGCTCGAGGAACTTCTCGCGCGTGACGACCGTGCGTTTCGTGATCTCGAGCTGGCTGTCGAGAGAAATCAGTTGGAAATAGGCATTGGCGATCGTCGCCACGAGCGTGACGTTCACGGCGCGAGCGGCGAACCTCGACGCGAGCAGATTGGCTCGAGCGGCTTCGTTCGCTCGGCGCAGTTGTCCCCACAAATCCAGCTGGTAGGACGCGAGGATCTGTACCTGATCCTCGTCGTAGATTCGCGGAGTGCCCGGCACGCGTGCGTAGTCGGACGTCTGATTGCGCGAGGCGCCGGCACCGACCGACACCTGGGGTAAATAGGTCAAGCGCGTCGATCCGAGCTGCGCCCGCGCCTGCTCGATGCGTGCGACCGCGATCTTGACGTCAAAATTGTTCTTGATCGCCGTCGCGATCAGTGACTGCAAGTCCGGGTCGGCATAGACGACCCACCAACCCTGGTCGCCGAACGAAGTCGCGTCGTCTGCGGCGCCGCTCGCATCGGCGCTCGCGCTTGGCGCAACGTATCGGTACTGCGCCGGCACGTCGAGCGCCGGGCGATGATAGTCAGGTCCGACAGCACAGGCGGCGATCAGCGCTGACGCCGATGTGCAAAACCATCGCTGCGTCCTCATGCCTCGGGCCCCGTACCGGGCGCGGCTGCGAGTGTCGTGGCGTCGTGCGGCTGCGAATTCGGCTTCGAGCGGCGATCGACGAGGCCCTGCAGCACGACGTAGAACACCGGGACGATGAAAATGCCGATCATGGTTGCGGCCAGCATGCCGAATACCACGGTCGTGCCCAGAACCTGGCGCGAGGTGGCGCCGGCGCCGGTTGCGATCGCAAGCGGAACCGCACCCAAGATGAATGCGAACGAGGTCATCAATATCGGCCGTAGGCGCAATCGCGCGCCCTCGATCGCGGCTTCGACGAGCGGCATGCCGCGCTGGTGCGATAGGCGCGCGAATTCCACGATGAGGATCGCATTTTTTGCCGCGAGCCCGATCAGCATCACGAGCCCCACCTGCGCATAAATATCGTTCGCCATACTGCGCATCGACAGGCCGAGAAATGCGCCGAAAACCGCAAACGGGATGCACAGAATGACCGCGAACGGCACGATCCAGCTCTCGTATTGGGCCGCGAGGACGAGGAACACGAATACCAAGGCCATCGCGAATATATAGGGTGCCTGCGATCCCGCGCGTTTTTGCTGAAACACCGACCCGGTCCAGTAATGAGTGAGGTTGGTCGGCAACGCCTTGGCGAGAGACTCCATCGCCTGGATCGCGTCTCCCTGGCTGTAGCCCGCGGCAGGCGCCCCGTTGATGGTCACCGCGCGGAACACGTTGTAGCGTTCGATGTAGGCAGGACCCCGGGCCGGCTTGATCGACACGAGCGACGACAGCGGCACCATGTCACCCGCCAGCGTGCGCACATAGAGCGAGTTTACCGCGTCGGGCAGCGTGCGCGCCGAGGCGTCCGCTTCGGCGGTAACGCGGAAAGTGCGCCCGAAAAGATTGAAGTCGTTGATGTAGTTGCCGCCGAGGTAAGTCTGCAGCGCAGCGAAGACATCCGAGACCGGAATGCCGAGCTCGCGAGCGCGATCGCGGTCGACGACGTATTCGATCTCCGGCACGTGATCGTTGAACTGTGTCGAGACCCGGGCGAGTTCCTTGCGCTTGTTGGCCAGCGCAAGGAAATCGTCGATCTCGGCCGAAAAGTTCTCGAGGCTGCCACCCGAGGTGTCGGCGAGCATGAACTCGAAACCGCCGGCCTGGCCGATGCCCGGAATCGCTGCCGGCGCCACGATCACGACGTTGGCTTCCTTGAGCGGCCCGAGCAGCTTGTACAGACGCTCGATCAGACCCTGGACCGAACTCTGGCGGCCGGGGCGCTGCGACCAGGGCTTCAACGGGATGAACACCGAACCGGTGTACGGGGTATTGACCTGGGCCAGCAGATTGAGGCCCGTAATCCCGAGCATGCTGTCGACTTCGGGCTGTTTCTGCACGACCTCGCGAATCTTCTCGAGCACTTGCTCGGTGCGCTGGAGCGAGGCGCCGGGCGGCAGCTGCACAACCATGAGCAGGTAACCCTGGTCATCCTCGGGCAGAAATCCGCTGGGCCGTTGCCACATTAGGAAGACGAGCGCGACGACGATGGCGCCGAATACGCCGAGTGCTATGCCGACGCGCCGGATCGCGCTGCGCACCGTGCCCGTGTACCGCTTCGTGGCCCGCGCGAACGCGCGGTTGAATGTCGCGAAGCCGCGGCCGAGCAGTCCCGTGGGCTCGGTCTCCGAGCGCGGCTTCAACAACAGCACGCACATCGCGGGCGTGAAAGTCAGCGCGATGAACGCCGAGATCAGCACCGAGACCGACAACGTCAGCGCAAACTGCTTGTAGAACTGGCCGGTGAGTCCGCCCAGGAATGCGACCGGCACGAACACGGCAGTCAACACGAGCGCGATGGCGATCACCGGGCTTGCAACGTCCGCCATGGCTGCGCGGGTCGCCGCGAGCGCATCGAGGCCTTTCTCCTCCATCTTTTCGGTGACGGCTTCGACGACCACGATTGCGTCGTCGACGACCAAGCCGATCGCGAGCACGAGCGCGAACAAAGTCAGCGTATTGATCGAAAAGCCGAGTGCCACGAACATCGTGAATGTGCCGAGCAGCGACACCGGAACCGCGAGCATCGGGATCAGTGTCGCGCGCCAGCTCTCGAGGAATAGGAACACGACCAGCAGAACCAAGGACGCGGCGATGAACAGCGTGATCTCGACTTCCCGGATCGATTCGCGCACGAATTCCGATGTGTCGAGTGGGATCTCGTAATGAATGCCGGCCGGGAAGCGCTGCGCGAGATCCTCGAGCGTGGCACGCACCTTCTTGCTGACTTCGAGCGCGTTTGCATCCGGGAGCTGATAGACGCCGAGCAGCGCAACCGGCTGACCGTTGAGGCGGCTAGAGCGCGTGTAGTCGGTCGCGGCCAGCTCGACACGTGCGACGTCGCGCAGCCGGACGATCGAGCCGTTCGAGCCGGTCCGCAGCACCACATTCTCGAACTCTTCGATGTTCCGCAGCCGTCCGTGCACGGTGACCGTGTAGGTCATTTGCTGCCCGGCCGGCGCCGGTTCGGCGCCGACGATGCCCGCCGGCGCGACGACGTTCTGCTCGTTGATCGCGTTGCTGATATCACCCGTGGTTACGCCGAGCCGCGACATCTTGCCGGGATCGAGCCACAGTCGCATGCCGTAATCGCGCGCGCCGAATTGCAGCACCTGACCGACGCCGGGGACGCGCGCGAGCGAGTCGTATACCTGCAGCGTTGCGAAGTTGCTGAGGAACAGATAATCGTAGCGAGGGTCGGATGCAGCGATGGCCACGAAGATCAGCGGCTGCGGCTGGCGCTTGGTGATCGATACGCCTTGGCGCAGCACGTCGGGAGGCAGCTGTCGCTGGGCGATCGCAACCTGATTCTGCACGTCGACCGCGGCGATGTCCTGGGCAGTACCGACCTCGAATGTGACGTTGAGCGTGTAGGATCCGTCGTTGGAGCTGCGCGAGTCCATGTAGATCATGTTCGGAACGCCGTTGACCTGGACTTCGATCGGTGCGGCGACCGATTGTTCGATCGTCGAAGCATCCGCACCCGGGAAGGTTGCGGAAACGACGACCGACGGCGGCGTGATCTGCGGGAAGCGCGCCACGGGCAGCAGCAGGAACGCAATCGTGCCGGCGAGCGTGATCACGATCGCGAGCACCGTCGCGAAAATCGGGCGATCGATGAAGAAATTGCTCACGAAGCGTGCAGCGGCGCTGCGGTTGCGGCGGATGCCGGCGCGGCAATCGCTGCCGGTGCGGCGAGCGGTTCCGCGCGCACGGCCATGCCGGTCTTGAGCTTCTGCGTGCCGTCCACGACGACGACGTCGCCGGGCGCGAGGCCACCCTCGACGAACCAGTCACTGCCCTGTTGCTGCCCCATTTTGACGTCGCGCTGTTGCGCTTTGCCGGCTTTGTCGACGATCCAAACGTAGTTCTTGTCCTGTAGCACCTGCACCGCACGCTGCGGGACGAACAGTGCGTCCGGACGCTCGCGCGTCGCGACGACCACCCGGACATACTGCCCCGCGTGCAGAAACTGCTGCGGATTCGGCACCGTCAGCCGTAGTGCGAGCGTGTCGGTCCGCAAGTCGACGCTGGGGTCGACGAAATTCATTTTTCCCGCGAGTTCATATTCGCTGCCGTCGGCGAGCAGGAGTCGGAAATCGCGTTGGCTCGGATTGTGCTGATCGAGCGGGCGGCCGAGTTCGCGCTGCACCTGCAGCAGGCGTTGTTCTCCGACGCTGAAATTCGCGTACATCGGATCGGTCTGATAGACCGTGGTCAACAGCGTCGTGTAGGCGGTGACGACCCCGCCGATGCGGATCAGCGCACGGCTCATGATGCCGTCGATCGGCGAACGGACCTTGGTGTAGCCGAGATTGAGCGTCGCGGTGGTTACAGCCGCTTCCGCTGCCTTGACCAAGCCATGCGCCGAGTCATTGGCGGCCACCGCCGCGTCGAGTTCTTTCTCGCTGAGTGCATCGAGCGCCGTCAACGGGCGCGCACGGGCCAGATCACGCACCGCCTGCGCCTCTGCCGCATGGGCCTGTGCGAGCCCCGCTTGTGCCTGCGCGAGCGCCGCGGCAAAGGGCTGCGGGTCGATCTCGAACAGCGTTTGGCCGCGCTTGACCGGCGCGCCCTCGAGCGCCGATTGCCGGTAGAGGATCCCGCCGACCTGCGGACGAATCTCGACCGTATTCGCCGCCTCGAGCTGGGCAGGGTATTCCTGGGTCAGCGAAGTCGGTTGCGCGCGCATCGTGATGGTCGTGACTGGCTGCGGCGCGGGTGGCGCCGCGCCCTTGCCTCCGCAGCCCGCGACGAATGCAAGCAGCGCCGGAATCACGAGCCGCAAGCACAGCCGCAGCCGTCGCGATGCCGGAATTGCCGAGAGCTGCGGCACGGGCGCGGCGCACCCGGTTGATGCTTCAGTGTCGAGGCGAGCCATGGCAGACCGGTGTTGGATTTGTGGGGGCCTAAGCATAACGCGCCCGTCGGCGGATAGTAATCATGACGGTGCCGGCCGACCGCTCGCGGCTGTCGGCATGCGCGCGCCCATTCGGCGGCCCTGCACCGTGGATTCTCGGTTATAGTGCGGCCGATCCATCAACGCGCCGGCTAAGGGGTGGTTCCATGTTTGCACTGATCCGCAATCTCGTATTGCTGTTGGGCCTCGGCATGCTCATCGCCGCCGCGTCTGCAAATGCGGGCCCCCAATACGGTGCTTGGGGATTCGATCTGACCGCGATGGACTCGAGCGTCAAGCCCGGCGACGATTTCAATCGATACGCATCCGGCGCATGGCTCGATCGCACGGTGATACCCGCCGACAAACCGATCGCATCTCTGCGCTATGCCATCAGCGATGCGATCGAAGCCAGGCTTCATGAGCTCATGGAAAATGCGGCGGACGATGCGGCCGCACCGGCGCTCGATCGCAAGATCGGGGCATTCTATAGGGCGTTCATGGACGAGAGCCGAGTGAAATCGCTCGGACCACGCGCAATCGCGCCGGAGATCACCGCGATCCGTGCAGCTCGCGACCGCGCGGCGATCGCCAAATTGATGGGAATGAGCGCGACGGATTTCTACGGCTCGATCTACGGCGCCAGCGTCGACGTGGACCTCAAAAACAACGACCGCTATGCGGTCTATCTGAACCAGGCCGGTTTGGGGTTGCCCGACCGCGACTATTATCTTGAGGCGTCATTCAGGCCGCAAAAGTCGGCATATCAAGCCTATATCGCGAAGCTGCTCTCGCTGCTCGGCTGGAAGAATCCGCGAGCCAGTGCTTCGGCTGTCGTCGACTTCGAGACCCGCATCGCGGCGGCGAGCTGGCCGAAAGTGGAGCAACGCGACCTTCAAAAAGTCTATAACCCTCAGTCTCGGTCCGAGTTCGAGGTGTTGACGCCGTCGTTCCCATGGAGCACGTTTCTCGCCGGTGCCGACCTCAACGGCGTCGATCGGGTCGTCGTGGGCGAGAAGTCGGCATTTCCGAAAATCGCGGCAATCTATGATTCGACACCATTGCCGGTATTGAAGGCCTGGCAGGCGTTTACGGTGGCCGACAACGCGGCGTTCTACCTGTCGCCGCCGTTTTCCGCCGCACGCTTTGGATTTCGAAATCAAACACTCGCGGGGCAGCCGATGGAGTCCGCACGCTGGAAGCGCGCACTGCGAGCCGTCGCGGGCGGCGACTGCAGCGGCGAAGATCGCGTCGATTGTTTCGGCAATGTCGGCTTCGCCGTCGGTGAAATGTATACCGCGCACTATTTCCCGCCCGAGGCGAAGGCAAAAATCGAACTATTGGTCGCCAATGTGAAGGCGGCAATGCGCGCGCGCCTCGAGCGGCTCGACTGGATGAGCCCGCAGACCAAACAGGAGGCTTTGAACAAGCTCGACACGTATCAAATCAAAGTCGGCTATCCAGACCACCCGCGGGATTTCGCAGGACTTCAGATAAGTGCCGAAGATCTGATCGGCGATGTGCGACGCGCCGGTGCGTGGGACTGGCGATTCCAAATCGGGCGCCTCAACGGCCCGGTTGACCGGTCCGACTGGTCGATGACGCCGCAAACGAACGACGCTTACAACGGGTTGCTGCGCGACATCGTTTTCCCGGCAGGCATCCTGCAGCCGCCGGTTTTTGATCCCGAAGCGGACCCGGCGATCAACTACGGCGCGATTGGAGCGATCATCGGCCACGAACTGACTCACGGCTTCGATGACCAGGGCCGAAAGTTGGATGCGCAGGGCGAGCTTCGCGATTGGTGGAGCACACAGGATGCGGACCAATTCACGGCCCGCGCAAAGAAATTGGCGGGCCAGTATTCGTCGTATGAGCCCGTTGCGGGCGTTCACATCAACGGCGATCTGACGCTCGGTGAGAACATCGCGGACTTGGGCGGGCTCAACGTCGCTCTCGAGGCGTATCACCGCCTGCAGGGCGGCCAAGCGGCGCCGGTGCTGGATGGCTTCACCGGTGACCAGCGCGTCTTCCTCGGATGGGCGCAAGCTTGGCGCGGCAAGGCGCGCGAAGACTACGTGCGCAAGCAAGTCGTCAGCGATCCGCATTCGCCGCGCGCTTTTCGCGTCAACGGACCGGTCCGGAATATGGACGAATGGTACGCGGCATTCGGCGTGAAGCCGGGAGACGCCTATTACGTCGATCCTGCCCAACGAGTGCATATTTGGTGAATTGACCGCGGCCCGCCACGGCCGAACACTCTCGGGTGACCCGTGCGCGCCGCTTCGGTCCAAATCGAGTGTTTCGGACTTCAGGACTTGCTTTCCGCGGCCGATAAGCAGACAGGCCACAGCCTGGATGCTTCATGTCGACGCCGAATAGTCCCGCCGCTCGTTTACTCGGGCTCCGCATACGCCTGACTTATGTCGGTGTATTTTGGCTGTTCGTCATTGCGGCCGGCGCTTGGAGCTTCGGCGTCGATCGATTCCTCGAGCGGGACGCGGCGCACGGCGAAATGGTCAGCGTTGCCGGTCGCCTGCGCGGACAATCCACCGAAGTCATTCATGCGGCCACCATTCATTGGCTCGCGCCGCAGAACGAGCCGATTGGAAATCTCAACACGACGATCGCCCGGTGGGTCGGACAGCATGCAATGGTGCGCAATATTTTGAGCCGGGTCTGCACCTCGGATGCCGACCCGCTGTGTGCGCAATTCCAGGGTATCGAGTCGCGCATGAGAACCATCGCTCGCGATGCCTATGCAGCTGAGAGAGCGAGCGGCGGCGAGCGGCTCGCCAACCTGCAGCGCTTGGAAGCGATGCAGGGCGAGTACTTGGTTGCGGCGAAAGAGTTCGTCAGTGCGCTCGCGGCGCGCTTCACCGCCGAGGATAACTTACAGCAGCGAACGCTGCAGCTTTGGATGTCCGTCGCAGTCGTCGTGATCATGCTGGTTATCGTCGCCGGCATCGAGCCGGGCACGCGCTACCTGCAGCGGGAACGCTCCGCGATCGATCGGGCGGGCGCGCAGAGTCGCCGGCTTGCGACCGTCGTTCAACATGCGAGCAGCCCGGTCATCATTCTCGATCCGCTCGGGCGCGTCGAATGGGTCAATGACGGCTTTACGCGTCTCACCGAGTACCAACGCGATGCGATCATCGGCAAAAGCTACGAATATCTGCTGTTTGACCCGAATTCCCAATCTGCAGCGCACAAGGCATTGAGCTCTGCCTTGCAACACGGCCGCGATTTTCAGGTTGAAATCCTCACCAAGACCGCGAGCCAACGAGAATACTGCTGCGAAATCAATCTACAGCCGATCCGCTCAGCCGACGGCGCGATCTCGTCGTTTATTGCGATTCACACTGACGTGACCGAACGCAAGCGACAGCAGGACGCCCGCCAGGAAATCCTCGACCGGCTGCAGAAGCTCGCCTCACAATTGCCCGGGGTCGTTTATCAGTTTCAGATGCGACCGGACGGAACTTCGTGTTTTCCGTATGCGAGCGAGCGCATCTGGGACATTTATCACGTGACGCCGGAGCAGGTGCGCGAGGATGCATCGGCGGTTTTTGGGATTTTGCATCCCGATGATCTGGCCTCGATAACCGCTTCGATCCAAGAATCGGCAACGACCCTTGCGTCTTGGGTCGCAGAGTATCGCGTTCGTTTCGCTGATGGGTCGGTCGAATGGCTGTTCGGCCATGCCACGCCGCAGCGTCTGGCCGACGGCGGCACCTTGTGGCATGGATTCATTACCAACGTGTCGGAGCAGCATCGCGCGGCCGCGGCGATGTCGGAGGCTGAAGAGAGGTTTCGCGGCGCATTCGAATCCGCCGCTCAAGGCATGGCGCTCGTCTCCCCCGACGGGAATTGGATGAAGGTGAACACGGCGCTGCGCTCGATTCTCGGCTTTGAACAGCAGCAGCTGCTCGGGCGATCGGTTTCCGACTTCAGCCATGAGGCCGATAAGGACATCGCGAACGAACAGGCCCGCCGCTTGGCGGCGGGTGAAATCGGGTCCTACCAGCTCGAGCGCCGCTTCATCCACAAGGGCGGCCATCCCGTGTGGGTCCTGCAATGTGTTTCGCTGGTACGCGATGCCGCCGGCGCACCGCTGCACTTCGTCGTGCAAATCCTCGACATCGGCGTGCAAAAGGAAGCTGCCAGAATTCAGGCGGAGGCCGAACGCGCCCTCAAAGAATCCGCACATATCGCCGAAGAGGGTAATCGGGCAAA
>Ga0181531_10000527_pt1 | contig 25521 bp, 25 predicted proteins | sample PEATcosm2014_Bin_38_FD_119743 | JGI IMG/M metagenome (GOLD analysis project Ga0181531, IMG submission 119743) | Peatland microbial communities from MTU Mesocosm Facility, Houghton, MI, USA - PEATcosm2014_Bin11_10_metaG | ecosystem: Environmental > Terrestrial > Soil > Wetlands > Peat | place...
CCGAAGGTCGCGACGAATTCGGCGAGCCATTGAGCGCCGCCCGTGCGCATGTGTGCCGAGCTTTGCAGCAACGGCAGCTTGAACATTGCGTGCGCGAGTAGCGCGCCAGCGCAGCAGCCGAGTATCTGCGCCCCTGCATAGGCGAGTGCCTCAGACCACTGCATCCTTCGCCGCAGCGCCAGGACAAAGCTGACTGCAGGGTTGAGGTGCGCACCGCTGATGGGAGCCAGCAGCGCAATCAGTGCCGCCAGCATCGCGACCGTGGCGGCGGTATTCGCCAGCAAAGCAACGGCTAGGTTCCCGCCGGCCAGCCGTTCGGCCATGATCCCAGAGCCAATGACCGTAGCTGCAAGAAGCATTGAGCCGAGGGATTCGGCGACTAGCCTTCTTACCACGGCGTCAGCTGGGCGCATCGGCGCCAGCTTTTCCTATCTCGGCGAGTCGCTGCCGCAGTGTCATGCCTTCGAGCTTCGCAATCGGCAAGCAGGCGAAGAGCTTGATGCGTGCCTCGAGCGTACGGAAGGCCGACCAAAACGCCCTCTCTTTGTCTGTCGTGTTGCCTCCAACCGCGGCGGGGTCTGGCACCCCCCAATGCGCGGTCATCGGATGGCCGGGCCAATACGGGCAGGTTTCGCCGGCGGCGCTATCGCAAACCGTGAAGATGAAATCCATTTCGGGTGCAGCGGGCCCAGCGAACTCGTCCCAACTCTTGCTGCGCGCGTTCTCTGGCGGGATGCCGATTTGCTGCAACAGCGTCAATGCATACGGGTTGACCGTTCCGCTTGGATGACTGCCGGCGCTGAAGGCGCGGAACCTGTCTTGACCCCAGCGATTCAGAAGCGCTTCGGCAAGGATGCTGCGAGCCGAGTTGCCGGTGCAGAGGAACAGCACGTTAAAGGGTCTATCGGCCAAGGCACATCATCGGTGCTAAAGGCCGACTCGTGTGCTGCGCCGTTCGAGCAGGAGCACATCGCGCCACTGTCCCTTCAGGGGACCAAAATTCATCTTGCCCAGTCGATGGCGCGTACCTACCACTTTGAAGCCGACAGTTTCGTGGAGCGCCAGACTCGCCTTGTTTTCCGGAAATATTCCAGTCTGCAACGTCCAGACGTTGCGCGCTTCCGTGCGCTCGATCAGCCCCGACAGCAGCCGCTTACCGACGCCCCGACCTCTGGCCGCCGGGTCGATGTAGACGCTCTCCTCCACAACCCCTGAATACACACAACGGTCCGAGACTGAGCCCACGGCTACCCAACCAATTACCTGGCCATCGTCCAACGCCACCAGGCTGAAATCGCTCAGGTGATGGGACCGCCATACTTCCCAGTTAGCTGGCGGAGAATCAGCAAAGGTCGCGTGACCAGTATCGATACCGGCTTGGTAGATGCGCTGTACCGCCGGCCAATGCGATTCGTCCATTAAACGAACGGTGACGTTGTGCAGTACCTCAGGCACAGCAGTTCCCGCTGGCCGGTGCGGTTTCGTCGAGCATCCATTTGGCGTAGTCCGATTCCACTACTGCAGGTTGGATGCCGAAGACGGTCGAATAGAAACGGATGCTCTGCGCGATATCTGTGACCGATACGTGGATGTGAAATCGCTTCACGCCGCTCTCCGAGCCTTGCGGGATTTGGTGGCTGCACTGATTGGCTGGCAGCTCGGCGCGCAGGTGCTTGCCTCTCCGCAGCAGTTCTCCGTGAGATAGCCCACGAGCGCATTCATTGCCGAGAAGTCCGCAGCGTAGAAGATTTGCCGGCTGGCACGCCGTTGGGTAATCAAACCGGCCCGCTGCAGCGCTTGCACATGGAATGTCAGAGAAGAGGGGACAAGCCCGATGCGCTCGGCAATTGCGCCAGCGGCGAGCCCCTCGGGGCCGCGCTCAACCAGCAGGCGATAGATTCGTAGGCGATGCTCATGCGCCAGTGCGCTCAGTGCGGAAATCGTCTGTTCGGTATTCATGGTTGAGAACGATAATACGAGGATTATCGAAATGTCAAAGGTAAGCAAAAGCAGCCGACTCGGGCGGTACGGTACGGCGCCCCGCAGATGGCCAGGTTCATTTGGCCGGACGTCGGCCCCTGGAAATTACCCGAAAGTTACCTGACCCCGCCCGACGCTGATCAGCTTGGCCTAAGCCATTGATTCAATGGCGCTCCCTACGAGATTCGAACTCGTGTTCCAGCCTTGAGAGGGCCGTGTCCTGGGCCTCTAGACGAAGGGAGCGGTCTTAGGAGGAGGCATTGGAAAGGCGCGGTATTATAGGGGACTACCCTGATTGCTCAAGCGGGACTCTTGATTTGAACGAAACCTTTCCGGCCACAGCGTCGACACCGATGACAGCGTCGACATCGACGAGCGTGCCGCCACGCATCATCCCCCGCGCCGACCACAACATTTCCCGTTCCAATATTTCCGGCAACGCAGTGCGAGTGCTGTATCGGCTCAAAGAGGCCGGTTACCAGGCATTCCTGGTCGGTGGCTGTGTCCGCGATGTGATGCTTGGGCGTCATCCGAAGGATTTCGACGTGGCGACCAACGCGCTGCCCGACCAGGTACGCTCGCTGTTTCGCAACAGCCGCCTGGTGGGCCGGCGATTCCGGCTCGCGCACGTGGTGTTCGGGCGCGAAGTCATCGAGGTCGCAACCTTCCGGGCCGCCAGTGCCCCGCTGCCGAGCGAAGAGCCGGTGCCGCAAGCCGATCCGGAAGAGGGCGAGGCGCCGGAGCTCGATGAGGAATCCGAGCTGGACGATGAGGCCGAACTCAACGGCATCGACCACGAGCGCGTGCTCGATACGCATGGCCGGCTGCTGCGCGACAACGTATACGGCACCATCGATGAGGACGTATGGCGCCGCGATTTCACGGTCAATTCTCTCTACTACAGCATTGCCGACTTCTCGCTCTGGGACTACGTCGGCGGCGCTGAAGACCTGGCGGCGCGTCGGCTGCGCCTGATCGGTGATCCGGAAACGCGCTATCGCGAGGATCCGGTGCGGATGCTGCGTGCCGCGAGATTCGAAGCCAAGCTGGGATTTGATCTGGACCCGGCGACCGCCGCGCCTATCCCGCGGCTGCGATCGCTGCTGGCCGGCGTGCCTGCCGCGCGCCTGTTCGATGAGATGCTGAAGCTGTTCCTCACCGGTCACGGCGAGCGCAGCCTGGAAGTGCTGCGACAGCGGCAGCTGTTCGGCGAGCTGTTCCCCGCGGTGGAGCGTTATCTGGCGGCGCACCCGGACGGCCTGGTGGAACGCCTGTTGCGCCAGGGCTTGCGCAATACCGATGAGCGCGTGGCGGCGGATAAGCCCGTGACGCCGACCTTTCTGGTGGCGCTGCTCCTTTATGGACCGATCGCTCAGGCCATCGAATCGCTGCCACCGCAGCGATGGCATGAACTGGGCGCAATCGTGGAGGCCTGCGACCGGACACTGCGCGCTGCCTCCACGCGCGTGACGATTCCGCGCCGCGTGGCGCTCGGAGTGCGCGAGATGTACGGGCTGCAACCGCGCCTGGAACAGCCGAGAGGCAAGCGTGCGCTGCGGCTGCTCGAGCAACCGCGATTCCGCTCGGCATTCGATCTGCTGATGCTGCGATCCGCGCTCGGCCTGGCGCCCGCGAGTATCGCGGCATGGTGGACACGGCTGCAGGAGACCGATCCGGCGCAGCGCCTGGAAATGGTCGAGGCGCTGGCGAAGCAGCGCAACGTGCGCTCTGATTCCAATCAGGGCGGCGGGGCCGAAAGCGGCACAACGCGAGCGGCTGCCGGCGCTGCACCGGACGTGCCCACCGGCGATGAGCCTGCGCGCGCCACACATCGGCGCCGACGCCGACGCCGTCCCCGCGGCGCTGGCTGAATGCTCTGGCATCCGGCCTATGTGGGCCTGGGAAGCAATCTGGATGAGCCGGCCGTGCAGGTGCGGCGCGCGTTCGCCGCCCTGGCAACCATCCCCGCCACGCGGCTGGTTCGCACGTCCTCGCTGTACGGCTCCCGACCCATGGGGCCGGTGCCGCAGCCGGACTTCGTCAACGCTGCCGCGGGACTGCTGACGCAGCTGGAAGCGGCCGAGTTCTTCACGCATCTGCGCGCGCTCGAACGGCAGTTGGGACGCATGCCGCCGCGGGAGCGCTGGGGTCCGCGCCGCATCGATCTGGACCTGCTGGTGTTCGCGCAGCTGCGCATCGATACACCCGCGCTGCAACTGCCCCATCCCGGGATAGTGGAGCGCAATTTCGTTCTGTATCCTCTGGCCGAGGTGGCCCCCGAGCTGCCGGTGCCGGGCTGCGGACGCATCGCAGAACTCCTCGCACGAGTCAATCCCGAGGGTCTCTGGCGTCTCGACAGCGATATTGCACACTCATGACGTCCGAACATCCACCCGCTTCCCCGCCCGTCACTTCTGCGCCCGCCGCGGCGGCGCCGGCTGCGGCCACGGTGTCGGCGGTGTCTGCGGTGTCGGCGAGTGCCTCGTCGCAGGCGAATCCTGCGCCGGCGCATCGCTTCATCGTGCTGGAAGGGCCGATCGGCGTAGGCAAGACCACCCTGGCGGGCAAACTGGCCGAGACATTGGGGGCCGAGCTGGTGCTCGAGCGGGCCGACAGTAATCCCTTCCTGGAGCGCTTCTATCGCAATCCGCGCGCCGGCGCGCTGGCGGCGCAGCTGTATTTCCTGTTTCAGCGCACGCAACAGCTTTCGGCCCTGCAGCAGCACGACATGTTCGCACCGATGCGCATCGCGGATTATCTGATCGACAAGGATCGGCTGTTCGCGCGTACCACGCTCGATGATGAAGAGTATCGGCTCTACGAGCAGGTCTATGCGCGGCTCGCCATCGAGGCACCGAAGCCCGACCTGGTCATCTATCTGCAGGCACCGGTCGACGTGCTGCTCGGGCGCATCAGCCGGCGCGCGATTGCCTACGAACAGTTCATCGATCGGCGTTATCTCGAGCGGCTGAACGACGCCTACGCCCGGTTCTTTCACGAGTACGAGGCCTCGCCGCTGCTGATCGTCAATGCCGCGGCCATCGACCCGGTTGGCAGCGAGGCGGATTTCGCTGAACTGCTGGCGGCCATCCAGCGCATGCGTCGCGGCAGGCTCTACTACAACCCGCTGCGCCATGGCGCGCTGTAGACTGAAGAGCCATGTATACGCAATTGCAGCTGCGCGATTCGGACCGTCCGCCGGTCACCCTCACGACGCTGGATCAAATGAAGCAGCGCGGCGAGAAGATCGCCTGCCTGACTGCCTACGATGCCAGCTTCGCGGTGCTGCTCGATGACGCAGGTGTCGATGTGGTGCTGGTGGGCGACTCGCTGGGCATGGTCATCCAGGGACACGACACCACCGTGCCGGTGACCATGGACCAGATGGTGTATCACTGCGCCGCGGTCGCGCGCGGCCTGCACCGGCCGTTCCTGATGGCCGATCTGCCCTTCATGAGTTATCCGTCGCGTGAGCTGGCGCTGTCGAACGCCGTGCGGCTGATGCAAGAGGGCGGAGCCCGCGTCATCAAACTGGAAAGCGGCAAAGGCCAGACCGAGATCGTCGAGTTCCTCGCGCGCCACGACATCGCGGTGTGCGCGCATCTGGGACTCAAGCCGCAGTCGGTGCACAAGACCGGCGGGTTTCGCGTCCAGGGGCGCGAAGCCGACGCTGCGCAGCGCATGCTCGAGGACGCGCTCGCGCTGGAAGCGGCCGGCGCCGATCTGCTGCTGCTCGAATGCATTCCTTCCGAGCTCGGGCGCACGATTTCACAGGCCGTCACGGTGCCGGTGATCGGCATCGGTGCCGGGCCCGATACCGACGGGCAGATCCTGGTGCTCTATGACGTGCTCGACATCACTTCGGGCCGCAAGCCGCGCTTCGTGCGCAATTTCATGGATGGCAGTGCCTCACCGCGGGACGCGGTGTCGCGTTACGTACAGGCCGTGAAGTCGGGGGAGTATCCCGCCCCGGAGCACTGCTTCTAAAGCCCTCCCATGCAGACCGTCACGACCATCGAGGCGGTGCGAGCGCACGTTCGTACCTGGCGCTCGGCGCGATTGAACGTGGCGCTGGTGCCCACCATGGGCAATCTGCACGCCGGCCACGCCAGTCTGCTCGAAGCGGCTCGCGACCGCGCCTCGCGTGTCGTCGCCAGCATTTTCGTCAATCCGCTGCAGTTCGGACCGGCTGAGGATTTCGCCGGCTATCCGCGCACGCTGGCCGAAGATGAGGCATTGCTGCGCGAGGCCGACTGCGACCTGCTGTTTGCTCCTTCGGTGCCCGAGCTCTACCCCGATCAGGGTAGCCAGCAGACCGTGGTGAGCGTGCGCGGCCTGACCGATATCCTGTGCGGACCGTTTCGTCCGGGACACTTCGACGGGGTGGCAACGGTGGTTGCCAAACTGTTCGGCATCGTGACGCCCGATCTGGCCGTATTCGGCGAAAAGGATTTCCAGCAGTTCATGGTCATTCGCCGCATGACTCTCGACCTGGCGCTGCCGGTGGAAGTGATCGGCGCACCGACCGTGCGCGCAAGCGACGGACTGGCGTTGAGTTCCCGCAATCGCTACCTGAGTGCGGAGGAGCGGGCGCGCGCGCCGGCGATCTACCAGGCGCTGCGAGCCGCCGTGGAGGCGCTGCGCGCCGGCAACCGCGATTACGTCGCGCTCGAGCGGCAGGGATGGCTTGCGCTCGAGCGCGCCGGCATGAAGCCCGATTACTTCACCATCCTCGAGGCGCAGGATCTTTCCAACCCGAAGGCGCATTCGGCGGACTTAGTCGTACTGGCGGCGGCCCGGCTGGGCCGGGCGCGGCTGATCGATAACCTGCGCGCACAGCAAGGATGAATAAATGACGTCGACGGGCTTGCTGCGTGTCGCGCTCGCGGGGCTCACGCTCTGCGCGCTGGGGCCCGCGCTGAGCGCGGCCCCGGCGACGCACCCCTTCAATTCCACCGACCTGGTGCTGCTCGAGCGCGTGTCCGATCCGCGCATCTCGCCCGATGGCCACTGGGTGGCCTACCAATTGCTGGAAACCGACCTGGCCGCCAATCGCAGCATCACCAGTCTCTGGCTGGCGCCGGTTCCCGATACCAAGGGATCCAATAGCGAACCGCACTTCGCGCGCCGACTGACCGCACCGGGAGTCTCGAGTTTTTCGCCGCGCTGGCGCAGCGATGGCAAATTGCTGTTCTTTCTCTCCACGCGCTCGGGTAATGCGCAGGTGTGGCGTCTGGATCTGTCGGGCGGGGAGGCACAGGCGGTTACCCACGGGCCGCTCGAGATCGGCAGCTTCATGGTGGCGCCGGATGGCCGACACCTGGTGGTCTCGATGAGTGTGTTCCCGGAATGCGAGAACCTCGAGTGCACGCGCCATCGCATAGATGAGCGCTCGACCCGCAAGAGCACCGGCCGGCTGTATGATCGGCTGTTCGTGCGTCACTGGGACACCTGGGCCGATGGCACGCGCTCGCAGCTGTTTGCCTATGCGCTCGATGAGCAGGGCATCGCCGGCGGCAACCCGGTCTGGCTCACGCGCGGCATGGACGCCGATGTTCCCTCCAAGCCTTTTGGCGATGACAACGAGTGGAGTTTCACGGCGGACAGCCGCGATCTGATTTTCTCGGCACGCATCGCCGGTACGCGCGAGCCCTGGAGCACGAATTTCGATCTGTACCGCGTGGGCATCGACGGCGCGGGCCCGCCGCGGGATCTCACCGGCGACAATCCGGCCTGGGACACGGGGCCCGCAGTCTCCCCGGACGGCAGGAGCCTGGCCTATCGTGCGATGAAACGGGCCGGCTTCGAAGCGGACCGGTTTGCCATCGAGTTGAAGGACCTGGTGACCGGCGAAACGCGCGAGGTGGCGCCCGATTGGGACCGCTCGGCGCTGTCGCTGCGCTGGTCGGCCGATGGACGGGTGCTTTACACCATGGCCGATGATGTGGGCCAGCGGCGCCTGTTTGCCATCGAAGTGTCGAGCGGACGCGTGGTGCCGCTGACCAATCTGGGTACGGTGCGCGGCTTCGATGCCGGCCGCAACGGCCTGGTCTATGCGCTCGACAATCTCGGCATGCCCGCGAACCTGTTCCGTATCGATCTGCACTCGGGTTCGGTGGTGCAGTTCACTCACCACAACATCGACAAGATGGCCGGCTTTGCACTCGGCGACTATCAGCCCTTCAGCTTTCGCGGCTGGAACAATGAGCCCGTGCACGGCTACCTGGTCAAGCCGGTGGGCTATGAGCCGGGTCGCAAGTATCCGGTGGCATTGCTGATCCATGGCGGCCCGGAGGAGTCGCTGGCCAACGAATTTCACTATCGATGGAATCCGCAGACCTTCGCCGGCGCCGGCTATGCGGTACTGATGATCGACTTTCACGGCTCGCGCGGCTACGGGCAGGCCTTCACCGATTCCGTGCGCGGCCACTGGGGCGACCGGCCGCTCGAGGATCTGCAGAAGGGCTGGAGCTATGCGCTCGGGGCTTTTCCGTTTCTGGACGCCACGCGTGCCTGCGCGCTGGGCGGCAGCTACGGCGGCTACCTGGTCAACTGGATCGAGGGCAACTGGCGAGTCGGCGGGGCCAGCCCCTGGAAATGCCTGGTGTCGCACGACGGGGTGTTCGACAGCCGCATGATGGCCTTCAGCAGTGAGGAACTGTGGTTCGAGGAGTGGGAGCACGAAGGCACGCCGTTCGAGCAGCCGCAGAACTACGAGCGCTTCAATCCCGTCAATCACGTGGCGGACTGGTCGGTGCCGATGCTCGTCATCCATGGCGGACTCGACTACCGCGTGCCGATCGAGCAGGGCATCGCCGCGTTCACCGCGCTGCAGCGCCGCGGTATCCCGAGCCGGTTTCTGTATTTCCCCGATGAGAATCACTGGGTGATCAAGCCCCAGGATGCTGTGCAGTGGGATGAGACCGTCGAGTCGTGGCTCAATCAGTGGACCGGACCGACGCCTTAAACGCGCGCCCCGTGTGCCTCGAGCGCCCAGCACACATGCTCACGCACCAGCGGTGAGGGGTCCTCGCGACGGGCGTTGAGCGCCGCGAGCACCGCAGCGCTGCTGCGCGCGTTGCCGAGCGCCACCGCGATGTTGCGCAGCCATCGCTGGTAGCCGATGCGGTAGATGGCCGAGCCGCGCATGCGCTGCTCGAACTGCAGCTCGGTCCAGCCGAATAGCTCGGTCAGGCGCGGCGCATCCAGTCCATGGCGCACGTGAAAGTCCGGGTGCGCGGCCGCACGCGCGAACTTGTTCCACGGGCACACCAGCTGGCAGTCATCACATCCATAGATGCGGTTGCCGATGGCCTTGCGCAGCTCCGCCGGGATGGGGCCGTCGAGTTCGATCGTCAGATAGGAAATGCAGCGCCGCGCATCGAGCCGATGCGGCGCGACGATCGCCCCCGTGGGGCAGGCGGGCATGCAGGCGGTGCAGCTGCCGCAATGCGCGCTCGCGGGCGCATCGATCGGCAGCGGCAGGTCGGTGAAGATTTCACCGAGAAAAAACCACGAGCCGGCCTCGCGCGCGATCAGATTGGTGTGTTTGCCGATCCAGCCCAGGCCGGCGTTACGCGCCAGCGCCTTCTCGAGCACGGGTGCGCTGTCGACAAACACCCGATAGCCGTGCGGTCCCGCGAGCCCTTCCACCTGCCGGGCCAGGTCGCGCAAAGCGCGCCGCATGACTTTGTGATAGTCGCGCCCCAGTGCGTAGCGCGAGACGTACGCTGCCTCATCGTCCTCGAGCACCGCCTGCGCGGGCCGCGCCTCGGCCGGCCAGTAATTCATGCGCGCCGAGATCACGCGGAGGGTTCCGGGCAGCAGTTGCGCCGGGCGGCTGCGGCGACGCCCGTGCCGTGCCATATAGGCCATCTCGCCATGCCAGCCCTGGGCCAGCCAGTTTTCGAGGTGACGCTCATCCTCGGCGAGTTCGATATCCGCAATCCCGATGGCATCGAAGCCGAGGCTACGGGCCGCCGCTTCGATCGCGGTTCGCAGCGCGGGTGCCGCTGGGGTCTGCAGGTACATGGGAGCCTCGATGCGACCAGTATAATCGGCCGATGTCATCCGCAAGCTGGCTCTATTCCTCTGCACAGGTGCGCGCACTCGATGCCTATGCGATCGGGCAGGGCACCGAGGGATACACACTCATGCGCCGCGCGGCGGAGGCGGCGCTGCGCGCCTTGCGCAGCCGCTGGCCCACGGCACTGCGGCTGGCGATCGTTACTGGCGGCGGCAACAATGGCGGCGACGGTTACGTGCTGGCGCGATTCGCGCAGGCCGCGGGGCTGTCGGTCACGGTACTGGCGGCCGTCGCCACGGAAGGCCTGCGCGGCGATGCGCGGCGAGCCTGCGATGATTTTCAGGCCAGCGGCGGACGGCCGCTGCCATTCGACCCGTCGGTGCTCACGGGTGCGGATGTGATCGTCGATGCCTTGCTCGGGACCGGGCTCAAGGAGCCGGTGCGCGCGGACATTGCCGCTGCCATCAGTGCCATCAATGGCTGCGGCCGACCCGTGTTCTCGCTGGATCTGCCGTCGGGGCTCAATGCCGATAGCGGCGCGGTCATGGGAGCGGCGATCCGCGCCGACTGCACCATCAGTTTCGTCGGACTCAAGACCGGCCTGTTTCTGGGTGAAGGCCCCGAGTATGTGGGCCGACTGCTGTTCGATGATCTGGAAGTCTCGGCGCCGGATGAGCCGCGCTTCCATCCGTTGCTGCAGCGGCTGGGCGAAGGGGAAATTGCCCGCGCCTTGCCGCGTCGGCCGCGCGAGGCCAACAAGGGCGATTTCGGTCGCGTGCTGATCGTCGGTGGCGGCATTGGCATGCCCGGGGCCGTACGGCTCGCGGGCGAGAGCTGCCTGCGGGCTGGGGCCGGCCTGGTCACGGTGGCCACGGCGCGCGAGAACATCAACGCCATCGTCGCCGGCAGGCCTGAGCTGATCGTGCACGCGGTGGATGCTGCGGCCGAGCTCGGGCCGCTGCTGGCGGCCGCCAGCGTCGTGGCGGTGGGTCCGGGGCTCGGGCAATCGGACTGGGCCGTCTCGGTGCTCGAGCGGGTGCTGCTGTCGGGTAAGCCGCTGGTCATCGATGCGGATGCGCTCAATCTGCTCTCGCGGCAGGGCCGGTCTGCACCCGGCGGATCAGTGCTCACGCCGCACCCGGGTGAGGCCGGCCGGTTGCTTGGGTGCAGCGCGGCAGCAGTGCAGGCCGATCGCCTGGCGGCGCTACAGGCGCTCACCCAGCGCCACGCAGGATCGGTAATCGTGCTCAAGGGCGCGGGCACGCTGATCGGCATCGAGGGGCAGATACCCGGTATCTGCGAACGCGGCAACCCGGCCATGGCGGCGGCCGGGATGGGTGATGTGCTGACCGGCGCCATCGTGGGCATCCTGGCGCAATGCCGCGACCCGTGGCGCGCGGCCTGCGCCGGGGTGCTGGCGCATGCCTTGGCCGGGGATGAACTGGCGCGCGATCGCAGCCGCGGCATCCTGGCGCTGGAACTCGCCGAGGCGCTGGCCCATTGGGTCAGCCGTTAGAGGCTGGCCGTTGCGCATGGTCTTTGAGATGCCGGCCGCGGCCGACACGCTGCGGCTCGGCGCGGCGCTGGGACAGACCTGCCCCTGGAGCGAGCAGGCGCCGCGGCTGCTGTTCCTGTCGGGGGAGCTGGGTGCCGGCAAGACCACGCTCGCCGCAGCCATGCTCGAATCGCTCGGCGCCACCGAAACCGTTCGCAGCCCGAGCTACGCGTTGGTCGAGACCTATGCGCTGCGCGAGGGCCTGGGCGTGCACGTGGATTGTTATCGGCTGTCCGATGCGCAGGAGTTCGAGCAGCTCGGCCTGCGCGACTACTTTGCGCCGCGCACGCTCTGGCTGGTCGAATGGCCCGAACGCGCCGGGGCCGCATTGCCACCCCCCGATGTGTCGGTGTCCCTGCAGGTGGCGGGTGCGGGACGATCGGCCGGGATCGAGGCGATGAGCGCCGCCGGCGCGGCCTGGCTGGCGGCGCTGGAGCGCCGGCTTCACGGGTCAGAGCTGAAATGAGCTTAGTGACGTATCTAGCTAATAAGACTTGAAATAATCATACAGTCAACTTACATTGCGAGCGCCTGGGGTTGCAGGGGATGGGGTTGACGGGCACGCGGCTTCAAATTTCGTCGGCGCTGACAGCGCTGCTGCTGTGCGCGCGGGCCGCGGGCGCCGCCGGAGGGGCCGAGGTGCAACTGCGTCACGCCGATCTACAGTCGGGGGATGACGCGGCGCTGCTTACGCTCAGGCTATCCGGCCCCACGGCCGCCCATGTTTTCCGTTTGCATCACCCCGAACGCATCGTGGTGGATCTGCCGCGCACGCGCCCGACCGGATCGATGCCATCGATGAACCCAGCCGGAGCAGTCGCAGCTTTGCGATCGGGCTGGACGCCGCAACACGCACTGCGCCTGGTGCTGGAACTGCACGCACCGATGCAGCTGCACCAGCAGACACTCAAATCCGGCGACTGGCAGCTGCGCATTGCGCTCAATGCCGCGCCCTCGGCGAAGCCCGATGTCGCAGCGCCCGTGGCAGCGCCCGTGGCAGCGCCCGCTGCAGCCGCACCGGTGGCCAGTGCGCCGGCCGCCAGTATTCGCATAGCGCATGCGCCCGGCGCTGCGGAACGGCCCATCGTCATTGCCGTGGACGCAGGTCATGGCGGAGATGATCCGGGCGCAAGCGGGCAGTCCGGTACGCACGAGAAGGACGTGACGCTCGCGATCGCGCGTGCACTGGCGGCGCGGATCAATCGCGAGCCGGGCATGCATGCGGTGCTGACGCGGGATGGCGACTATTTTGTCGATCTGGTCGAACGGCGGCAGCGCGCCAAGGCGGCCCATGCCGACATGTTCGTCTCCATTCACGCCGATGCGATCCGGGATCGCGATGTCTCGGGCGCCTCGGTCTATGTGCTGTCCGAGCGCGGTGCTTCCAGCCAGGCAGCGAAGATACTGGCCGAAGAGCAGAACGCGGCGGACCTCAAGGGCGGAATCTCATTGGCTCACCAGAAGCCTGATCTGCGCCCAGTGCTGCTCGACCTGTCGCAGAGTGAAAGCATGGGCGAGAGTTCCGAGGCGGCCGATCGCGTGCTCACGGCGCTGGATCACGTCGGTGCCGTCCGCAAGCGCGAGGTGCAGCAGGCCGCCTTCGTGGTTCTCAAGTCGCCTGATATTCCTTCCATGCTGATCGAGACGGCCTATATCTCGAATCCTGCCGAAGAACGCATGCTGCGCACGCCGGCGCAGCAACAGCGCCTGGCCGATGCGATCTTCACCGGCATCGGCGGCTATTTCCGCAAGTTCCCGCCCGAGGGGAGCCTGTTCGCGCGCACCCGCACGCCGCCTGGATCGATCACGGAGTCCATCGCGCCCGACGGCACCTGAGGCGCTGCGATCGGGGGTGGCCCGCGGCGCGGGCGTGTAGACTAGTTTTTTGCGCCGCCGGGGCCGGTATGCCGATCCGGATCCTTCCTCCCAATCTCATCGATCAGATCGCCGCCGGAGAGGTCATCGAGCGTCCCGCCTCGGTGGTGAAAGAGCTCTACGAAAACGCGCTGGATGCCGGCGCGCGGCGCATCGAGATCGACATCGAGGGCGCAGGCCTGGGGCTGATTCGCGTGCGCGATGACGGTTGCGGCTTGTCGCGCCAGGAGATGCCGCTGGCGCTCGAGCGTCACGCAACCAGCAAGATTGCGACCCTGGAGGACCTCGAAGCCATCGTCAGCTTTGGCTTCCGCGGCGAAGCGCTGCCCTCGATCGCATCGGTCGCGCGCCTGCGGATGGTGTCGCATCGCGCCGATCTTGCGGACGCGTGGGAGCTGTCGGTCGAGGGCGGTGCGATGACGCCGCTCAAGCCCGCGGCTCATCCGATCGGCACCAGCGTCGAGGTGCGCGATCTCTTTTACAACGTGCCGGCGCGCCGCAAGTTCGTCCGCAGCCCGAGCACCGAGTTTGGCCACATCCTGCGACAGGTGGAGCGCCTGGCGCTCGGAGGCAGTGGGCTCGGTGTGAGACTGCGGCACAACGGCCGGGAAATCCTGAATTTGCCGGGCGGGGAGCAACTCCAGGCGGTGGAACAGCGGCTGGACCGGATCCTGGGCGGCGAGTTTCGGGCGCATTCGCTGCGCATCGAACGCCAGGCCGGGCCGGTGAAGCTCTCCGGCTGGCTGGGGCTGCCCACCGCGGCGCGCGCGCAGCCGGATATGCAGTTCTGGTTCGTCAATGGCCGCGCGGTGCGCGACCGCCTGCTCGGCAATGCAGTGCGCTTAGGGTTCCGCGACGTGCTGTTCCATGGCCGCCATCCCAGCTACGTGCTGTACCTGGCGCTCGATCCCCGGCAGGTCGATGTCAATGCGCACCCGAGCAAACTCGAACTGCGTTTCCGTGACAGCCGCGCGGTGCACGAGGGCGTGTTTCGCGCCATCGCCGCCGAGCTGGCCGGTACCCGTCCGGCAGCGGACAGCGCCGGGGCTACCTGGATCGAATCCGCGGCCAAGACCCCGGGGTTCGACTTTGGCCGACCGTCGGAGCCTGCCGCAGGCGCCTGGCTCGGCGAGCGCGCTTTCGCACGCAGCAGCTTCGCGGCCGTCCAGGCCCTGTCGGTTGCCGACAGCGAGCTCGAATCCCAGCCGCTGGGCGTGCCGATCGCGCAGCTGCACGGCCTGTACATCCTGGCGCAGAACCGCACGGGGTTGATCCTGATCGATACCCACGCCGCCCATGAGCGCGTGCTGTACGAGCAGCTCAAGTCCCAGTACGACACCGAGCGGCCTGCGGCGCAGCACCTGCTGGGACCGCTGGCGATCACAGCCGAGGAACACGAGCTCGATGCGCTGCTCGCCGAAGGCGAGGATCTCGTGCGGCTGGGCTTTGCGCTGGAACGTGACGGCCCCGAGCGGCTGCTGGTCCGGAGCGTGCCGGCGCTGCTGGCGCATGTCGACACGGCGGGGCTGCTGCGGCAACTCGCGCGCGAGCTTGCCGGCGGGGAGGGCTCGCCGCACCTGGACGGCGATGCGCATCGCATCCTCGGCAGCATTGCCTGCCGCAGTGCCATCCGCGGCCAGCGCGTCTTGAGCCTCCCCGAGATGGATGCGCTGCTGCGACAGATGGAGCAGACCGATCGCGCCAATCAATGCAACCACGGCCGGCCCACCTGGATGTGCCTGACGATGCGCGAGATCGACCAGCTGTTCCTGCGGGGACGCTGATGGCAGGCGCCGCCGCGGCGCCGCTGCTCGTGGCGCTGACCGGTCCGACGGGCAGCGGCAAGAGCACCGTCGCACTGGAACTGGTGCGGCAGCTTCAGACACGGAGGGTGTCGGTCGAGATCGTCAGCGTCGACTCCGCGCAGGTGTATCGCGGCATGGACATCGGCACCGCCAAGCCAACGCGCGAGGTGCGCGCGCAGGTGCCGCACCACCTCATCGATATCCGCGATCCAGCCGAGAGCTTCTCGGCGGGCGATTTCGTGCGCGAGGCCCGCGCTGCCATCGCCGCGGCACGCGCGCGCGGCGCGCTGCCGCTGCTGGTGGGCGGCACCATGCTCTACCTGCGGGCGCTGCGCGATGGGCTCGCGGAAATGCCGGCTGCCTCACCGCAGATCCGGCGCGAGATCGATGCGCTGGCGGGGGAGCGCGGCTGGCCGGCGGTGCATGCCGAGCTCGCACGCGTGGATGCGCAGGCCGCGGCGCGCATCGCGCCCCAGGATGCGCAGCGGCTGCAGCGCGCACTTGAAGTCTTTCGGCTCACGGGCGTACCGATGTCGAACTGGCATCGGCGCGCCAGCGCCACAGCGATTACCGATCGCTGGCAGTGCTATGCCCTCTGGCCGGACTCGCGCGCCACGCTGCGGCAGCGGCTGCAGTCGCGCTTCGAGTCGATGCTGGCGGCGGGCCTGGTCGATGAAGTGCGCGCGTTGCAGGCGCGCGCTGATCTGACGCCGGCTCATCCATCGATGCGCGCGGTCGGCTACCGGCAGCTGTGGCCTTATTGTGCCGGTGAAATATCGCTTGCGGCGGCCACGGCAAACGCCGTCACGGCCACAGCGCAACTGGCCAAGCGCCAATTGACGTGGCTGCGAGGTGAACGCGAGGTGACGCCGCTGGGCGAGATCTCTGTAGGAGCTTTGGAAGCGCTGGCAACACGTATTTTTGCGGCTTTCCGCGCATGACCGCCCGGGTTGCAGGTGCTAGAATTGTTCTTGAACTGTTGCATCCCCACGGGCACGCGCTGACAAGCAGTCCCCGCCTACGTTCGCATAGCCGTAATTTAAAAGCCGAGCCGGTTGAAAAATAAGGAGAAACCCCCATGGCCAAGGGCCAGTCTTTACAAGATCCCTTCCTGAATGCATTACGCAAAGAACACGTGCCGGTGTCCATCTATCTCGTCAACGGTATCAAACTGCAAGGCCAGATTGATTCGTTCGATCAGTTCGTCGTGCTGCTCAAGAACACGGTCAGCCAGATGGTTTACAAGCACGCCATCTCCACTGTGGTGCCGGCGCGTGCCGTGCGCCTGGCGGTGGAAGAGGGTGCCACCGCGGAGACCGCCGCGGAGTGAGGACCCACGCACCCAGACGGGACGCACCAGGCAAGCAGCATGATCGAGCGCCCGCGCGCCGCTGAGCGCGCAGTGCTCGTGCGCCTTGGGCTGGGTGCCCCGGTCCAGCCCGAGGATCTTGCCGAGTTCCAGCAGCTCGCCCGCTCAGCCGGCGCGCAACCCGTGGCCACTCTCACGGGCCGCCGCGAACGGCCGGATTCGCGTTATTTCGTGGGCAGCGGCAAGGCGGAGGAAATCGCGGCTGCGGGACGCGAGCACCAGGCCGATCTGATCCTGGTGGATCACCCGCTATCGCCCAGCCAGGAACGCAATCTCGAGAAGCTGACGGGCCTGCGGGTGCTGGATCGCAACGGGCTGATCCTCGATATTTTCGCGCAGCGCGCGCGCAGCTTCGAAGGCAAGCTCGAAGTCGAGCTCGCCCAACTCAAACATCTGGCCAGCCGCCTGGTGCGGGGCTGGACCCACCTCGAACGGCAGAAAGGTGGCATAGGACTGCGCGGACCGGGCGAGACACAGCTCGAGACCGACCGCCGCCTGCTCGCCGCGCGCGTGCGCTCGGTGACGCGGCGCCTGGAACGTCTCAAACAGCAGCGCGAAACCGGGCGCAGCGCGCGGGCGGAAGTCCCGGTACCGGCCGTGGCGCTGGTGGGTTACACCAACGCCGGCAAGTCGACGCTGTTTCGCGGGCTCACCGGCGCCGATGTCTATGTGGCCGATCAGCTGTTTGCAACGCTCGATCCGACCGTGCGCCGTCTGCGCCTGCCGGGCGGCGCCATGATCGTCATGGCCGACACCGTGGGCTTCATCCGCGAGCTGCCGCACGAGCTCATCGCGGCCTTCCAGTCGACGCTGCAGGAGGCGCGCAGCGCACACTTGCTGCTGCATGTGGTCGACGCCAGTGATCCGCGGCGCGATGAGCACATCGAACAGGTCAACAAGGTGCTGAGCGAGATCGGCGCCGGCGATCTGCCGCAACTGCGGGTCTACAACAAGATCGACCGTATCGGTGTCGAGCCCAAGCTCGAACGCGACTCGCAGGGCCGCGCTGCGGCGGTGTGGATCGGAGCCGCCGAGGGCAGCGGGCTGCCGCTGCTGCTCGAAGCGATCGGCGAGCGCCTGTCGCTCAAGGTCCAGCGCCTGTGGCTGCACCTGCCGCCGGGGGCGGGCGCCCTGCGCGCCCGGCTCTACGCGGCGGAAGTCGTGCGGGACGAGCGCTCGCTCGAGGATGGCGCCGCCGAGCTGCTGGTGGACCTGCCCTCACCGGACCTGATCACCTGGGCCGCGATGCCGGGCGTACGGTTGCTGGAGGCCCAGCCGCTGCCGGGCACAGCCGCTTGTGCCGCCCTCGAGCCCTACCTAGAATCTCAAACCCCGGCCGAGACGGTGCGCTGCTGACGGCACGCTCATTCAGCCGACACGGCTCGCGATATGGCATGGAATCAACCCGGCGAAGACAAGAAGCGGCCGCCGCAGCGCGGCGCGCCGGAGACTAAGTCCCTGGACGACCTGCGCCGCCGCCTTCAGCGGCAGGTGCAGCAGCTGTGGCGCCCGGGCAGCAGCCGCCGCACGCTGGGGGTAGCGCTGCTGGTGGTGGTCGCGCTGTGGCTGTCCAGCGGCTACTACCAGATCGGTCCCTCCGAGCGCGGCGTGGTGCAGCGCTTTGGCCGCTTCGTGGCGCTCGAGCAGCCAGGGCATATCTGGCGCTGGCCGCGACCCATCGAAACGGTCGAGAAGCTGGATGTGTCCAATCCCGAGGGCGTCGATGCCAAGGCGCTCATGATCAGCAGCGATCAGAGCCTGATCGAGGTGAGCTGGTCGGTGCAGTACCGGATCAGCAATCCGCTGCGCTATCTGTTCCACGTGCGCGACCCCCAGGAAAGCCTGCGCCAGGCCTGCGAGACTGTGGTGCGCGAACTGGTGGCGACCAAATCCATTGCGACGCTGTTGGATGGAGAGGCGCGGGCTCGCATTTCGAGCGACGCCCGGGAGCGAATCCAGAAGGCCCTGGACGGCTACGGCGCCGGCATCGACCTGACAGCGGTGAATCTGACCGATCCGCAGCTGCCCGATGCGGTGCGAGGGGCCCAGCGCGAGGCCGCCAAGGCTGCCGAAGATCGCCAGCGCCTCGTCGGCGAAGCGGAGAGCTATACCAACGAGGTGGTGCCTGCGGCGCAGAGTGCCGCGCAACGCATGATCAGCGAGGCCGACGTCTATGCCGCGCAGACCCGCGCCACGGCCGATGGCGAGGCGCAGCGCTTTACCGAGGTGGCGCAGGCCTACGCCAAGGCACCCGAGATTACGCGCAATCGCATGTATATCGAGACCATGGAAAGCATCCTCGCACGCGCGCACAAAATCATCATCGATGCCAAAAGCGGCAGCGGCAATGTCATCTACATACCGCTCGATAAGCTGGCCGATGCCATCCGCAGCAGCACGGCAGCGGCCAGCGTGCCGGCGCCGGCTGCCGCAGCCCCTGCGGCCGCGCCGCCACCCTCTCCGGCATCGGTCGGCGCCGGCGATGACGCGCACAGCCGCGACCGGCCGGAGCGCTGATGGGCCCGCGTCCCCTGATCGGCATCGGAATTCTCATCGCCCTGGTGCTGTGCTGGCGGTCGGTATTCATCGTCGATGAGTCCGAAGTGGCGCTGAGCAGCCTGGGCGGGGCCCAGCCGGTCACTTATGGCGCGGGCCTGCATCTGAAATCACCGTTGGCGTCGGTTCACATATTCGATAGACGCCTTATCACGCACGCCTATGCCGGTGAAAGCTTCCTGTCGCAGGATCAAAAACCGCTGAACGTGAGTTTCTATCTGCGCTGGCGGCTGGTCGATCCGGCACGCTATCTGGCCGCCACCGGCGGCGATGAGGATGCCGCGGCCGCGCGCCTGGCCGATCTGGTGCGCGCGCGCATCCGCGAGGCGCTGGCCGCCGCGCCGCTGTCCGCCGACATCGCAGCCGCGCGTCCGGATGCCGGCTCGCTGCAGGCGGAGCCGCTGCGGGCGGCGGCGGAATTGCTCGGCGTGGAGCTGGTCGATGTGCAGCTGCAGCGGATCGAGCTGCCGGAGGAGGTGGCCAATGCGGTGTACCAGCGCATGCAGCAGAGCCTGACGATGCAGGCACAGCAGTTTCGTACCCAAGGCAGCGCCGAAGCGGACAAGATCCGCGCCGATGCGGATCGCAAGAGTGCCGGCATCAAGGCCGATGCGACCCGCGACGCCCAGCGTCTGCGCGGCGAGGCCGATGCCGCCGCCTCGGCCGCCTACGCCCGCGCCTATGGCGCGAATCCCGAATTCGCGGCGTTCTCGCGCACCCTGCAGGCCTATAAGAGCTCCCTCGGCCGCGAGGGGGATGTGCTCGTCATTTCACCGGAAGGTGAGTTCTTCAAATATCTGCACAGCGCCAGCGGGCGTTAGCTGCAATCAGGGTGGCACGTGGGGCTCGACTGGACTGATTTCTTCGCCGCGCTGGCGATCGTCTGCATCATCGAAGGCATCATGCCCTTCCTCAATCCGCAGGGCATGAAGCGCCTGCTCACACGCATCGCGGCCATGGAGGAGCGCGAGCTGCGGCTCGGTGGCCTCTTCAGCATGGGCGTGGGCCTCGCCATACTCTTCCTGGTGCGCTCCTGATGGGACGCTTCGTCATCATCATCGGCATGCAGTGGGGCGATGAGGGCAAGGGCAAGATCGTCGATCTGCTGACCGAACGCGCCACCGCGGTGGCCCGGTTCCAGGGCGGCCATAACGCCGGCCATACACTGGTCATCGGCGGCCGCAAGACCATTCTCTCGCTCATACCCTCGGGCATCCTGCGCGAGGGCGTGCAGTGCCTGATTGGCAACGGCGTGGTGCTGTCGCTGGAGGCACTGTTCCGCGAGGCGCAGATGCTGCGCGCCGAGGGCGTGCCGGTGTTCGAGCGGCTGCGCATCTCGCCCGCCTGTCCGTTGATACTGCCCTCGCACGTGGCGCTGGATCGCGCACGCGAGGCCGCGCGCGGCATGAACGCCATCGGTACCACGGGGCGCGGCATCGGGCCGGCCTACGAGGACAAGGTGGCGCGCCGCGCGGTGCGGGTGGCGGATCTGTTCCAGCGCGAGCGCTTTGCGGCCAAGCTCGGCGAGGTGCTGGACTTCCACAACTTCGTTCTGCAGCGCTATTTCGCGCTGCCGCCGGTGGACTTTCAGCGCACGCTCGATGAGCAGCTCGAGTATGTCGAGCGCGTGCGACCATTGCTGTGCGATGTGACCGGCGCGCTCTCGGACCTGCGAGCGGGCGGCGCCAATGTGCTGTTCGAGGGCGCGCAGGGCGCCATGCTCGATGTCGATGTGGGGACCTACCCGTTCGTGACCTCCTCCAATACCACCGCCGGCGGCGCGGCGACCGGCACCGGCATCGGTCCGTGCGCGTTCGATCATGTGCTCGGCATCGTCAAGGCCTACTCCACCCGCGTGGGCGCGGGTCCCTTCCCCACGGAGCTGTTCGATGATGACGGCGAGCATCTGTCGCGGGTGGGACACGAATTCGGCTCCGTCACCGGTCGCCGCCGCCGTTGCGGCTGGTTTGACGCCGTGGCGCTGCGCCGCTCCATCGTCCATTCGAGCGTATCCGGACTGTGCGTGACCAAGCTCGACGTGCTCGATGGACTCGAGACCATCCGCCTGTGCGTGGGCTATCGCGTCGGCGGTGAAACCCTGCCGGGACCGCCGCTGTTCGCCGATGCCTATGCGGACGTCGAGCCGGTCTACGAAGAGATGCCCGGCTGGCAGGACAGTACCGTGGGAGTGCGCGAGCACGCTGCGCTGCCGCTGAACGCGCGCCGCTATCTCGAGCGCATCGAGCAGCTGCTCGGCGTGCCGCTGGATCTGATCTCCACCGGCGCCGATCGGGATCAGACCATCGTGCTGCGCCATCCGTTCGATGCCCTGAGTGGCCCCAGTGGCATCCGTGCGCAGCGGCTGTCATAATTTCTAGCTGTCCATTCGTCCCTCGCGCCTCTCTTGGCTTGATTGTTGGCGAATTGGCCGCACGCTATAAAAAGGTTCAAAAAAGTTCAGGAATTCGAGGAGCAAACCGATGGATGTCCGCGCTGCGATTGCCTTTGAAGCTGGCAAGCCCCTGGTGGTCGATACCGTGCAACTGGACGGCCCCAAGGCCGGTGAAGTGCTGGTGGAGCTGAAGGCCACCGGCATTTGCCACACCGACAAATACACCCTGTCGGGCGCCGACTCAGAAGGCATCTTTCCGAGCATCCTCGGGCACGAGGGAGCCGGCATCGTGGTCGACGTGGGCGCCGGGGTGAAATCGGTCAAGAAGGGCGATCACGTGATCCCGCTCTACACGCCCGAATGCCGCGAGTGCAAATCCTGCACCAGTCACAAGACCAACCTGTGCACGCAGATTCGCGCCACCCAGGGTAAAGGCCTGATGCCGGATGGCACCAGCCGCTTTTCTTACAAGGGCAAGCCGGTCATGCATTACATGGGCTGCTCCACCTTCGCCAATTACACGGTGCTGCCCGAGATCGCGGTGGCGAAAGTGCGCGAGGACGCGCCGTTCGACAAGATCTGCTACATCGGCTGTGGCGTTACCACCGGCATCGGCGCGGTCATCTGGACCGCCAAGGTCGAGCCGGGCGCCAACGTGGTGGTATTCGGCCTCGGCGGCATCGGCCTGAACGTCATCCAGGGTGCCAAGATGGCCGGCGCCAACATGATCGTCGGTGTCGACCTGAACAACGGCCGCGAAGCACTGTCGCGCAAGTTCGGCCTCACGCACTTCGTCAACCCCAAGGAGATCAAGGGGGACCTCGTGGCGCACCTGGTCGAGCTCACCGGCGGCGGAGCCGACTACAGTTTCGAGTGCGTCGGTAGCCCGGCGCTGATGCGCCAGGCGCTCGAATGCTGCCATCGCGGCTGGGGCGTCTCGACCATCATCGGGGTTGCAGCGGCGGGGCAGGAGATCGCCACCCGGCCGTTCCAGCTGGTCACCGGGCGTCGCTGGATCGGCACGGCGTTCGGCGGCTGCCGCGGTCGCACGCAGGTGCCGGGGATCGTCGACTGGTACATGGACAAGAAGATCAACATCGATGATCTGATCACGCACAAGCTGCCGCTCGAGAAGATCAACGACGGTTTCGACCTGATGACCAGGGGCGAATCGATCCGCACCGTCGTCGTCTACTGAGCACCGCCCTGTCGCCCTCACAGGAGTGGCGCTGACATGAACGTCCAGGACCTGATTGCCATCGACGTGCACACGCACGCCGAAGTCTCCTGTCGCCAGCCGGCGGATGTCGAATGGCAGGCTTACGAAGATGCCGCCGGCAAATACTTCAAGGCCGGCAAACGCCCGACGATTCCCGAGACCATCGCCTACTACCGCGAGCGGCGCATCGGGCTGGTGATGTTCACGGTGGATTCGGAGGCGCAGATCGGTGCGCGGCGCATTCCGAACGAGGAGGTCGCGGATGCTGCGCGCGAGAACAGCGACATCATGATGGCCTTCGCCAGCATCGATCCGCACAAGGGCCGCATGGGCGTGCTCGAAGCGCGCCGGCTGGTCGCCGATGGGGTCATCAAGGGATTCAAATTTCATCCCACCACGCAGGGATTTTTCCCGAATGACCGTCTGGCCTATCCACTGTACGAGGTGATCGCCGAGCACAAGCTGCCGGCCATCTTTCACAGCGGCCATTCCGGCATCGGCACGGGCATGCGCGGCGGCGGCGGGCTGCGGCTGAAATACTCAAATCCGATCCACCTCGATGATGTCGCGGTGGATTTCCCCGACATGACCATCATCATCGCGCATCCCTCCTGGCCCTGGCAGGATGAGGCGCTGTCGGTGTGTCTGCACAAGGACAATGTCTACATCGATCTGTCGGGCTGGTCGCCGAAGTACTTTCCGCCGCAGCTGGTGAGGTATGCCAACGGGCAGCTCAGGCACAAAATGCTGTTCGGCTCGGATTTCCCGTTGATTTCGCCCGATCGCTGGCTCAACGACTTCAAGGATGCGGGGTTCAAACCCGAGGTCCACGAGCTGATCCTGAAGCAGAACGCGATCAAGGCCCTGAAGATCGGCTGATGGCGGACGCGGGCTTTCATTGGGATGACCCGCTGCAGCTGGAGCAGCAGCTTAACGACGAGGAGCGCCAGGTGCGCGATGCCGCGCACGACTATGCGCAGTCGGCACTGGCGCCGCGCGTACTGGAGGCGTTTCGTAACGAGCACACCGATGTCGCGATATTTCGTGAGATGGGCGAGCTGGGCATGCTCGGCTCGACGCTGGGCACCGATTACGGCGGCGCGGGCCTGAACCAGGTGAGCTACGGCCTGATCGCGCGCGAGATCGAGCGCGTCGATTCCGGCTTCCGTTCGATGATGAGCGTGCAGTCCTCGCTGGTCATGCTGCCGATCTTCAGCTTCGGCTCGGAGGCGCAGCGACGCAAGTGGCTGCCGGCGCTCGCGCGCGGCGAGCTGATCGGTTGCTTCGGCCTCACCGAACCCGGGCACGGCTCGGATCCGGGAGGCATGCTCACGCGCGCGCGCCGCGTCCCGGACGGCTACCGGCTCAGCGGCAGCAAGACCTGGATCACCAACAGCCCGATCGCCGATGTGTTCGTGGTCTGGGCGAAAACCGACGATGGGCTGATCCGGGGCTTCGTCCTGGAAAAGGGCTCACAGGGTCTGTCCGCGCCGGCCATCCATGGCAAGGTGGGATTGCGCGCCTCGGTCACGGGCCAGATCGTCATGGACGAGGTGTTCGCCGGCGAGGATGCCCTGCTGCCGGCCGTAACCGGACTCAAGGGGCCTTTCACCTGCCTGAATTCGGCGCGTTACGGCATCGCCTGGGGTGCGCTCGGCGCGGCGGAATGCTGCTGGCACACGGCACGTCAGTACGTGCTCGATCGGCAGCAGTTCGGCCGGCCGCTGGCGGCCAACCAACTCATCCAGAAGAAGCTGGCCGATATGCAGACCGAGATCACGCTGGGGCTGCAGGCCTGCCTGCGCTTCGGTCGCATGAAGGACGAGCACACTGCATCGCCCGAGATCACCTCCTTGCTGAAGCGCAATTCCTGCGGCAAGGCCCTCGATATCGCGCGCGTGGCGCGCGACATGCTCGGCGGCAACGGCATCTCGGACGAATTCGGCGTCATCCGCCACCTGGTCAACCTCGAAGTCGTGAACACCTACGAGGGCACCCAGGACATTCATGCGCTGATCCTGGGACGCGCGCAGACGGGGATACAGGCCTTCAGCTGACCGCGGCCCTTCAGCTGGCCGCCGCGTCCTTGATGGCTTCGACCTGAATTTCGATCTCCACCTTGCCGGTCGGGACCGCATCCGGAATGCCATGGCCCATGCCGAAGTCGGTGCGATCGATTTCCGCCGACGCATCTGCGCCGCACAGTTCGCGCTTGAACACCGGGTGCATGATGCACTTGAAAGAGGCGATCTTCAGATCCACCGGCCGGGTGACACCGTGCAGCGTCAGCGTGCCGTGCACGGCCACCGGCGTGTCGCCCTCGAAGTCGATCCGCGTTCCCTTGTAGACGGCCGTGGGGAATTTTTCGACATCGAAGAATTCGTCGCTCCTGGCGTGGGTGTTCATTTTATCGAGGCCGAAATCGATCGAGGCGGTGTCGATCGTAATCTCCATGCTGCCGGTCTTTGCCGCCCGGTCGAGCGTCACGCTGCCGCTGGAACGGTCAAATTTGCCGCGCCAGAAGGAGATGGCGGCCGTGTGCGGCGCCTTGAAGCTCGGGTAGGTGTGATTTGGATCGATGGTGTAGTGATCGACCGCGGCGCGGGCTTCGAACGCCAGAGCCAAGCCGATGGGAAGACATAATTTTGCGAGCATTCAGGACCCCCGGCTTTGCGCCGAGCATAGAAGAAACTTCCGCCACTGAATAGGTGGCATAATTGAGGACTGACTGGCGCTGCCGCTCC
>Ga0181531_10000528_pt1 | contig 25512 bp, 23 predicted proteins | sample PEATcosm2014_Bin_38_FD_119743 | JGI IMG/M metagenome (GOLD analysis project Ga0181531, IMG submission 119743) | Peatland microbial communities from MTU Mesocosm Facility, Houghton, MI, USA - PEATcosm2014_Bin11_10_metaG | ecosystem: Environmental > Terrestrial > Soil > Wetlands > Peat | place...
ACTCGCCGCCTCGAAGATTCGCAATGTGACGCACTGCCGGAACACGATGGGTGAGCAAGGAGTGCTCGGCATACGGGTCCAGCCAAATCATCCTGCAGACGATTTGACCAGCATTCTGCTCGCGACGGTGGAGGGTTTCTTTTACGGCTGCGGCGATGCAGTCATTGGAGTGAATCCCGTGACTGACTCCGTCGAGACTGTCTCGTCGATACTCAACGCGTTGACGCGATTGGTCGACACCTATCAAATTCCGACGCAGGTGTGCTGCCTGGCGCATATCACAACACAACTGGCCGCCCTTGAGCGCGGAACTCCCGTTGATCTGCTCTTTCAGTCCATTGCCGGCACGGAGCTGGCGAACCAAAGCTTCGGCATTTCATTGGACATGTTGAGGGAAGGCCGCGAGCGAGTGCTCGAACAACATGCTCAGCGCGACGTGCCTTGGGCGGGCCATCAAGTGATGTACTTTGAAACAGGTCAGGGCAGTGCCCTTTCTGCCGGAGCGCATCGCGGCGTGGATCAGCTCACGCTGGAGGCTCGTGCCTATGGAGTTGCACGGGCATTCGATCCGTTCCTGGTTAATACAGTTGTCGGCTTCATTGGGCCGGAATACCTCTGCGATGAAAGACAGATCATTCGTGCCGGGCTGGAGGACCATTTCATGGGCAAACTGCTGGGTCTGCCGATGGGTTGCGATGTTTGCTACACCAATCACGCCGACGCGGACCAGAACTCCGCTGACAATCTAATGCTGTTGTTGGCCGCGGCCGGGTGCAACTACTTTATGGGCGTCCCGTGTTCGGACGACATCATGCTTAACTACCAGTCCACGAGTTATCACGATGCGCTAGCTGTCCGGAAGCTGTTCAATTTGCGTCCGGCTCCGGAATTTCTGAGATGGTTGCAGCGAATGGGAATCTACGGAGACCTTGCGCCCAAAGCGCAGACTGACGAGATCCACCAGCTATTCAAGAACGGCATCGACCTGGCGCTGAAGGACGCGAGCCACAATGCCATCTGATCCAGAGATTGTTCGCAAAGGCGTGGAGTGGCGAGAACTGGCGGAGCGAATTCGCCAGCAGACTCCAGCGCGGCTCATGGAGGGACGAGCCGGGTCTTCGTATCGAACCGCGACGCAACTTCAGCTTCGGGCCGATCACGCCGCAGCGCGAGACGCTGTGCAGACAGAACTCGACTTGAGTGCAACCCTGGGGCAGGAATTCGTCAAGCGATGGCAGCTATTCGAAGTGTGCACGAAAGCGACGTCCAAGGCTGAGTATCTGCTGCGCCCCGACTTGGGCCGAACACTTGCCGACGCGGCGCGTTCAGCGATTCAGGAACAATGCGTTGGCTCCGCCGACTTGCAGATCGTCATTGGAGACGGTCTCTCGGTAAGAGCAGTCGCTTCCCAAGTTCCGAAATTGTTGCCCCTGCTGTTTGAGAAAGCAGCGGAGCGCGGCTGGTCTGTGGGACACCCGTTTGTAATTCGGCACTGTCGGGTTGGCGTGATGAACGGGATTGGCGATCTGCTGAATCCCAAGGCGGTCGTACTGCTCATCGGCGAGCGCCCGGGGCTCGCGACTGCCGAAAGTCTTTCCGCTTACCTTGCCTACCGTCCGCGGCTAGGACACACCGATGCGAATCGTAATCTCATCTCCAACATTCATCAAAACGGTGTGCCGCCTCTAGAGGCGGCCACTCGGATCGTCAACTTGGTTCACGCAATGTTAGGTACTGGCACAAGTGGCGTCCATCTGAAGGAACCGGAACAGGGAGCACGCATCATCTCCGAATGAGATGGCTTAGCCAGCAAACAAACGGACCAGTGAAGAATGAAAACGAAACAGTGCAAAGGTGCGTTGCTTTTGGGCTGAGAAATGCCGTCAGTTCGATACATTCTCCCTTCTCGTCGGCTTTGAGTTCCGCACGCTCGAGTTCAAGGTCGGCATGTTCGGTTGTGCTCCACTGCCGACCGCACACTCTCACTCAAAACTCGTAGTGTAGAGCAAGCGTGTAGACGTCACCACGGAAAGTACGAGGTAACGTTGGTCCTGAGGGTCCATTTTCTTTGTATCCGTAGCGGTTCCAATTGCCTTTCCATACCCATCCCTGATGAATTGTCCACGCCAAGTTTGCATAAGGAGTCTGGTAGCGGGAGCGCAGCGAACCTGCGACCTGACGAGGATTGAGAAACTCGGTCGTTCCGCTGGTGTCGTTGATGCGATAGCCGAGGCTGGAGCGGAACTTCTTGACCGGTGCAAAGGTGAAGCCAATCGCTCCGTACTGCGTGGGAGCGTCATAGTAGCCAGTGCCCAAATTGGTGTTGGCGCCGCAGTCCGCAGGAGCAGCACCCGCACCTGGGCCGATTGGTGCGGGGGTCGCAGCGTAGCACAACGTCGTCTGGGAAAAGATGTCAGTGTAGCCATAGCTCAGATCCAGTCCATAGTGCTCATTGGGCATCAGTGTTGCCCCAAGAGCGAAGCTCCGGCTGTGATCCGTGTGAGTGATAAGAGAGACGATGTCTTTTCTCTCGAGATCGTTGAATGTTCCAGAGATCGTGGCCCAGGCTCTTGGTTTGTAGCGCGTCTGGATTCGATAATGCTGAAGTTTTCGCGGGCTGAGCTGGGTGTATGCCCTATCTGCATAAGAGAGTTCAACGCTCCCATTTACTCGCCACTGACGGATCGGCTGCAATGCGACGCTGAAGATTCCTCCATTCTCGCGAACGGGAAACGTGTAGTTGGCCAGCGGCAGCGAGTCGCCGGGCCCGAGGGCGTCTGTAGCGATCGGCATGTTCCAACGTATGTCACGGGCGCGGAAGCGGTATCCGAGCGAAAAGCTGACTTTCGCGGAAGGTTCCCAGATCAAATTTGTGAAATTGGTTGTTGTCTTCAGCCCCGTGAAGGTGGGCGCAATGGTGACGGAGGCGGGTTGAGGAGGGCCGATCGGAGGCAGTGCCGTAGTCCCCAGTTGATCAACTTCCGAGAAGTTGCTGTTCGCGGGTTCGCGGAAATCCCAGAAATCGAACTGCTCCGTGAGGCTGACACTCCGCGAAATTCGCCACAGTATCCCGTAATCTACCGACACGTTAATTCGCTTTGCATTGGCAAAGCCAGTGGTAGTGAACATCTGCTTCCCCATGTTGTCCAGGCCCTGAAAAATCTCAACGTAGTTGGGAAGGTTCATTTTGCCGCCTGTGTATCGAACACGGCCGTTCATCTCCACGTTCTTGAGCTTGGAACTCTGGAAGCGGAACTCCTCAGTCGGAAGCAGCACACGGGTTGGCGCATAACGTGAGTACCCGGTGTAAACACTGCAGGTTGGGTTGGCCGTAGCCGGCGTGGTGGCGCTGCTGACAATGGGCGGATTTCCGTCGGTGCAAGTGGGCGGAACGATGTTGTCAAAGCCTAGAGTGGCTGGCGTCCCATTGGGAAGCTGCAGGTTCGTTCCAGGCAGTAGCGGGTTTACTCCAGCAAGCTGCCAGTTTGTGTTGCCCTTGTAATGTGTGATCGTCTCTTCATAAGTGAGCGTTGTCTTCGAGATCGGCTTCCAATCCACCGCACCAAGCCAGGTGTCTGTACTGTTCCTCCAGTTCTGGAGATAGAGAGCTTCGGCTCCATTGTGTTGCGAGCTGTAGCTGGGGCCCTGGCTGATGTTCTGCGAATACCCGGCCCTGAAGCTTACTTTCGAAAGCGGGAGCAGTGTTAGTCCCACATCCGTCATACGCCGTACCGTGTTGAACAGGTGCGGTGAATTGAGCACTTGCGGAAAAGTGTAGCCGTTCGAGGTCACTCCGGCCGGGACCAATGGGTTATCGAGAAGGTTGTAATCGGAATATTCGCGGTCGCGACGGAAGAGCCCTTGGAACGTATAAAGTTTGCCTTTCGACATTCGCAAGGTTGTCACATTGTATGGATCGCCGCCATAGCCACTGCTGGTCTCCATCAAAGTATCGAACAAGAAGTGCTTCGTACCTGCCACAGAGTGCGCGTCGAGAGTCTGGCTTAAAATGCGCGGGCCACTCTGCAAATTCACCAACGTGTCGTACATCGCGCCGCTGCCTGAGGAGTCCAGAAACCGCCCTCCGAGATCAACGGATTGGCGAACGAGATACCCGTCCTGCACCTTCCCTTTCGGAGCATTGGCCTCTTGCGAAGTCTGGAAGTCCTGCCCCAAGCAGACGACGCTCACTAGCAGTAGGGAAAGTGCCAGACCTACTGCGCCACATACAATTCGAGCACGGCCGGAAAACCGACAAGGCACGCTATGAGGATGAAAGTACGTCATGGGTCACCTCTTCGTCACCTGGAGTTCATCACCTGAAAAAGTTGTAGGTCGCATTGGATCCGTGGATCTGGCTGTGGCAGTTCGTGCAGGCCACGTACTGTGTAGCCTGGTTGTGGACCGGACCGCCCTGTTCTGACACTGCGTTCGGGAATGCGCTCAGGTTGATTTGTGAATGGCACTGCAGGCACAGCGTATTCACGTTGCTGACGTTCAGCAGGCGTGCATTGGGAGAGCCGTGTGGGGAGTGGCAGGTGGTGCAGCCCTCCGCTTTGATCACTGGATGCTCGAAGACAAATGGCCCGGCGGTCTCGGTATGGCACTTGGTGCAGATCGCATTCTGGTCGGCGGTTGTCCTCGACATCTTGCCTTGGAAGGTGCCATGCGAGTCATGGCAGTCGCTGCAAGTCATCAGGCCTTCATCCACTTTGTGGTGAAATGGCTGCGCAAACGCTGGCTTCACATCCGTGTGGCAGGAGTAGCAAAGCTGCGGTTGGGAGACTTTCAGCAGGTTGGCTTCGCTTGCAAACTTATGCACGCTGTGACAATCAGTGCAGCCGACCTTGGCATTGGAGTGAGGTGAGCGCTCAAAGTTTGGGTGCGTCTCGGCGTGGCAGGCCAAACAGCGTTGGTTAATCTCCTTCGAAGAAGCATTCGCAAAGAGAAAGATCTTCGTTTTGTCGCCACCTCCGGCCACGTGATCCGCGCCCGGTCCGTGGCATGCCTCGCATCCTTGGTGCGAGGCCTCGCCGTGGGTGTCGAGTGTTGTCTTCCAGTGCGGAGTATTTTCAAAACCGTTATAAACCGCCTCATGACAGCTCTTGCACGTATCTGATCCCACGTATGAGGAAGCAGTTTGCGAGGAAGCGTTACCTGCCGGTGCCGTCGGCTGAGTTTGGCTCAGGGCTAAGGGGAGAGAGCCAAAGAAACCAAAGCATACAAGCAAAACAGATGCGAGCTGCCTCGCTTCGATCCGCCCAAGTCGCTTGTCGAATTCCTGCCGCAGCTCACACGCCGTTTCTTGAGTAGCGTTACCCAATGCGGTCTCAAGGACATATCTCTCGCTTGCCATAGGATCTCCCACGACTAAACGTTGCGAATCCAAATTTAGCGGGTTGTGTCAAAGTGTCTATGCCTCAGCAACGCTCCTTGCAAAATGGCGTTGTGGCAAGCTCAGAGAAACCGCTGAAACCCCAACAATCTCTCTTTTTGAGCTTGTTCGGTCAGCGATGCGGAGGTTCTAGAGCCGAGCTACATGTCCGCGTGATTGCGATGATGCGATAACTAGAGAGCTCGGATTGACCGTGGGTTGTCCAAAGAGACATGAAAATGTTCGGTTGGTCGTGAGTCGCACAAGAAACTGCTATGGCGCTTGCTTCGGATTCCGAGTGGGTGACGGGCAAGTCTCTTAGCCCAAAGTTCTTGGGACAGCTCAGGCCACCTGGATCGGTGGCTTGATTTCTTGCAGTTGCGAGGTGGCTGGAGCCACCCCTTTTGTTACACCACGGTTCGATTCTTCTTTAATGATGCGGCCGACGGTCGCGCGTGAGATCGCGAAAACCGCGGGTGCGCCATGATGCGAGCGGTATTACGGCGAGTACTAACTAACTTCTAAGAGAGGAGTAAGTCGCGCGAATTACTGAAAGGGCGCTCCGTGCTATTTCGAGTTACAATCGTCTCCCGCGCACTCGGGACTCCTGCGAGCTATTCCGCCCAGGAGAACGTCAACCACTTGACGGGTCAGCCCCGAACTCTACCCAAGGAGAGATTGCAAATGGAAATGGAAATGTCTATGGAAATGCGGCGATGTATGGAGGATTGTCGCAACTGCGCGGCCATGTGCATGGAATGCATGATGCAGTGTATGAAAATGGGCAAAATGGACATGAAGACGATGTGCATGTTCATGGACTGCATGGAGATGTGCCAGATGTGCGCAAATGGCATGATGCGCATGTCTCCAATGAGTGGAAAGATGTGCATGATGTGCGCAGAAATGTGCATGATGTGCGCAACCATGTGCGAGAGCATGGGCGACGATTCAATGATGAAGCGCTGCGCCGAGATGTGCCGCCGCTGCGCCGAGTCTTGTTCGATGACTGCAAAGAGGATGAAGGCCGCCTAGGCGTCGAGCAGCCGAGGTTCGGGGGCAGCGCACTCTGCCCCCGACCTGCTCGCAAAGAAGTCCGGTCACGGTTATGCTCGGATTCTTCGCGAATCAAGAAAGTCAAGTAACACTCCCGAACCAGCTTGAGAGTGTCCGGCGCCAACGCGTATGGAACAGTCCTTACGCTTGAGAGAAACTCTCGGCGTACCTCCCGTTGCGACTTCAAGAATGCGCTCGACGGTGCTGGAGCAGATTGAGCAGACCTCGCCGACCACCGGCCGAACCGTCCCCCTCATGCACATACCGCAATACACTTCAGCCCCAGTGGACCAGCAGGGGCGGACGAAACCCTTCTGTGCGTCACGCACGTAGATATGCGTCAGTGTCTTTTCGTTCGGAGAGAGTTGTGTTTGTGCCATATCGATACTCCTATTCTTGACTTCAAAGAAGAAGGCCCACGTTCGTGTCGTGGGCCTTCCGAGAAACTTCGCCGGTATAAATTAGACTTTACGTTCCGGCCTTCTCGCCCACGGTTTGCATGCAGGGACACATACACATGGCCATGCGGTGGGCCGCGAAGGCGGCAGCGATCACGATGTTCGTCTTGGCTGTCTTATTCATCTCAATCACAACTCCAATTACGTCATCGAAAGCTTGGAGCGCGGGATGGGAGTCGAACCCATGAATAGCGGCTTTGCAGGCCGCCGCGTTAAGCCACTTCGCCACCCGCACTCAACTTGGGCTACAGCTGCATTCACCCAAAAACACAAAACCCACTGCGCTCTGGCAGTGGGTTCGACTGAAACTTAGAACTTGTGTCGACTAATCCCAAATGCCAGAAGCAGCGCACATGCAGCACATACAACACATGCTGGCACAGCGAACGTTCTTAGGCATCGGGAAGCTCATGCGTTTTACATTAGCTGAACTCTTCTCGAATCGCAAGCTGTACTTTCACAAATAATTCTGCAGAGAATGATGTCGGCCTGACCGGCTTGATTCGCAAACGTAACGGCTTTGAAGAGCGCGGCTCTTACCCGGCTGGGCATTTCTGTTGACGTTTGCAGGTGTCGGGTTGCGTACGACTTTCCGCTAGATGTCAAACAGGGACTGCGTCCATTCATCGTAGGAGCACTAGGAGAGGTGTTGATTGCCGGACTTACTCTTGGCCTTGTCGTTGGAGCGCATGCGCTGTGGAAACTCTAGACCAATCACCTTACTAGGGGTCGGCAGGATAGCATCCAAACTCCGAGTTAGTCAGATTTTTACTTTTGCGCGGGATAACTCTGCTATAGTACTTCTATGTTTCTGCTGACCCACATGATCGAGACGCCGTTCAACAACGCCTGTTGTTGTATGTGTATGTGCCGTTTTGTGGGTTCTGTGGAAAGAGAGGCAATACCTATTTAGGCTAATTGACTCCATGTTTTTTCCTAAGCCCACGATTCCAGTCGTGGGCTTTTTGTTTTCTGACGTTCTCCACCACAAGCTGTACGAATGAAAAGGAACTACATTTATGAGCACACCAGGCACACCCAAGGGCAAACGGTCACTGATTCTCGGCGTTGCCGCTATCGTTGTTGTAGTCGTCGCAGCGATCGGAGTGTTCGCCTTTAAGGCGAAACTCTTCCCTCCGAAGACTCTTGCAACCCTGCGCGTTGGCTATCTTCCCGTCACTGGGCACGCGAAGTTTTTTGTTGCCCAGGAAGAGGGCTTCTTCAAGGACGAGGGATTGAACGTACAACTTATCGAATTTGCCAATTCGGCTGACGGCCTGGCTGCATTGCGTGCCGACAAACTCGATCTCGGAGCGTTCGGCACAACCGCACCTCTGGTGCATATCGCAAAAGGTGCAGACATCTCAATCATCGGCGGCGTGATGGGTGAAGACGCGGCCATTATCGTCAAGCCTGAAAACGAGAGCGTCATCAAGAGCATTCCGGACCTGAAGGGCAAGAAAGTTGCAACCGTGCGCCTGGCCACCGGCGATGCGGTCCTGCGAGGAGCGTTGAGCGACGCTGGAATCAATTGGAAGACTGACTTGCAGATCTTTGAACTGAAGAATCCTCCGGCTGTGCTGGAGGCTGTTAAATCCGGTCAGGTTGACGCCGGAGTCGTGTGGGGGCCTCACGATCTGCGGGCCGAGGAACAAGGGCTCAAGGTGGTAATTCGCAGTGGCTCCCTGCAGCCTGGGCACCCTTGCTGCAGACTCACGGTGCACACGCAAGATGCGCAAGCTCGCCGCGTGGTGTGGCAGCACTTCGTTCGCGCTATCCTACGCGCCGAGAAATTTACTGCTGAGAACCATGCGAAAACGGTAGATGACATCGCAAAGTACCTGAAGTTGGATCGCGGTCTCATCGAGCGTGCCTATTACAGCGGACATCTCGACCAGTCCTCTGATCCGAACCTCGCCGGTGTTCGAAGGTTCTGGAACACGATGGTTAAGAGCGGGTTTGTGGAATCCAAACAGGACATCACGCCACACGTTGAGACTGCTATCTACAAACAAGCCCTCGACGAATTGGCGCAGCAGAACCCGAATGATTCTTTCTGGCAACAGCGCGAGCAGGTCTTCGCTAAGCGTGACAAGTAGCGGACAGCTGAAGACATCCGGAGCATGTTCAATGAGCACAGCACCTGTTTCACGGCCCGATTTTCATCGAAGCACATCCGGCATCGATGTGCACGCGTTGCAATTCGCTTATGACGGCGCACCCGTTTTATCAGATATCGATCTGCACGTTGCGGAAGGCGAGTTCCTCTGCCTGCTTGGTCCCAGTGGATGTGGCAAAACAACACTGCTGCGCCTTCTCGCCGGGCTTGATCTTCCGTCCGCTGGAACGATCAGCTACAACGGCTCGCCGATTCAGGGTCCATCGCTTGAGCGTGGAGTTGTGTTCCAGAATTACTCGCTCTTTCCCTGGTTCACGTTGGCAGAGAACATCGAACTGGCTCTCTCCAAATCGCATCCGCGGCAGGATGCGAGTTGGCGGCAAGCCCATGCGCACGACTACCTTGCGCGCGTCGGCCTGGGAGATTCGGCTGGACAATATCCCTCCCTTCTTTCCGGAGGAATGCAGCAGCGCGGCGCCATTGCCCGCGCACTGGCATTGGGGTCGCCAGTCCTACTGATGGATGAACCCTTCGGTGCGCTTGATCCGATCAATCGCGCCAAACTGCAGGACTTACTTCTGGAACTCTGGGCCAGTTCGAGAAAAACCGTTGTCTTTGTTACGCATGACGTGGAAGAGGCACTCTATCTCGCCGATCGCGTCGTCGTACTTGGTTCTTCGCCGGGGCGGATTATTCAGGAGATCGCGGTTCGATTCGAGCGCCCGCGCTCGCGCCGACTGTTCAGCTCTCGTGAGTTTATTGAGCTCTCTGAAAGTATCGGTCAACTCTTCCGCGAGGATGTCCTGCAACGCATTGAAGCCGAGTCGCGATTGGCGAGTGTAAAGGAGTAATGCAGATGGCTAGCTTTGTAAGTCAATCCAATCCCGCTGTCACATCGACGCTGAGCGCCACCGCACAGCTGCCCGGCGCGGCGCGCGCGAACTTCAAGTCGCCCAACATCTCCTGGCCGAAGGCTCTGCGACTGCAGCGTAAAGAAGGCTTGACCTTCATAGTGGGAGTTATTCTGTTCTGGCAGTTCATCAGCAGCTTCAGTCACTTCTCCGGCAAGTATCTCTTTCCAAGTCCACTGCTGACTGCACACACACTTTGGGCGTCGCTGCCTGAGTTGCTGATTGGCACCGTGTACTCGTTTCTGATTCTGCTGCCGAGCCTTGCGCTTGCGATCTCTCTGGGAGTTGTATGGGGACTCATCGTGGGCACCACGCCAGCGCTGGACCGCATGTTCTCGCCCTTCGCGCGCTTTGCCTCGCCTGTGCCTCCCACTATCTACATTCCTTATGCCATTGCACTGCTGCCCACCTTCCACACGGCTGCGGGTTTTGTTGTCTTCATAGGCGTCTTCTGGCCTGTGTTTCTGAACACAGCCAATGGTGCGGGAGCACTGCCACAACATTACCGCGACAACGCGCGAATCCTCGGGCTCGCAAAGGTCGAGTATCTGAGGCGCGTGGTGTTTCCTGCAACGCTGCCGCAGATCTTCTCTGGCATCAGCGTTGGTCTGGTCTTCGCGTTCATCATGTTGACGGTTGCTGAACTATTCGGCGCCAGCAAAGGCCTAGGCCGATTCGTGCAGTTGTACGCGGACTATGCGGATTATCCGCGCATGGTAGCCGGCATTCTCTACACCGGCGTAGTCGTCTGGATTTCTATGGAAGTGCTGGAGCGCATCAAGAAGCGTTCCTTATTTTGGCTGAGGTAATGGAGGGAACGATGCCAGAGAACGAAAGTGAGCTATTTCAAGCGCTCTCAGATGCCGTGGTGGGAATGGATGAAGACCGCGCTCGTGAGCTTTCTATTGCGGCCGTTGACCGCAACATTGACGCCTACACTGCAATCGAGCGTGGACTTGTGGATGGAATGGGGCGAGCCGGAGAACTCTTCGAAAGCGAGGAGTATTTCATCCCTGAGCTGCTGCTCTGCTCGGACGCGATGTATGCCGGACTCGACATCCTGCGTCCGCACTTGAGGATCGAAGACGCCAGTCAGCGCCGCTTCAAGGTTGTCATCGGAGTCGTCGAAGGCGACACACACGACATCGGGAAGAACCTGGTCAGGATCATGCTCGAGGCTTCCGGCTTTGACGTGATAGACCTTGGGCGCGACATCCCTGCGCAGCGTTTTGTGGATACCGCCGTCTCAGAGAACGCCGACGTGATCGCACTCTCCACACTCATGACCACAACCATGGATGCTATGGCCGAGGTCGTCGAAAAGCTGCAGACTTCCAACCTTCGCGAACGCTTCAAGGTCATCCTCGGAGGAGGCCCGATCTCGCCCGCCTTCGCCAAGCGCATCCACGCGGACGGATACGCAAATTCCGCTCCAAATGCGGTCAAGCTGGTAAAGCAGCTTGCCGGGGTACCCGCCTGATGGGTGGAGACTCCATGACTCCCGTGCAACGCTTCGCCGCTTATGGACGTGGCGAAGCCATCGACCGCCTGCCCTGTGTGCCCATCGTGGGTAACACGGCTGCGCGTATCGTCGGTGCCAAGGTCTCTGATTTCCGCGGCAACGGAAAGCTCATTGCCGACGCCCAGGTCGCGGCCTATCAACGTTTCGGCTACGACGTCATCCGTATCTTCACCGATCTCTACACGCAAGCAGAGGCCATGGGCGCTCGCGTCCACTATCCGGACGACGAGACTGCGTATCTTGCCGCACCAGCTATCGAGTCCGTCCTACAGATCGCGTCGCTGGAGCCCGCGAATCCGTATAGAGACGGCAATCTTCCTGCACATCTGGAAGCGATGTCGAGAGCAGTTGACGCGGTTGGCAATGAAGTCGTAGTCACTGGCGCACTTACCGGTCCATTCACCACGGCCTCGTTTCTGATTGGCACCGAGACGCTGGTGCGCCTGATGCTGAAGAATCCGGCTGCTGTGCATCAGCTCTGTGAACTCGCGTTGCAGAGCGCGATTGCCTACGCCAAAGCCATTCTCGATACGGGCTGCACGCCGAGTCTCACCGATGCCATGTGTTCCACTACGGTGATCAGCCCCAGGCAGTTTCGCGAGTTTGGGCAACCGTACCTGGCGCGCCTCATCGAGTTCATTCATGGTCATGGCCGCTCGGTCACCTTGCACATCTGCGGAAAGACCCGCGCCATCTGGGAGCAGATGTGCGAGACCGGAGCGGACTGCCTCTCTATAGACAATGCAGCCGATCTTGCAAAGGCCAAAGCGATGGTGGGTAATCGCGTCCGACTGATGGGCAATGTTTCTCCTTCGGAGATCATGCTGCAAGGCACTCCGGATCAGGTACGGCAAGCGGTGCGCGAGTGCGTACTCAAGGCGCATGACAACCCCAAGGGCCTCATCGTCGCGTCCGGATGCAGTCTTCCGGTCGAGACACCGTTCGCAAATATTGATGCCATGCTCGACGCCGTGCGCGAAATTGGCTGGCCCATCCACATAGAGGAAGGAATGGAGACAACAGCATGCAAAGCCTGAGCCCAAAAGATCGTCTGCTGCGTGTGCTGCGCAAGGAGCCGGTCGACCGCTCTCCAGTGATCTGCACCGGAGGCATGATGAACTCGGCCATCGTGGAAATCATGCAGCGGACTGGGAACACTCTCCCGGAGGCGCACTTCGACGCCGGTCGTATGGCGGCCCTGGCGCGAGACGTGCAGTCCTTCACTGGCTTTGAAAATGTCGGCGTTCCATTCTGCATGACCATTGAGGCCGAGTTGCTCGGCAGCGAAATCAACCACGGTACTCTCGCCTGCGAGCCTAAGATCGCGCGCGAAATTTTTCCGACGGTTCGCGACGTGACATTTGGCAATGTGGATTTGCTGGCGCGTTCCGGGCGCATGAATGTTGTCGTTGACGCGGCGCGTCTTATCTCGACTGAGAATCCCGACGTTCCTGTGGTCGCCAGCCTTACTGGGCCTATCAGCACTGCCGCCTCAATCGTCGATCCGCTCAGCTTCTATAAGTCTCTGCGCAAAGATCCAGAGGGCGCGCATCAAGTACTCGACTACGTTACGCGTTTGCTCTCGGCTTTCGCCAAGCGGGTTCTGGAACAGGGAGCTACAGCTATCGCCGTTGGCGATCCATCCGCCACCGGCGAGATCCTCGGCCCGGCGATGTTTGAGAAATTTGCCGTGCGCTACATTAATCAGCTCGCCGACGATGTGCACGCCCTCGGCTACCCGCTCATCCTGCACATCTGCGGAGACATGAAGCGCGTGAGCCACTGCCTGCCCTTGCTGCGTTGCGATGCCCTCAGCACCGATGCGATGGTGAACCTCGTCGCACTCAAGAACGAGTATCCGCAGATCACCACCATGGGAAACCTGAGTACGTATGCCTTGGAATGGAACGACCCGGAGAAGATCGCGTCGGTGACCCGCAACCTCGTCGCCAGCGGTATCAACATTATCTCTCCGGCCTGCGGCCTGAGTACTTCCACGAGGCTGCAAAGCATCCGCGCCATGACCGACACCGTGACCCGAGGGGGGAAATAGTGGCTACCGTTCACTTCCTGCCTCACGGGACTGCCATCCCGGTCATTGCCGGCACGCGTCTGATTGACGCGGCCCGCGCTGCTGGAATTCGTATGGAGACGCCTTGCGATGGTGCAGGCACTTGCGGCAAATGCAAGGCAAAGATTTCCGCAAACAACACGCCGCTGGGGCTCTCCGGCGACGCCCATAAGTCACTTACTCAGGCAGAACGCGAGGCCGGCTGGGTGCTCGCGTGCCAGACCACAGTGCACGGCGATCTTCACGTTGAGATGGAGGCGTCAGATTCTGATGGATTGCAGATTCTCAGCGACGGGCAAAAGCTCGCGGTGGAGCTCAGGCCATGGATTCGCAAGTTCTATGACGTGGAGACTAACGCGACGTGCGTTCTCGCAGGCAAGGCCGTGCTCACAACAGAGCCAGGCGACACTTCCGCGGAGATGTACGGAATCGCAGTGGACATCGGAACGACAACGCTGGTCACAACCTTGCTCGACCTCCGCACGGGCGCAGAGCTTGGAGTGACATCGAGCCTCAATCCTCAGGCCATTCACGCGCAAGACGTGCTCTCTCGTATCAAGATGGGTTCAAAGCCCGCAGGTCTGCAGAAGCTTCATGCCGAGCTTGTTGAGGAGATCAGCCGACAGACCACACATCTCGCCTTCAAGGCTGGTGTTGCGTTAGAGAACATCTACGAAGCGGTCTTTAGTGGAAACACAACGATGCTGTACCTTGCCACGCGTACGGATCCGACCTCGCTTGGCAAGTATCCGTACGTACTCTCGCTGGAGGGTGGCCAGCACGTGAGCGCACGTGAGATTGATCTTAGAATCTCGCAACGTGGCATTGTATATCTGCCCCCTCTGTTTTCCGCCTACGTGGGAGCGGACATCACCGCCGGAATCCTCTCCACGAGGCTGGCGCGACAACCCGGGGTCGTTCTTCTAGTGGACATTGGCACGAACGGCGAGATGGTGCTCTCCGTCAATGGCCGTCTAACCGCCACTTCGACTGCTGCGGGTCCGGCGTTTGAAGGGATGAACATTGCTTGCGGAATGCGTGCCAGCCGTGGGGCCGTAGAACTGGTCTCACTGGGTGAACATGGTATTCGAGTGGAAACCATTGCAGGCAGTGACGCAGTGGGCATCTGCGGCAGTGGACTCCTCGATGTTGTCGGCGAGCTGGCAGCCAAAGGGGGACTCGACAAGAATGGCCGCTTCCGGAACAACGGAGACCAGCCTTGGCGTGATCAGTGGGAGTGCCTCGACGGCAAGCCCATCTTCCGGATCGCCGGACCGGTGTACCTGACACAGAAAGATGTGCGTCAGGTTCAGTTGGCTAAGGGAGCGATCCGCACCGGCATCGAGATGCTACTGAAAGCCGCCAAAGTCGGGGCCGCGCAGGTGGATCGCGTTCTGATCGCCGGATCATTCGGCTTTCACCTTCGCACGGCAAGCCTCATCCATCTTGGACTTCTTCCGAAAGAGTTCAGTGATCGCGTTGAGTTTGTCGGCAACACGTCCAAGTCCGGTGCAGAGGCGTTTCTTCTGAATCGTGATACCAGGGAAGAGATGAGACAGACAGTCGCGCAGGTCGAGGTCCTTGAACTGGCCAACGACCCTGCTTTCGAGAAATCATTTATTCGATCATTGCAGTTTTGAGTGGGAGATTATGCCAAAGAAGTCTGATCCAACGTGTTCCGATTGCGGCCTGCTGAGCTGCTACCGCCAGGATAAGAATTTTCCTTCGTTCTGCCTCACCCAGGCGAGCGACCCGGCTCAATTGGCTGAGGTCGTCGAATCGTATCGCGGTGAGGGCGAAGATGCACGTACCTCGCGCGCCGCTGCAGAGGTCGAAGGCACGTACTACGGCAAGCTGACGCGTGTCGAAGAGATCATCGCCTTTGCCAATCGCATCGGTGCACGGCGCATTGGTGTCGCCACCTGTGTTGGCCTGATCGAGGAGACGCGCATCTTCGTCAAGGTGCTTGAGGCACACGGTCTGGAATCCTACGCCGTGCTCTGCAAGGTTGGCTCGGTCGATAAGACCGAGGTCGGAATTCCCGATGATCTGAAGATCATGAAGGGCTGCCACGAATCCATCTGCAATCCAATTTTTCAGGCAAAGATCCTGAACGAACAAAAGACAGACCTGAACGTGATTGTCGGTCTCTGCGTGGGTCACGATTCGCTCTTCATCAAGTACTCCGATGCGTTGGTCACCACGCTGATCACGAAAGACCGCGTACTGGCGCACAACCCGGCGGCAGCGCTGTACACGTCAGGTTTCTACTACAAGCGCTTGTTGAAGCCGGAGGGCAAACTCTAGGTTCCATTGCGGTGGGGTAATTTCATTCGACGCAAGAAGGGTAGGTCGTGACACATAAGGAAATCATCGCGAAGTTGATTGCCCTGGAGAAGACGCCGAGACTGCCTGTCTCGCTGCTCTCCGGTGGGGCGTGGACGTTGAACCGCGACGGACTGACGATGGAGCAGGCGCTCAATGCACCTCCGGAGCGGCTCGCCGAGGTCATCGCCCACACCAATGAACAGGTCGGATGCGATATCGTCTGGCCTGGCTCGGGGTACCACAACCTTGCGCTTCGCGGTGCTGGCGGCGTCATTAAGTTCCGCACCAAGGGCACACCGGACGTAATGGCTCCGCTCATCCAGGACGTCAGCCAAATTGACCCGTCGCTGGCCGAGCGCATGCTAGAAGACGCAGGTATTTGCGTACTGGTGGAGACCGCCCGGATGCTTTCCAATTCCATTGGCGAGCACACGGTGGTGGGCACCAGTCAATGGGCTCCGTTCACTCTCGGCGGCCTCGCCTTTGGAGTCGAGCGCCTCATGCGCTCTGTTTACAAGGACAAGCCCGTTGTCCATGCTGTTCTCGAATTTGCTGCCGAGCTTTGCTTCGCGTATCTCGAGCCGTTCATTGATGCGGGCGTCCATATCATCTCGCTTGCCGATCCGACCTCCTCAGGGGACCTGATCTCGCGCGAGCAGTTCCAGGAATTCTCGCTTCCCTACCTGACGAAGGTTGCTGCCAGGGTGAAGGCGCGCGGTGTCTGGCTGGTCGTTCACATCTGCGGCAACACTACCAATCGCCTCGACCTGATTCCTTCGTCCGGTGCCGACATCATGTCCGTGGATTACAAGGTTGACCTCAGCGAGGCACGTCGCTTACTCGATAGCAAAATCGCGTTCGCCGGAAATATGAATCCTGTTGACGTGATGCAAAAAGAGACGCCGCAAGGTGTCGGTGAAGCTTGCCGTCAGGCCATCGCCAAGGCTCATCCTGCCGCAGGGTACCTACTCATGCCGGGCTGCGATATTCCACCCAGTGTACCGATTGAAAACGTAAGAGCCATGGTCGAAACCGCCCATGAGTATTCATTCGCATAGGAAATCATTCATGTCTAAAGCAGCAGCAACGCAAAAGAGTCTAATCGCGCAGCCAGAGCGCGGCAAAGGCACTATCTGTATTCAGGGTGGCTACGCACCAAAGGTAGGCGAGCCGAGAGTTCTCCCAATCTTTCAATCCACCACGTATAAATATGAAGATCTCGAACAGGTTGAGCGCCTCTTCGCTCTTCAGGAATCCGGTTATAAATACACGCGCACCGGCAATCCCACGGTCGCCGCCTTCGAGCAGAAAATCACCGAGTTGGAAGGAGGCACAGCCGCCGTTGCTCTCGCCTCCGGACAAGCCGCAAATCTTCTAGCGATTACGAACATTGCCAGTGCGGGCGACCATGTCGTCTCCGCATCAACTGTTTACGGGGGCACCTACACGCTCCTTCATCGCACGCTGAAGCGCTACGGCATTACAACCACATTCATCGATCCCGAGTCGCCTGAAAAGGAACTCCAGAAGGCTTTCCAGCCGAACACCAAACTGGTCCTCGCCGAGACCATCGGAAACCCCGGTCTCGGCATCCTGGACTTCGATAAGTTTGCCTCACTCGCGCGTCGCAACGATGTTCCTTTCATCGTGGACAACACACTGGCAACACCGTGCCTCTGCAACCCTTTCGGCCTCGGTGCCAACATCATTACCCACTCGGCCACCAAGTACATCGACGGCCACGCTACCAGCCTCGGCGGCGTCGTCATCGATGGTGGCAACTACAACTGGGCCAACGGAAAATTCCCCGACCTAACCGAAGCCGACGACACATACGCAGGTACTCGCTACGTCGAGAAGTTCCCAACCTTTGCCTTCGTTGCCAAAGCCCGCGCGCAATATCTCCGCGATTTTGGTGCCTGCCTCAGTCCGTTTAATGCCTTTCTCTTCAATCTTGGAATGGAGACACTGCATCTGCGCATTGAGCGACACAGCCAAAATGCGCTTGCCCTCGCCGAGTTTTTGAGCACGCATCCCAAGGTGAACTGGGTTGTCTATCCCGGGCTTAAAGGCAATCTCAATCGCACCCGCATCAAGAGGTACTTCCTGCGCAATCTAGCCAGCGGCATTCTCACCTTTGGCATCAAAGGCAACGCGCAGGCTGCCCGCACCTTCGTGCGTAATCTCAAGGTTGCCGCGCTGGTCGTACACATCGGAGATGCTCGCACCAGTGTGTTGCATCCCGGAACCAGCACCCACTCCCAGATGAATGCCGAACAGCAGCGCAGCGCCGGAATCACACCGGACATGATTCGTGTTTCGGTGGGCATCGAAGATGCGGCCGACATCCTTGCTGACTTCGATCAGGCTCTACGCAGCATTGGCTGAGAAGGAAATACTTAAGATGACCAACACATGCACGGAGCAAACCTTGAGCAACTCTATCCTTGTCGATGCGTCGCGCTATTTGCAGATAGATCGCCCGCAGCGTATCCAGCCGCAGCTCTCAGTGGACATCACCGGCCACTGCTTTCAACCGAACACTGAGGATCTCGAAAGCGACTGGGTCGCCCATGTTGCCGCGCCAGGCTTCAAGGTCTATCGCCAGCGACGCGGAGCAGATGTCGAGTCCTTCTGCTCTATCGGCACGGGGTCGGGACTTGACGTGCTCTCGGCTATCGAGATCCTCGGCGCAACCAGAGTGGGTCTTACCGACGTGCACGAGGACGTAGTCGCAGCAGCGGCAGCCAACATCGCGCGCAATCAGCACGCCGCATATCCCGTGACAATCCAGTCCGGCTTCGGTGACCTGCTAACGCCGCTTGTGCCTTACGCATCCCGTTATGACGTCATATATGAGAACCTTCCTAACATCTTGTCGCAAGACGCAGAGACTGTTGCCGAAGAGAAGAACAGCTCCGCCTACGTTCCGCCTCGCGCAGAGGAGGTGCCGCAACTGATAAAGCAGCAGATGCTTGATCTTCACTACCTGGCACTTCTCCAAGCCAAAGACTTTCTAGAGCCGGATGGTGCCGTTCTCCCCTGCCTCGGTGCACGCGTTCCACTTGATGTTTTTCTCACGCTCGGCAAACTAGCGGGCTATACGCCGTCGATCCTGACCTATGGCTGGAAAGTGCAAGGCGATCCTGAGTTGATCAGAGACTATGCTCACAACCAGGCCAGCGGCTTTGGTCCGTTCTACTTCTATCGCGCGGAGGTACTTCAGAAAGCCTTCGCTGGTCTCGATGCCGCCGATACTGGCCGGAACGCTCTGGATATTGAGCGCAGCCTGCAGACACGCCGGATGGATCCCATCACAGCGTATGCGGCGTTCGAAGATGGAGAGCGCATTGCGCACACTGTGGCCGTACTGCAATGCGAGCTGAAGTAACGATGGTCAATAGCGCTTCCATTCTGCAGCTTGTCGAAGTTATGAAGCTCCGGTTGAATGAGCGTGCCGTCACGTCGGACGACGTGGGACAGGAAGCTGCCCGCGTTCTTGCACTCCTAAATCCTCTTCCGACGTTGACGGGTATATTTCCCAAGAGCGAGCACCCTTCCACTCGCTACCTTGACGCGGCCCTCGCGTCAGGTGACGATGCAACCGCCACACTCGTCACCGCCATCAGGCCCGTCGCCTCCCATCTTCCTTGGCGCTACAGCTACGCCAGACGCAGCGACGCTCCCGGTCTCGAAGACAACATGGCTTTTGCCGAGATCATCGGCCCAGAGGCACCCTATGTGAGTGAGAGAGTATGCCTCGGTCTCACGCTGATCGGTCCGAATACGTTCTATCCTCCGCACCGCCACCCTGCGATCGAACTCTATTACGTCGTCACCGGAGAAGCGACATGGACGGCGAATGGATCATCGAGACGCAACCCTCCCGGTGCCTTCATTCTTCATGACTCGCAGGTGGTTCATGCAATGCAGACTCACCAGCGACCATTGCTTGCGGTCTATACATGGAGCGGTAAAGATGTCCGCAGTTCTTCAGTCTTTGCATGATCCGGGGAAGCACAAGCACAATCAGTACCGGCTTTTGAATCGCCATTCGCGCTGAAGACCGATGCGTTTCGGGCTCACTCTTTCGGCAATCGGGTCCGCGGTCGCCAAATGCGAGATCTCTCCGATGCGTGTTCGTCATTCGAGCGGCCAGACGGCGAGTATCGCCATGGCCGGGCAGCAGATGTCGCGAGACAAGGGGCTGCACACAGTTAAGCGGCTTTCCGTACAAGCAGGGCGAGTTGGCCCAAGTGGTATCCGAGCCGATTTTCGATATCCCCGGGCTTGTGGAAGCCGAGCGCCATCAGCGTTTTGATCCCATCCTGGGCGGTCGGTCGCCCGAGCGAAGCGATGCACGCATCCCAGCCGGCATCGAGCTCAACGTCTGGCGGTAGGCTGGTGTTGACGAGGCGCTTGGTGTTGGCGATGGCCCATTTGTCGAACCCTGCGATTCGAGTCGCGAGCGCCTCTACGAAAGCGTCCAGATCGGCGTCGGGCAAGGCGCGATTAATGTAACCGTAAGCCTCAGCCCGGTCTGCCCTGATGTCTTCAGAACTCAGGAGCACCTCGAGGGCTCGGTTTCGGCCGATGAGTCGGGGCAACCGGGCCATCGGGCCACCGCCGGCAACCATCCCCACTCCCACCTCCCACTGCGAGATGATGGCCTTTTCGCGGCTAGCGAAACTCATGTCGCAGGCCAGCGTGATCTCGCTGCCGTTGCCCGTCGCCCGGCCACGGATGAGAGCGATGGAGGCGACAGGCAAGCGGGTCAGACGCGCAAGAAAGTCCGGCCAAGGCGGCAGGCCCGTGGGACCGGCCGGCATCGAGGTCAAGTCCTCGAGCTTTGCCACGAAATCGGAGTGATTCAGGAAGTAGTCCTCGACCGCGCTGTCAAAGACCACGACCCTGACATGCTCGTCGGCCTCGAGGGCGTCAATGACTTCCTGGAACTGCGCCACCATCTCCGGTCCCATGACGTTGATCGGCGGGTTGTCGATCGTGACGCGCCAATAGGCGGGCGACCGCTTGGAAACGCGAATTTGTGCGGGTTTCGTAGGTGCGTTCTTAGTTGTCATGAATTTTCCTCCGTACTGGCTAGCCCCGGAAACGGGTTGGATGAAGCCGGCAGTTTTTGTCACGGCAGTTAAGGTGTGGGTCGTAACGGGTGAAGACAAGCGCGGGTGGAATAAATTGAGGCTGTCTGACGACTACCAACGGCGGGCAAGAGCAGCCCCATCCACGTGGAGTACCTCTCGACTTACGTGACCCGCCTGAAGAGAGAACGAAAACAAGCTTCCCGCCGAGGCTGACCGCGTAAGAAAGTCCTTCGCTCGATCAGGCTCCCGATAATTTCAAGCCACCAGCAAGATCTTCCCGATACCACCCTTTTCTGCCGCTGCTTGAGCCTCGGACGCTTCACTGAGCGGCAGTCTTTGGCTGATCGGGATCACCAGCTTGCCATCTCGCACCGCTTCGGCCATGAACTCAAGTGTTTTTCTGTCGAAATGTGAGAATACAAAAACCACTTTTATGGATGGGTACTCCGTGGCGTTCTGCGGTTTCCCGACAACCGATGCAAAGACTCCTCCAGGCTTGACCTTGCCAATCAGCTTCTCGGCGGTTCTTCCGCCGACCGTATCTGCCACTGCATCAAGCGGCGGAAGATTCGCAATCGCGGTGTCGTCGTCGGTTGCGACGAACGTGTCAGCGCCGACGGTCTTCGCGTCATCGATCTGCCTCTTCAAAACCCCGGCGATCACAGTCGCTCCGCGTGACTTCGCCGTGAATACCGCCGAACGCCCGACGTTTCCAGCAGCACCTACGACGAGAACCGTCTGGCCCGCGTTGACTCCCGTAGCTAAAAGGAGCTGGTTGCCAGTTGTCGTCACCAGCGGCAACGCCGCCGCTTGGATCAAATCGAGCCCCTTGGGAACTTTGGCCAGAACCGCGGCTTTCACGACACAAAGCTCGGCGTAAGTATTGTCCGCCATAGCGAACACTTGATCGCCAACAGAAAAGCCTTCCACACCGGCACCAATCTTGGCCGCAGTGCCAGCAATATCGACTCCTATAAGCCCCGGGAACTTGATGGGGTAAAAGTCTTTCGTTAATCCAGCACGTCGCTTGTAGTCGATCGGATTCACGCTGGTGGCAGCGACTCGCACCAGCACCTCGCCCGAACCCGGAACAGGGTTAGGATAGTCTTCGAATTTGAGTACTTCAGGACCGCCATATTGGTGGACAACAACTGCTTTCATCCTTCATCTCCTTAGCTCGCCGGGTATTGGCTTTCGATCCATCTCGAAAATAAGCCTCACGGAGCAGCATCGCTTTGCGTGGACGTTGATGCCCGGCGCGGTTCAGCGCATCTGGTATGGGTGGAAGATGTAGTCCTTCGCCTTCACGGCGACATGGCACGTGTTCCCGCAGTCCGCGAGGGCCTTGGGATCGGGAGTGAACTTGTCCGATGCGGCGTCGTAGTTGAACACTGCATATCCCCAGCCGCCGGTTTTCGGAAATCTCTTGCTGTCCTTCTCCATCACGAAAGCCTGCTTGAAGACGTCAGGCACATCCACATCGTAGGGCGCTTCCGTGCTCTTCTTCGGCGTCCACTGGAGCTTCACGATCATGGAGCCCTCCGGAAAAGGCTGGCCGTTTCCCGGAACGCCGGACTTATATGCCTTGACCATCGCCGGATTGGCAACAATCACCTTGAGCACTTCTTTGGTGCGCGCGGAAGAGACCGCGGACCAGTCCTCGTATCCCCTGAAGTCGGAGAACGCGATTCCGCCTGGCGACGTCAGCGAGTACTTGTCCTTGCCTTGGCCTTGCGCGTGAAGGACTGTGCCGCCGAGGATGGCAAGCAGCGCCGCGGCCGCAACGCTGGCAATGGCTCCGAAATGTTTTACGGCGGCGCGTGGGAAATTGCGCCGGGTGGGTGATGACGACCCTTCGGACATGACGTTCTCCTTTGCAGAAAACGAGCTCGGACTTGGACAGACCGCTCCTTTTGCGGGCTGATCCCGTGGCCTATGGAACTAACGGACGCCGGGGGTGTACTCGACTTAGCTCAAGGGCGCGCCGCATGACAACTGGCAACTCCGTCCTGACAACCGCTACGCTGGACAGTAGGAATCTCTCTTAGTGTCCCGTCCGTTGATTCGCTCCATTTTGGAAGCGTTGCCTGATGTTGGACATCTCGTCGTCAAATGATGATTAATTTGCAGAGTCGGACCATGCTGCCGTCGACAGACAGAATTGTGTCACTCTCACAGGCCAGATAGCGGAGCCCGAGCCACTGCGGTGGCGACTGCATGGGAGAAGTCTATGAGTAGCGGAGGCCCATTCGCTTCAATAGGTGAGAGTGACTGTTATCGTGTCGGAATAACTGCCCGGTGTGACAAATTGGCCCGCCGGGACCTGTCCATAGACGGTGAGTGTCTGGGCGGCTCCGCTGCCGGTCTTGGCCACTGTGTTGGTGCCAACCGTGTTTCCCCAGTTAACGCTATGTCCGGAATCACTGAACAAGCCGTAGTGCAACAAAGCTGCTGCAGGGCCCGTCATGGAGCGATTGGTCACAGTCGCCCCGGTCGCCGTCCCGGCGTTGAGGCCTATGTTGTAAGGAGTGGTGTTGGTGCAGGTGGCTGAGATCGTAGATGTGGAGTTGAGCAGCGTGCTCGCGTAAGTGCCAAAGACCAAGGAAGTGGCCGAAACAGTGCAGGTTGCCTGGACAGTTGTGGTAACGGGAAATGACGTGGTGGCCGAAGTCATTGTATCTGTGTAAGTGCCCGGAGTAGCGTACTGCGCCCCTGGTATCTGGCCATATACGGTGACTGTTGCGTTGCCAGTTCCGCTATCCTCATTACCCGTGGTGTTGCCCCAGTTGTTGGTGTGTGCTGCGTCGGTAACAACTGGTAGTTCAGGGTGGCACCGCCCGTGCCAGTCATCACTCGGACGGTTTCAGTCGCGCCCGCTCCGGTTCCAGTACCGAAGGGAATGTCCCACGCACCGGCGCAAGTCACCTTGCCGGTAGCGGTGCCGTTGAGCAGCGTGCTCGTATAGGTCCCGAAGTTCAAAGCCGTGATGGTGAGGGTGCATGTTTGTCCTATTGCCTGTTGCACTCCACAGGCAAAGAAGAAGAACAGCGCCATCAGAACGAGTCGCTGTTTCATGGCTTCTTCTCCAGGCATTGCAGGGGACCGATGGTCGGAATGTCTCCCGGCAGGGGAAGGTAGTCGAACACCACGGAGCAGTGCTTTCCATCTGGAAATTCCACGGAAAGCTCATTGTGCGGGCTGAGACCCTCAACGTAGGCTTCGCCGTCGTAACCGACCGGGACCACAGCAGCGGTTGCAAGCAATGTTGCCGCGCTGCCTTGCGGCACCGTGGCGCCGGCCTGATCCACCATCCGCAGCAATGCGGAATGACTGATATGAATCGGAAACTTGATCACTACACCAGAGCGATCCTGGGGGCGCAACGTAAGCTTGTCGCTGCTCAGCGATACGTCAGCCGGAACATCGGTCGGGTCAATACTGATGTGGTTCAAATCGAAGGAGCGCATATCAGGCACTAACACCCGTCCCGATTTTCCGGTGGTGCCCACGTAGCGATTTTCCTGATACACACGAATATTCTTCACGGGGCTAGTGTCCACAACGGCAAAGCTGTCGTAAATCTCATTCGACGCGAACAGAGCCTTATCCACAAGCGAAATCGCTCCCAGCGATTCCACACGCACAGTGGTCAGTCCGTAGTTGCGATCCACGCCAGCTGTAAACAGGCCCACTGCGGACTTGTACTGCCCCTGCGCAAATTCGTGGGTGGAGTCACCACCTGCAACATAAGCCTGATAGCCCCAATCCCCGACTTGTGGAGCCGATTGCTGCGCCTGCAACTGCCTGCTGCCATCCGAGGCACCAGAAGCACTCACGGAGCGATACTTGCCAATCGGGATGGTCACACCCACCTGGAACCCATTGCTCCCGCTCGCGCTACTTTGCAGGTTTCTGAACTCGGTGGCGTAGAACGACGCTCTCCGAATCTGGAGCGAGTAGTTGGCGGTGAAGACGCGAGAGTGCTGGGCATAGCCACCTCCCGACCCTAGCATCGTGGGCGACGCATCCTGGTTGACCTCCGCGTAGGAAGCACCGACAGAACCGTAGCGCCTGACTGAGTAGCTGGTATAAGCGCTCAGTTGCTTGCGTTGGATCCCCGAGCCGTTCATTGACGCGACGTCCCGGTAGTTTCGGTCAGCGAAAGATGCGGAGGCGCCCACACTGAAAATCCTGCCGATGCGCTGGGCACCCACAGAGTACTGTGCGCCGAATTGACCCGAGGCAATACTCGGCGCGACTGCGAGAGTGAGCACGCCAAGATTGCCGACCTGCATTACGCCACTCGCACCTGCCATGACCGCGCCGTCAGTAGCCTCGGCTCCAGCCTCGATCGTGAACTTTCTTGTGATACCACGTCGATAGACGGCGGTTGCCGCCAGCTTCCCGTAGTCATTGCTGATCGAGCCCCAATTGCGCCGTACCATGCCAATCTGTCCGGCAAAGGTCTGCAGACCCGGGGTCAAAAGCGTGGAACTGGCGTAGAAGGGCTGGGTCAAGGTCACCGGTTGACCGAGGGCATTGGTCACCGTCATGGTGATCGTGCCCGCTCC
>Ga0181531_10000529_pt1 | contig 25498 bp, 20 predicted proteins | sample PEATcosm2014_Bin_38_FD_119743 | JGI IMG/M metagenome (GOLD analysis project Ga0181531, IMG submission 119743) | Peatland microbial communities from MTU Mesocosm Facility, Houghton, MI, USA - PEATcosm2014_Bin11_10_metaG | ecosystem: Environmental > Terrestrial > Soil > Wetlands > Peat | place...
ACCGACCATAGGCCGGCCATGGCTTCGATGTACTCGTTGCCGGCCGTGTCGTAGACGAAAATGCCCTGGCCGCGATCGATGATGATCGGCCCGGTCTTTTCGTGCAAACGCGCGTCCGTATAGGGATGCAGCTCGGTCGCGACGTCAGTGCGGGCCAGCGGATTCGACAGGTTCTTGTTCATGATCTTGCTCCAGGAGCGGACCCCGCATTGTAATGACTGCGGGCACCCCCGGACCACCCCTGACCCGGGCCACTGCTCGCGTCGGCGTCGCCGTCGGCGCCGGACTATCGCTTGCTAGAGCAGATCGAAGATGAACGTGTAGGCAGTCGACTTGGCGTCGCGCGAGTGCAGTTTCAGCGTGCCCTTGGCGCCCGCGTACTTGCCCGTGCCGCCGGTCACCGCCAGCAGCGAATCCTTGTCGTCATAGAACACCCCGGAGACCATTATCTGGCCGTCCTTCAGCAGGTTGGTCCAGCTGCACTCCCAGCTTTTACCGACTTCGGTGCGCACGCAGTAGCCCTGATCGCTGCCGATCTGCGTCTTGTTGGCAGCATCGAACAACGGGTTCGACCAGGTGAGCAGATCCCCGGCAGAGTCACCCTTGGCACCCAGGTCCAGGGTCGCATCCGTCAGCGCGTGTTCCACCACCTCGATGTGATCCGACGCCAACGCCTCGACCGGCACCAGTGCCAGCGCACCCACCAGCAATGACGTCATTGTCTTCATAGTCACTCCCCGCCGATCAGAACTTCCACGTGAAGTCTACTCCGAGAGTTCGCGGCTGATTGGTCGATACGCGTGTAATCGTCGGCTGCTGCCAGGCGAACACTGTGTTGTCGATGGTCAGCGCCGCCAGTTTGTTGGTGAGGTTGGTGGCCACGAAGTATGCGCCCCACTTGCCGCTAAACACACCGGTCCGCAGGTCCACCGTATTGTGCGAGGGCAGCGTCTCGCGGTAATACGCCTGGTCCTGGATCGGCCCGACCAGCGAACTGGACACGCGGAACATGCCCGTGAGATCGGCATTGACCGGCTGGTGGTAATCGAGCGAGGCAATCATCGTGTATTCGGGCACATTGATGATGTCGGTGCCCGGCGCGAAGCCGGCGGCGATGGCCGCCACGGTGGGATCATTGATCTTTGCGTTGGTGTAAGCGCCGGAGATATCGAACGTCAGCAGATCGGTGATGCGCGTCGAAGTCTCGACTTCCGGCCCATAAGCGCGCGCATTGCCCGCGTTGGTGTCGTACGGGTACCCGCAGGTCAGCGACACCACCTGCTGAATATTGGTCCATTTGATGTAGTAGACGTCGGCATTCACCGTAAAGCGCCGGTCGTCGAACCGGGCTTTCTCTCCGAGTTCAAAGCTTAAGACAGAATCCGGGCCGTAGGCAGGCTGCTTGGTCACGTACGATAATCCGGCCGGTACCGGCAGGCTCGGATCGAGCTGGTTGGCCAGCGGCAGGTTGCAGTTGTACGCATTCGGGTTCGCTTCCAGCGTTTGCACGCTGGGGAGCGGGATCGGCAGATTCACGCCACCCGGACGCGAACCCTTGGCGACCGTGCCGTAGAGGGTCAGATCCGGTGTTGGTTCGTACGACACATTTACGCGGGGCAGCACGGCGTTGCCATTCTGGCGCACGTCCAGCAAGGTGTGATCCTGGTTGGTGGAGGCAGTGCCCAATCCCGCCTGATCGGCGTGATTCCCGATCGTGTAGTGGAAGAAACGGATGCCGGCCGTTAGCTTCAACGTGTCCAGCAGCTTATATGACGTCTCCCCGAACAGCGCGATCTGTTTCATCACGTTCGGATTGTTGTCATTGAAGATGACGCCATTGGGATTGGCCGCATACCCGCTCGGGTACGGAGGCAGCGACGCATCCGGATATCGAAATACGCCATTGGGATTGTATTGCTCGGATACCGGACAGTGGCCGCCTACCGGATTGGCCGCTACCGGCGCACCGCAGGTCGTCGCGGTTCCATAGGGGGTGTCTTCGTTGAAGGTGTTGTAGCCGGAATGCAGGTCGGCGCCGTAGATACCGCCCTGCCACTGCAGGGCTCCGGTGCCATTGGACGCCAGGCGCAGCTCGAAGCTGTCCTGTGTGGTGTTGTCCTCCTCAACGTAAAGGCTCGGCAGGAATTGGGTCAGATTGTTGATGTTCTGCAGTGCCTCGGTCGAATCCGTCGACTGGAATACGTAGCGCTTCCAATACGCCGGGGTGAAGGTCAGCGATACCGGGCCGAAATCGTAGACGGCATCGAGGCTGACCATCTTGAACGAGTCGTAGTAGGGCTCCTCGATGTCATACGGCTGATAGACGCCTGGCGTCGTCGGATACGGGGAAGGCGAGGTGCCGGTCGCCTGGTAGTTGTTGTAGCCGTCGGCGTCGATGCGCTGGTACATGACATTCGTCGTCACCGACAACTGCTCGTCAGGCTTGTAGAGCAGACTCGCCCGGGCCGAATCGAATCGCTCCAGGTTCGAACCCTTAATGATCTTCGAGGGCGTCGCATCCTGCACGTCACCGCGGTTGCAATAGTAGTAGACGCACTGCGTCGGTGTTCCGGCAGTACCGTAAGGGCCGGTCGGATACGGAAAATCGGAATCGACTACGCGCTCGATCCAGCCACTGATGTATTTGTCGGTGCCGACCACACGCAGCGCCAAGGTATCGCCGATCGGCAGGTTCACCATGACGCTGCCGCCGCCGTTCCAGCTGCCGCCCGACTCCGTGTACGAGGTATTGAGATCCGCAGCCGCATCGAACTTGCCGAGTTGCGGCTGATTGGTGACGAGCTTGATCGTGCCGCCCATCGAACCCGCGCCGTACAGTGTGCCCTGCGGGCCGCGCAGCACTTCGACGTGATTCAGATCGAACAGGTCCGGATCGATGACCGTGCGTCCGTTGAGCGCCACGGCGGATGCCGATAGCGGTGTCTCATCGATGTAGAAACCCACCGTGGCCGTGGAGCCACCCGCGGACGTCAGGCCGCGCATCTCGTATTCGGTCTGGCCCGGGCCCGCTGTGCGCATGGACACGCCGGGAACCTGCGCCGCGAGATCCTCGACGCTCGTAATATTCTGATTTTGCAGATCGGCGCCGCTGAGCGCCGACAGGCTGATCGGCGTCTCCTGCACGGTCGAGGAACGCTTTTCGGCCGTGACGACCACCTCCTGCAGTTCCTCGCCAGCCTCAGCGGCTGCCGCCAGCGCGCTATGCGGCGCAGACAGCGCCAGCAGCGGCAGCGCCGCCGCGACAGCCGACGCGGTCAGCCAGGATCTAGTTATCCGATCATCGCAGCCGACGCTGACAGTTTGCGGCGCTCTTGGCATGTAAGACTCTCCCAGAAGAAGTCGATCGGCAAAGACCAGTTGGCATCAGCACCCACACCATGATTTGATTTCTTATCGACTACCGTTTGCATGGCAGTGAACTATGTTGCATACGAATATCACGCGCGATGAAGACAGGTCAACTGCGGCGCGTGTGGTTATTGCGAGACAGGGATTGCGCGCTTGGCTTGCGGTGGGCCGCGCCAGGCCGCGCAGGCGTCGACGCGATGCCGGCTTCCGCGCGCCGCACCAGCGTGGCGCGAGGCGTGCCAATGATGCACTAAGCTGCGACACTGTCGGGATTCCGGGCGTAAAAATCTCATAAAAATTTGAGTGAGGATGCGGATGAGCGCAGAGATCATCGATGGCAAAGCCGTGGCGGCGAATCTGCGGCGCGATGTCGCCGCGCGCGTGGCCGAACTGAAAGCCAGTCATGGGATTCAGCCTGGACTGGCGGTGGTGCTGGTCGGTAACGATCCGGCCAGCGAGGTCTATGTGGGCAGCAAGGGGCGCAGTACGGTCGAGGCCGGCATGCGCTCCTTCGAGCATCGCCTCGCCGACAGCACCACCCAGGCGGAGCTGCTGGCGCTGATCGCGCGTCTGAACGCCGACGACAACGTCGATGGCATCCTGGTGCAGCTGCCGCTGCCCAAACAGATCGACAGTACCGTGGTCCTGCAGGCCGTCGATCCCGCCAAGGACGTGGACGGCTTTCACCCCATCAATGTCGGGCGCGTTGCCACCGGGGCCGGCGGCATCGTGCCCTGCACGCCCTATGGCTCCCTGCTGCTCATCAAATCGCTAAACCGGCCGCTGGTGGGACTCGATGCCCTGATCGTCGGCCGGTCGAACATCGTCGGCAAACCCATGGTGCAGCTGCTGCTGGGCGAGCAGTGCACGGTCACCATCGCGCATTCGAAGACGCGCAACCTGCCGTGGCGCTGCCGCCAGGCTGACATCCTCGTGGCGGCCGTCGGCCGCCCCGAGATGATTCGCGGCGACTGGGTCAAGCCCGGCGCCATCGTGATCGATGTCGGCATCAATCGCCTGCCGGCCGATGCCGGCGGCAAGTCCCGCCTCGTGGGCGATGTGGCCTTTGAGGAGGCCCGGGCAGTCGCAAGCGCGATCACCCCGGTACCGGGCGGCGTCGGCCCGATGACCATCGCCTGCCTGCTGCACAACACGCTGCAGGCCGCGCGCGAACGGCGCGCCAAAACATGAAACTGCTCCCGGGCGCTCACCCGATCGTCTTCCTGCTGATCGCGACCGTCCTGGAAGTCGGTGGCGATGCAATCATCCGCTCAGGTATCTACAGCCATACCGGCCTGATGCGCCTGGGGCTGTTTCTACTGGGCGCCTTGCTGCTGTTCGGTTATGGGTCCTTCCTGAATCTGGCGCCCTTCGAATTTGGCCAGGTCGTTGGACTCTACATCGCCACACTGTTCGTGGTCTGGCAGATCATCAACTTCGTGGCCTTCCGCGCCGCACCGACGCTACCGATTCTGCTCGGCGGCGCGCTGATCATCGCCGGCGGCGCGATCGTGTCGTTCTGGAAACCGGCCTAACCCGAGGCACTGCGCTTCTTCTTCTCCGGATCGTCGAACGGCAGCGTGTGGGCCGTGGCGCCGCCCTTCACGTTCTTGCCGCGAATCTCCAGGCGCTTGCCGGCCACCGCGGCAGACAACTCCAGGCGTGCCAGCGCCATGGACTTCCTGGTCAGCGTCGAATACATGCCGCAGGTGACCACACCGACCTTGCGGCCGTCGGCGTAGACCTCATCGCCCAGGTCGGCCGGCTTATCGCCGTCGACCAGTAGCCCGAAGATCCGGAAGCGTTCCTTGCCCTTGAGCCGGTAGTGCTCCTCGGCGCCCCGGAAATCAGTCTTCCTGGGGCTAACCGTGAAGTCCAGGCCCAGCTCCCACAACGAATCGCCCGGAGGATCTTTCTCGAAGGGGTACATCTGCGACATGTCGTAGGGGTAGAACAGCAGGCAGCTTTCCACGCGCAGCATGTCGAGCGTGGCAAAGCAGGTCGCCGTGATACCGAAGCTCTTGCCCTCCGCCAGCACGCTATCCCAGATGTGGCCGGCATCTTCTGCCTTGCAGAACAGCTCGTAGCCGCGCTCGCCGCTGTAGCCCGTGCGCGAGATCATGACCGGACGCCCGAAAAGCTGTGCCGGCATGTGGTGGAAATACTTGAGCTGGCGCACTCCGGGCACGAATTTTTCGAGAAAGTCCACCGCCACCGGCCCCTGCAGCGACAGATCGTGCAGATCGTCGTCGACGATCATCGCCGCGTTGCGGCCGACCACCGCCTGCGTCAGCGTCTCGTGACCCGCGCCGCTGCCGTGGACGACCATCCAGGCGTTGGGCGACATGCGGTAGAGAATGCAGTCCTCGATGAAGTGCCCTGCCTCATTGAGCATGCAGGAGTAAGCGGACTTGCCGGGATAGATCTTGGTGACATCGCGCGTGGTGGCGTAATGCAGGATGGCGGAGGAATGCGGTCCGACCAAGTAGAGCTTCTTGAGGCCCGACACGTCCATGAGACCCGCCTTGGTGCGGATCGCGACGTGATCGAGGGCCATGTCGTGCGCGTAGGTCCACGCCGTGCCCATCCCGTTCCAGTCCTCGAGCTTCGATCCGAGCGCGCGATGGCGGTCCGCGAGAACTGAATAACGCCAACTGAGTGCCATGTACTGTCTCCCTGAATTTGAGTTGTCTGCCGTGTATCCGGGCGTCTACTCGGGTCTACTCGGGTCTACTCGGGGGCTATGCCCGGAGTGGTCGGCGAGCCGTCGTCGAATTGGGACAGCCATTTGACCGCGATCGGACGGTGGCGCGTGAGCCCCTTGTAGTCGACCAGCGCCGGGTGCAGGTCGCGCAGCACGCGGTGTACGCGACGTGCCCATTTGGGGATGGACGCCACGTCCCCGAGACTGAGCATGTAGGTACGCACCATAAAGACGATGCCGTTGGAGCGCGGCAGTCGCCACAGCCCCTGCAGCTCGGTGCGCAGGTGCAGCTTCTTCGCCACGTTCTCCATCGTCACCGTGGTGCGATCAGGTCCCCATTCGGGATAGTTGTGAGGTGAACTGTCGAGATTCGCGTTCACCGTCATGGTCCAGTTGTAGCGGCGTATGGGCTCGTTCAGCCGCAGGTTCAGCAGGAACTTGAGCGCGCGATCGAACACGCCCATTTCATGCCCCAGCGGCACCGGCCCGTGCCATTCCTTGAAGCTCATGCCCATGTCGAAGTCCATGGACCAGTCGGCCGGGCCCGTGACCATGCCGCCCTCGACCCATAGGTCGTTGTCGCGCTGATCCATGATCACCCAGTCGCCCTGCAGCTGGCGCGTGATGTACTCGAGCGGCTCGTACGGGAGACTCTTCGGCTCGCCGAAAATGAATTTCTGATCCAGCCCCAGCGGGCGGTTGATCCAGTGCCACTCGCGCCCATTGCGCATCAGCGTGAATTTATCGGGATATGACTGCGACAGCGACCGCATGCCCAGCTCGAGCGTGTCCCACTGCGCGCTCATCATGTGCGGCAGCGCCTGGATGCGCAGCGGGTCGTTCTTGATGACGATGGCGCGCTCGCGGCATTCCTCTACATAGTGCTCATCGCAATCGATCGGGAATTCGATGACTGAACCCACAGGCCCGGGCACATGCGGCTCGATGTTCACCGAGTACATGTAGCGGTCCTCGGGAAATGGCAGCGGAAACCGCCGGATGGCCGCGGGACTATTACGGAACGTGTAATCGCCCCGATAGACCTGATCCTGCTTGAATGCAACGTTCATGACGGCTCCTCAGAGATCCAGTACCAGCTTCGTGCAGCGTGCCCTGGAAACGCAGGGCATGATGACCTTGCCCGATGCCTTCTCCTGGTCGGACAGAAAATGATCGTTGTGGATCAGTTCGCCATCGACCTCGATGACCTCGGTGCGACAGAAGCCGCAGACTCCGCCGCGGCACAGATAAGGCGCATCCACCCCGGCGGCCTCGATGGCTTCGAGCAGGCTCTGGTCCGGCTGCACGTGCAGCTCGATGCCCGATCGCAACAGCGTGGCATCGAAGGCATCGCCGGTGGGCGGCGCGGCAAATTTCTCGTAGTGCACATGGCTGTCGGGCCAACCGAGTGCGCGCGCGGTATCGAGTACGCGCGTGATCATGCCGGCCGGTCCGCACACATACACGTGGGTGCCGAGCGGCTGGTCCCCGAGCAGTCCCTCGATGTCGATGAAATGCTTGTTGCTGTCGTGATAGAGACTGACGGCCGTGGGCTCGCTGCCCGACAGCAGTTCGCAATAGGCACCGTACTCGGGCGAGCGCGTTGCGTAATGCAATTCGTAGGGTACGTTGCCAGCGCGCAGATCGTGCAACTGCGCCATGAAAGGCGTGATGCCTATGCCGCCGGCCAGCAGCAGGTGCTTGCGAGCGAGCTTGGCAAGCGAAAACAGATTCACCGGGTGCGCAATCTCGATTTCGCTGCCCACGCGCACCTGCTCGTGCATGAAGGCCGAGCCGCCGCGCGAAGGGTCGACGCGCAGCACGCTGATCTGATAGTTGCCCAAGTCGTGCGGAGAGCTCATCAGCGAATAGGGGTTGCGGTACACACGCTGCGCACCGCGCATGACGACGATGATGTGTGAGCCACCGGAAAAAGCCGGCAACTCGCCGCCCGCGATCGGCTCGAGCGTAAAGCGCCGGATCTGCGGGGTCACCTGTTCGATGGCGACCACGCGCACCGGAATCGTATCGGCATGATCGGCTGCGCCGCTCACAGGAACACTTCCTTGATTTCGGGGCGTTCGCCCGGCACCTCGGCATCGACCATGACGCCCATGTAGGCGGCCAGGCGGCGCGAATAGTGATCGCGCACCACCAGCCAGCGATGGCAGCTGCACTCGACGATGTTGGTCCGTACACCCTCGATGGTCGCGCGGCAGTGAATACAGTGCACGCGGCGCGCCATGGTGCCGCACTCCTCCGCGCGCACCTCATCGCCGGCGAGATTGAATCCGTGCGCTATGCGCATGATCAACCCCATGAAGCTCTCGGGCCCCGCCACGTATAGACGTGTCCCCATCAGAGCCTCGTCCAAGGCGTTGGTCAGATCGGCCAGCAGCGGGTCGATCGCATCGAATACGCGCACTTCGGCGACGTTGGCGGCGTGAAAGGCCTCCGCATTGCTTTGCGGCGCGGCCGGATCGGTGACGTACCAGACACGGGTACGCACGAGTGCGGAAGGCGCCGCGGAATTGAGTTCCCCGAGCAGTCGCGCCAGCGGCGCGGCGCCCACCCCATGTCCAACCATGACGTGGTAGCGGCCGGCGAGGTCCGGTTGCAGCGGCGCATAGACCGGTTTGCTTCGAATTCCCGTGATCAGCATAAGCTTTCTTTAGTAGCGCGCCAGCGCGTGCGTGACGACCAGCACCAGCACGGCCAGTACCAGCGTGAGGTACGGCCAGATGCCGGCGCGCCGCGTGATCTGCTGACCGGGACTGATCTCCAGGTCCTCGACCATCGAGGGCGGGAACTGTCCCTTATCCTGCAAGTAGTGGCGATAGACGAACACCGGCACGATCAGCGCCGCGAAGATCAGGCCGCTGCGCAGCGCGCCGACGCCGGTCACATCGGCACCCATACCCATGAAGGCCAGGTTGACGAATCCCAGCACCGCGCCGGCGGCGATGATCCAGCTCGGTGCGCGCCAGGGCCGCGCCTGATCGGGCCGATCCATGCGATGAATCCAGCCCGCGTTCAGATTGAGGAAACTGAAAATCAGGTAGCCGACATTCGCGGCCGCCAGCACGAACACGTAGTCGGACATCAACAGCAACGCCAGGTTGAAGGCGAGATTGGTCCACATCGCACTGGTCGGGGCGCCGTGACGATTGAGACGCGAGAGGTATTTGGGTAGCCAGCCATCGAGCGACGCCTGGTAGAGCGTGCGCGAGGAGCCGGCCATCGAGGTCATCAGCGACAGCACCAGCGCCAGGATCAGCATGATGATGACGAAAGCACCGCCCACAGTGCCCCCGATGTGCACCATGCGCGCCATGACCTGCGCCACGCCCATGCCGCTGTAAATCTCGGGCGCCAGCATGCCGCTGTAGACGGCAGGCGTTACGACGGCGCCATTGGCATCGAGCACCGCGGGCGTCACCAGATCGCCCAATCCCAGGTAACCCTGGAAGGTGAACGGCACCAGGGTATAGACCACGAGGCACAAGAGACCCGAGTAGAAGATGGCCTTGAAGGTGTCGGTCTTGGGATTCTTGAACTCGCCGGTGTAGCAGACCGCGGTCTCGAAGCCATAGGTCGACCACGCGGCCAGGAACATGCCGCCCGCAATAACCGTCCAGCCAGCCAGATTCCAGCTGCCCTGGCTGACCGTACCCGCGGCATCGTGCGCCAGCGGCAGCAGCGGAAAGAAGTGCGCCTTGACGATATCGCCGGTCAGCAGCGGCATGACGCCGATCAGGATCAGCGGAATCATGGCCGAGATGCCCAGGATCTTGGTGGTGTTGGCCGAGCGCAGGATGCCGCCGTCCTGGATCAGCTTGACCGCGATCAGGATCACGGCGCCGAGCACGAACACCGCGTTGATTCGCAGGCTCAGGCCCGCCTTGACGGCGCCGAGGTCGATGAGCGTCAGCTGCCAGGTGTTGATGATCGAGTCGGGTGCGAACAGCCCATTGAGGATGTAACCGGCGGCCAGTCCCGAACCGATGGCTTGCACGGGCGACCAGGCGAACCAGTTGCACCAGACTGAAATCGGCGCGATCAGTTTGCCGTAGCGCACCCAGGCGATGGCGCCATAGACCGAAGTGCCGCCGGATTTATTGGGGAACAGGCCGGCGATCTCGGCATACGTGAATGACTGGATGAATCCCATGATGATGGATGCGGTCCAGACCACCCAGGAGAGATTGCCGACGATGGCCGCGACCGCACCGATCGAGAACAGCACCAACGGCGGCACGCCGCTCGCGACCCAGAACGCGCCGGTCCAGTCGATGCCGCGCTCGAGGCCCACGGTGGTGGTCGCGCTGTCCGCCGTCGTGCTGTCGGCAACTGTGCTCATGAAGACTGCTCCTGCAGGGCATCTGCCATCTCGAAGATATCGGCCACGACGCCGTAACGCGCAACGCTGAAAATCGAGGCGGCAGCGTCAGAGTTGATGGCAATGATGGTGCTTACATGCTTCATGCCTGCCAGGTGCTGTATGGCGCCCGAGATACCCATGGCAACGTAGAGCTTACAGGCGCTGGCGGTCTTGCCGGATTGGCCCACCTGGCGGCTTTTCGGCAGCCAGCCGGCGTCGGCGATGGGTCGGGAGCAGCCCAGCGTGGCGCCGAGCTTGTCGGCGAGCTCGCGGAATTTCTCCACATTGGCTTCCTCGCCGATGCCGCGGCCGATCGAGAGAATGAACTCCGCGGCCGTCATATCGACATCGTCGCTGGGCGGCGGTTCGATGAATTCCAGACTGCGCACCCGTGATGGCACGTGCGGGACGCTGAGGCTCGACACGGCCGGCGCGGCCGTTGCCTCCGGCGGCTTGTACACATTGCCGCGAATCGTGAGCAGCACGATCGGCTGGCCTGGAAATTCGACCTCGATGTTCACCTTTTGACCATAACCGCCGCGGGTGGCGATGAGCGCATCGCCGTGGTACTCGATCTGAAACACATCGCTCGAGAAGCCGTAGCCTTTTTTAGCCGCGATGGCGGCGGCATAGCCGAACGCATCAATACTGTGCGGGACCAGCACGATCGATGGCTTGCGCGCCTCGATCAGTGCATCCACGGCTGCCTCCACGAGGTCCGGCTCGAACTCGGCCGCGGAAACCTGCGCCGTGACGATCTCGTCTACGCCGGCCACGCTGACCGCGGAGACAAGCGCCTGCGGCGCGGCTCCAATCAACGCGACGGCGACTTTTTCGCCCGCGCGGCGTACGCCCTGCGCGGCCGTGACGAGTTCGAGCGTTGCCGGCCGCAACTCGCCCTGACGGTGCTCGGCGATGATGAGGATGCCGCTGTTAGCGCTGGTGCTGCTCATGCCGCACCGCCCGCCGCTTCGCGGATGATTGCAAGCACGCGCTGCGCCTGCTCCTCGATACTGCCCTCGATCATCTCCGCCCGCCCCTTCTCCGGTATATACATGCGGCGCACGCGCGAGAGCGAACCGGACTCGCCGACTGCCTCGGAGGCCACCGACAGATCGGCCAGCGAGAGTACCTCGATGGGTTTAGCTGCGGCCTGCTTGATGGCGCGCAGCGAGGCATAGCGCGGCGTATTGATACCCAGCTGGATGGTCAGCACCGCCGGCAGGTCGGTCTCCATTTCGTGCAGCAGCCCGCCTTCCAGTTCGCGCCGAAAGCGCGCGGTGCGGGCACCCGGAGTCACGTTCAGCTGCGTCAGCACGGCGGCGTGTGCCCAGTCGAGCAGGGCGGCCGTGGCGATGCCGGTGGCGGCGAAGGCATGATCCGAGGACTGCGCGCCCGCGAACAGCAACTCGGGTGCCTCGCGCCGGGCGACCGCCGCGAGTACCCGCGCAATCGCAATCGGGTCAGAGCCTTCAAGCGCATCATCCCAGACCCTGATGGCGCGGTCGGCGCCCTTGGCCAGGCACTTGCGCAGCGTCTCATCGGCATCTTCAGGTCCGACGCTCACGACCACCACTTCGACCGGTGTGGTGGTCGAGGCTTCCTTGATCCGAACCGCCTCTTCGAGCGCGAAATCGTCCCACTCGTTGAGGTCGCGCAGCAGAAACTCCGCCTCCACATCCTTGCCGTCCGCGCGGATCTCAAAGTCCTCATCGAGCGCTGCGACCTGTTTGACTGCCACCAGTATCTTCATGTGCCCTGCTGTATGCGTGTCAGGCCGCGGCCGGCGCGGCGGGGTTGCTCTGCGGTTGTGCCAGCGCCTCGCGCACGAGTTCGATCAGCTCGCGCACGACAAATTTGCCCTCGAGCCCTGTGGTCTTGAGCGCATCTTCGAACATGGTCAGATCCTTCGGGCAGCTGACCACATAGACCTGCAGGCCCTCGATGCGGGCCGCTTCGCGTATGCGGTTCTGCGCGGGCTTTTCCGCACCTACCGGATCCGGGATCCAGATTCTGCCGCCGCCGGCCCCGCAACAGAAGGAGTTCGAGCGGCAGCGGCCCATTTCGATGAGTTCGCATCCCAGCAGCTCGAGAATCTCGCGTGGCGCGTCGTAGCCCTTGTTGAAGCGCCCCAGATGGCAGGGATCGTGGAAAGTCACGCGCAGGTTGAGCTTGCGGTTCACCGACAGGCAGCCCTGCCGCATGAGCTTCAGCAGCAGCGTGGTGTAGTGCTCGATCTCGAACTGGCCGCCGAAGTCCGGGTATTCGTTGCGGATGGTGTTATAGGAATGCGGATCGGTAGTGACGATGCTGTTGAAGGTGGCGTCGGCGAGGGTCTTGATATTGCCCTCCGCGAGGACCTCGTAGAGACCTTCCTCGCCCACGCGCCGCACGTCATTGCCGGCATTGGACTCACCGTCATAGAGAATACCGAAGTCCACGCCGGCATCGTGCATCAGGGTCGCGAATCCCGCCGTCACCTTCTGGTTGCGTGGATCGAAGGAGGCGTAGTCGCCCACGAACCAGAGCACATCCACGGCTTCCTTGCGTGCATCCTTGACGGGGAAGCCCAGCGTCTTGGTCCAGGCGGCGCGCTTGCGTTTCGATTCACCGAAGGAATTGCCCGTCTTGTGAATGGTCTGCAGCGTCTTGCGCAGCTGCGGGTCCATCTCGCCCTCTTCGACCAGCTTGCGCCGCAGCTGCACGATGATGGGCACATGCTCCACGGCCACCGGGCAGACCTCAACGCAGGCCATGCAGGTGCGGCAGGACCAGAGCGTCTCCATGGAAACCTGTCCCGGAGCCTTGCCGTGCACATCGAGCTCGGCCTGTGCGGGCAGCTGCGCCGAATTCAGCGTGCGGTTGGCGAACTCGCGTAAGGACAGGATCACATCGCGCGGTGAGAGCGGCGCGCCCACCGCCCGCGCGGGGCAGGCCTCGTGGCAGCGGCCGCACTTGGTGCAGGCATCGAGGCTCAGCAGCTGTTTCCAGTTGAAGTCGGTGATGTATTTCGCCCCCGGGTGCGGCGCGTCTTGCTTCTCCCGTGGCAGCCGCTGCGCGGCCGTGGGGTCGCGGAACATCAGCGTACCCATGGCGGTAAAGACGTGCTTGACCTTGGTGTAGGGAATCAGCGCGATGAACAGCAGCGCCAGCAGGCCGTGGAACCACCAGAGATTGCGGCGCCATTCGCCCGCGGCGGCATCCATAAGGCCCGCGGCCTGCAGAGCCTGCGCGATCGCGGCACCCACGGGTGACCACCAGCGCGTGTCCCAGACATCCGGCCTGCCGCTCAGCCACACCAGGCGCAGCGCTTCCAGCAGGTAGCCGGTCGCGGTGATCGTCAGCAAGGTCCAGAGGAAGGCCCAGTCCTCGTGTCGATAGTTGCTGCGGTCGTAGTCCGGGTCGGTGGGTGCGCGATCGGGCCGCGCGTAGTCGAGCTTCGGCGGTTTGAGCCAGCCGCGTCGATACATCATATAGAGCAGGCCACCCCCCAGCATCACGCCAGCCACGTCCAGCACCAGCGAGAACCAGAGATAGAACTCGCCATGCCAGAAATGCACCCCGAAGAGGGGTCCTAAGATGTCGTAGTCGAGCGTGATCGTGGCCGTGCCCAGGAACAGCAGCACGAAGCCATAGAAAATGAGTCGATGCGCTTCACCGGCGGGCCGGTCGCGGCGCTTGATCATCCGGTGATTCAGCAGGATGGCCACCATCGATTCGAGGCGCGGCAGCAGATTCAGCGGCATACCGGCAGCCACGCCCCGCCGGTATTTGCGCACCTGCACGTAGACCCCGTACAGGAACACGGCAATGGCCGAATAGCCGATCGCGTAGAACAGCCGTACCGCCGAGGGCGTGAAGTCCTCGAACAGTACGCGCGTGACGGCGTCGCTACCGGCCATGTGCCCCGTGACCGCCCGGTCAGCCCTGGTACTCGATGTCCGGATTGCCGCCGGGCATGTGCGAGACGCCCCACACGGCCACTTCGCGCTTGTACGCCTTGGGCTGCTGCGCGTTGGCCTCCTCGATCTCGCGCGCCAGCCGATGACCCGTGAAGGTTGCATCGGCGATCAGTCGCGGTGCCTCGGCATCGCCGATCAGGTAGACGGCCTTGACGCCGTTCTCAGCCCACTTGGACTGCTGCGCCTTGAGCTGCCGGTGCAGCGCGTCATTGGAGTGCCGTCCCGTCACCAGCACCAGCGAATCGAACTCGATCCAGCGGTGGGTCTTGTTGGCATCGCGCGGCAGCTTGCCTGCGCCTCGGAAGGTGCGCCTGGAGCCGTCGCCGTAGATGTCGTAGATCTCGAGCTTGCCCGGCTCGACGCGCGAAGCGAAGGTGTTGTGCAGCTCCTTGATGTGCAGCTCGTGCAGCCGCCGCATCATGTTCGGATACTCGAGCGTGAAGTGCATGTAGTTGGCCAGGTGCACGCCGGTGACGATGGTCACTTCGTGTCCCGCCAGGGCCAGCTTCTCGGCCAGGCTCGGACCCATGAAGTAGGTGTCGGCGTTTAGAATCACAACCCGCTTGCCGATCTGCTTCTTGCCCTCGAGCACCTGCTCGGGACTGAGCTGATCGGGGCGTCCGGCATCGGCGCCCGGGATGGGATCGTGCGAGAGACAGTTGGTGCCGTCGGTGTTCCAGCTCGAGCCGGTGGCGATCACGATCTTCTCGGCGCCGTAGGCCAGCGCCGCGGCCGCGGTCATGGGCTTTTGGTTCAGCATCAGCTGGTTCTGCTTGTTCTTCTTGACCAGCTTGTTGATCTGCAGCTCGCGATAGTCGCGGTGGTAGCCCCACTCGCCCAGCCCGGGCAGCGTGGTGATGCTGTTGAGGTGACCGCCGACCTTGGCGGCCGTGTCGTACAGGTGCACGGTGTAGCCGCGCTCCATGAGCACGCGCGCGCACTCGGCGCCCGACGGTCCGGCGCCGACGATCAGGACCGAGTCGTCCGAACCTTTCTTCGGGAAGCGCTCGGGGTGCCAGCCGCGGCGATACTCCTCCCCGGCGGTGGCATTCTGGGTGCAGATCATCGGCGGTCCGCCGATCTCCCAGCGCGAGATACACACATTGCAGCCGATGCAGACGCGGATGTCGTCGTAACGGCCTTCCTCGATTTTCTTCGGCAGCCAGGGATCGGAGATCGATGGGCGCGCCGCGCCGATGATGTCGGCGTAGCCCTTGGTGACGACCTCGGTCATCTTCTCCGGGTCGGTGAAACGGCCGACACCCAGCACCGGCTTGGTGACCACGGCCTTGATGATCTTGGTCCATGGCAGCTGGTGGCCCTGTTGATAGAAGCGCGACGGACCTGCGTCTTCACCCCACTCGGCGATATCGCCGACGTCGATGTCCCAGAGATCGACTAGCGGATCGGCAAGCTTGGCGAAGGCCACGCCGTCGACCTCGGCCTCGACACCGGCATCGCCATACAGTGTATCGACCGCAAAACGTGTGGCGATGGCGCAGTCCTTGCCGACCGCGTTGCGCACTTTCTCCAGCGTCTCGATCCAGAAACGCGCGCGGTTCTCGAGTGAGCCGCCGTAGCGATCAGTGCGCTTGTTGTAGTACCTGGAGAGGAACTGCAGCGGCAGGTAGGAGTGCGCGCCGTAGACATAGACGATGTCGAAGCCGGCATCGCGCGATCGAATCGCCGCATCGACGTAGTACTGCTGCACCTGGGCGATGTCGTCCAGGTCCATCTCTTTGCAGTAAGTCAGGGTCTCGAACTCGGAGGCGTACTGGCTGGGTCCGCGCGGTGTCCCGCGCGATTCCATGTTCGGCGCATGCGAGGCGCCGTACCAGAGCTCGACTCCGGCCAGCGAATTGAAACTGTGGATGTGATCGGTCATCGCGCGCAGGTTGCGCACGTCGCCGGCATCCCAGATGCGTGCCGAGAGGCGGTGGGTGTCGTCCGACTCCGGATGGATGGAGCAGTACTCGGTGTTGATGCCGGCCCAGCCTCCTTCCGCCTTGATCGAGCGATGCGCGGCCTGGAAGCCGGGGCGATCCGAACCGGCGCCGATGCAATGCGGCACCTGGTAGAACCGGTTGCGCAGGGTCTTGGGCCCGATCTTGATCGGCTGGAACAGGATGTCGTGTTTGGGATCGCGCGCCATAAAGAATGCCCTCCGTCGTCGTGTAAGTCGTCGTGTTATTAAATCTTCGCACCGTGGCCCGGAATCCACGAGGTCCCGGCTAATGGCACCCCGGCCATGGCCGCCGCCTCGATCGTCAGGGCCGCAAGATCCTCGCGCTCGAGATGATGCACGTCCTGCTTGCCGCAGGCGCGCGCGATCATCGTCAATTCCATGGTCATGGTCTGCAGATAGTTGCGGACGCGTTTGGCGCCGACCGCGGGCTCGAGGCGTTGCTCGAGCACCGGGTCCTGCGTCGTGACGCCGACCGGGCAGCGTCCGGTCTGGCAATGATGGCAGTATCCGGGCGCGGTGCCGAGCCGGTGGTAGTCACTTACCGCGGACAGATGCTGGCCGCGCTGGACGTAGCTGCCCGAGTTGCAGCCCAGAGCGATCAGTACGCCCTGCCCCACGGATACCGCATCGGCGCCGAGCGCCAGCGCCTTGGCCACGTCGGCCCCCGTGCGGATGCCGCCCGAGACGATGAGCTGCACTTCCTGCTTCATGTTCAGGTCCTCGAGCGCATCGACGGCCTGCCTTACGGCTGCAAGCGTCGGAATTCCCACGTGTTCGATGAAGGCCAATTGCGTGGCGGCGGTGCCGCCCTGCATGCCGTCGACCACGATGACATCGGCGCCGGCGTGCACACAGAGCTTCACGTCGTGAAACACCCGTGTGGCGCCCACCTTCACGTAGATCGGCGTCTGCCAGTCGGTGATCTCGCGCAGCTCCTTGATCTTGATGGCCAGATCATCGGGCCCGGTCCAGTCGGGGTGCCGGCAGGCCGAGCGCTGATCGACACCCTCGGGCAGCGTGCGCATGGACGCGACGCGCGGGGAGACTTTCTGCCCCAGCAACATGCCGCCGCCGCCGGGCTTGGCGCCCTGGCCGATGACCACTTCGATGGCATCGGCGCGACGCACGTCATCCGGGTCGAAGCCGTAGCGCGAAGGCAGGCATTGGTAGACCAGCGTCTTGGAGGACTCGCGCTCCTCGGCGGTCATGCCGCCATCGCCGGTGGTGGTCGAGGTGCCGATCTCGGTGGCCGCGCGGCCCAGCGCTTCCTTCACGTTGGCCGACAGCGCACCGAAGCTCATGCCCGCGATCGTGATCGGCGTGGCGAGCTTGACCGGCCGCTTGGCGAAGCGCGTGCCCAGCAACGTCGCGGATGAGCACTTCTCGCGGTAGCCCTCGAGCGGGTAGCGCGACAGCGAGGCGCCCAGGAACACCAGGTCGTCAAAGTGCGGCAGCTGCCGCTTGGCGCCGAGCCCGCGGATCTCGTAGAGGCCGGTGGCTGCCGCGCGCTGGATGTAGTGGATGATGTGCCTGTCGAAACTCGCGCTCTCCTCGAGCTGCAGGTTCGAGGGCAGTTCGGGTATGGCATCCGCTGGAACTGTGGCCATGGCTTTGACTCTTGCTCGAAGCAGTTCGGTCTGTTTGGGAAATCAGTGGCGTGTCAGTAGGTCTGTTTGGCGTCGGCATTCCAGTGATACAGCGTGCGCCCGGAGGCGATGCGCCTGAACTCACTGCTGGAATGCGAAAGCCCCGCGGCGCTCAGCAGTTCCTTCACCGCCGCATGATCATGCTCGCCCATGGGTTCGAAGCGCGCATCGGCGCCGAGCGAGCGCACCTTGCCGCGCACGTAGAGCACGGCTTCATAGAGCGAATCGCCCAGTCCATCGCCCGCATCGCCGCAGATCACCATCCGGCCGGCCTGTGCCATGAAAGCCGAGAAACTGCCGACTTCGCCGCCGACCACGATGTCCGCGCCCTTGAGCGAGATGCCGCAGCGCAGACCCGCATCGCCGCGGATCACCAGCAGGCCGCCATGCGCCGAGGCGCCCGCGCCGCCGCTGGCAAAACCTGCGACCTCGACCCGGCCGGACATCATGTTCTCGGCCACGCCGGGGCCGGCGTTGCCGTGGACGATGACGGTCGCGAATTTGTTCATGCCGGCAGCGTAGTAGCCGGCGTGCCCGCCGATGTCGACGCGCACTGCGGCGTTCACGCCCACCGCGATGCTGTGCGCACCGTCGGGGTTCTTGACCAGCACTTCCTGCACGCCGGCGAGATCGCCGTGCAGGAATTGATTGAGCTCGCGCACGCTCTGCCGTTCGAGATCGAACTCGACGCGGGCGCGCGTGCCCGCGACCGGCGCCATCACACTGACCATGAGTACACCTCTGCCGGCTTGGGCTCGAACACGGTGGCGTGCTTGACACCCGGAAGCTTCGCCAGCGACCGGAACTCGGAGGCAATGGCCACGTAGTCATCGGTCTCGGCGACGACCGCTGGCTTGCAGGCAAAGGGATCACGCACCAGCGCGAGTTTGTCGCGCGTTCCCATCAGGAAGGTGAAGAAGCCATCGAAGTCGCTGAAGGCGTGCTCGACGGCCTGCTCGAGCGTCTCACCGGAGCTCAGGCGCCAGTGCAGATAGCGGCAGGCACCCTCAGTGTCGCAGTCGCTCTCGAAGCGCTCACCGAGCTTCTCGAGCTTGCGGCGCAGGCTGCCCGGATTGGCAAGCGACCCATTGTGCACCAGGCACCAGTCCTCGCCGGCGGTGTAGGGATGCGCATTCTCGATGGTGACCGCGGATTCGGTGGCCATGCGCGTATGGCCGACCAGGTGAGTACCGGTCAGCGTCTGGAACCCATAGCGCTCAGCCACCTCGGCCGGCAAGCCTAAGTCCTTGTAGAGGTCGATGCTGCGCCCGGCGCTGAGCACCTGTACCTGCGGATGATTGATCGCAATCCATTCTCGCGCTGCGGCGATGTCGCTGGTCGTGGTGACGATGCAATGGTTGGCGTTGAGCTCGAACTGCGCGGCGCCGATCTCGCCGACCCAGGCACCCTCGAACGCGCGCCACTCGAAGCCCGGGTGTCCGCAGTAGAGCGAGAGTTTGCGGTGGTCGGCCGCCACCGCATCGGCGAACACCGCCATGCCGGAGGAGTCGGGTCCGCGCTCGGTCATGCCGATCAGCATCGGCACCATGAGTTCCCCGAGCTGGGGCCGCAGTGTCGCATCCTTGAGCAGCAAACCAACGATTCCGCACATGCGAGGTCTCCTGGAAACTGTGGCCTTAGAACATCTCGAGATAGCGCTGCGATTCCCATTCGCTGACGTGGCGTGAATACTCGATCCACTCCATGCGCTTGAGGCGAATGAATTCCGCGGCGAGGTCGCGCCCGATGCCTTCCTGCACCACCTTGTCCGCCTCGAGCGCATCGATCGCCGCACTCAGCGATTGCGGCAGCAGGCCGATGCCGCGCGCGTGGATTTCCTCGGGCGTCAGCTCGTAAAGATTGATGTTGAGCGGCTCGCCTGGGTCGAGTTTGCGGTCGATGCCGTCGAGGCCCGCGGCGGCCAGTGCCGCGGTGGCAAGATACGGGTTGGCCGCGCCATCGGGCAGCCGGAACTCGATGCGTCCGTAGGGCACGCGCACGCAGGCAGTGCGGTTGTTGTCGCCATAAGCAATATAGGCCGGCGCCCAGGTGGCGCCCGAGAGCGAGCGTCCCACCACCAGGCGTTTGTAGGAATTCACAGTGGGGGCGCAAATGGCCGTCAGCGCGCGCGAATGCTCCAGCAGTCCGCCGAGGAACCAGTATCCGAGCTGGCTCAGTCCCATGCCGCGCTTGTCGCTCTTGTCGTAGAACGCGTTCTTCTGCTCCTTGGTGCCGATCGAGAGATGGAAGTGCGAGCCCGTGCCGGTGCGGTTGGAGAAGGGCTTGGGCATGAAGGTGGCGATGGCGCCATGCTCACGCGCGATCTCGCTGGCGGCCATCTTGAAGAAGATCATGTTGTCGGCCGACTTGAGCGCATCGGCGTAGGTGAAGTTGATTTCGAACTGGCCGTTCGCATCCTCGTGATCGATCTGGTAGACGTCGATGCCGACGGCGCGCAGATGACGCGACAGGTCATCGAGCACCGCGCTGACGCGCGCGAGGCCCTTGTAGTCATAGCAGGGTTTGTCGGAACCATCGGTGGGATCGAAGGGCGCCAGCGTGCCCTGCTCCGTGCGCCGCAGCAGCATGAATTCCGGTTCGATGCCGGTGTAGAGCGTGTAGCCGCGGTCGGTGAAGCGCTGCAGCGCGCGCTTGAGCGTCACGCGCGAGCAATACGAATACGGCTCGCCTTTGACGTGGCCATCGCAGGCGATGCGCGAGAAGCCCGGCATCCACGGCACATCGCACAGGGTGTCCGGATCGCCCACGCCCATGAAGTCCGGGCCGTGAGGGCCCATGCCCAGTCCCCAGACCGCGAAGCCCGCGAATCCCGCACCATCGCCGATCACCATGTCGTAGTGCTCGACGGGCACGGCTTTAGCTTTGGCGGCGCCGTGGATGTCGACGAATTGCGCGAGCACGTAGCGCGTCTGGTGTTCGTCAAACCACTTCTTGGCCTGTGCCGGTGTCATTGTTTACTCCCCGTTGTGACGCTGCCCAGGTCTCGTCCCACCTCGAGCAACGTATGCCAGAAATAATGTGCGTAACTGGGCTCGCACCACAGTGTCACGGCGGGTGAGCTCTCGCCCACCGCCCCCTCGATCAGCCGCGGCCAGGCAACCACGCCCACCCCGACCATCGAGGTCAGGACCACGGGACCGCCGCCGGTGACCGCCGCGGCCAGCAGCGGCGCGAAATCGACGCTGCAGATCTGTCGCAGCAGTGGATTGAGTTCCTCGCCGTTGATCGTGACCACGAGATCCTGGCGCGTCACCGGATACACCGTGACCGGCTGCCGGCGCTGCGTCAACTCGGCGCGCGTTGCCTCGACCCGATCGGCGCTTCCCGAGATGGGCTCGAGCAGAAACTCCGAGGTCGCCAGCCGCGCGACCAGCACACCGCCCGGATCCAGCTCCGCACTATTGGGTTCGGCAGGCACCCGGTAGCCCTGCGAGCTCAGCCAGCCCGCGGCGCCCGGTCCCTTGCAGCCGCAGCGCGGCCGGGGCGTGTGCTGCTCGAAATGCAAAGCCGTGCCGGCGCTCACGCGGACTCCCGCTGGCGTGCGCCGGCGGCATCGTAGAACGGCAGTTTGGCGATCGCGGCGTCGATCAGGGCGCCGCCATCGATGCGAATGCGCAGGGCCTGGCCGGCGGCCACCGCCGGTTTCACCAGCGCCAGTCCGATGCAGCGTTGCAGCGTGGGCGAATAGCCGACGCTGGTCACCCGGCCGGCAATGTCGGCGCCATCGAGCACCAGGTGACATTCCTTGGGCGCACGCGGGGCACCCGTGGGCAGCGTGAATCCAACCAGCCGCTGACGCCGGGGCTGTGACTCGAGGATGCGCAGGCTGCGCTGGCCGACGAAAAAGGGCTTGTCCATCTTCAGCGCCCAGGGCGCGTCGATCTCCAGCGCGTTGGTAAGACCATCGGTGTCCTGCCCGACGATCAGGTGGCCTTTTTCCAGGCGCAGCATGCGCTGGGCCTCGACGCCAAACGGACGGATGCCTGCACTGGCGCCAGTCGCCAGCAGAGCGCGCCACAAGGAGGCGGCGTGCTCGGACGGCAGGTGTATCTCGTAGCCGAGCTCGCCGACGAATCCGACCCGCATGATCCGGCACGGTGCGCCGGCGACCTCGGCCTCGCGCAGGGCCAGGTAGGGGAAGGCGCTTTCAGACAGATCAAGCCGGGTGTGCGCGCGCAGCACCTCGCGTGAGGCGGGACCGGCAAGATTGATAGCCGCGTAATGGCCGGTGAGATTCACCAGCCCCACCGACAGTCCCCACCAGGCTGCCAGCCGCCCGAATTCGCGAAACAGCGTGGCGGAGTTGCCGGTGGTGGTGGTGAAGTAGAACGAGTCGGGTGCCAGTCGTCCGATGACACCGTCATCGATGATCACACCCGCTTCATCGAGCATCAGCGCATAGCGCGTCATGCCCACTTTCAGATTGGCGTAACGCGCCGTATAGATGCGATCGAGAAACTCCGCCGCGTCGGGGCCGTGAACCTCGATCTTGCCCAGCGTGCCGACGTCGATGAGCCCGACGCGCGTGCGCACGGCCTCAACCTCGGCGGCGATGGCCTCCGCGCGGGATTTGCCGGCCGCGGCGTAATACTCGGGACGGCGCCAGTTGCCCGCGGGCATGAATACCGCGCCGAGCGCTGCGTGCTCGGCATCCAGCGGCGTGCGACGCTCGGGTGTAAAGCCGCGGCCCGCCAGGTGCGAGAGCGGCACCGGATAGAACATCGGCCGCGCCGTGGTCATGCCGAGTTCATCGAGCGGCTCACGCCGCACGCGCGCCAGGATGCGCAGCGCATTCATGTGCGAGTGCTTGCCCTGGCTCGGCCCCATGCCCACGGTCGAGAAGCGCTTGAGCAGCTCGCTGCTGTCGAAGCCTTCCTGGCAGGCGTTGATCAGATCCCTGATCTGCAGATCCTCGTCGAAGTCGACGAATTCCTTGGCGCGCGGGTGCGGGAAGATCGGATACTCATGCGTGGGCGATTCATCGGGCATGGGCGCCGGTGCGCGCGGGCGGGCGCTGCCCGCTGTCAGCGACCCCGCGGCACAGGCGCCGGCGTCCGTGCCGTCGGCGATGCGCTCGCGCAGACCATAGACACCATTGATCTTGCCGCAGGCGTAGATGCCCGCGGGCAATTCGGCGGGCACGAACTGCTGCAGATTCTGCTGGTACTTCATGCGCGCGCCGGCCTGATGCAGCAGCGCATTGGCCGGCGCAAAACCGACGCTCATCCAGAGGCCATCGATTTCCAGCTGTTTGGTGGCGCGCACGTCGCCGGTGCCGGCCGCCACTGTCCTCGCGCTGCGGAATTGAAAGCCGCCGAGGGTTCCGCCCGAGCGCGAGGTGGCTTCGATGGGCGTGACCCCGTAGTGCAGTGGCACGCTGCGGCGTGCGAGCTCATCCGCAGCCGCGCGCGAGCGCGGGCCGGGAGCATCCCGCAGGTCGAGCACCGCGGCGAGATCGGCACCGTGCGAGAGCGCGTCGAGCGCAGCCGAGTAGCCCTGGGTGTTGGCGGTCAGCACGGCCAGCCGGCGCGTGGTGAGGACGGCTCGGCTGTAGAGCAGGCGCTGTGCGGCGCTGGCGAGCATGACGCCCGGCAGATCGTTGTTGCGGAATACCGCGGGCTGCTCCCAGGCACCCTGCGCGACCACCAGGCGGCGGGCACGCACCTTGACCAGGCATTCCGGCGCGACCAGCGCCACCCAGTGATCCGCGTAATAACCCGCGGCATAGGTGTCGGTGAGGACGCGGATGCGCGAGTCTGCGCGTACGCGCTCGATCAGCGCCTGGGTCAGGTGCACCCGCTCCGCATCGCCGCTGCGCGCATACAGGCCGCTGCCGCCCAGGGCCGCATTGTCATCGACCAGCAGCACCGAGGCGCCCTGCCCGGCCGCCGCGATCGCCGCCGCCAGCCCGGAAGGTCCGCCACCGATCACCAGCACATCGCAGAAATCGTAGCGCTTGGGCGTGATCTCGCGCTTCGCGGACAAGTCCACGCGGCCCAGTCCGCTCAAATGGCGAAACATGCGCTCCCAGTGCGGAAACAGGCGGCGGCTGTGAAAGGCCTTGTAGTAGAAACCCACGGGCAGCAGCGGCGAGAGATGGTTGATGAAGGCCAGCCGGTCGGCGCTCACGCCGCCGCGGGTATTGACCGCCTCGATCTGCCAGCCCGGCTGCACGGCCACCACGTCGGCTCGCACATTGGGCACGCTGCGGCCGCCGGCGCGCACCTGCACCAGCGCATTGACGTCATGATTGGCCGCGCTGAGCAGCCCGCGCGGGCGGTGATACTTGAAGGAACGGCCCAGTACGCGGATGCCATTCGCCGCCAGCGCCGAGCTGATGCTGTCGCCGGCAAATCCTGTGCAGCGGCGGCCCTCGAAACTGAATTCCACCGCGCGTGTGCGGTCGATCAGCTCACCGGCGATGGGCGGCAGGCGGCTCACGTGCGCGCGCCCGCGGCAAGCAGCTCCGACGTGAAAAGATACGTGCGATGAACCGTGTCGGTGGCGGTATCGCGCTCGGCGATGAACCACACCCCGCTCGGCGTATGGCACCACCACTCGCGCTTGAGCCCCGGCAGCGACGCACGGTTGAACACATAGTCGGCCCAGGTCCGATCGTCGCTCGCCGCCGGATCGGGCATCGCGCGCAGCTCGCCGCCGCAGGCAAATTCGCTGATCGCGCGCGGGCCATTGATGGGGCAGGTCAGGAGCTTCATGGGCTGCGCTTGGAGGTCAGTGGCCGACCGAGGCGGCGCCCTTCTCGCCGGTGAGCGAGTAGTGCGCAAAGCGGTCAAAGCCGAAGCCAGCGATCAGCGGGTGCGCCTGGTCGCGGGCGACGGTGAAGCTCATGGTCTTGCCGCACACCGGCGTCGCCTTGAAGCCCCAGGTGCCCCAGCCCGAGTCGAGATAAAAGCCCTGCACCGGCGTCAGCCCCATGATGGGTGCGAAGTCGGGCGTCATATCCGCCATGCCGGCCCACTGGCGGTTGATCTTGACGTCGGACAGAAACGGAAACATTTCGAGCATGTGCGCCGCGAGGGCTTCGGTGAAGTCCAGCGTCGAGCGCGTCGAATGCAGCTCATAGGGATCGAGCGAGGCGCCCATGACGAGCTCGCCGCGCGCGCTCTGGCTGACGTAAACATGCAGCGAGGCGGACACGATGATGGGATCGAGCCAGGGCTTGAGCGGTTCGGAGACCATGGCCTGCAGCGGGTGCACCACGATGGGCGAGCGCAGCGAGAGCATGTCCAGCAGCCGCGGCGTACTGCCCGCCACCGCGCACAGCACCTTGCGCGTGGCGATGCGGCCGCGCGTGGTGCGCACGCCGGTGACGCGCGGGCCCGAGCCGGTATCCTCGACTTCGATGCCGATCACCTCGGTGTTCTGATGAATCTCGGTGCCGCGCCGGTCGGCGCCGCGGCCATATCCCCAGGCGACGGCGTCGTGCCG
>Ga0181531_10000530_pt1 | contig 25473 bp, 22 predicted proteins | sample PEATcosm2014_Bin_38_FD_119743 | JGI IMG/M metagenome (GOLD analysis project Ga0181531, IMG submission 119743) | Peatland microbial communities from MTU Mesocosm Facility, Houghton, MI, USA - PEATcosm2014_Bin11_10_metaG | ecosystem: Environmental > Terrestrial > Soil > Wetlands > Peat | place...
ACGCCACCTACGCCGACTACTATAAACCCTTATTCTTTGCCCTTATTGAAAGTCGTCTATCTAGGCTAGAAAAAATATTGAGCTTTGGTTAAAATAACTGTTGACTCTCTTCTGCAGCAGGCGTATAATCCGCTCAGCATATCAATTACGATGTGGAAAACTAGGAGAGTACGATATGAATCAAAAAGAAGTAGTCGCTAGATACTTTTTTGTTTGACGGGGTTTAAGGTCTTTGGTACTATGTTTATACATAAAGGGGACTATATGAATATTAAAGACCTGAAAGCTAGCCTTGATTATTTGTTCAAAGCACAAGCGACGCCATTTATCTGGGGCCACGCCGGTATTGGAAAGAGCACGGTAATGAAGCACTACGCTCAAGAGAAAGGATACAAGTATTTTCCTTTCTATCTTGGCACCATGAGCGACGTAGGCGACATCCTGGGGCTTGCTACCTTTACCAAAGACGAAAATGGCAATGACGTAGGTACGCACTTTGCGCCGCCTTCTTGGCTCAAAGATATGATTCAATACTGCGAAGATAACCCGGAGTCTGGCGCGGTGATCTTTCTTGACGAATTCAACCGGGGGCGCCGGGACATTCTGAACGGCATGTTTTCACTTGCCCTGGATAAGACTTTCCACACCATTAAACTTCCTGAGAACTGCCACGTAATAGCAGCTGGTAACCCGCCTACAGATGAATATTATGTGACTGACGTTAATGAGACGGCTCTTATGGCGCGTTTCGCACACATCAAGTTAGAGCCCACTGTTGCTGAATGGGTTGGATACGCTCAAGACGCTGGATTTGAGCCTACTTTGATCAGCTTCATTCAAGAACAACCAGACTTGTTGGAGGACTCTAAGAGCGCCTTCACGCTCCCTGTAAAGGTCGACCGCCGTTCGTACGAACGTGTTAACCGTCTATTTAAGGTTGGAACCCCTCCTGACCTTCTTGACCAGCTTATGGTTGGTATCATTGGAGCCGAGCGCCTAGTTACCTACAAACTCCATCTCCAGAAGACGGATAAACCCTTGAGCGGGGGCGAAGTGTTGTCTGGTGCCCACAAAGACAAAGTCTCAAAATGGTCAAATCCTATTGATATCAAATCAAGCCTTTTGTCTATCACATGCGATAATCTGTTTGATATGATTCAAGAAAGAGCTAAGACTGAAGATGTGCTGCCGGGCGCCCTTAGTGATAACCTGATGGAGTTTCTAGAAATGCTTCCCCGCGAAGTCTCTTACCCTATGCTTAAGAAGCTTCTTAAGCACGAGACTAAGATCTTTAGAGCGTTCATTACTGATAAACGATACGAAGGGCGTATTGTGATTATCGCTAAAGACGCAAAGGGCTTGAAATGAAAGATAGCTATGAACCTCAAGATGTCTTTAGACTAAGACTTAACGAGGTGGCATTCTACGTCCAACAAGGTGCCGGACAGCTCGCCTCAAACACAGGAAACGGTGATTCAAATGGGCGGTCTTAACGGCGTAGCCTCCATATACGCCTTGAATAACGCCTTAAGTTCCGCCCTTCAAGGCGTATATGGAGGCCGGGACGTAGACAGCTTTTATAATCGAAAAGGGGGAAAAGAAGAGCTTATTAGGCGAATAAAAGAGCTTCCATTAGCCGAAAAAGTGTTGTATGGTATAGATATTGAGGGGACTAGGCCAAATGAATGACGCATTATCTCAAGCTATTGTAAGACTGTACGAACAGGAGCGTTTTTATGCGGAGCTAGTGCTTCAGATGGACCGCATCGTAACCAAAAACATTCCTACGGCAGGCGTCTGCATTAAAAATAAGATCCAACTGCACGTAAACCCTGAGTTTTTCGCAGAACAAACGCATGAGGCTCAAGTTGCTATCCTAAAGCATGAATGTCAGCATATCCTCAATGATCATATTGCCCGTGCCAAAGACATTGACCCTACAATTTACGAGACAGGCGGCAAAAAAGACGTAGCCGACGCCTTGATTAATAGCGCGAAGCATCAGGTGATCAATGTAGCAGCTGACTGCTCTATCAACCCGGGCATCCCAGGTCTTATAAAAGACGGCATGTTTCCTGAGAAGTTTGGTCTTCCAGACGGCGAAACTCTTGAGTACTACGTAGAAAAACTCAAGAATAACGAGCAGTTAAAGGAGATGACTGGAGTAGACGGACATGAGCTATGGGCGGAATCTGAAGGAGACAAAGAGATCCTAAAAGAGAAAATCCGCCGTTCTGTCAATGAAGCAGCTAAGAAAGCTAAAGAAGCAGGTAAGATGTCAGCTGAACATACGCACCTAGTTGACAGACTCAATTATAAGGCTAAGGACTGGAAGTCCGACTTGAAGCGCTTTGCCGCTAGAGCCGTGGAAACAATGCTAGCGCAGTCTAAAAAGAAACGCAATAGACGCTACGGCATAATGTACCCGGGCGTAGTCAAAGAAGAACTCTTGCATATCGGAGTCGCATTAGACACGTCTGGAAGCATCTCAGATGAGGCACTATGCCAGTTTATGGCAGAAGTAGCCAACATCGCTAAATACGCCACTGTGACGGTTGTAGAGGCGGATAGCGAGGTTAAGAACTCATACCTATTCGATCCAAAGAAGAAATACGAAGTTAAAGGCAGAGGCGGTACGGCTTACCAGCCGGCTTTTGACTACTTTACCAAACAGACTGAAGTAGACGGCGTGATCTATTTTGGAGACATGGACTGCTTCGACGAGCAACTCATTAAGCCTAAGTACCCGGTATTATGGGCTATTGTGGGCAATCAAAATCCTCCAGCTAGTTGGGGCGCCAGAACGAAAGTAGAAGTGACTCAAAAATGATGTGTCCCAAGGCTCTAAGTCGTTTCTTTCATCTTGTAACGATTACACTCAATCCTAAGGCCAAGCCCGTAGAGCTGATAGAGTTAGAGAAGTCTTTTAAGGACGTAGCTTACGATAGTTTACTCTGTTCTTACTCTTTTCCACACAAGCTTTACTGCACATTCGTCTTAAATTGCATATACGAGCTTCTGAAAAAAGAAACTAACGTACCCCCGGTGGTAGTTGAGGCTGTAGCGGCCATGGAGTCATTTATCAAAGGAGAGATACAACGATCCGACATGGCAGCAATTATACACAAGACGTTCGACTATGCCGTAGGTCAAAACCCAAAAGACCCCTACTTCAGACTTGTTATCCATTGCGCTGCCGCGACCTGCTTTGAGAGTAGACATAGTGGGTATAGTGTTAACAGCAGAGAGGTTTTCACTTACTCCGTAGTACATAGCAAAATGAGAGAGACCAAGGCGGCTGCCATATATAAGGAAATCCTCATAAAAACGATATATGAATGCCTCTCGCCTGTAGAAAAAGCCCTTATCCTTTAAGCAAAAGGACTAAATAACGCTATTGAGCGTTTGAGATATCCTCAGACCTTTCCCGTCTGATACGCGCCTAGGTACAGCGGTGCAGGCTAGCTATATGCGACGCCACTAACTAGGCGATATCTGAGGATAATTCATGTCAAATCGCAATTATGCTAACGGCAGAGCCTTTTATGCTATGCACGTCAAGCCTGTTCTTATCGACTGTAACTTCATCGTAGACTCTACTAACGGCAACGGCCTTGGTATCCGCTCTCTTAAGGGACCAATGGTCAACAACGTCTTCATGCACACCAGTGCAACTCCTGGTAGCAATAACGGCATGACGAACCCTAACCCTGCTTCAGGCGTTATTGTAGTTCAACTTCAAGATAACTTTAACCGCTACTTCGGAGGCTTTTCAGGCCAAGTAATGGGCGTAGGTTCTTCTACTGCTACGATTGTCGCAGGAAATCCCTATGTTATCCTGGCCTTAGGAACCACGACTGCCGCTCAATGGCAGGCAGCAGGCGTACCGGCTTCGATGATGACCAATAACGGCCTTCCTAACATCGGACTGTCTTTTATTGCAGCTGAATCAGCTACTATCTCAGGATCTCCTAGCGTAGCTGCCCCCGTAGCCTCCGGTATCGACCATATCGAGATTATCGGCGATCCGAACCAGTCTATTGCTCCAAACCCGGCCCTCGCTGCTTATGCTCCTAACCAAGGCGGCCAGATCATCCTGCAATGTCAGTCTGCAGGTTCAGCTACGGCGCCGGCTAACGGAACTGTAGTGAGTCTCGCGTTCTACCTGAGCGACTCATCTATCCTGATTCAAGGTGAGTAATAGCTCTAAAACTTTATAAGAGATTGGCGGGGGCTTAAAATGTCCCCGCCGATGCCTTAAGGAGCTAATTTTGGCCTTTCCAGGAATTCCAAACAATTTATACTTGCAGCAGGGTAACTTACAGACTTATCTCTCTTGGGATATCTCCGCAGGTGCCACAAGTTATAACGTTTACCGCTCAACAGATGGGGTAAACTACTCGGTACTTGCGTCTCCGACTATTAACAACTACCCAGACCCTACCGTAAGCATCGGCGTCCAGTACTTCTACTATGTAACCTCAGTAAATGGAGGCGGGGAAAGCCCTCCAACTCCGCCACAATCGATCATTGTAGCGCCTGTGGGAGAGATGTCTCTAGCTCAGATCCGGCAAATGGCTCAAGAAAGAGCCGACCGAGTCAATTCAAACTTCGTTACCTTGCCTGAGTGGAACCAATTCATTAACCAGGCTATGTATGAGCTTTATGATCTTCTCATAACGGTCTACGAGGATTACTTCAAAGCTCCAAGCGCTACTTTCAGCTGCAACGGTAACCAGCAAATCTATCCTTTACCGAATGGGATGCTGACCTTCCTTAATGATCAAAGATCAAGTTTCGTAGCTCAGCCTTTCTATAAGTTACTTGGAGTAGACTTAGCTCTCAACAATGCAAATAATGCCTACGTAACAGTGAACCGGTACAACTTCATAGACAGAAACAGATTCGTTTACCCTAACACTGCTTCTACAATCTATGGCGTCTTCAACCTTCAATACAGGCTAATGGGAAGTAACATTGAATTTATCCCAACACCTTCAGGTGGGCAGCTCATTCGTCTTCAGTATATACCAAGGCTCCCAGTACTCATTGCTGACACTGACCTTAGTACCATTGGCTTCTCTGGGTGGCTTCAATACGTAATCATTAGAGCAGCTAAGTACGCGTTAGATAAGGAAGAATCAGATACCGCTACTCTTACAGAAGAACTTTTGTTCTTAAAACAGCGGATTGAGGAGACATCCTTTAACCGTGACGTAGGTATGGCTGACACTATCTCCGACACTCGTCAAGGAAACTGGGCTGATGGCTGGTGGGGCGGACGTAACGGCTCAATCGGAGGTTGGTAAGTATGCAACTTCCTTACGGTTTATCACTTCAGATGCTACAAACTAGATGGAGAAGTATTTTAAACCCTCTTCTAGCTAACCCTACCAACAATGCAAGCATCCTGAAGAACGTTAGCCTCAAGACCGGAACCAACACTGTGAATACGCTCCTAGGTCAAAAGCTCCAAGGATGGTCAATTGTCAGGCAGCGAGGGGCGGCTAGCATTTATGATCAACAGGACTCCAATCAAAGTCCTGAATTAACTCTTATCTTGGTATCTAGCGCTAATGTGAGCGTAGATCTGGCGGTGTTCTGATGGCTAATGTAGTGTACTCCCCATATATGACGCTGCCTGTACCTGTTACAGGTGTGGACCCGGGTCCTGATTATGCAAATAACGTCAACGCGTCCCTAAACATCATAGACCAGCACAACCATACTCCGGGCAGTGGGCAGCTTATTACGCCTGCGGCCATGAATATCAACGCTAATCTTCCTTTCAATGACAACAGTTTAACAGGGGCGATGACGGTTAGATTTCAGCCGCAGCTCTCAACTATCCCTGCAACGGGCCTTAACTTAGGGTGCATATACGAAGCAGGCGTAGATCTCTATTATAACGACGGCTCAGGAAACATCATTAGACTCACGCAGTCAGGTGCCATTGCAGGACCTCCAGGCTCTATTTCAAACCTAGCCCCGCCGGCTTCAGCCTCTTATAACTCAGTAAGCGGTACTTTCGTATTCCAGTCTGCGGCTACCACTTCCGCCAATTTAGACGGCGCTAGCATTACCCTCAGAGACTTCACTCCTAGCTCTCCAGGATTGACTCTAAGCCCCCCAGCAGGCTTAGGAGCTGACTACACCATTACCTTGCCTACTTTGCCACCTCAGCAGTCTTTCGTGACCCTGGATCAGTTTGGCAATATGGCAGCTCCTTGGACGGTAGACAATAGCAGCATCATCATCTCCAGCAATCAACTCACAGTGAACTCAGCCGGTATCCCTGCCATTGCTCATAACTACATTACGCATCAATGGCAGCTCAACGGCCCTTACCAGGCCATGGTTCCATCTTTCCCCCTTCTTGAGATCGACGGGTACTGCTTCTTTAATTATAACGCAACAATTATAGCTATTTGGATCTACAATGCTGTAGCAGGCGGCAGCGGTACTACTGAGTTTGACATCAAGATCGGAACTTCAGGCAGTAGCTTCAGCTCAATTTTAAGCACAACTGGCCAAATCACTTCGTCCGCCGCCTCTGGCGTATGGACTGACTCCAATTCAGTTGTAGGTGCTCAAACAGGCGTGGTTAAGCCTATTGTTATGAGTGCTAACGTAAACGCAGGGCAGGCACTAAGGCTTGACATCCTGCAAGCAATGGTAGGCGCAAGTGACTGCGGCGTCATTGTACAATTCGTACCGAGGTAATTCATGGCAACCCCAGTAACAGTAAACACAAAGTCTAGTATAAATGTCGTAGGGGGAGGAACCGGAACCGGGTCTGCTTCCTTTACGACCGGATCTAACGAATACGCTATTGTATCGTGCGACGGGGCCGTGCAGATAGGCTCGGCTTCTTTTAACGCTCCTGCTTCCGCTATAGCCGTGACCTATTACGTTCCGCCTAGCACTTCCTTTGTACAAAGTGCCTTGGGACACCCTTGTAGCTGGGTAATTTTCGCTAACACTTAAGGAGCTTTGTGGCTCTACAAAAGCAAGCCGTCCCCATTAATTTTACCCAGGGTTTAGATACCAAGACAGACCCAAAGCAGGTGTCTTTGGGACGTTTCTTGTCTTTGGAGAACTCAGTTTTCACAAACCAGGGTCTCCTTCAGAAGAGAAACGGTTTTAGCTTTGAGCCGTCGCTTCCTGATTCTACTTCTACGTATGTAACGACGTTTAACAGCAACCTAACAGCCATTGGAACTAGTTTAAACGCTTTATCCGCAGGCACCGGTACTTGGGTCAATAAAGGAAGCATCCAGCCCGTAGAGCTGAGTGTACTGCCTCTGATCAGGAATAATACCAATCAATCTCAGGCAGACGCGGTTGTAGCCCCTAACGGCTTAGTGTGCACGGTGTACACAGATAATGTACCGTCGGGTAGCTCAACTACTCCAGTTTATAAATATGCAATCGCAGACTCTGTCAGCGGGCAAAACATTGTAGCCCCTACAGTCATAGTAGGCTCAGCAGGCTCAACTGTATCTTCAGCTCCTAGAGTGTTTGTACTAGGGAATCATTTTATAATCGTATTCTACGCAACCATTTTATCCCAGGTTCGCATCGAATACATAGGTATCAATGTCGCCAACACAAGCCTGCTCGTACCGGCTACAATCATTTCAACCGGGTGTGCGCCCGCCAGCACGCTTAACTTTGACGGAGTAGTAGCTAATAATAACCTATACTTAGCTTGGGAAGGGGCAGAGACAGGCGGGGCAGTACGCCTTACTTACATCACCTCTACCTTAGTTCAAGCAAATACAGTTACATTTACTGGCTACGCTTCCACAACCATGAGCGTGGCAGCTGACATTAGCACGTCAAATCCTATTATTTACGCTAGCTTCTACGACTCAGCTTCTCAGACTGGACACACTCTAGCCGTATCTCATAATCTATTCACTGTGCTGGCTCCTACCTTAATGATTTCAGGTGAGGCAGCTGTAAACATCACCTCAGTAGCTAATAACGGTGTCTGCAATGTCTTTTGGGAAGGCGTAAACTATTACGGCTATGACTCCTCCCTTCAGACTGACTACATCAAGACTAATACCATCACTCAAAGCGGCACAAAGGGCACTGAGAGCGTAATGGTTAGATCCGTAGGTCTAGCTTCTAAAGCTTTCATGGTCAACGGCCTTACCTATATGCTAACGGTATATAGCACGCCATTTCAGCCGACATATTTCCTCGTAAATTCAATCGGCCAGGTAATTTCAAAGCTGGCATATTCGAACGGTGGAGGGTATTACATCACAGGGTTACCCAACGTAACAGTTAATGGAGATGAAGCTCAAGTAGCCTACTTGTACAAGGATGACATTGAAGCAGTTAACAAAACCATGGGCGTACCAAACGCCGCTGGTATCTACAGTCAAACAGGCGTTAACTTCGCAAGCTTCACTCTCACCACATCAAATATAGGCACTGCTGAAATCGGCGGGGACCTTTTAATTACAGGTGGGTTTTTGTGGCAGTATGACGGGTACAGCCCGGTTGAGCAGGGCTTTCATCTATGGCCCGATTACGTAGAAGCTACTCCGTCTTCAACAGGCGGCGCTATGCTTGATCAGCAGTACTTCTACCAAGCCACCTACGAATGGGCCGACAACCAAGGGAATGTCTATAGGTCTGCCCCAAGTATCCCGGTGTCTACTACAATAGCTGCAGGAACGCCTGTTACATTTACATCAGTCTTTGCAAGCGGAGCATCAAGCATCACCGTAAGCTCGGTAACTGGACTTAAGGTAGGTCAGATCCTAACAGACAGCACGACGGGGGCTAATATACAAGCTGGAACCTATATTACGAGCATTAGTGGCACTACAGTGGGCCTTTCGCTGCCTACTGGAGGGGCCTCTGCGTCAACCCCCGGTGATACGCTCCAGACCGCTTCTACGGGCTCTATAACCGTAAATGTCCCAACACTACGTCTAACGTACAAAATTTCTAACCCAGTTAAGATCAGCCTGTATCGATGGAGTCAAGCTCAGCAAATATTCTACCAAGTTACGTCTATTACAAATCCTCTGTTTAATAACACTACAGTTGATTATGTAACCTTCATTGATGTGCAAGCTGACAATCAGATCTTGGGTAATAACATCATTTATACGACTGGCGATGTTTTAGAGAATATTGCAGCTCCTGCAACAAATGTCATTACCCTGTTCAACAATCGTCTGTTTTTGGTAGACGCTGAAGACCCGAATCTTCTTTGGTTCTCTAAGCAAGTGATTGAAGCAACGCCAGTTGAAATGAGCGACCTTCTTACTTTGTACGTGTCCCCTACGACCTCAGCCCAAGGAAGCACCGGTCCTACCTTGGCCGCAGCTCCTCTTGATGATAAGCTATGTCTATTTAAGAGAGACGCCATCTATTACATCAATGGTATCGGGCCTGACAATACAGGGGCTAACTCCCAGTACTCAGATGCCATTTTCATTACCTCAACTGTGGGGTGCGCAAATCAACATAGTATCGTCTTCATGCCGCAAGGGCTCATGTTTCAATCTGACAAAGGTATTTGGCTCCTTGACAGAAGCTTGAATACTTCGTATATCGGGGCAGCGGTCGAAAAATACACGAACGGCGCTACCGTACTGTCTGCTTTAAACATCCCCGGTACCAATCAAGTGAGATTTACTCTCGACTCTGGTACTACCTTGATGTACGACTATTACTACGGGCAGTGGGGGACCTTTTCAAATATCCCTGCAATTTCAAGTACTTTGTATCAAAACTTACACACGTACATTACAGATCAAGGAGAAGTGTTTCAAGAGACTCCGGGCTCTTATATCGACGGATCTAACCCGGTGTTAATGCAATTCAGTACAAGCTGGTTGAACCTGGCTGGCGTTCAAGGCTACCAACGCGCTTACTGGTTCTACTTGTTAGGGACCTATATGAGCCCTCATAAGCTCCAAGTGTCTATAGCGTATGACTATAATGCGTCTCCTTCTCAAGTCTCTATTATTACCCCCGACAATGCCTCTCCAGCTTGGGGCGGAGACCAATTATGGGGCTCTGGACAGTCTTGGGGCGGCCCAGGCGGTGCAGTGAGTCCTGCAGGACCTCCAGATCTTGAGCAGTGGCGCGTGTTTTTACAAAAAGGAAAGTGCGAGGCTTTCCAGATTTCCATACAAGAGCTTGTGGACACTTCCTATACGGGGGTGCCCGGCGCCGGACTTACGCTTTCGGGTCTCGATGTAACCGTGGGCGTTAAATCAGGGTCTCCAAGGATTAGATCTTCTAGATACGTCGGCTAACCAAAGATCAATATTTTTTCTAGTTTAGATAAACGGCTTTCAATAAGGTCAAATAGTAGGGGTTTATAGTAGTTGACGGCGGCGTGGGCGTAGGCGGCGGCGTAGGCGGCGGCGTGGGCGGCGGCGTGGGCGGCGTGGGCGGCGTTGGCGGCGTTGGCGGCGTAGTAGGCGGCGGCGTTGGCGGCGGCGTTGGCGGCGTAGGGGGCGGCGTTGGCGGCGTCGTTGGCGGTGGCGTAGGTGGCGTAGGTGGCGTCGTCTACAGTCTTATGCATATGCTCAGGGCTAAAGTCTTTGCCGTTGCCGTAGTCCTCTGCCATAGATATAGCAGCTAAGGACCTAGGATCTGGGTCTACGCCATTGTCTTTAAGCTTAGACATAGCATCCTTAGCGCATTGAGCTGAGAAATAGGCTAAGAACCTAGGAGGTAGGGCACAGGTCTCAAAAATCTGGCGTAGTCCAAGCGAGCCTAACGTTTTTTCTAAGTCTTTTCTATACATGAGCTAATTTTAACACGCTATTTCTAAATTTCAAAGGACTAAATAACGCTATTGAGGTCCTGAGCAGTCCTTATGTCCTTATTTGGCGATTATATTAAAGAACGGCTAGACAAAAGCATCGTGGAAAACGAGCACGGCTTCTGTACCTATTTTTTCGTTAACGACGGCGTTTACATTGAAGACCTCTATGTAAGCCCAGAACACCGTAAATCGCACGTAGCCGCTAAGCTTGCAGATCAAGTAGCTGAAATCGCTAAGGAAAAAGGCTTTAAGAAGATGTATGGAAGCGTACAACCCTCGGCTAAGGGCTCTACCGCCAGTCTCAAAGTGTTATTAGCTTACGGCATGAGCCTTGAGTCTTCAGGACCTAACGCAATTTTAATGAGCAAGGGGATTTAATGGGCGCCATTTCAGGCTTAGTAGGAGCAGGCGGCGGAGCGGCAGGTACAAGTTTTGCAGGTCCTGCAAGCGGAACCATTCTAAACCCTACGACTGTAGGTCAAGCCAACACAGCTTACTCCGGTAATCAGCAAGCTTTAGCTCAACAGCAAGCTTTACTTCAGGCTCTACAAGCTCAAAACGGCCTTCAGAACCAATCAAACGTCTATAATCAACTTCAGCAAGTAGTGTCAGGCCAAGGGCCTAATCCTGCCCAAGCTCAGCTTGCTCAATCTACAGGCGCTAACACCGCTAATCAAGCGGCGTTAATGGCAGGCCAGCGCGGTGCGGGCCAAAACGTAGGTCTTATCGCTCGTCAAGCCGCCCAACAAGGCGGAGCTAATCAGCAGGCAGCAGCAGGCCAAGCAGCTACAATGCAAGCCCAACAATCTCTTAATGCTTTAGGTCAAGCTCAAGGTCTCGCTACTACTCAGGCAGGCCAACAAATTGGAGCTACGACCGCCAATACGCAAGCTCAACAAGGCGAGCAAGCCACTCTTTTGAATTCAATTGCTCAGCAAAACGGCGCTAACGTTCAAATGCAAAGCAATATCAATAGTGTTAACGCAGACTTAGCTAAAACTCAGATGCAGGGGCAACAAACCTTAATCAGTGGTGTTATCAACGGCGGAGCAGGCGCTCTTGCCATGGCCAAAGGCGGCGTAGTTAAGAACTTCGCAGATGGCGGCTGGACCCAACAAGGACCTGCACAAAGCTATGCCGGTAATGACGTAAGTTATAATCAACAACCCGCTCAGGACCTAAGCTCACTTCCAGGTGCCTATAACACAGCTATGCCGCAAGCTCAACAACCTTCTCCGCCTACAGCAGGGGGCGCTAAGTCGGGAATAGGTAAGTTTATGAAGGGCGTAGGCGACAGCATGCAACCTAATGCCCAAGGTCAACCGGCCCAGTCTCCTGCTATGTTTAAAGCAGGAAACGCTCTGGGCTCAGCTATCGGCAAGGGCATCGGAGCTATTTTTAGTTCTAGCCCGCAGTCTACTCCCGCCGCTCCTCCAACTCCCCAAGCTGGAGATCAAAGCTCCCAGCAGATGGATAACTCAGGCGTAGAAGCTGGAGGAGCGGCAGGCGGCCAGCAGTTCGCAAAAGGCGGCAAGGTTCCCGCCATGGTGTCACCTGGTGAACGCTACCTTCCTCCCAAAGAAGTTGAGAAGGTTGCCAAAGGAGAGAAGTCTCCGCTTAAAGCAGGTGAGAAAATCCCAGGTAAAGCTAAAGTAAAAGGCGATAGCCTGAAAAACGACACAGTGCCTAAGACCTTGGAAGAGGGGGGAATTGTACTCCCTAAGTCAGTTATGGAATCTAAGCATCCTCACTGGGAAGCCCATAAATTCGTCTCCAATATCCTTAGACAACAAGGTCTTCATTCCAAAAAGAAATAACTATGGCTAAGATGGAGCTGAGTAAGTTCAAGAAAATGAGCAGTACCAAGGACTTCACGGTTATGAAGCATCCTGACGGACATACTATTAACATTGCTCATAAAGCTCTTAGCCCTGAAATGAAAAAGCATCTTGACTCTCTTCCTCATTTTGACAAAGGCGGAGCCCCTTATAGCGCGGAGGCTGGCGCCGCCATCTCTTCAGGCGTACAAGGGAAGAAAGTCTCTGCTCCTAAACAAAACTCAGGATCTGGAGAGTCTCAAGGCTACAGCGGTGACATTGAGCAAGCAAGTGTAGCAGAAAAGCCTGCTAATGAAGATCCGGCCTATAACAAGATGTTCGCAGACGGCGGTAGAGTAGACACCGTGTCTAAGCAGCTGCCTATGTCCAATCTCTATATGGCGCAAGGCGGCGTAATTAAAGACGATTCAGGTAAGACTCTGGGTCAGCTCATCAGTTATCCAGACTCTCAACCAACCCCTTCGCCCTCTCCATCCGTAAACCCAGTGCAAAAGGCTACGGGCGGCGCTATTGAAGCTTACGCCGATGGCGGTGACGTACCTCAAGATAATGGGCAGGAGCAGGCGCCTAATCAAAATGTGCTGCCGCCTGCCCATAAACAGGATTCAGAAGAGCAGATCTATGCGGATGCCGCTCAGAATCAACCTACAGGCCCTAATGCTCAATACGCGTCTCTATATCAAAATGAACTAGATCAGATGCGTCAAAATAACCCTGGGCAACCTGAGGTTATGAATCAGCAGCAAGCTCTTGACGCTGCAATTAGAGACAAACAAGCTATTGGTATCAGCAACCAAAAAGTTAAGAACCAACAACAAGCAGACTATAACACTGCTCAGGTGATTAACAATAAGAAGGCTCAATTAGGACTCCCTCCAGACCAAACGCCGCCTAATCCTAATCAACCAGCCGATGCTTCTCAGAACCTGCCCCAAACCAGCGACGCTTTAACTCAGAATCTCAACCAGCTCCAACAGCAGCAACCTGTTCAAGATCCTTACGGAATGAACCAAGCTTACAATATGTGGATGCAGGGCATGAATCAGCGCCTAGGCGGTATCTACAAAGAAGCTGCGGCTACAGGCCAACTAGGTACAAACCAAGCCGCAGTCCTTCAGCAGCAGGTTGAGAATCAAAAGCAGGCGATGGCGCACGTTCAAGATCAATATAACCAACTCAATCAAGAGCGTTTACATACGCTTGACGATCTTGACAATCAACACATTGACGCAGACCGGTATGTCAAGAACATGACCACTGGAGATAAGGTCAAGAGTACGATTGGTCTTATCCTTGGCGGCTTTGGCGCTATGGCAGGTCAACAAAACCTTGCTTATCAAGCCCTTCAGAACAACATTACTCGCGATATTGACGCTCAGAAGTCAAATTTAGGTAAGTCTGAGTCGATGCTCAACAATAACCTACAGCAGTTTGGTAATCTGAGAGACGCTACTCAGTGGCAACATATCATGAGCCAAGACATTATTGCGCATCAATTGCAGCAACAGGCGGCTTCTATGGCCCCTGGTATGGCTCAAGCTAAGGCCGATCAACTTGCAGGTCAGCTCCGTCAAGACAGCTCTCAACAAGTCGCTCAGATGGGCATGCGTAGAGCTATGATGAACCTGACAGCAGGAAGTCAAAGCCCTCAGCAGTTCAACTCTTACCTCTCTATGTTAAGAGTCATGAACCCTGAGATGGCTAAAGAGATGGAGAGCCGCTACGTTCCTAACGTGGGCGTGGCTTCAGTTCCGGTGCCCCAGGCAGTAAGAGATCAGTTAAATGCTCACCAGCAATTAGACTCTACTATCAAGGACTTACATCAGTTCGTAAACTCTCATAGCACGATGGTTCCAGGTACTCCAGAATACAACACTGGGGTGCAGAAGGCGCTGGCGCTTCAAGCTGGGGTCAGAGAAGGATTGTTAGGAACCGTGTATAAAGCAGGCGAGCAACCTCTGTTAGACAAGTTCATCAGCTCCAACCCAGCCGGTATGTTCAAGACCTTACGCACTATTCCTCAATTAAATGAACTACTTAGCGCCAACACGCGTAGATTCAATCAATTGAAGCAATCAGTTGGCCTTCCAGTGCCCCCCGGTGTCAATTCATCGGGCGTGTACCAACCTAAGACATTTAAGAAAGTTAAGTAATTATGGCAGCCCAAGACGGTATGCCGATGGACGAAGGAGCAGGCGCGGTCTTTGCAGACGGTGGCGACGTAGAGCAACCTGTAGAGCAGGCGGCAGCTCCACAGCCAGCGGCGCCCCCTCAACCAGTGCATGTATTATCGCCAGAAGGTGAGCTGGGTACTATAGATCCGTCTGAAGTAGATTCGGCTACTCAGAATGGGTACACTCTTGCGACTCCTGAAGACCTTGCTCAGAATCAATATGGCGGACTTGGACAACAAACTATTGCGGGTCTAGAAGGTGCGGCACAAGGGGCTACGTTTGGCCTTTCTACGGGCCTAGAAACGGCCGTAGGCGTCAATCCAGAGGACATTAGGGGGAGAGCCCAGGCCAACCCCATAACGCACAACGTAGGGCAAGTGGCGGGCCTTATAGGCTCTTCTGTTATCCCAGGTGTCGGCGAAGCTAATCTACTTAAGGGGGCAGGAGAAGCCGCCGCTGAGGCAGTAGGTGTAGGCGGAGCAGGTGCGGGTTTTTTATCTCAGGTCGGGGCGGATACCGTTAAGGGTGCCTTTGAAGCTGCATTGTTTCAAGGGGGAGAAGAAATCTCTAAGATGTATTCCCAAGACCCTAATCAAACAGCTGAGAGCGCTATTGCCGATATAGGACTCGCTGGAGTTATGGGGGGAGTATTTGGAGGCTCGGCAGGGGCGCTACTGCGTAAGGCAGGATTTGGAGCCGCTTTAGACGCCCCAGGCGGTGCAGTAGGTACAGCGGAGTCAACCGCTCCTTCATTCGTATCTGAATTAGACCGCCCTAAGGTAGAGGCCGGTGACTTCGAAGCTTCTATTAAGAACTCAAACGTCATTCCTGAAGCCCAAAAGAAGAGTATCTTAGATGGCTTAAGAGAGCGTAAGCCTGATGCCGCAGAGATAACCGCAGCGGCTGAGCGCATTAACGCACCGGTGCTTGAGGGCATGACATCCGGCTCTAGAGTTGTACAAAAAGCTGAGGATTCGCTTTTAAACGGCGCCACTACTTATTCGGGTCTCAAGCGCCAAAGCATGTATAACGAAGGCTGGAAAGCTGCCAATGCTGCAGTTGAAGGGGCGCTAGGCGAAGGTAGTCAGCTATCTAAAGCCGAGATCGGTAATTATTTCAAAGACAGTATTACTAAAGACATCAAAACTCAGAACGCTCCTATTTCTCAGATGTATGAAGAAATCAAGAGGTACCATCGGGTTATTCCTGTCCCTGAGGGTAGTGGCGATAGCTTGGCAGCTGAACTTGAGAGAATCCCAGAATTACGTGTATCGCCTAGTTCTCCAGGCTCGCAGCTTGTTAAAAACGTCATTAATGAAGTGGGCAATCTAAGAACCGTAGATGACATCAAAGCCTATAGGTCTTCTCTTTATGATCGCCTGCCCGCTACCGCATCCCCCGGTGAGCGCAGAATGGCAGCGATTATTAGCGATAAACTTAAAACCATGGAAGAGGATGGAGTTGAGACCTTCGCTAAGAACATACCGGCTAACGATGAAGTTAAGGCGACTATCCAGTCTCTTATAGGGCAGCGTAAGGCGGCAGATGCACAATACAAGCCGTTCATTCAAAAGATACAGACTCTGTCTGAGCAACTAGGCAAAGGGAAGATCCACGGTGCCCAAGATGCCATTCATTTCATCAATGATTTGACGCCTGAATCAGTAACTCAAAAGCTATTTGCTAAGAATAATTCAGAATTCCTAAACTTTTTCTCTAAGAACTTCCCTGAGCAGATGGAAGCTATGCGGGCGTACCAGAAAAACGCCCTGAGAGAGGCAGCTTCTAAATCAGGGGAGCTTAGCCCTAGAGTATTATTCAATAATGTTAATAAGTTAGAGCCTGAGATTCAGAAAAGTATCTTTAAACCTGAAGAGTTACAAAAGCTCAGGGACGCAGAGACTGTTGTTAGATCATTTCCTAAGGACTTCAATCCGTCTGGCACTAGTGGGATGAGCGCCTTCAGACAGTTCTTTGAACATCCGGCTGGCGCTGCTATAGGCAACGTACGTGACTTGGCTATTGAGAAGTTCATTAAGACCTTTGCAGGATCTCCAGAGGTCAAAAACGCTACAAAGCTTGCCCAATCCACGGTATCGGGCTACAGAACAATGACCAAAGCAGTCAAATCCATTATGGACCCTAGTAAAGGCGTAATGGCCGCACCTATTGTGCCTTCAGTAGCCGCTAGAGACCGTCTCGCTAAGCTCGTGGATGATTATGCCAAGAACCCACAGAAGATGCTCGAAGCTAACGCCAATAATCCATTTCCTGCGTATAGTCAGGCGTTTTCTACGGTGTCCTCAAGAGCGGTGCAATATCTAGTTAGTCAGCGTCCTAACACTGCGCCCGCTAATCCGCTAGATTCAAGACTTCCTGCATCTCCAATACAAAAAGCTCAGTATAATCGAGCACTTGATATAGCCCAACAGCCCTTAACTGTGCTTAAGCATATCAATGACGGTAGTTTAACTCCGCAAGACTGCACTACGCTTAGGACTATTTATCCTAATCTTTACAATCAGTTATGTGGAAAGCTCAGTGAGGGCATTGTAAGTGCCACAAGTAAAGGCATTAAGATTCCTTACCAGAGACGCCTTAGTATGTCCATGATGATGGGCCAAGCTTTAGATTCCACAATGACGCCACAAGGTATCATCAGCGCCCAGCCCTTACCGCCTCAGCAACAGCCACAAGGCGGCGCTCCAGGCAATAAGCCCAAGAAGTCCACTAGCACCTTAAACAAGCTCCCAGGGCAGTATAAGACCGCAGGGCAAGCAGCTGAGGAAGACCGGGCTAATAAGGACTAAGTAACGTTATTAGACACCTAAGGGTTACAGCCCTTTACCTATCTGGAGGCTTCCTTGAGTAGAAAAGACGTTTTACGGTACAACCTGAATCAAGGCGTACCACAATCCCTAGCTTCAAGCTTCACTACAGCGCCCACGGCTATCAAGTGGGGCGACAATATTTCTTATCAAATCACAGTGACTACTTCAAACTCGACGGGAACCTTTGCCGTCCAAGCGAGTAATGACTATTGCCCCTCAGGTCCTTCTGAGCCGCCAGCCAACCCAGGCAACTGGGTCACTCTATCTTTAGGAGGCGGAACTCCTACAGTTAACGCCGCTAATGACATTATTGTCATTAATCTCAACCAGTTGCCTTTCATGGCAGTTCGTTTAGTTTACACTCCCACAATCGCAGGCACTGGTACCGCTGATATGTGGATAACATCAAAGCAGCTGGGGGGCTGATATGAGTCAGAATCTATTTTACCCGCCTGGGCTAGGTCCTTCAGGTGGCTCAGCTTCAACCGGTACTAATGGCGCTCCAGCTCCTACGTCTTCAACTGAAGTAGGCGGCATTAATCCAAGCGGCAACTTACAGCCTTTATTGACTGATGCTAGTGGCAACTTATTTGTAAACGTAGCTGCCGGCTCTATTACCGCTGAAAACCCCTCAGTATCCCTCACAAGCGCTTTGGTTCCTACCTACGCTACCTATGTAGGGATGAACGTCTCTGGTGACCTTGTAGGGCTTCAGGGGACGGCTAATGGCCTTAAGGTAGACGGCAGTGCGGTTACCCAACCTATTAGTGCGGTCTCTTTGCCCCTACCCACGGGCGCTGCTACCAACGCAGAGCTTGTTACAATAAACACCACGCTTGGAAGTCCATTTCAAGCCGGTGGTTCAATTGGCAATACGGCATTTGGCATTTCAGGCTCTTTACCTGCGGGCTCTAATGCTATTGGTAGCGTCTCAGTCTCCAACTTCCCCGCTACTCAGCCGGTGTCTGGTACTGTAGCGGTCTCCAACTTCCCAGCAACCCAGGCTATCAGCGCTGTAAGCCTGCCTCTACCAACCGGCGCTGCGACTTCTGCTAATCAAACCTCAGTTATTGGGTCTGCAACAGGCGGAACCGCAGCGGCAAGCTCAGAATTAGTAGGGGGAGTCTATAACACTTCTCTTCCTACTCTTACCAACGGGCAGCAATCGGCTATCCAATTGGACTCTAGCGGACGCGTAATCCTGTCTCCTAGCGGCGCTTCAAGCAACGTCAACCTCGCTGATGTAGGGGGCTCAGCTATCGCCTTAGGGCAGACGACCATGTCTGCTTCTTTGCCCGTAGCTATTGCCTCTAATCAATCTGCCATTACTGTAGCTCAAGCCACAGCAGCTAATCTTAATGCAACTGTTACTGGTACCGTCGGCGTCAGCGGCAACGTTACAGTAACTCAAGCCACTGGCTCTAATCTACATGTTGACGTAGACAATACTGTAGCAATATCTGCAGCGTCTTTGCCTTTGCCTACGGGAGCAGCGACATCGGCTAACCAAAGTACGATGATTACCGACCTTGGTACTATTATTACCAATACGACGGGTTTAGCTACTAGCGCTAATCAAACTAACGCTAGCCAGAAAACTCAGATTGTAGACGGCAGCGGTAACGTCATTGCTTCGACTTCGAATGCCCTGAATGTTAACGTGAATAACTCGCCAGCTACTAGCATTAAAGGCACTGCTCTCGCTAACGCACCGGTATATAACGCTTATTCTTCAACCAGCATCACCACGGGCGCTTATGTACAACTTGTGGCATCAACCTCCAATGCTATCAATACGGTTCATATTTTCGATAGCTCAGGTCAAGCCATGATTTTTGGTATTGGAGCTTCGGGCAGTGAAGTAGCGACTTTGTACGTCCCGCCGGGGGGCGATACCTACACACTTACTGTCCCTGCTGGCTCTCGCATCGCCTATAAAGCGCTTACGGCTACGGCCTCGAGCGGATACCTCTTAATGAGCTTCTTGGAGTAATGATATGAGTTCACCGCTGCTTTGGGGTCCCAATAACACTGCTAGCAATCTCCAAAACCAAGTATTACAAGCTAATGGCTCTCTGCTCGCTTATGACGGTGCAAAGAACTATATCAGCTATGGTAATTTCGAAAATAGCCTGACTACGGGTTGGAGCTTGGGAACCATCGGCACGCTGACTAACGGCTTGCCTACTGGCTCTCCTACGTTCGGTTCAGGGGCTTCTGGTAACCTCTCTATTGCTACAACCTCTAGTGCTAACATCGAAGGTCTGTATTCCCTGCAATTGATCTCTAGCGCCGCTACTACTCAGGGCAACATGCTGGCATCGCAGGCTTATTCTATTGACGTAGAAGATCAAGCCAAAGTGATGACGGTGAAGTTTTACTATCAAGCGACTTCTGGAGCCTCAAATTGTAACTTCTCCGGCACTTCTTCTAATAGTTTTGCTTGGGCTATTTACGACGTAACTAATTCTTCTTGGTTGACTAGCGCTGGCAATTTCAATTTGGTTCAAAACAACGGCTGCGGATACGTAACCGGCACCTGCCAAACCAATAGTAATACTTCTCAGCTTCGTTTGGTAGTTTATAACGCCAATGCGACCTCTGGCGCCGCAACGCTTACCTTGGACGGATTTTATGTAGGTCCACAGACCGCTCCGATAGGTCCTGCTGTAAGCGACTGGGTAACGTACACTCCTACCGTAGCAGGAAGTGGTGGTATTTCCAATGTGTCTATATGGTATAAACGGATCGGCGATACGTTATTAGTGCGCGGAGTTTATACTGTAGGAACTGTTACCGGAACTTCAGCCTCTATTTCCTTACCTTCAGTTACCATAGATTCAACTAAATTTTCTTCTGCTACCGCAACACAATTAGTTGGTATTGGAAATAATCTTCCCAGTTCAGCCGCTGGTGTTTATACAAATGGTGTAGGTCATGCTTACTTTTATGATGGGTCTGATACAAATAATATATACATAGCATATCAGACAAATACTCATGCATACCAAAAAATTGGTGGGTCTAGTCTTTGGAGTTCTGGAGATACGAGTAGTTTTCAATTTTCAGTCCCAATCGCAGGCTGGTCTTCTAATTCTGTAGCTTCTAGCGATACTGATACAAGAGTGTGTGCATTCCAGGCCTATCTTGCTTCCAACTACGCCGCCGGAGCAAATGCTGCTATTAAATACGATACCGTATTAAATGATACTCATGCAGGATATTCTACATCAACAGGTTTATATACAGTTCCCGTTTCAGGATATTATAGGGTAAGCGTTATAGAACTAACGGCTTCTAGTTCTGGAACTCCATATCTTGCAAAAAATGGATCTGCGGTAGGATATTTCGGCGTTGCTACTTCCAATGGTGTAAATGGTGGATCACAAACAGTAAAATGTAATGCTGGCGATACCCTTGCAGTATATTCAAACGTTTCTTTGACTTGGGGCGGTTCTAGCGCTCCATACACAAATATGGTCAGCATAGACCGCCTAACCGGTCCAGCAGTAGTTACGGCTACAGAGAGTGTGAACGGTAGATACTATTCCAGTAGTACGTCTATTAGCTCTTCTCTTGCTACGATTGTATACGCAACAAAAGGATGGGATACCCACGGTGCTTATAACTCATCCACAGGTATCTGGACTGCTCCGGTAAGTGGTAAGTATCAATTCAACTGCGCTCTCGCTACTGCAGGAACTTTAGCTCTTAACAGCGTTATTGATATGCAAGTGCAGCAAAGCGGCAGTTCTTCTCAAATTAGCGAGGATAAAATATACGCGGGAGGCGTGCAGACTGCCATTACTGCAGGCGTAAGCGATGAGTTTTATTGTCTTGCAGGAGACACAATTAAAGTTCAAGTGTCTAGCAGCGCAACTTCTCCAAGTATCGTGTCATCAAACAATCAAAACTATTTCTCGTGGTCTAGAATTGGTAACTAATTATGAGACAAGTTAATGATAACATTATTCCAGTGCAAGCGGCGGCGCTAACTCGACAACATCGCAATCTATGTTCACTATAACCCGAGTGAGTGGGTAATTAAAGAATAAATTTATGCAAATTTACAACTATCCAAATATTATCCCTGCCGGCACAGTGATGAACACTACGTTCACAAGTACGGCTATGCAGATTAACAATCAATTATTCTATGCCATACAAATCGTCTTTACAGGTACTCCTACTGGGTCTTTTGCTCTACAAGCTTCATGCGACAGCGCCCTAAACACGGTGTCCCCCGGAGCATTTCCCTTTGTTGTGACAAACTGGACTACTATCCCTAGTTCAACTCAAGCGGTTGTTGCTGCAGGCTCGATTATGTGGAATATGGACTTTCAGGCGTATAATTTTGTGCGGGTCCTTTACACCGATGGGTCTGGTGGGGCTAGCGCTGCGATTATAACTGTGTCGACTATGAATGCGAAAGAATGAGTAGCCATTACATTAATATTCCCAGTCAGTATAGATCATTTTCTTTCGTAGATCAAGCGAATGAAACAACTCCGACCCTCGCTCTATTGGCTCATGGCGCGGTTCCTTCTGGCGCAATCAAGTACGAAACAACAGTTACCTACGTTTCAATTGTAGACGGGCAGACGTATGCTTTAGGCATAGGCTTTATTGGTAGCCCTACCTTAACGATCTGGAATATAAACGACCCCATTAGTCCAATTTTGGTAGGTACTTATTCCTATGCCGCTGGAGGCGCCTATAACGCATCAGTTGGAGTAGTTAATGGCGTCCAATACGCATTTGTAGGGTATAATTCAGGGTCTAAAGTAGATATAATCAAGCTTACTAATCCTGCCGCTCCTGTTTCGGTTAGGCAGTTTGTTATATCAGGCTCTCCAGGGTCTATTTATGGAGTCTCTTTTTTAAATGGATACTTGTACTGCGGGACGCAAAGTGCAGGTCTTGTAGTTTTAGACGTAGGCGGCGGCACTGGATCTCCTTCCAGTCCTATTCAAACCTACACGCAGGGGTCTCCCTATAAGTCATTCGGCGTTGTGGCTGTAGGCTCTAATGTGTACACTACGTACTATTCTACTGCGAGCCCTTTCACGATAAGAAATATCATCTCTTGGACTACAGGCGGTCCGTCTGGAAGCCCCTCAGTGCCTGCACTTCTCCAAAGTCTGCAGGTGACTACTGCGGGAGAGGCGCTAGGGCTTGGAGTTTACGGCAATACTGCTTTTGTAACCACTGCGACCACGGGCGCCTACAACATAAATCTTGTAGACGTTACAAATCCAAGCGCTATGACTAATTTAAGCCACATCAATAGTACTAATGCTTTCGGATCGGCATTTTATGCAGTCGCAACAGGTACAACTCTTTACGTCCCTTCGGGGGGAAACGCCACCTATGGCGGGGCAATTGATGCGTATAGCATTATAAATAGATCTACTCCAGTGCATTTAGCCCAGGCGAAAACTGGCGTTGCTAGTTCCGCTTTTGGCGGTATTGCCTTGGCGAATGGGTATATCTATTGTGCGGACTACGGTTTATCGACAGGCACCGCTGGGACATTTGACGTATTTAATCAAATATAAAAAAGGGAATAAAATGGCAACTACTATCACTAACATGATTTCAAGCAAGGTAATTTCGAATCTAGACACTTATAATTACACGGTACAGACAGCGGCTCTTCACTATGTCAGCCTTGTGATTAATGAAATCCCGCCTTCAGGCATTACCATTACGATTAAGCAGAACTCTACGACTCTAGCGAGCACCTCCGCTCCTAACATTGCACAACAAGTCATCCAATTAGCTGCCACTACCAATTGCGCCGTAAATGACGTGCTGTCTGTAATTGTGGCTTCGTCTAATCCTTCGGATGGGTATCCTCAAGTATTCAAGGGCATTTTGACTATTAAACAAGGATCTTTAAACTAAAGTGATTTATGGCAGACACCGACGACCGCATTGTAAGAATAGAAACAAAGTTAGACAAGGTTGTAGATCACATCGGAGCTATTGATTCGACGTTAGCGGCTCAACATGTGTCTTTGAGTGAGCATATGCGTAGAACCTCACTACTGGAGCAAGAAGTTGCTCCCATTAGCACTCATGTGGCTATGGTTACTGGGGTGATTAAGGCAGTAGCCTTGATCGCAGCGGGGCTAGGCGGCGTTGAAGGGTTGATAAGTTTAATTAACTATTTGAAAGGTGTTTTGTGATTAAGAAGCTTGTATTTGCGATTGTAGCTGCGGTTGTACTGGTACACGTATTGGAGATAAAATCTGAATCCCAGATCAGAAAGCGTGTTGTTAAACTTTCTTCCCCCCACGGCATGTGTTCAGGAGAACAAGTTAGAGCGCCTAGCGGTGTCGATTACATCCTCACTGCGGCTCATTGTCGGGTACTAGAGGAAAACGGCCAAATTACCATTACGGACGCTGAAGGCCATACGCTTAAGCGTAACGTTATCGCGGAGGACCCAAAATCGGATCTTTTACTTTTAGAGGGGCTTCCTGGTCTAAGGGGCCTTGACATTGCTAGCACGGTGAGTAAGACTGAAAAAGTGAGAACTTTTACCCACGGCCATAATATGGACACCTATAAGACTGAGGGTGAGGCCATCCAAAGATCAAAAGTACAAGTCTTGATTAACATGATTGAGAATAGTGAGCAAGAGAGCGCTTGTGAGTCAGCTCCTAAGTATAAATTGATTAAGGCTCTTACGCCATTCGGTGAGATCGAGGCGTGTATTATGGAAATAGAGGAAATGGCCTCTACAGCTGCAATCGTACCTGGAAGCAGCGGAGGGCCTTTGGTTGACCCCGCAGGCGACTTGGTAGGAGTTGCCTCTTGCTCAGGAGATGGGTTTTCTTATTTTGTCACTTTGTCCGATATCACAGATTTCCTCAGAGGATACTAATGGACTTAAAGCTCATCCGTAAGGCTTATACTCTTTATGGTATATTTGGAGAGACCAGAGGACCTTCGGATGAGCTTATCTGCGTTACTTTGGAGCATGCCTATAAGGAAGGCGACAACTACGTACCTAAAGTAGCTCCCGGTACTTATACCTGTGTCCGAGGTGTTCATAAACTTTCTAATCTGAATCCGTTTGAAGCTTTTGAAGTCAAGGGAGTCCCTAGCTTCCAAACTTGCGCCGTATCCGGCATACTTTTCCATATTGGAAACTATAATCGAGACTCTGAAGGCTGTGTGCTATTAGGCATGGGAAAAGGGACTGGATGTATCTTAGAGTCCAGAGAAGCCTTTGATAAATTTATGGCATTACAAGAAGGCGTAGACTCTTTTACTCTTCAAATCGAGTAGCCGTCCAATAAGGATAACCTGACTCAGGTACTCGGCCGTCGTGTACGGTGCAGCAAGGGTCAGAGTCTGCCAATAGGCGGTCTACTTCTGACTTTTCTTTTCTAAAACACGCACAGCATTCCGTGCCGCCGTTGTGCACGACTTTAGTCATATTACACTTTTCGCATCTACCGCTCCATATAATGTCATAAGCAAAAATCATTGTTGTACCTCTAACCAAAGATCAATATTTTTTCTAGTTTAGATAGACGGCTTTCAATAAGGTCAAAGAGTAGGGGTTTATAGTAGTCGGCGTAGGTGGCGTTGGCGGCGTAGTAGGCGGCGGCGTTGGCGGCGGCGTTGGCGGCGCGGGCGGCGTTGGCGGCGCGGGCGGCGTTGGCGGCGTAGGCGGCGTTGGCGTAGTAGGCGTAGGCGTGGGCGGCGTCGTCTGTAACCTTCCTCATATGCTCAGGGCTAAAGTCTTTGCCGTTGCCGTAGTCCTCTGCCATAGATATAGCAGCTAAGGACCTAGGATCTGGGTC
>Ga0181531_10000531_pt1 | contig 25472 bp, 28 predicted proteins | sample PEATcosm2014_Bin_38_FD_119743 | JGI IMG/M metagenome (GOLD analysis project Ga0181531, IMG submission 119743) | Peatland microbial communities from MTU Mesocosm Facility, Houghton, MI, USA - PEATcosm2014_Bin11_10_metaG | ecosystem: Environmental > Terrestrial > Soil > Wetlands > Peat | place...
CGTCAAGGCCAACCATCTGGCCTATATCGGTGATGCCAGCGTCGGCGACCGCACCAACTTCGCCGCCGGCGCGATCACCTGCAACTACGACGGCGTGCGCAAGAACCGCACCGAGATCGGCCAAGACGTCTTCATCGGCACCAACAACTCGCTGGTGGCGCCGGTGACGATCGGTGACGGCGCGATCACCGGTGCGGGTACGGTCGTCATCCGCGACGTGCCCGCGGGCGACAAACAAGTCGGCAATCCGGCGCGTTCGATCAAGAAGAAACCGGCCGAAGCGTAGCGAATCGTCGGGGCCCCTGCATACGCGGGGCTACGGAGGTACGCAATGAGTTCCTCATCCGAGACGCTGTTTGCACGCGTGACCCGGCTCGAACGCTCGAGCCGACGCGACCGCGCGATCGTGCTCGGTGTCATCGTGGTGGCGGTGTTGACGGCACAAACGTCGGCGCCGCAGGGCAACGTCTCGCCGACGCCGATCGTGGTGCGCGATGCGAGCGGGATGAGCGCGATGCTGGGCGCATCCGGGCTCACGGTGCGCGACGCATCGGGCAAGGTCCGGCTGTTCGCCGGCGTCGATGATCAGGGCCGCCCCTCGCTGGACGAGCGCGACTCGACCGGAGCGCTGCGGCAGTCGATGTACTTGTTCGACCAGCAGCCCACGCTGCGACAATTCGACGCGCTCGGGAAGCGGCGGCTCGAGCTGAAGCTGAACACGCGCGACAGCGGTGAAGTGCGCCTCACCGACGCCAACGAGAACCTGCGCGGAGCGTTCTTCGTCGCCGCCTCGGGGAATCCGCAGGTGGGCCTGTACGGCACCGATGAGAAGCTGCGCGCGTTCTTCTCGACCGACGAACAGTCGCCGTATCTGGTGATGCGCGATGCGACCGGCGCCAACCGCGTCAACATCGGCGGCTTCGCCGATGGCTCGATCGGAATGGACATCCGGAATGCGTCCAACACCGTGCTGTGGAAGGCGCCGTGACGCCGGTCGAGGACGACGGTGTCCTGGCGGCGCGGGTCGAGCGGCTCGAGCGCCGGGCGCGAATCGACCGCGCGCTCGCGCTCGGGGTACTGGCGCTCGCGCTCGCGACGGCGCAAGCACCGACGGAGCCGTTGACGGTCGCGGGCGCCGGCATGACGGCGTCGATCCAAGCCGACGGCCTGCACGTCGCGGTCGAGAGCATCCCGCGGTTCGCCGCGGTGATCGGCAGTACCGGACCGACCGTCGACGAGATGCAGACCAACGGCGTGCTGCGTCAGTCGCTGTTCCTGGTCCAAGAGTCGGCCTCGCTGCGCCAGTTCGGCGCCAATGGAAAGCGCGCGCTCGGTGTGGAGCTCGCGCTCGACGGCACACCGCTCTTGCGCCTGTACGGCCCTGAGGGTACCACCTCGCGTCTGGGTTTCGAAATCGACACCTCGAAGCGGCCCGTCCTGCGCGTCAACAACAACGCCGGCACGCTGATGGGGATGATGGCGACCGACGACGACGGGCCGTACATGATCATGAAAGACGCCAGTGGCGCCACCCGCACGTACGTCGGGCAATACAGTGACTTGAGCTTCGGGATGGACGTGCGCAACGCGAGCGACGTCCGTTTGTTCAAGCGCCCCTAGGTCAGCGTTTGTAGGTCCCGACGATCTCGCCGGAGGCGAGGATGTGTGCCGGCGTGCCGAACGAGAGCGCCGCGCCGGTCATGCTGGTGCCCGCGCCCGGGATCGCCGGAATGTCGAGCGCGAACACGCGGATGTGGTAGTGGTGCGGCGGATCGCCGCTGGGCGGGCACGGCCCCTGATAGCCGCTCATGCCGTAGTCGGTGTTGCCGGCGATCGCGGGCGGCGTCGGGTGGGCGCCATAGTTCTTCGGCAGGCTCGTCACCACGGCGGGGACGTCGAACAGCGTCCAGTGCCAGAAGCCGACGCCGGTCGGCGCGTCGGGGTCGAAGATCGTGACGACGTAGCTCTTCGTGCCCGACGGTCCCTTCGTCCAGTGCAGCGCGGGCGAGACGTTCTCGCCGCCGCAGGCCTTGAAGCCGGTCCATCGCGGCAGCGGCGCGCCGTTCGCGAAGTCGGGACTGGTGACGGCGAGCACCGCCGTGCCGGCCGGCTCGTGCGGCGGGCGCAACGTCATCGCACCGGCGGCTGCGCTCGTCAGGAGTGCGGCGGTCAACGTCAGGGCAGCGAAACGCAGGGGCATGCGGGTACCTCCTGTGTCCGCTAATGCGCCGCGACGGTCCCTGCGGCCTGGGGATTCGCGCGGCCCATCAGCAGCGCGAGCGGTGCGATGATGGCCGAGATGACCGCGGTGATGACGGCGGCTTCGGCGTAGCCCATCACCGCCGCTTGGGTCAACAGCGAGCCGAAGAGATCGGCGATCGCCTGAGCGCCGTGCGCGGCGACGTATTGCGCGATGGCGGGGCGATCGGGGGTGACCGACTGCGCGAGCGTCGCGTAGTCGGCGGTCGAGCCGCGGACGGCGACGGTGACCAGGATCGCCGTCGAGATGCTGCCGCCGAGCTGGCGCGCGAGGTTGGTGAAGGCGGCGGCAGCCGGCACGATCGCATCGGGGACGGCGCCGACCGAGGCGACGGTCAGCGGGACGAAGATCTGCGACATCCCTAGGCCCAACACCATCAGCGGCAGGATCATCGCGTGAAAGTCGGTCGCCGACGTCTCGATGCGCGAGAGCATGAAGTTGCCGATCGCAAGACAGAGCATTCCGACCGCGACTTGGACGCGCGCCGGCACCCGGTTGGTCGCCATGATGCCGACCGCGACGAACGTGAGCACGCCGCTCGTCCCGGCTTGCACGAGGAACAGCTCGCCGCTGAGCGTTGCGGTGAAGCCGAGCACCGTCTGCACGTACTGCGGCACCAACAGGACACCACCGAAGAGCGTGAACCCGAGCGCCACGCTCATGAGCGACCCGATCGCGACCGGGCGGTAGCGCAGCACGCGCAAGTCGACCATCGGTGTCGGCGTGCCGAACAGTTCCCAGAGAACGAACGAGACGAGTCCCAGTCCACTGATGACGGAGAACGCGGTGATCCCGGCATCGGAGAACCAGTCGTTGGTCTGGCCTTGGTCGAGCACGTATTGCAACGATCCCAAGCCCACGATGAGCAGGCTCAGACCGACGGCGTCGAACGGCAGGCGCCGCGGCTTCTCGGGATCGCGCAGCATGGTGGCGGCCAGGATGCCGGCCAGCAGCCCGATCGGCAGGTTGACGAAGAACGCCCAGCGCCACGAGAGATCGTCGGTGAGGAAGCCGCCGAGCACCGGCCCGACCGCCGGCCCGACGATGACGCCCATCGCGAAGATCCCGGTCGCCAGGCCCTGCATCGCGCGCGGGTAGGTGTCGGTCAGGATCGTCTGCGCCGTCGAGATCAGGCCGCCGCCCGCCAAACCCTGGATGATGCGGAAGAAGACCAGCTCCGGCAGCGAGTTCGAGATGCCGCATAGGAACGAGGCGATCGTGAAGACGGTGATCGAGACGACGAAGTAGTTGCGCCGGCCGAAGCTCGTTTGCAGCCACGGCGTGAGTGGAATGACGACCACGTTGGCCACGATGTAGCCGGTGACGATCCAGGCACCTTGCGCGATGTCGGCGCCCAGGTTGCCCTGGATCGTCGGCAAGGCGACGTTGACGATCGTCGTGTCGATGATCTCGATCATGGCCGCCACGATGACGGCCAGGGTCACCAGCACGCGCCGGAGCCCATATTCGATGACGTCGACCCGCTGGGGCGCGGGCAGCCCTTCGCTCGCATCCATTATCGTACTCAGATACGTTAGTGTATCTGAATGGGTTTCACCGTGGACTACGACTTTTGACGGAAAATGATTTCGTGGAGGACCGCCGCGGGCGGCGAACGCATGTTTCCGGCATGCCGGTGGCAAAGCGCGCCCGCTTGACGCGGGTCGAGCAGCGTGAGGAGACCCGGCGCCGCGTCTTGGAGGCGGCCGGGCGCGTGTTCGCTCGGCGTGGGTACGAGGCGGCCTCGCTCGAGGAGATCGCGGAGGACGCCGGCTTCAGCCGCGGCGCCGTCTATTCGAACTTCCGCGACAAGGACGACCTGTTCGTCGCCTTCCTCCAAGAGCGCATGCGCGAAGAGGGCGAGGAGATGCGCGCCGCGATCCTGGCCGAGCCCGACATCGCGGGCCGGATGGCGGTCGCGCGCGCCCGCTACATCGTCTCGCACTGCAAGGACACGGCCTTGCTGTACGCCGAGCTGCAACTGGCCGCCGCGCGCCATCCGGCGCTCCGGCGCAAGCTCCGGCCGCTCTTCGAGCAGCACGTGGAGCTGTTCGCGCGCGTCGCCTTCGACGTCAGCGGCGAGCTGACGCCCGAGTTCCGCTCGCACTTCCTGGTCATGTTCGCGGCGCTCGAAGGCATGACGCTGCAAAAGGCCAGCGGTCACGCCGACGACGCGATCGCGGAGCGCGCACTGGGCCTGGTCTTCGACGCGCTCACGCCCTACCTGATGCCGAAGTTCCCGGTGATCCACGCCTAGAGCCTCTCGCTCCTCCACAAACCCGCCTGGATTGACAAGCTCCGTCGCAGCGGACCGCTTGTCCGCGAGGATGCTGGCTGGGGCATCTAGGTGAAGGCGAATCGGCCGACGTACGAAGACGGCCCGTGCGACAGGTCCTGACAGATCCCGCTATCCGGCTGGTGCTTCGCCACGACCTACTGGCGCGGCATGGCGAAAGCGCGCTAGTCCTCAACGAAATGCAGCTTGAGCACTCAAGAGCATTCGTAGATGTCGCGTCTATAAACGGAAGTTTGGATGGCTTCGAGATCAAAAGCGACGTGGACGACCTGACACGACTTTCTCGCCAGATCGAGTGGTATGGAATGGTATGTGATCGCGCTACGCTCGTGGCGTCCGAGCGTCATCTCTCGGTAGCACGCGATACGGTGCCGCGGTGGTGGGGGCTTATCGTGGCGAGACCTGCGAAGAGTGGTGTCGTCCTCGAGGCCATCCGTCCGGCTAAGCAAAATGGCCGGCGGAGCGTGACCAGCGTCCTAAATCTGTTGAGAAAAACCGAACTGATCCGGATGCTAGCAGCGCAGGGCGAATCGCAGCCGATATGGCAACTTGACAAGGCGCGTGCGATTGGAGCCGTCCGCGAAATGCTTGGCGTTGAGGTCGCCCATGCCGTGGCGCTGCGAGTACTTAGATTTCGGAAGACCTGGACCGCGCGGCAGCTTGGGGTACTAACAGAGTGCGAGCGACTTGCACACGCTGGTCGTCAGGAGGACCCCTTCATCTGTCTGGCCACAAATGACAGATGGTAGCTTAGAGCCACTTTCAGCCAGATCATCGCGTTCCCGTTAACTGTCTGCTCCTTTCCATTTCGACGAACTTTCACGCCCTTGGCGCGATCCGCTATCCATCCAACTCCCCAGTTGCGGGGGTCGAGCTTGTCGCGGTACATCTTGAGAATGCTGCGACACATCTCGCGCACGTCACTGGGGCGCGCCCGCCGGAATACCTCCCAAGTCAGGTCGCACGTGAGCCGAATATTCGGGGGTACCTCGGGTGCAAATCCGCCGCCGGCCGTTGGATACAACATCCCGTAGTCACCAAAGAATGGGATCCTTGAACCGGTTCTTGCGAGCGAGTCGGCAATTCGCCGCCAGAGGATAAAGTCGATACGCGGGATCGGCGTCGTCGTATATTTCAGCTTGCTGATCGATTTGGGAAAGCCGCCGGCGACCAATGTGACGGTGCGCCACGGTACCGTGCAGTAGTCTCTCAGACGGTCAGGCAACGTGGCCTCCAGATGGGCAATCTCGTTGGGCTCGACGTGCCCAAGATCGACGATGAGGTCCACGGATTCGACACCGCATTTCACGGCGAGCGCGGTCGCTAAGAGGTCCGGTAGACCCGGAAGATATTGAACTCGCCGCCTGTCTTGCACGACGCGCAGCGCGACCCCGCATCTGTGCTCGGCATTCCAGGTAGCCGCTGCCGCGTAGTGCCGCGTTAGACTGTTCTCGGCGACGACAGGGACAAATCGACGCGCGTCTTCTCCCAGCCCTCGCTGAATGTCACGAAGAACGAATTTGCGCATCTTCTGGCGTTGCAGCGCTCTCACGTCGACGAAGAGTACAGCGAAGTCACCGCCGAAGAGACCGGGTGGAAGCGAGGCTATGCCTCGCAGCCATTCGAGCGTCGCGGCGAGATGAGCCTTGTATGTGGGCGGTTTGACGGGAATGGACGCGCCCGTTTCCTCATCTGTTCGGGCGCGTGGAGTAACGATCGCGCGCACCATCGCAAGCGGTGCTACGAAAGGGCGATCCTCGTGCGGCAACTCCGCTAAGGCACCGTACTCAGCCGACTTTGTCCAGAGCATCGGCATGTAGGCCCATCGAGAACGGGAGTGTATAGCTAGCGGGTCTCTCTGAATCATATCCTTCAACACGCACAAGGGGGCGCCGCGTTAGCGGCGCCCCCTTGTGCGCTCCTAGTAGGTTGGAAGATACAGGTTGTTGGCGAATTTGCCCGGGATCGCACCCGGACCATTCGCCGAGAATTTCGGGGGCTCGGCCCCATCGTGTTTGCAGTTTGAGTGGCGCGTAGCGAGGCCTCGGAGGCCGGCTCTCGCCAACTTACTTGCCTCCCCGACCGGATTGATTTCTCGCCGGCCGCACCAGGTCGTAGCTATAACCGGGCCCCGGTCCCGGCGGCAGCACGTGCCCCTTCGGTACCGTAGCTTCCGGCCCGTGGCCCCCGCGAGGACCGCGGCGTTCGTATTCTCCGGAAGCCGGAGCTGGGGTGCCCGGCTTCAGATTTTTCTTCTGCATGTGTCGAACCTCATAGCATTCCGATTTGCGCCGAACTAGGAGCGGCGCCGGCGCGGAAGTGCTATGATGTCACCACCGAACGCGGGCGTCTCCCTTGAAGAGCGCCGGTCCGGGATGAACGGCCGCTAGCTTCCAAGGCGATGGCGGCCGTTCTGTTTTTCCGACGTTCTGCTAGGGGCTCGGTACCCTCAGCCTCAGCGGCCCTTGATGGGCCGGTACGTTGAACTTACCGTCGTTGCTGCTCCGAGAGGAGTCGAGAAATCGGCCAACAGGCCGCATTCCTGCTGATTCGGCAACGATAACGTGCATCCCCCTCTAACTTGCAGAGGGGCGACGCCAACTTAAGCCGGTACAGTGCTAGCAGGTAGCAGTGGCGCTGTCACTTGTTGGAAAGCCTCGATGAGCGCCACCAAAAAGGGGCCGACCATTCCCCACACAGCGAGACCCTCCCGAGTAAATGAGAAGGCGTACATCACCACTTGGCCGGCTGCCTTGCTGCGGCGCTCCTGAATTTGGGTAACGAGACGAGCGTCGCTTAGGACGTCTAACACCTCACGAAGGGTCGCCCAATCACTCTCATGGCACGCCTCCATGACGAGGCGCTGACCCGACTTGACGGTCGCGTTCATATGCTCGAAAAGCGTGCGAACGTTATCCGGAATGCCTTCTGGGGAGCGCGCAATCACCAGCTCGCCAAGAATGGCAGTGGTCGTCAGGTAGCTATTCTGGCTGACCTTGAGGCCGGCGGCGGTTTTCCTAATCCTGTCCCTGAGCGGTGAAGGAGCTCGCCATAGTACGCTCGCTAGTCGACGATCGTCGGAGCCGCCATCCACCGGGCGATCAGTCTCGTGCATGAAATTCCTCCAACTTATCCACAGGCGCCTAAACGCTAGCGCCAGCGCGCTAGCGTTCACTCGTGAGCACGCTATCACCTTTCTGTGGATAATCGGCCAGTTTCTGTGGAGAGGCGGTCGACAGCAGCGACGTGGGGACGAGCCGCGGCGCTCGGAGCGCCTCTGCGTTTTTTGGGAGCGCGACCCTGGTGCGGCCGTTCCCGGAAGCGAGCACACGCTGGTGGCGAGGGCCGCCACCTCAGCACCCCTGGCTCACTGTGAGCGAATGCGCAATCATCCTACGTTGAGATGTAAAGTCTACTTGACAGAGAGGTAAGGTGAACATTACACTGGCGAGGTGAACGACGACGAGCCGCGCCTGCAAGCGCTGCTGGTCGACTTCCTGGAGGAAGCCGCGCGCTCGACCCGGGCGATGCCGCCGCTCGCCAAAGCCGCCTACGTCCTCGGCCTGCTCGGCTTCGTCGTGTTCGCCTTGGTAGCACCGCCGGCGATCCCGTCCGGCGCGCTTGCTGCACTGCGGGTCGCTTCGCTTGCGCTCTTCATCGCAGCGGCGGTTGCGAACGCGCGGGCGTCGGACGATCTGTTCCGACGCGTCTACTTGGTCGCCTGCGCGATCGCGTTGCCGATCGCAACGCTGGCGCTGTACGCCGTCACCGCGCTCGGCGTGCCGGTGACGACGCCGGTGCTCGGCTTCGTCGTGCTGCTCTGGTTCGTGTGTGTGATCGCGTTTGTCGCGGTGCGGCGTCCGTGAAGAACACCGTGCGTGCGCTTCGCCAAGAGCGCGGCTGGACACAGCAAGAACTCGGGCAGCGGCTCGGCGTTTCGCGCCAGGCCGTCATCGCGATCGAGAACGGCCGCTTCGACCCCTCGTTGCCGCTCGCGCTGAGGCTCGCGCGCATATTCGCACAGCCCGTCGAGCACATCTTTCTCCCGGAGGAGTCCACGTGAATCGTACCTTGCGGCGGATCTGCGTCGCTGTCGCCTTCTATGTGGTCGCCGATGCGCTGGCGACTGCCCTCGACCTCACGACGACGGTGCTTGCGTTGCACCGCACCGGCGCGCACGAGCAGAACCCGCTCATCACCAGCGGTCCCGCGTATCCGGCCGGCCGGGCATTCATCGTCAACGTACGGGGGCGATAATCATGGCCGGCTGCGTCGCGTTCGCGGTGGAGCAGGCGTGTCGGGTCGACTAGCGCTGGTTGCGCCACCTGCTCACCTCGTTCGGCACGTTGTATCTTAACCCGTCGTCAGCACGCGCGATCGGCCGCTCACCCTTGCACCTCTTGTGCGCGGCATGGGCGTTCATCGTCTTGCGTCTGCTCGCGGTCGGGAACAACGTGCTGATCGTGCTGGGCGTGGCGGCCCCGATCGGTGCGCCGATCGAGGCGATTGCTCGGATCAGCTCACCGGTCGCCGGGTTCGTGCTGGTGATTGTGCCGCTTTTCCACCTCGTCATCGCGGCAGTGCTTCCGCTGTGCACGACGCTCATCCGCGGCTGGTGCGCGGCGGCGCCTAGGAGTGACATTGCCCGGGCCCGCACGTGATGAGCGGGCTACGCAGGATGAACAGGCCGCTGCCGAAGCGGTCGAGGATGTAGACCAGGCCGCGGTCGTCGACGTAGACGTCGTTGATCTGCACCGAACCGAACGTGTCCTTGGCGGGATCGAGCGCCGGGATGTAGTGTGCGACGTCCTTGATGGCACGCGGATCGCTGATGTCGAACACGCGCAGGCCGCCGCGGAAGTACGTGTCGAGCATGAGCGTGTCGGAGTGCCACGAAGGCCCCAGCGGCTTGCCTTCCCAGATGTTGTGGGAGCCGTAGCGGCCGTTGTTGTGCTCGCTGTTCACCGGCGGGCAGAAGCGGGTGGTGTCGGCGAACGGCGCGACCCCGAGCAGCACCGGCAGTTTCTCGTCGGCGATCGACCAGACCGTGGCGCGCTTGGGACCGTCGGCGCACGGCGGCGGTCCGAACGCCTCTTCGCTCACCTCGAGCAAGTTGCGGGAGAAGATCGGATACGTCGTGTGGGTGAAGTCGGGACCGACGTAGCGCATGATCGACACCGTCGCGGGATGGTAGGCATCGGTCGTGTCGAGGATGACGATGCCGCCGTCGAGGAAGCCGAGATAGGCGCGGTTCGGGCGCTCCGGGAAGACGTCGGCGTTGTGCAGCCGGATGCCCTGGTCGGCGCCGGGGATCGCATCGGGGAGTGGGCGCGCATCGCCGCTCGCGACGCCCGGGTAGTACCAGCGCGTCATCTCGCGCGGGTGTCCAGCGTCGTGCACGTCGACGACTTGCGCGAACATGAAGTCCTTCGTCGGGCGCTTGGGAACGTAGGCCTGACCGGCATACGGATCGCGTGGATCGGCAGGGACGCGCGTCGTCCCCGCCCCGCCGGCCGCCCACAACGTCGTCGCGTTGGCGAACCAGACGTGGTGCGTGCCGTGCGAGACGCCGCCCGCGGTATCGAAGTACGAGAGCAGCCGCGGGTTGGCGGGATCGCTCACGTCGTAGAAGAGGATCCCCGCGCCGACCTGGCCGCCCTGCTGCACTTCTTGCGCCACCGCGAGCACGTTGCCGGCGAGGTCGAGCGAGTTGCAGTGGATGTGCTTGCGCTCGTCGGCGGTGCCCTTCGGGGCCTCACCGGGATTCGCGCCGCCGACCGAGATCGGCACCTGCACGCGCACGTCGGGCGCTGCCGGATTCTCGACGTCGACGACGCTGAAACACGCGACCGGGTCGCCCGATTCTTCGGTCGCGATGTAGAGATAGCGGTGTCCGGCGACCGAAAAGCGGGTCGTGCGCGGCGCAACGCGCATCGCGAAGCCTTCGCCGCCGCTGGCGCCGCTCAGGTTGGTGTGGCCGACCAGGGTCATGTTCGCCGCGTCGGGCGCGGTTTGCGCCGCGGCGCTTCCGGCGAGCAGGGCGAAGGCGAGCATCGTCGCCCCCGTACGTGTCACATGCATTGAAGGGACTCTTCCCGGAGAGCGAGGACTCATCGTCGGATGGCGGCTTACGATCACCCGCGAGACTTTGTCGGCTACGGCGCCAACCCGCCTGATCCTCGCTGGCCCGGCGGCGCGCGGCTGGCCCTGCAGATCGTGATGAACTACGAGGAAGGCTCGGAATACGCGATCGGTGAGGGCGACCCGGTCTCGGAGATGTATCTCACCGAAGTGCCTGGTGCAACCGTCGGGCCGGGCAAGCGCGATCTCATCGTCGAGTCGGTCTACGAATACGGGAGCCGGGCCGGCTTCTGGCGGCTGATGCGCATGTTCGGCGAGCGCGCGATGCCGATCACCGTGTTCGGTGCCGCGCTCGCGCTCGAGCGCAACCCCGAGGCGGCGCGTGCGATCGCCGCGGCGGGCTACGAAGTCTGCTCGCACGGCTGGCGTTGGATTGGCTTCCAGGACATGAGCGAAGAGGAAGAGCGCGCGCAGATGCAGCGCGCCGTCGCGTCGATCGAGCAGACGATCGGGGTGCGGCCCTACGGCTGGTATTGCCGTTACGCACCGTCGATCAACACGCGCCGCCTGGTGGTCGAGGAAGGCGGGTTTCTGTACGACTCCGATGCGTACAACGACGATCTGCCGTACTGGGTCGAGGTTTCCGGCAAGCCCCACTTGGTGATCCCGTACACGCTCGACGCCAACGACATGAAATATTCGGTGCCGCCGGGCTTCACCGCCGGCGAGGGGTTCTTCAACTACCTCAAGGACGCGTTCGACGTGCTGCTGCGCGAGGGGAAGACATCGCCGAAGATGATGTCGGTCGGGCTGCACACGCGCCTGGTCGGACGGCCGGGCCGCGCGGCGGCGCTGGAACGGTTTCTCGACTACGTGCTCGGTTTCGGCGATCAGGTATGGGTGACGCGCCGCGTCGACATCGCGCGCCACTGGGTCGCGACGCACCCGGCCCGATGAACCAGACGCCGTTCGCGTTCCGCCTGCCCAAGGCCGAGCTGCACCTGCACATCGAGGGCACCTTCGAGCCGGAGCTGATCTTCGCGCTCGCCGAACGCAACCGGGTTGCGCTGCCGTATCCGTCGGTCGACGCGCTGCGGCACGCGTACGCGTTCACGAACCTGCAATCGTTCCTCGATCTGTACTACGCGGCGATGGCCGTGCTGCGCACCGAAGCGGACTTCGCCGAGCTGGCCGATGCGTATCTCGCGCGCGCCGCGGCGCAGGGCGTCGTCCACGCCGAGATCTTCTTCGACCCGCAAGCGCACACGGCGCGCGGCGTCCCGTTCGCGACCGTGATCGACGGGCTGTGGTCGGCCCTGCGGCAGAGCCAAGCGCGCCACGGCATCACGACCGCGCTCATCATGTGCTTCTTGCGCGATCAGAGCGAGGAATCGGCGCTGGCGACGTTCGAGCAAGCGTTGCCGTACGGCGATCGCATCGTCGCGGTCGGCTTGGATTCGGCCGAAGTCGGCAACCCGCCGCAGAAGTTCGCCCGCGTGTTCGGCCGCGCGCTGGCGGAAGGCTGGAAGACGGTCGCGCATGCCGGCGAGGAAGGCCCGCCGCAGTACGTCACCGACGCGCTCGACGTGCTGCACGTCTCGCGGGTCGACCACGGCGTGCGCAGCCTCGAAGACCCGCGCTTGGTCGCGCGGCTGCGCGACGAGCGGATCCCGCTGACGGTCTGCCCCTTCTCCAACGTCAAGCTGCGCGTCGTCGACCGGCTTGCCGATCATCCGCTGGCGCGCATGCTCGAGGCCGGGCTGTGCGCAACGGTCAACTCCGATGATCCCGCCTACTTCGGCGGCTACGTGGGCGAGAATCTCGACGGTGTCGCGCAGGCGCTCGATCTCGGCACCAGCGAGCTGGTGACGCTGGCGCGCAACAGCTTCGAGGCATCGTTCATCGAAGGCGCGGTGCGTTCGGCGTATCTGGCGCGGCTCGACGCGGTGGCCGCGGCGCAGCGATGAGACTCACCCTGCACGAGCGGCTGGCCGATCTCGCGACGCTCGGCGCCACGCCCGACGGCATCGACCGCGCGCTGTTCACGCTGCCGGAGCGCACGGCGCGCGAACGCTTCGTGGCGTGGGCGCGCGCAGCGAGCCTGCACGTCGAGCAAGACCGCGCCGGCAACGTGTTCGCGCGCCTCGAGGGCCGCGAGCCGGGGCCGCCGGTGCAGACCGGTTCGCACCTCGACACGGTGCGCGACGGCGGTGCGTACGACGGTGCATATGGCGTCGTCGCGGGGCTCGAAGTGCTCGGCCGCGTAGCGGCGCGCGGCCGGCGTCCGCGGCGTTCGCTGGAAGCCGTCGCGTGGGCGGGCGAAGAGGGAAGCCGCTTTCCACTCGGGTGTCTGGGCAGCTCGGTGTACGCGGGGCTGACGCCGTACAGCGACCTCGAGGCGCTGGTCGGCGACGATGACGTCCCGTTTGTCGACGCGCTCGACGGGCCGACGGGGTTGCTGCCGGGTGTGCCGGTGCGCGACGGCTTCCCACCGCCGGCCGCGTACGTCGAGCTGCACATCGAGCAGGGCCCGATCCTCGAGCTCGCCGGCGTGCGTCTGGGTGCGGTGACCGCCATCGCCGGCCAGCGCCGCTTCACCGTCACGGTCGATGGTGAAGCCGGCCACGCGGGCACGATCCCGATGCGCACCCGCGCCGACGCGCTCTGCGCCGCCGGCGAGTTGATCCTCGCGATCGAAGCGTCGGCGCGCGGGCTCGCCGACACCGTCGCGACCGTCGGCTGGTTGAAGGTCGACCCCAATCAGACCAACATCGTCCCCGGCCGCGTCACGTTCCGCGTCGACACGCGCTCGGTCGACGACGCGCGCATCGCCTCGGTCGAGCATGCCCTGCGCGCCGCCGTCGAGCGCGCCGCCTCGGCGCGCCGCGTGCGCGTGGAGGTGACGCTCATCGAGCACCGCGCCGCCGTTCCGATGGACCCGGCGCTGCGCGCCCTGGTGCGCGAAGCTTGCGTCGCGCTCGACCCGACGACGCTGGACGTCCCCAGCGGCGCGGGCCACGATGCCATGTGCATCGCCACCCTCGCGCCGACCGCGATGATCTTCGTCCCCAGCGTGGGCGGGCGCAGCCACGTGGGCGCGGAACGAACCGAGCCCGCCGATCTCGAACTCGGCGTCGACGCCCTGGAATCCGCGCTGCTCGCCGCCGCGGACCGCTACTAACCCCCACCCCCGACCGAAGGAATTCCGATGCAGTTCTTCATCTGCGGCTCCGCGCTGCGCGGCCAACCCGACCACGGCAACCTCGGCGACGCCAAGCTCGTCCGCGAAGCGAAGACCGCGCCCAAGTACCGCCTCCACTCGGTCGAGGACCAGCACCCCGGCATCTACGAAGTCGCGAGTGGCGGCATCGCCATCGCCGGCGAGATCTACGAGATGACCGACGCCCAGCACGAGCACCTGATCGCGACCGAGCCACCGAACCTCTACGAACACCCCATCGAAATGGAAGACGGCACCAAGGTCAACGCCATGATCTACCCGCGCGCCCTCATCGAAGAACGCGGCTACAAGGACATCTCGCAGTTCGGCGGCTGGGCTGCGTTCAAGGCAGCAGAACTATAGCACCTCGCCCCGCGCGTCTGCGCCACATCGCCGGCATCGGCGTCGACCGCATGGGTTCGATCGCCGACGCCTCCGGCCGGGATCTGCTGCGCCTCGAGAATCTGGACGTCGACATCCCGCCGGACGCGGACGCGATCGCGCTGACCCGTAACGCTGCCGATGACGACGCTGCCAACAGCTACCTCCCGTTCGTCGGTCAACTCCGCTTGCGGGAGGCAGCCGCCCGGCATGTCGCGCGCATGTCCGGCGTCGCCTATTCCGGTGAACGCAACTGCATCGTCTCGGCGGGCGGGCTCTCCGGCATCCTCAACGTGCTGCTGGCGACCGTCGAGGTCGGCGACGAAGTCATCGTCACCGACCCGACCTACGCCGGTTTGCTGAACCGTGTCCGCCTCGCGGGCGGTGTTCCGACATTTGCGCCGTTCCGGTTCTCGCCGGGCGCCGAATGGCGACTCGATCGCGACGTCTTACGCGCGGCCGTTCACTCGAATACGCGGGCGATGCTGCTGATGTCGCCGTCGATGCCGTCGGGCGCCGTGCTGGGCGAGGAGGATTGGTCGCTCGTGGCCGCGCTCTGCCGGGAGCACGATCTGCTGCTGATCCTCGACGCAGCGATGGAGCGGCTCGTCTTTGACGGTCGGCGCGTCGTCCACCCGGCCGGCCTCCCGGGCATGGTGGAACGAACGATCATCGTCGGCTCGGCGTCGAAGGAGCTGCGCATGATCGGCTGGCGGGTCGGCTGGATCGTCGCGCCGGAAGCGTTCATGCCCGACATCACGGCCGTCTCGCTCGCGAACGTGGTCGTGCCGGTCGGCATCGCGCAGGACGCCGTCGCCCTCGCGCTCGAGTGCTCCGAAACGACGATCGGCCCGTATGTCGCTGAGCTGCAAGCCAGGCGCGACCTGATCGCCGAGGAACTCGCCGGCTTGCCGTTCGGCATGCCGGGTGGTGGATGGTCGATGCTGCTGCGCGTCTCCGACGCCGGCATCGACGGCGCGACCATGGCGCAGCGATTACTCGATCAGGGCGTCTGCGCGACCCCCATGGGTGGCTGGGGCGAAACGCACGGGGATGCGTACATCCGCTTCGTGTTCGCGAACGAACCGCGAAGCCGACTCGTCGGGCTCGGCACGCGCGTGCGGGCCGCACTGCGGAGCGCGTAAAGCCGCTACTGCATCACCAGGCGCATGGCGACGAAGTCGAAGGTGAGGGCGCAGGTGCGAAAATAGCCGTGCGAGACGGCGCCGCGGACGGCGAACGGGAAGATGCCGAACTGATCGCCGTCCGGCGTGAACAAGCCGACAACGCCGTCGACGCGGCGCGTGCCGACGGTAACCGAGGCGGTGAAGGGTACGACGCGAACGGGTCCGCCGCCACCGACGCCTTGACCGGCGTTCGCCTCGTCGAGCGTGATATGCGAGTCGGTGACCGCGGGTTTGCTCGGCGAGAGGCCGCCGCCGGCCAGACCCGTGTCGACGTTGAGCCAACCTTCTGGGCCGTCGTTGATGTGTCCGCGCACGAACAGGAAGTGGTCGCCGACGTAGAGCATCGGCACGCTGGTTCCGCCGGCGTCACGTTCGAACGTGGCAGAATCGGAGCGTCGGCGCAGGATCAGCGCGCCGTTGACGTAGTCGAGTGTCGCGAGGAAGTGGGTGAAGAACCGCGTCCCGATCACGCCGTCGGCTTTGCGCTCGCCGAAAAACGGCAGGCCGCGCGTGGGCAACCCCATCACCTCGACGTCGTGCATCGTGACACCGCCGACTTGGAGCGTCGCGGCAGTGCCGCTCTGCACCGCGGCTTGGCGACCGCCGGCGAAGACACCGGAACCAGCGGCAGTGAGCGTCACGCCGATTTCGGCGGCGAACTCCGGGTCGAGGACGGTTGCGCCGCCGCCGGTGTCGATGATGAACAGACCCTGCTTGCCGTTGACCGTGACCTCGATGAGCGGCAACGGATCCTCGACGACGAACGGGATGCGCGCGGGGAGCGCGGCGCCGGCGACGTCGGCCGCGTCAGCCCGTCGCTGCGCGATCGCGGTGACGATGCGCTGCACGCGCGCGCGCGCATCGTCGGGCGCGCTCGCGGGAACGTGGCCCGCATAGGCAGCGGCAGCGAGCAGGTCATTGCGGTAGAGTGCGATGGTCGCCGCTTCGAGATTCGCCTGCACGTTCGTCGGATCGGCGGCGAGCGTGGCTCGATCGGCGGCATACGCTGCGTCGAAGTCGCCCTGCGCGAAGGCGTCTTGCGGCGGCGTCGCCCCTGGAGCCGCTCCACACGCGACGAACACCAGCGCCATGGCAAGGAATCGCGTCAGCGGCACGGTCAACTCCCTCGGTAGGTGCTGTAACTCCAGGGCGAGAGCAGCAAGGGGACGTGGTACTTGGCTGCGCCGCCGATGATGAACCGGATCGGTACGAGATCGAAGAACGTCGACGTGCCGAGCTGCGCGAAATAGGGACCGGCCGCGAAGACGAGTTCGTAGGTTCCCACCGGCAGGTCCGTCCCGATCGGCGCGTCGGTGCGCCCGTCGGAATTCGTCGTGGCGCGGGCCAGCTCCGTGCGGTGCTCGCCACTGAGTCCGTAGAGGACGATGGTGACGCCGGCGGCAGGGACGCCGCGGGCGGTGTCGAGGACGTGGGTGGACAGCGTCGCGCTCATGGTATCGGTGCTCCCGCGGCGATCCAAACGCCGAGGGTTGCGCGCTCGGCGTCGGTGATGCCGGTGATGTTGCCGAGCGGCATCGCGTGGGTGGTGACGGCCTGCTGCTCGATCCGCGCTGCGTTCGCGTGCGCGCCGGCGGGGTTGTCCAGCAGCACGCCTTCGGGCGGCGCGGTGAACCCCGCTTCGGTCGGATGCGCGCCATGACAGACCGCGCACCGCTGGGCGAGGATCGGCTGGACCTGCGCCCACGTCGGTACGCTTGCGCCGGCGACGGCCGGTTGTGGCCGCGGAACGAGGATGATGCCCGCTACCGCCAAGATGACGGCTGCCGTCACCGGCAGCGCGACGACCAGCTTGTGTTTGTGGCTGAGGACGAAGAACCGTCGCACCAGCACACCGGCGGCGGAGATCAGCGCCAGGATCAGCCAGCCCCACGAGCTGCCATAGGTCATCGGATAGTGGTTGCTGATCATCATGAACAGCACCGGCAGGGTGAAGTACGTGTTGTGCACCGAGCGCATCTTGCCGAGCTTGCCGGGGCGCGTATCGGGCGGCAGGCCGGCGCGCAGTGCCGCGACGACGCGCCGCTGCCCGGGGATGATGATGAAGAAGACGTTGGCGACCATGATCGTCCCGACGATGGCGCCGACATGAATGTACGCGCCGCGCCCGCCGAAGACGTGGAACAGTCCGTAGTCGGCGGCCAGCAGCACGACGCAGATCGACGTCCACAGCGCGACCGGATTGTCCTCGAAGATGCGGCACAAGCCGTCGTAGACCAACCACCCGACGACGAGGACGCCGATGCTGATGGCGATCGCTTCCGGCGGCGTGAGCGCCAGCACCGCGGGGTCGATGAGGAACGTCGAGGCTCCTGCCCAATAGATGATGGCGAGCATCGCCATGCCGGTGATCCACGTCGAGTAGGCTTCCCAGTAGAACCAGTGCAGGTCGGTGCTGAGCGGCTCGCCGCGCGGACCGGTCATGTACTTCTGGTTGTGATAGAAGCCGCCGCCGTGCACGCTCCACAGCTTGCCGTGGATGCCGCGCGCTTTGTCCTCGTCGGAGACGTCGGTGCGCAGACTGTCGTCGATCCACACGAAGTAGAACGATGCGCCGATCCACGAGATGCCCGCGATCAGGTGCGCCCAGCGGAAGATGAGGTTGAGCCAGTCGAGGACGTACCCGGTCATGCTGCCACCGCGTCCTCGAGGCGCAGGCGCGCGATCTTCGCGATCTCCGCGAGCGCCGTCGCGATCTCGAGCTCGCGATCGTTGGCGACGCGACGCTCCATCGCGTCGAGGATCGACTCGGCGTCGTGCTCGCGCGCGCAGATGACGAAGGGGAAACCGAATCTCGCGCGATAGGCGCCGTTGGCGGCGTCGAAGCGGCCGCGTTGCGCGTCGGTCAGCTGGTCCAGACCCGCCGAGCGTTGCTCGCTCGTCGAGGCCGCGGTGAGGCGGCCTTCGCGCGCCACCCGGCCGGCGAGGTCGGGGTGTGCGGCGATCAGCGCGACGCGACGTTCCACCGGCGCCGCCTCGACGATGCCGACGAGCGTACCGTGCAGGGCGTCACGGTCGGCGAAGGGCCGGCGCTCCCAGGCGGCCGCGGCGATCCACGGCGAGTCCTCGAACACGAAGCCGATCGCCGCGACGAACGCGTCGCGGTCGGCCGCGTTCAAGGCGGCGATGCTCGTCATCCCGGCGGGTTCCACCGGCAGGCGTCGGCGCCTTCCCCGCGATAGCGCTCGGGGTGCGCACGCTGCTCCTTCGCCACGCCACGCTGGTCGCGACCTTCGACGACGCGATGCGCACGTTCGACGACGGTGCGGTCCTGCTGCGCGGCAACGCGATCGAGGCGGTCGGCGCGACCGCGGCGCTGACCGCGCAGGCCGATGAGGTCGTCGATGCGCGCGGCCTGGTCCTCTTGCCGGGGCTGGTCAACACGCACCACCACTTCTTCCAGACGCTGACCCGTGCGCTTCCGATCGCGCAGGACGCCGAGCTGTTCGCGTGGCTCGTCGCGCACTACCCGATCTGGGCACGCCTCACGCCGGAAGCGGTCCGCGCCGCGACCGCGGTCGCCGTTGCCGAACTGCTGCTCTCCGGCTGCACGACTGCTGCCGACCACGGCTATCTGTGGCCGAACGGAACGCGCGTCGACGACGAGATCGCGGTCGCGCGCGAACTGGGGCTGCGCTTCCACGCCTCGCGCGGCTCGATGTCGCGCGGTCGATCGCAAGGCGGGCTCCCGCCCGACGAGGCGGTCGAGGACGAAGACGTCATCCTCGCCGACACCGAGCGCGTCATCCGCGAGCATCACGATCCGGGACGCTTCGCAATGACGCGCATCGTCGTCGCGCCGTGCTCGCCGTTCTCGGTGACGCCCGACCTGATGCGCGCGAGCGCCGAGTTGGCGCGCCGCCACGAGCACGTCCACCTCCACACGCACCTCTGCGAGACGCGCGACGAAGAGCAGTATTGTCTGGAGACCTACGGCGCGCGTCCGGTGCCGTTCGCCGAATCGCTCGGATGGAGCGGACCCGATGTGTGGTTCGCGCACGCGATCTTCATGGATCACAGCGAGTTCACGCGCCTGGGCTGGTCGCGCACCGGCGTCGCGCACTGTCCCACCTCGAACATGCGGCTGGGGTCGGGGATCGCGCCGGTGCTCGCGCAACGCGACGCCGGCATGCGGGTGGGCTTGGGTGTCGACGGGTCCGCCTCGAACGACGGCTCGCACCTGCTCGACGAGGTGCGGCACGCGATGCTGCTGCAGCGCGTCCAGCACGGCGCGGCAGCGATGTCGGCCCGCGAGGCGCTGCGCATCGCGATTCGCGGCGGCGCCGAGGTGCTCGGCCGCGACGACATCGGCCAGCTCGCGCCCGGGATGGCCGCCGACCTCATCGGCGTGCGCGCCGACGACCTCTGGACCGCCGGCGGCAGCGTACACGACGCGCTCGCGTCGCTCGTGTTCTGCCGCATCCCGCAGGTCGACCTGAGCATCGTCGACGGCCAGGTGCGGGTGCGCGACGGCCGCTTGGTCGGCGTGGATCTGCCCGCGCTGATCGCACGCCACAGGGCGGCGGCCGAGGCGTTGGTCGCCGGCTGAGGGGCTTGCATTCTGAGATTATCTGACTAAAATCAGAGAATGTTGGCGCAGCAGGACGTCGAGGCGGTCCGCAGGTTCAACCGGACGGTCACCCGCCGGGTCGGGGCCCTCGACGAGAGCTTCATGGGCCGAGGCCGCCCGCTCGGCGAGGCGCGCCTTCTCTACGAGATCGGGCCGCAGGGGGCCGACGTGCGGGACCTGCGGGCGCGCCTCTCGCTCGACTCGGGCTACCTGAGCCGCACGCTGCGCTCGCTCGAGCGTCAGGGACTGGTCGCCTCGCGCCGCGCCGACCACGACGCGCGGGTGACGAGTGCCGCCCTCACCCCGACGGGTGTTCAGGAAGTCGCCGAACTCGACAAATGCTCCGACGCCTTTGCGGCCGGATTGCTGACGCGCCTGGGTGAGGAGCAGCGCGCGCGGCTCGTGACGGCGATGCGTGAGGTCGAGCGCCTGATGCAGGCTGCGGCGATCGAGATCGCGCTCGCGCCGGCGCGCGGCGAGGCCGCACGCTGGTGCATCGCGCAATATTTCGCCGAAATCGACCAGCGTTTTCCCGGCGGTTTCGATCCTGCGAAGAGCCGGCCGCTCGGATTCGACGCGATGACTCCGCCGGCTGGATACTTCTACCTGGCCACGCTCGACGGCCGCCCCGTCGGCTGTGGCGTGCTCACCGTCCTCGACGAGCAGACGGGCTACATCAAACGCGTGTGGGTCGCGCGCGAGACGCGCGGCATGGGCCTGGGGCGGCGCATGATGGAAACGCTGGAAATGCAGGCGCGGTCGCTCGGCATGCGCGAGGTTCGTCTGGATACGCACGATGTGCTGACCGAGGCGCAAACGCTCTATCGCAGCATCGGATACCGCGAGGTGCCGCCGTTCAACGACGAGCCGTACTCGCAGCATTGGTTCGTCAAGGATATCGCGCCGCCCGACGACCGCATCGATTCATCCAATGCATCCGCCTGAAACTTCGCTACGGTCTCCCAGTACTGCGTAGCAAGGAGTGCTGCCCATGACCATGCCGCAAGCGATCAGGAACGCCTTCGTGGGCTGGTGCACCTTCAGCGGCCGCGCCGGCGGTACCGAATACTGGTGGTTCGTGCTCTTCGGGACGATCGTGTTCGGCCTCGCGACCCTCCTCGATCACGCGGCGTTCGGACGCCATGCGCTCTTCTGGATCGCCTGCACGCTGGCGTTCCTGATGCCGTACCACGCTGCTGCGGTCCGCCGCTTGCACGACACCAACCGCAGTGGCTGGTGGCTGCTCCTGACCTTTGTCCCGCTGGGCAACATCGTTCTGTTGATCTGGTTTTGCGCGCCCAGCACGCCGGGGCCCAACCGGTTCGGCCCGATGCCGGATGCGATCTCGGATGAAGGCGTTGCCGCCTGGTGAGTGTGCACGCAATCCCGCGTCCGGCGTTGCCGCTGTATCGACTCTACATCTTGCGAGCGATGTACGCGGTGCTCGCCTTCGTCCAGGGCTATTCGACCTGGTCCGCCATCGTGCACCACATCGGTCCGTGGGAGTTTTGGGACGGCATGGGCCACAGCTTCTTCGGCGCGCTGACCGTGCTGAGTCTGATCGGGCTCCGCTATCCCGTCCGCATGATGCCGCTGCTGTTGTACGAGTTCGCCTGGAAGCTGATCTGGACGCTGGCAATCTCTCTTCCGCTGTACCTCGGCCACCGGGTGGACCCCGACACTGCCGACAGCTTCGTTTCCATCTTCCTCGGTGTCGTCATCGTACCGCTGCTTCTTCCGTGGGGTTATATCTGGAAGAACTATGTTACCGCACCGGGCGACCGCTGGCGTTGACGGCCTGCGAGGTGGTTTTCGCCCGGATCGTCTGGCGAATCACGTGAAGCTGTAAGCGATCTTACCGCTCGATTGCGGTCGGCGGGCTACGCTGGCACTATGCATATCAACCCGATCGTTGCCGCCGCGTCGGTTCTCGCTGGACTCGCGCTGGCTGCCCCGGCCGCTGCCGCGAGCGGGCCGATTCTGCCGAGCGTCATCTCCGTCGACACGACGAACCATACTGCGGTGCTCCCACTGTTTCGCGGTGTCGCGCACGGCCGGACGGTCTGGTACATCGTGACCGACGCCTCGGACGCCGCGACGGCGCGCCGACTGCACGTCGTCTTCTCGCCGGATCTCGCCGGCATCGGTGGCGACGCCACCCAGACCGCGACGCGCGCGGGTGGCGAGCTCACCTTCGCCGGCGCGCCCGATTTTTCGCCGACGCGTTCGTACGTGGCTTCCGCGAAAGGCTTCCCGCCGGCGTCCGCGGCGCCCGGCGGTGTTGCGGACGCGGCCTACTCGCCGTTCGTCCGTGTTGCGGGCGAACCCGGCGTGCTCAACGCGCCGATCGTCGCGACCGGCGAGGGGCCCTTCGACGTGGAGCATCACGCCGACACGGAAGATCGCGTGCTCGCGGTCGACACCGCTCACCACACGGTGACGCTCGCGCTGGCGCGCGGTCTCGCGAACGGCACGCCCGTCTACTACATCAGCACCGAAGCCTCCGACCCCGTCGCTGCCGCGGTCGAACGCGCGACCTACGTGCCGCGTCTGCAGCATGCTCAGCGCAGCGCGACCATTCCGATCGGCGTCGTCGCCGACGGCCCGACCAGCGATGCGCAGGGACAGGGTCTGACGTATCTGACGCTGCACACGCCGCTCGACCGCGATGCGACGCTGGCCGGTGCGGCGACGATCGGCTCGCCGTTCAACCTGCTCTCGCTCCTGCCCGACGTTGCGCACCTCTACGAGCGCAACGCCTACTCGCCCCTCTGGGACGCACAGGTCGTCGGCACGCCGCAAGCGACCCGGCTGACGTCCTACGCGGCGTTCGCGGCCCAGCGTCCCGCTGCTGCCGGATTTGTGGTGAACTGCCCGGTCATCTCGTTCGGCGACGAATCGGGCTACTGACCCGGCGCCCTCCGAGGGGCGAGTCATCGTAAGATGTCTCCGCGCCCGGGTGGCTCGCTCTCGGCCGCCGTCCACTCCCGTTCGCTCGACCACGCGCGCGCCGTTGCACGCCGTCTGCGCACCGGGATGGTCCACATCAATGACCAGACGGTCAACGACGATCCGCGCATCCCCTTCGGCGGCGTCGGCGACTCGGGCAATGGCAGCCGCAAGGCGGCCACGCCGCGCTCGACGAGTACACGACCTGGCGCTGGTCGACCGAACGCGCCGAACCGCCCCAGTACCCGTTCTAGAAGACCCGCACAAGCCATATCAGCCCGAGCACGGCCGGTCTCGGGCTTGATATGGCTCCGTGATGAACAGCCTTAGCTTGAAAAGCCTCGCATGCGCGCGATGCAATGATGATGACGATGACGGTGAAAAGCACACCCATCGTGTGGTTGAGGCTTCGAGCCTTGCGATCGATACTTGGGCCGTTTCGGGCAACGGCGTCAGCCGTTCCGATGACGACAGATCTGACGTACGTGAGCGGCCAGCGCTCGTACGTGCGAACGAGCTCATCGAGGCTCGGCGTGTCGATATACTCGTAGGTGCCGAAGGCGCGAAACAGCATGGCGAGCGGGACGAGAAGAAGCGCGGCAAGGAAGTCATCCATCGTACTTCCCGCCTTGTCTACGAACAGAGCGAGGGCAGCGAGAGTCCCCGCAATGATAGGCGCGATCTTCCCCTCAATGCGGTCTAAGCGAGCCCGCTCGCTATCGCGACGCCGCATCGAGATGTCCAGTGCACGGAGCCAGTCGACCTCAGCTCCGTACTCTAGAGGCTCGCTATCGAGCCTTTGAGTACGCGTTGCGCTCTCGCGGACGCCAGCGGCGACGGATGCGCCGGCCCAGCGTAGTAGGCGCTCTAACGGCTCGGCGGTCGCGAACCTTCGCGAAGCGGAACCTGAATCGTCTGAGGCGTCGGCGGCGCCGGCGGAGGAGGAGGCGTTGGCTTCGGCATCTTCGGAACTCTCCCCGTGGTGGTTGGATGAGTGCCCCATCCGTGCACCATAGACAACGTGAATGCCACGAGGGTGGCACGCAAGGTCTAACGACCCGCTAGACGGGCGCGGTGGCCGCGTCCGTCTGGCGCACCTCGTTGATCGCGGCGAGGATGCGTTCCGGCGTCATCGGCAGGTCGTCGAGCCACGCGCCGGTTGCGTCGTAGATGGCGGCGGCGACGGCCGGGGCAAACGGGACCAGCGGCATCTCGGCCATGCCGCGTGCCCCGAAGGCGCCGATCGGATCGCCGAGTTCGAGAATCAGCGGCACGATGTCGGTCGGCATGTCGAGCGCGGTCGGCAAGAGGTAGTTGCTGAAGTGCGGGGTGAGGATCGTACCCTCGCGCACGAGGAAGTTCTCGGTCAGCGCGTAGCCGAGTGCTTGCGCGAGGCAGCCTTCGATCTGCGCCTCGACTTGCTGCACGTTGATCGCCTTGCCGACGTCGTGCGCGCTGATGATCGTGAGCACGCGCGTGACGCCGGTCGTCACGTCGACTTCGACCTCGACGGCTTGCGCCGCGTAGCCGTATGCGTAGCACGGCCGGCCTTGGCCGGTCTCCAGATCCAACGGCGTCGTCGCCGGCGGGCGGAACTGCACGGTCGCTTCGGGCGACTCGCCGCGCTGCCAGGCGTCTTTGGCTGCGAGCGCGGCGTCGTGCACCGCGCGGCCCGCCATCGTCGTCAGGCGCGAGGCCGAGGCGGAGCCGGCGTTCGGCGTTTCCGCCGAGTCGTCGCTGATCAGCGCGACCGCGTCGAGCGTCAGCCCGAGCACTTCGGCGACGATTTGCCGCAGAATGAGATGCACGCCTTGGCCGACGTCGGCGGCGCCGCTACGCACGAGCGCGCGCTCGATACGCGGCCCCTTGGTCATCAGCTCGACGGTCGCCGTCGACTGCTCGGGGAACCCGAACGAATAGCCGACGTTCTTGATCCCGCTCGCGATCCCGATGCCGCGCCGCAAACGGCCGTGTTCGCCGCGCGCGACGCGCGGCAGAAAGCGCGATGCAGCCTCCTGCGCGCACGCATCGAGCACCGGCACCGCGGTGACGCCGGCCGGCAACTCGCAGCCGGTCGGCTCGACGTCACCTTCGCGATAGAGGTTCTTGCGCCGCATCTCGACCGGGTCGAGTTCCAGCGCTTGCGCCAGGCGCGCGATCATCGACTCGGCGGCCCAGTGCGCTTGCGGTGAACCGAAACCGCGGAACGCGCCGCTGGGCACGTTGTTGGTGTAGACGACGATGCCGTCGGTCGCGACGTTGGGGATGCGATACGGCCCGTGGCCGAACACGACCGCGCCCTTGAGCACTTCGACGCTGGTCGAGGCGTAGGCACCACCGTCGGCGAGTTGGCGTGTCTGCGCGGCGAGAACGGTGCCGTCGCGCTTGGCGCCCCAGCGGGCTTCGATGTGGAAGGGATGGCGCTTGTGGTGGCCGATGATCGACTCTTCGCGGTTCCACACGATCGCCGTCGGGCGCTTCGTCTTCCACGTCGCGAGCGCGACCAGGGC
>Ga0181531_10000532_pt1 | contig 25468 bp, 21 predicted proteins | sample PEATcosm2014_Bin_38_FD_119743 | JGI IMG/M metagenome (GOLD analysis project Ga0181531, IMG submission 119743) | Peatland microbial communities from MTU Mesocosm Facility, Houghton, MI, USA - PEATcosm2014_Bin11_10_metaG | ecosystem: Environmental > Terrestrial > Soil > Wetlands > Peat | place...
AGCCGGGGCCGTTATAAGGAAGTCGCAAGAAAGTCATAAAGGATTCTTTTCATAATCCTCACGAGTTCTTTACGTTCTGTTTGCGAACCTAATGTCAATCCGCTACGACCGGACCACCTCGGGGGAGATGTGAGCTCTCATCTCCGGGTATCCATAGGGCCAGGTTGCCGGTGTGGTTCTGGATGCCAGGCCACGAAGTAAGCCGCACTCGACATGTTGCCCCTCTTGACTCCGTTATCGGGGCCGTACTTGATCTGTGTCATTCAATCAATAGACATCCATTCCTAGGAGGAACAGTGCCGATGTATTTGAAACCGAATCGCATACTGCAATCGATGGCCGGAGCAGCCATGGCAATCGCCGTGATGGCCGGCGCACAGACACCGGCTCCAACAACACCTGCAGCTGCGCCAGCAGCCGCTCCGGCCGACCAGGCGCCCGCCGCTCCGACCGCACTCTCCACATTCGTTCTCACGGGTCCGCTGCAATGGCTGCCGCCGGCGACCTTTGATGCCGGACCGTTGGGAAAGCTGTCCGTCAACGGCATCGTGACCGGTTATTCGGTGTTCCAGAACAATTACGTGCCGGGAGACGACAATGCGCAGGCTTCGCTGAGCAATGGACAAGTGTTCATTCAAAAAGCGGACGGGAAGCTTCAGTACTACATCCAGGCGGGCGTCTATACCATGCCCACGCTCAGCGTGCCGTTTGTTGACGCCCAAAACACCGTGAAGAACTTCTATGGGCCTGTTCCGGTCGCTTTCCTGAAGCTGCCGGTCGGAAAGACCACCCAGTTCCTTATCGGCTCTCTGCCTACGCTGATGGGCGCCGAGTCCACCTTTACGTACCAGAACTTCAACATCGAGCGCGGCATCGTTTGGAACCAGGAAAACGCGGTCAATCGCGGCCTTCAGGTGAATCAAACCCTGGGTAAGTACCTGACGGCCTCGTTGAGCTGGAACGACGGTTATTATTCCAACCGCTACTCGTGGCTCTCCGGCTCGCTGACCTATACAAAGGGACCTCATACCCTGGTGTACGACGGGATGGGGAACCTCGGACAGACCGTCTTTCAAACGGCAGCTACGCCGGTGCAGAACAACGGCTACATGCACGCGGTGATCTATACGTACGCCAAGGGTCCATGGCTCGTTTCGCCGTACTTCCAGTACGGCGATTTACCGACCAACACGAAGGTAGGCGTGAGTAAGGGTACGTCCGCAACCGGCGGTGCATTGAATGTCAGCTACGCATTTAAGAGCGGCTTTTCGCTTCCGGCGCGCGTGGAGTATCTCACGAGCTCGGGGAGCTCTTCCGACGGATCGGTCAATATGTTGGGCTTTGGGGCGGGCAGCGCAGGCGTTACTTTTACTGCGACCCCGACCTACCAAAAGGGAGGTATGTACCTCCGCAGCGATCTTGCGTGGGTGCATGCAACGGACTACACATCGGGAAGCGTTTTTGGCAAGAATGGAACGGATGCCGACCAATTCCGGGGCGTGCTTGAGTTCGGCTTCATCTTCGGCAGCAACGTTACGGAGAAATAGCGGAGCCGGTGCATCAGTTCCGCGGAGCGGCGGCAAGCAGATTCGCTGTCAGTGCTTTGCTGCCGCGTGCGCTGAAAACTCAATCGACGACAACCGTGGGATTTACGGCCCTGTCTAGTTCAAAGCGCTAGAAAGGGTTGCGCCGAGGTTCGGCCGGAACGATCGGGGGATGGAGCCGGCCGGATCCTCACACTAAGAGAATTGCAGGCATTGTAGTTTGCGGTCCACAAAAGGCAAAGCTGATTGCAGGTTCTTCATTTCATCTTTATCGCGTCGACTCTAGCATCCACCCTAACTAACGATTGAGGTCAACCGCTTCTGCCCGGATTGGAATATCGATGCGGGCGCATCTCACGAAAATCCCGGAGGCCCGCCGCCGGGGGCAGACCAACTTCGAATTCCAGGAGAATGTCATGGCAGATCAAAACGCACCTCAGATGCAGGCCACCCTGGGCCTAACCGGGCTGACCGCAAACGCAATGGCTCTCATCGCTCCCGGCGCCTTTCTTTGGCTCACCTTCGTCATCCAGGCCGGCACGGGCGTTGCGGGTCAGCCATCTACCGCGCCAGCCATGTGGCTGGGCATCTTCGCCGCGCTGCTGCTCTGTCTCGCCACCGCGGTCGCCTACGCCGAAATCTCCAAGCTCTATCCCGGCACCGGGTCGAGTTACTATTACGCGGAGCAGGCGCTGCTCTCGAAAGACAAAGCCTTCAAGTACGCCCGAGTGGCCAAGTTCATCGTCGGCTGGGGCTCGCACCTCTACTACTGGGTCTATCCGGGCGTGATGGTGGCGGTCACCGGCATCTTCTGCGGCTATGTGGTCGGCTTCCTCTATCCCAACTTCATGAACGGATCGAACCCCGGCCCGGTGTTCATGGCGCTGGTGGCGGTGGTCTTCTCGTTCTTCGTGGCGTGGATTGCCTCCAAGGGCGCCGGCGCCTCGACGGCGGTCAACATCGCGATCAATGTGGTGCAGATCTCCGCGCTGGTGGTCTTCAGCGTCCTGGCGCTCGGCTATCGCGCCAGCCATCCTTCCGGCACCACCGGCCCAACCGCCTACCAATACGACGGCCAAACTCTGGCCACTTACAACTACCAGTTCGCCACGGCCAAGGACGGCTCGACGATGCGAGACGCGAGCGGAACGCCCATGCCCTTGCTGGACTCGGCAGGCAAGCCGGTTCCCTATGTGATCACCTATCCTGAGACGGACGCGACTGGTAACTTCCTCACCCACACCTCCGCGGCTTCGGTAATTGCGCCGCACAAAATAAGTTACATGTTCATTCAGGCCACGGTTGCCATTCTGATCCTGGTCGGCTTTGAATCGGTGACCTCGATGGGAGGCGAGGCAAAGAACCCCACCAAGCATATTCCCATTGCCGTCATCGCCTCGCTGCTGATCCAGGGCCTGGTGTGTTACCTATTTGAGTATTTTGCAGCTAACTACTTCCTTAACTCGGGTTATACGATGCAGAGCGCGGTGAGCTCGGCGGCGCCCATCGGCGACATGATGATCATCGTCGGCGACGCGCTGCTCGGCCAGGGCCACGGCAAGTACTTTATGCTGGCCGAGGCCATCACCGTGTTTCTGGCGCTGATCGGCACAACACTGGCCTGCATGAACACCGGCGCCCGCGTAACGTATGCCATGGGCAAGGACGATGAAGCCCCCGAGCACTTCGGCATTCTTCATGCCGGGTCGCTGTCGCCGCGTAAAGCAATCTGGACGCTGGCGGTCATCTCCGCGGTCATCGGCGTCATCGCCGTGGCCCTGGTCTTCGGCGACGCCAGCGCGCCCGCCGACTCAGCGATCGCCGCGCTGCCCCACAACATCTTCTCCAACTTCGGCTACCCCTCGCACGACACGCTGGCGGCACTGCCTAACTCGCTGCTGACGATCACTCTCACCTCAAACTTCGGCACCTTCATCCTCTACGCGCTCAGTTGCTTCCTCTGCATCGTTGCCTTCCAAGGGCGCCCCGACTACAACGTCGTGATGCACCTGCTCATTCCAGGTTTTGGCCTTCTCGCCAACCTGGTCTGCATGGGCTTTTATTTGGCCGGCCCCATTTTCGGCCTTGGTACCTTCAAGGAGCCGCTGCTGGCGCTGGGCATCTCAGCCGTCTGGGGCATTTACGGAGCCATTTACTTCATTCGAACTTCGAAGGCCAAGGGCAAGGCGGTCTTGCTCGCCACTAAATCGTAGGCTCTTTCAACCATAGATCAACCTAACCGCATCCGCTGGGTGGCATCTGCCCTCAATCTCTTCACGGAGACGAGGAACAGAGAACCACCCAGTGGCCTTTTTGAAGTGGATGTTTCACAATCTCAATGAAGCATCTTCTCCGCAGAAGCGCGGAAGGTACTTAAGGCGGCAGCGTCCATGTTGGATGTACAGTTCGGCCAGGCGACCGATTTCGGCAAGGTTCGCACCAACAATGAAGACGCGATGGGATCGTTCATTCCCGCATCGCGCCACCAGGCCCGTTCCCACGGCTATCTGTTCGCCGTTGCCGACGGAGTAGGTGGTTGCGATCTGGGCGAGGTTGCCTCTGCCAAGGCCATCTCGGTCATGACCGAGGAATTCGCCAAGGCGCAGGACGGAACCATGCTGATCAGCCTGTTGCCGCGCCTGATTCAGCACGCCAATGCCGCCGTGCACGATTGCACCTTGGCGCAGCAGTACCGCGGCAAGAAGATGGCGACGACGCTGGTAGCCTGCGCGATGCGCTACGATCAGGCCATTGTCTCCCATGTGGGCGATTCGCGTTGTTACCTGGTCCGCAACGGACAGGCCAAACAGATCACCGAAGACCACACCTGGGTTGCCCAGCAAAGAAAGCTGGGTTTGATCTCCGCCAGCGAAGTGGCGGAGTCTGAATCGAGGCATGTGCTGATTCGCTCGCTCGGTCCGGAGATGTTTGTCTCCCCGGACACCACCGCTCTAACCTTGCAGGCAGGCGACGTGCTGGTCCTATGCTCGGATGGTCTGCATGACGAAATGAGCGAGCAGACGATCGCTGCCATCGCCTCCCAGAACAAGAATCTCGATGAGGTTGCCCGCGAGCTGGTGCGCCGCGCCGTCGAGATCGACGGCGGCGACAACACCACGGCACAGGTGATCCGCGTTCGCTCTGTCGAGCAGGTCGGCATGTATCGCGGCCGCCCCTACCGGCTGCCCTCCTGAGCCGCGTCCCGAGTTAATTCCGCAGGTGACTTACGGAAGCTTTACGGTTTGGTCGCCTTTTCCCGATACAGTAGATAGGAGAGTTACCTAAAAGGAGTTTGCCGTACGATGGGTTTTCACGATGCCTTAGAAGCCGGTTCGCAGCTCGATTCCTACCGCGTTGAGGCGCCAGTGGCCCGCAGCGGAATGGCTTCTATCTACCGCGCCACCGATCTGCGCGACAATCGCGTGGTCGCCCTGAAGATTCCTCATCCGGACTTGGAAGCCGATCCCATTCTCTTCGACCGTTTTCAGCGCGAGGCGGGCATCGGCGAAAAACTCAACCATCCCAAGGTGATGCGCGTTTTTGGCGGAGAGAAGCGTTCCCGTATTTACATGGTGATGGAGTGGTGCGAGGGCCGTCTGCTGCGCCAGATCATGGACGAGGGCAAGATTCCACAGGACCGCGCCATCCGCATCGCCATTGGCGTTTTGGATGCCCTGGAGTACATCCATGCGAACGGCGTGGTGCACCGCGACCTGAAGCCGGAGAATATCATGGTCGACGCGGAAGACAATATCAAACTTATCGATTTTGGCATCGCCAGCGACTCCACCGCGCGACGGCTCACTTATGCGAACTTTACCGCGACTCTTGGCACACCGAATTACATTTCTCCCGAGCAGGTGAAGGGCAAGCGCGGGGATGGCCGGTCCGACATCTTTTCCGTTGGAGTGATCTTGTATGAAATGCTCTCCGGCAAGCTGCCTTTTTCAGGACCATCGCCCATGGCGGCAATGAACGACCGGCTGCTGAACCATCCCATGCCGCCGAGTGTCGCCGACCCTTCCATCTCTCCTCAGTTGCAGGAAATCCTCTATCGAGCCCTGGAGCGGGATCCGGCAAAGAGGTATCCCAGGGCGCATGCATTTCAGTGGGATCTGGAACACATAGATCAGGTGGGCGTGGAGGATAGAGACGAGTTGCGGAACTGGCAAAAGCGGAAATCTCAACTATCGCGCAAGATTCTGTACTACGGCGCGCTGGCCCTGATTCCAGTGGCGATTTTGCTGCTGATGATGCTGGTCGCCCACCACGGTTAGCCGCACTCTTTCACGCCCGGACTCTGAGAAATCCTCATGGGTTCCTTATGCGTGAAGCCCTACGATTTTGTTGATTACCCCCATGTTTTCCCGCCAAAAGGAGATTCATGACAAAGTACAAATTCGAATACATCTGGCTTGACGGCAAACAACCCGTTCCCGAGCTGCGCGGCAAGACTCTACTCAAATCGTTTGAGAAGCCACCCACCCTTGCCGATATACCGAAATGGGGTTTTGACGGCAGTTCCACCATGCAGGCCGAGGGCAGCAAATCCGATTGCGTGTTAAAGCCTGTAGCTCTTTACCCCGATGCAAGCCGCAAGGACGGGTATATCGTTCTTAGCGAAGTCATGCACCCCGATGGCACGCCGCATAGCACCAACATGCGCGCAACGATCGAAGACGACCCCGACTTATGGGTTGGCCTTGAACAGGAATATTTTCTCTATCAAGATGGGCGCCCCCTCGGCTTCCCGAAGGATGGTCACCCCAGCATCCCCCAAGGCCCTTACTACTGCGGTGTCGGCTATAAATACATGGGGAGCCTGGCGCGCAAGATTGTGGAAGAACATCTGGAACTTTGTCTTGCCGCTGGTATCAATCATGAAGGTATCAACGCCGAGGTCGCCAAAGGTCAGTGGGAATTCCAAATCTTCGCCAAAGGCTCCGCCAAAGCCGCCGATGATACCTGGACCGCGCGCTATCTGATGATGCGCCTCTGTGAGAGGTACGAAGTGGATCTGGTATTGCATTGCAAACCAATCAAAGGCGACTGGAACGGATCGGGGATGCACTGCAACTTCTCGACGAAGTACATCCGAGAAGTAGGCGGAAAGGATTACTTTGACGCTCTCATGAAGGCGTTTGAAAGCCACATCCCCGAGCACATCGCTGTGTATGGCCCGGATAACCATCTGCGCTTGACCGGTCTGCACGAGACACAGGCGATCGACAAGTTCAGTTTCGGTCTCTCCGATCGCGGGGCTTCGATCCGGATGCCGGTCAACTTCGTCAAAGAAGGATTCAAGGGCTATCTGGAAGATCGCCGCCCTAACTCCGAAGGCGATCCCTACCAGATTGTCTCGCGGATTCTGAAGACCATCAATACCGTCCCGAAGCCGTGACGCAATCTATTGATCGCACACTTGGCCAAAGGACGGCTTAGGTTCAACAGGGGGGATAAAGAGGGCGGCGCGGCTCGTGAAAGCCCGCCGCCCTTGGTGTGTTTGCCCCGGTCAGGCCTGGCGCCGCTCACTCTTTTCTGATGGCTCCTTTATACGCGATGTGTTACAAGCTAAAGTACAGGGGATGACGGTATGGGTGAGGGCCGGTTTGGGGCGGGTGCGGGGCACCCGCCTGCGGGCCGCAGTTCCTTCGTCACCGGAGCCCTGAATTCGCGGTCAGGAAAGCTCCAGGTCCACATGAGCGCTGGTCATACAGTGGAAATGGATGCGCTGTTCGGAGACTATCCGCTCGACCAGGCATTCGACGAGATGCGCGAGGCCAACGGGGATTTGCGCCCGCACTACCGCGCGCTGGCCGAAACCTTGGCGCGTCTGCCCCAGGATGAGCTGCAGCGGCGCAAACAGTCCGCGGATCTTTCCTTTCTCACCCAGGGCATCACCTTTACCGTTTATGGCCGCGACGAAGGCACCGAACGGATCTTTCCTTACGATCTGCTTCCGCGGCTCATTACGGGGCAGGAATGGGACCGGATCGAGCGCGGACTGACCCAACGTATCACCGCGCTGAACCTTTTTCTGCGCGATGTCTACTCCGATGCCAAGATCTTGAACGACCGCGTGATCCCGCGCGAGCTGGTGTACAGTTGCAAGCACTACCGCCGCCAGATGCGGGGATTGCAGGTGCCGCGCAACGTGTACATCGCGGTAGTCGGCTCCGATCTGCTGCGGCTGAATACCGGCGAATTTGTGGTGCTGGAAGATAACTTGCGCGTGCCCTCCGGTGTCAGTTACATGCTGACCAATCGCCGGGTGATGAAGCGGACCTTTCCGCAACTCTTCCATAGTTATGGTGTGCGGCCCATCGAGCACTACCCGCAAGTGCTTCTGGCCACGCTGCGTTCGCTCGCCCCAGAGGGCCGGCCGGAGCCGAACATTGTGCTTCTCACGCCGGGAGTCTTCAACTCCGCCTACTTTGAGCACACCTACCTGGCCCGGCAGATGGGCATCGATCTTGTCGAGGGCCGCGACCTGGTGACCCACGACAACATCGTCTACATGCGCACCACCGATGGGCTCAAGCGCGTTGACGTGATCTATCGCCGGGTGGACGACGACTTCAGCGATCCGCTGATTTTCCGCTCGGATTCGTCGCTGGGCTGCGGTGGGCTGTTCAACGCCTATCGCGCCGGCAACGTGACGGTGACCAACGCCTTCGGCACGGGCCTGGCCGACGACAAGGCGGTCTACGCCTATGTGCCGGACATGATCCGCTACTACCTGAACGAGGATGCGATTCTGCCCAATGTCAAGACATTTCTGTTGGGCGAAGAGAAGCAACGCAAGCACGTGTTGGCCAACCTGGACAAGCTGGTGGTGAAGGCGGTGGGCGAGAGCGGAGGCTACGGCATGCTGATCGGCCCACAATCGACGGCCAGCCAGCGCGAGGAATTCGCCCGGCAGATCGAGGCCAACCCGCGCAACTACATTGCCCAGCCAACACTGGACTTTTCCCGTGCTCCGTGCCTCATCGGCAATCGTCTAGAGCCGCGCCACGTGGATTTGCGGCCCTACGTTCTGTGTGGAGACAGCGTCAACATCGTGCCGGGAGGTCTGACCCGCGTAGCTCTGGAGAAGGGTTCGCTGGTGGTGAACTCATCCCAGGGGGGCGGCAGCAAAGATACATGGATTCTGGAGTAAGACGATGCTATCGCGCGTTGCCGACAGTCTCTACTGGATGAGCCGCTACCTCGAGCGGGCGGAGAACACCGTGCGCCAGCTCGACGTGACCATGAGCCTGATGCTCGACACCGGGGGCGCCAGCGCCGAGACGCGGTGGGAGCGGCTGATGGCCTCGCTGGGCAAACCGGACGGCGTCAAGTGGGATGGCGATATGGAGTCGACGGCCCGTGCGCTGGTGTTTGACAGTACCAACCATATCTCAGTGACGTATTGCCTGAATGGAGCGCGGGAGAACGCGCGCCAGGTAAGGGAGGAGATTTCGAGCGAGCAGTGGCAGAGGCTCAACCGGCTCTTCCACCACATGCATTCGCCACACGCGCAGGCCCAGTTCCATTCCAATATCAACGATTCGCTGGCTGGGGTTGTGGATGGCATTCACTTGTTCAAAGGGGTGAGCGACACGACAATGATTCATGGCCAGGGCTGGCAGTTCATCCGCCTGGGCCGCTACCTGGAACGGGCCTACGCCACCGCTACTTTGCTGGAGATTTACCAGCCGGACCTGTTTCAGGAGCAGGAGCGCGATCACTCGGGTTATCAGTACCTCGAACTGGTTGGGCTGCTGCGTTGTTGTACCTCGTTCGAAGCGTACTGCCAGGTCTATACCGCCGACCTTTCTCCCGACCGCATTCTCGAATTCCTTTTGCTCAACCGCGACTTTCCTCACGCCATCCGGTACTGCGTGGACGGCATTCGCGACTCCATCGACAGCATCCAACGCACCGGCGGCCGCCGTTCTCCGGACGAGTTGACGGCGGTCATCGGCCGGCTGCACGCCATGCTTGGCTACACCACGGTTGGGGAGATTCTGGCCGGCGATGCGGCGGCCTTCCTGCACACCATTCGCGAGCAGTGCATGCGCATCCACGACCTCATCTACCGTTACTATGTCCACTACTCGATACAGTCCGCGCTGGCCGCTTAGCGGACACTGGGAACGACGATGAATTTCTATTCCATCCGGCACCTTACCCGCTTCCGCTATTCGGAGGCCATCAGCGAGAGCATCATGGAGACGCGCATGCACCCGCGCTCCGACTCCAACCAGCACTGCCTCACCTTCTCGCTTTCGGTGAGCCCGCGCTGCCGCGTCTTCAGCTATCGCGACCACCTGGGCAACAACGTTCAGCACTTCGACATTCCCGGCGAACACAACCAACTCGTGATCGTGGCTGAGTCGGTTGTGGAGCAACAGGTGCTGCCCGACGTGCCGGCCTTTCTGTCGCCCGACGCCTGGAGCGCACTGGACGATCTGGTGGAGGCTGGAGACTACTGGGAGATGCTGCTGCCGAGCACGTTTGCCGTTGAAACGCCGGCGGTGACCCTGCTGGCTGCGCAGATGGGCGTCACTCGCCGCGACGATCCGCTGATGCTGGTGCAGGAGCTGAATCAGCGGCTCTTCGACTACTTCAAATATGTGCCCCGCTCGACGCGCGTCGACTCGCCGATCGACGAGGCCATCATCAGCGGGGAAGGCGTCTGCCAGGACTTTGCCCACACCATGATCGCCCTGTTGCGCCACGTAGGGATTCCAGCTCGCTATGTCTCCGGCTACCTTTACCGAAGCCGGGAAGACCACGACCGCTCGACGCCTGACGCCACGCATGCATGGGTGGATGTGCTGCTGCCGCATCTGGGCTGGGTGGGCTTCGATCCTACCAACAATCTGGTTGCGCACCACCGGCATATTCGTACGGCCGTGGGCCGAGACTACGCCGATGTGCCACCCACGCACGGCATTTTTCGTGGAAAGACCGACAGCGAGCTCTTTGTGGCCGTGCATGTCGAGGCCGGCGAACAACCGCCTGCCCTGGATCGCAAGCTGCCCATTCCCGAGGACTGGAGTGTGCTGGTCGAGCGCGCCCAACAGCCGCCGGAGCCGACGATTCCCTTCCTTGATTTGCAGCAGATGCAACAGCAACAGCAACAGTAGGGACTAGGGACGTAGGGAATAGGACCTGGTGCCCCAGGTCTCGCTTTTGAGACCTGGGATTCCCTCGTTCCCGATTACCGCGCTCCGCTGGCGATTGGGCCGCTCGGTTGCCCGAGTTTTCCCGATTAACTCAACTGCACCTCAATCTTCACCACCGAAGCGGGCGGGAAGGTGAAGCTCAGCGAACCGGTGCGCAGCCTGACCTCGGCGGTGCGGGTCTTCACCTGATCCGGCTGGTCGAGCGTATTGTGCGCGTGGATGTCGCTCTCCGCCACCATCCAAGCCTTGGCGCTCGCCGCCGTGGCGCCACGCAAAACGATCTCGGTCTCCCGCGGCTGGCTCACATCCGGATTGACCGCGGTCAGGGTCAGCGTCTTGTCCTTCAGCGAGGCCGATCCCTTCAGACCGGAGAAGCTGGCCGGCTTGCCGTCGCGGTCATAGCGGACTTCGGGCGCGGAGAACTCCGCGCGCAGAGCCGTTCCACCCTGATGCGCCGCGTATAACTCGAAGACATTGAAGACCGGGGTAGTGGAGAACTTGTCTCCATGGCTGAGGAAGAGCGAGTTCAGGCAGTTGACCAGTTGCGCGCAGGCGGCCATGCCCACTTTGTCGGCATGGCGGTTGAAGGTGTCGAGCGACAGGCCGGTCATCACAGCGTCGCGCACCGTGATCTGCTGGCCCAGCAACTGCTCGGGCGCGTTCTCGGTGCCGGGCTTGTACCAGGGGCCGTACTCGTCCACGACCAGCTTCACTTTATGGTCCAGGTCGAACTCGCCGAGCGCAGTCCAGTGGTCCAGGATGATGCTCTCGATGCGGTCCGTCTCCTTGCACAGCTCGTACCAGTCGATGGGATCGAACTGGAGGGCATCTCCCTTTTCCGCGACCCAGTCGTCGGTCTTGCCGCGGGAAAGGTTAGTGGCGTAGTGATGCACACTCAGGCCCCAGACGCCGTGCGGGTCGTGGCTGGGCTGGCCGCGGAAGAGCTTGTTGAAGAAACCGCGGGTCCAGGCCTGTTCGTCGCTGTTCGGCCCTGATGCAACCAACCGCAGGTTCACGCCGTAATCCGGCACCCACGTGGTGTAGCGCTTGAATTCGTTCGCGTAGTCCTCGGGGTCGAAGTTGCCGCCGCAGCCCCAACTCTCGTTGCCCACTCCCCAGTAGCGCACGTTGTAGGGTTCGGGCGAACCGTCGGCCTCGCGCGTCTCGGCCAGCGTGGTGGTGCCGCGCGGCGAGTTGCAGTACTCGACCCAGTGGTCGAAGTCCAGCGGCGTCAAACTGCGCACGTTTGCAGCGATGTAGGGCTCGGCCCCGCACAGTTTGCAGAAGCGCACAAAGTCGCTCGTACCGAAGCTGTTAGGCTCGTAGACCTGCGGGATATTCTGCTTTTGCTGGGCGGCGGTGAAGGCCTGGGTCCAGAAGTTGGTGCGCCGCGGGCGCTTGTCCTTTGGTCCGATGCCGTCGCGCCAGTCGTAACTGTCGGCGAAGCAGCCGCCCGGCCAGCGCACCACGGGCGCATGGATCGCGCGCATCTTTTCAATCAGCGCCGAGCGCAGGCCCTTTTGGTTAGGAATCTTCGAGCTCTCGCCCACATAGATTCCGTCGTAGATCACCGAGCCCAGGTGCTCGGTAAAGTGCCCGTAGATCTCTGGCGCGATGACGCCGATGGGTTCGTCCACCAGGACCTCGATGTGGCTGCCTGCCTGCTGAGCCAGCGCCGCGCGCCGGCCGAATACCAGTGCTGCCGCCGTAGAGGCCGCCGCCGCTTTCAGGAAATTCCGCCGTTCCATGTTTTTGCTCCTTGGTGATGAATCGATTTGACTCACTGCCGATTGTTTCGATCGTACTTACGATACGTCTTGCATTGAATTAGTCCTTACCTGGCCGATTCACGATCACGTTCTTTGCCGGTGAAACGTGATGGCGAAAAACATGACGTGTATGCACAAACGGCGGAGATCGTCATAGATGTGGATACCTCCGTCGTAGATCAATCCCCGGTCTCAGGATCGAGACCGAGGCCACCCGCCCTGAGCACTCTAGTGAGGTGTGCGTCCCGCCCCGCTTTTTGTGAGCAACGGATTTATGATTTGATAAAGCCCGTACAGCAGGGGGAGCATGCCGAGGGCAATCCCATAAAGGCGCATCTTGGGGGTTGCCTCGTATGTCGTTCTGTCTTCGGGCTTGACGGCAACATCTCCCTCAAACGACATGCGCTTCGCAAGGCACGAATACAGAACCACTCCGATCCCAAGGACGACGTAAAAAACCTCAGCCGGATGCCCGAAAAGAAAATCAATTAGATTGTCCACAGCAAGCCTCCAATCACCAAGCGCGACAGCCGTCCTGAAAATTCCCGGTCAACACGTAGGCCCCAGCTCGAGCGGAGCCGAATCCTCTCGTCTGCCCATCAGGACCAAAGCCAAATGTCATCCCAAGGCTCGTGGCCTTGCTGCCACTTAAACCAGCCGAGAGAGCAAAGGGAGTATCAGATATGTTTAGGCTCGCGCTTCTAGAAACGCTCGATCCCTTGGCACTAATGTTCCCGGCCAACGGACCAACTTGTCCTGCTCGCAGATTTGCAGAGAACCGTAATCCTTTTGACGTATTGGCATCCCAGCCAATGCGAGCCGGACCTATGTTTGCTCCGAGATTAGTCCCGACTCCACAAGGAACTGGTAGCGCTCGATTGAACGCTATAGAAGTAGTAGCCAGCTGCGGAATGAACTGGTTCTGAATGGACGGTGCGATCTGCCCGTCGGTATCTGGCGGAGTGACCTTCCCCATATCAATGACGCCAGCGCCAGCTTTCGACGAATCATCTTCGTTCGTAAAGTTGTATCCCAGGCTGGAAGCCCCGCTGCTCTTGTCAACGTAGTAGTGTAGACTGCTGGCATCCACTGTCCCATCAACAAACACGCCGCTGTCGTCCTTGCCCCCCTTGTTTTCGCAATCACCGCGAACAATTCTTACATCGACACCTGAACTCGACTGATTGCTCGTGTAGACGCAATCCAGACCATCCGGGTCAGAGAAGATGAGCGGGTTGTTTAGGACGTAAGCATAGCGATTTAGGCTCTGCGGATCACCAGGATCGGCAAAGGCCATTCCCAGAGGGTCGGGGCTCAACCACCGCCCCATGCTGCTTGCGTAGTACCTCGCCCCGAAGTAGTCGTTGCCGGATTCTGTATCGCGTTCTTTGCCGGTAAAATGGTGCCGCGAACAAGACACGGTAGTTGCACAATCGCAGTGCGTCACAAATGTCGACCGCCACCGTAGATCGATCCAGGGTCTCAGAATCCGGACCAAGTGCACCCGCTGGGAAGCATCAGGTTGGTTCAGAAAAGCATCCCCAGCCATCGTTATGGCCTCCTAAAGTATCTGCGACCTCCTGCAAGGAAGTCTCAAACTCTCCGATCTCTCGGTGCAAAGGTGTCATATGCTTGACGACGTTTACATTCCAGGGAAACTCCCTCATCGCTTCAGCAAAATAGACCGATGCTGTAAAACCTTGTGCACGGAAATGCTCTGCAAAGCGTTCAGCCGCACTCTCAATTGGAAATACCACACTAAAATCAATATTTCGCGCCTTAGTGAGGTCATCGCCCTGTTCTTCCAGCCGTCGGAGTACATCGCCGTTATCGTCGTCGGGATAGATCATCTTCTTCCTAAATCCAGGTCCACTGTGGTCGCGGGGTGCCCCATCATTTCGCCTTCTTTCTGGCGAGAGGGTGGGAGACCACAACACTAAACCGGCGGCCCGGTAACTCTTCCTACCCCGCCTTCCGCACCTCAGCCGCAATCCTGCGCAACTCCGGCAACACCCGGCCCAGAGCAACTGGCGCCGCATCGCGCAGGCCCAGAGCAAAGTACACATCGCGATAGTGCCGGTACAACTGTTCGTACACCGCGGCGGCCTTGGGGTCGGGCTCGACCGTGCGCAGAGGCAGGCAGACCGCGGCCTGCGCCTCTTCGATGGCCTTGTACGCCCCGGCCGCAAGCAATGCAAAGATCCCAGAGCCCAGGCTGGTGGGAATGCCCGCCGGCACCAACACCGGCTTGTTGAGCACGTTGGCGTAGACCTGGTTGAGCACTTCGCTCCGCTGCGGAATGCCCCCCGCGTTGATCACCCGGGCAATGGTCACATTGTGTTCGGCCATACGCTCCAGGATGATGCGGGTGTGGAAGGCGGTGCCTTCGATGGCCGCGAACAACTCGTCCTGCGCGGTCTGCACCAGGTTCCAGCCGAGCGTGACGCCGCCCAGTTCGGGGTTCACCAGCACCGTGCGGTCGCCGTTGTCCCAGCTCAGGCGCAGCAGGCCGGTCTGTCCGGCCTTGTAGGCGTCCAGACCCTCGGAGAGCGCGCCGACCGTGGTTCGGGCGCGGCGAGCGATGGCGTCAAAGATGTCCCCCACGGCCGACAATCCGGCCTCGATCCCGGTAAACCCGGGATGCACGCTCCCCGGCACCACGCCGCAGACGCCGGGAACCAGTTCCGCCTCGCGGGCCATGGCGATGATGCAGGTCGAGGTGCCCACCACGTTCACCGCGTCGCCCTCGCGGATATTGGAGCCGATGGCGTCCCAGTGCGCGTCGAATGCGCCCACGGGAATGGGGATTCCGGCGCGCAGACCGAGCGCCTCAGCCCATTTCGGCGTCAAATGACCGGCCAGATGATCGCTGGTCAGGAACTCTCCGCCGATTTTGGCGCGGACACCGGCAAAGAGCGGGTCCACGGCAACCAGAAACTCCTCCGGCGGCAGCCCGCCCCACTTGGGATTCCACATCCATTTGTGGCCCATGGCGCAGACGCTGCGCTTCAACTCGCTCACTGTCGTGATGCCGCTCAACGTGGCCGCCACCATGTCGCAATGCTCAAGAGCGGTGACAAACTGGCCACGCTTTTCCGGGTTGTGCCGGAGCCAGTGGAGCAGTTTGGAAAAGCCCCACTCGTGGGAGTAGACGCCGCCGCACCACTCGATGCCTTCGAAGCCCAACTCGTGCGCCTTCTGCGTAATTTCCTGGGCCTCGGCGAAGGCTCGATGATCGCACCACAGGTAATACTCGTCGAGAGGCTCCAGGCCCTCGCCCACTGGAATCACGCTGGATCCGGTCGTATCCAGGGCGATGGCGGCGACTGCGCTGCCGTCGACGCCGGTGCTCTTGAGCGCATCGCGAGTGGCGGCGGCAAGCGCCGCCATCTGGTCCGCGTGGGATTGGGTGGCAAAATTTGGGTCCTCGCGGCGGCGATGGAGCGGGTAAGAGGCCGAGGCGGTTCCAATCGGGCCCTTGGTGCTGTCGACGAGCGTGACGCGAACGCTGAGCGTGCCAAAGTCGACACCGGCAACGATGCTCATGGGAAAAGTGCCCTCCGGTAAACGCTTTCTGATACGCCAACCAGAGTACACCATTCTCTAGGTGTGTGAGCGGAATTCCATCGCAAATTACCAGTGAAGGGCCGCCTCCGGCCCCTTCGGCAAGCGCCGGGAGGAAGCGGTCTTCCAGTCGGCGTGGGCTTGCCGTCCACCCAGGTTTCCTGCCGCTACTTCTTCGCTCCCGGCAGCATGCTCTTGAACCGGTCCATGAAGCCGGGTTTACCGGCTGGAATAGCTGCCGAAGGCTTTGCCGGGGCTGGGGCAGGTGCAACCGGGGCCGGCACAGGTGCGACCGTGGCCGGCGCGGGTTTGGCCGCGGTTTCCGCAGTGGGGGGCGAGCCCTGCGGTTTGGCATTGCCCTCCGCAGGCTTGGGATTCGCGCTTTTTGGCGACCCGTCCATTACCCTGGCAGCGTCGATAATGGGCGGCGCACCATCGCCGTTCTTGACCAGGATCGAGATTCTCCGATTCGAGGGGTCGGTGGGATTGCTCTTCACCCGCAGAAGCCGGTCGGCGTAGCCGCGCACCTGGGTCACCTGATCGGAACGGACGCCGTCCTGCTGAAGCAGCCGGCGCGCGGAGTTGGCGCGGTCGGCGGAGAGCTCCCAATTGCTGTAATTGGTGTCGGAGGAGTATTGGGTGGCGTCGGTGTGGCCCTCGATAAGGAGGGAATTGGGAAGCGTCTTCAGCTCTGCCGCCAGCAGCGCCAGCAACTGCTGTCCACGGTCGCTCAGCCGCGCGCTGCCGCTCTGGTAAAAGGTGCCGTTCCTGTCCTCGAGCAGCTCGATGCGCAGCCCTTCAGCGGTGATCGTGATCTCAATCTGCTTGGAGAGCTTTTCCAACTCCTTCTGTGCCTTGATCTCTTCCTCGAGCCTCTCTTTCAGCCTCCGCATGTTATCCGAGGTCTTGGTGGTCACCGCGATGCCGTCTCCGGCCATGGTGGTGCCGAGCAAGTTGGCGGTGCCTTTAGGATCGTTGAAGTAACCTGCAACGGCCTTCTTCACTTTCTCGCTGGAGCCCATCAGCCAGAGCACGATAAACAACGCCATCATCGCGGTGACAAAGTCGGCATACGCCACCTTCCAGGCGCCGCCGTGATGGCCGCCGTGGCCGCCATTCTTTTTGATGACGATGATCGGTTGAGTCTTGGCCGCCATGACGTTGTACTCTTCCTGGGAGGGCTCTAGGCCGCCGCTGCCGGCTCCGCAACGCTGGCCGGCTGGTTCTTGCATCGCTTTTCCATTTCGTCGAAGGAGGGCCGCACATGCGCGGGAATCGCGCGCCGCCCCATCTCGATGGCGATCATGGGCGCCGACCCTTTCAGAAACGAGAGCAACAGGACGCGCAGCACGTGCAGGTAGTCGTTGTGGTTGTCGGCGGTCTTGCCCATGTTCGAGCTGAGTGGCCCGGCCACGCCGTAGCAGAGCAGAATGCCCAGAAACGTGCCCACTAGCGCCGCCGCAACCTTGTGTCCGATGGCCTCCGGCGGGCCGCCCAGCGCGCCCATCGTAATCACCACGCCAAGCACCGCGGCCACGATGCCCAGCCCCGGTAGCGCATCCGCCACCGTGGTCAGCGCGTTCACCGGCAGCATCGCACCCGTGTGATGCACCTCCATGTCCAGTTCCATCATCTGGTCCATGTCGAAGGGCTCAACGCCTCCGGTGATGGCCATGCGCAGCGTATCGCAGACAAAATCCCTGGCGTGATGGTCATTGAGAAACAGGGGATACTCCTTGAAGATGGCGCTTTCCGAGGGCTTCTCCACGTCCATCTCCACGCTCAACAACCCCTCTTTGCGCACCTTGTTGAGAAACTGGTACATCATCTTGAGCGTGTCAAGGTAGCGCTCTTTCCCGAGCGGCGAGCCTTTCAGCACACCCATCAATCCGGCGGCGATTCCCTTGAGGATGTGCATGGGATTGGCCACCAAGAGGGTTCCGATGGCCGCGCCCGCAATGATGAGCAGCTCGGCCGGCTGGAGGAGCACCTCGAGGTTGCCCTTCTCCATCAGAAAACCGCCGATGACCGCCGCAAAGACCACGACAATGCCTATGATGGCAAACATGGTTGGCCTCCGGGCGCGGGCGTAATGTGGTTTCCCCCCGCATGGATGCTCGAGACCATTGCTTCCTTTGCGCGTTCGAGCAGTTGCGCCAGCGTTTCGGCCTGATCCGCCTGGGCCGCGCCGATACTCGCGGTCAACGAGACCCGGTCGCCCCACCAGCGGAAGTCGGCCGTTCGCGCCAGCCCGGCCAGCACTTGCGCATGAGCCGCCAGCATCTCCGGGGTGCGTTCGTGCGAGATGACGAGGAACTCGTCCTCGCCCCAGCGCCCTACTTCCTCACCCGGACGCAGCCCATTGGCCAGCGTATGCTCGACCTTTTCCAGCATGGCCTCACAGGCCCGGGCACCGTGGGTCTTGCGCAACTCGTGTGCCTGGTCAACCGTGATCCATAAGACCCCGAAAGGCAGTTGCCCGCGGGCGATGTCCTCAAACTCCGCCTCCAGCCGGTCCTCGAGGTCTGCCTGGCTGGCCTCAACGCCTGCGCTCTCGCCGCAATCTCCATGTGGCAGCGCGTCCAGCCGCTCGGCGGGGTGAAAAACGACTGCGGCGCCGATGCGACCGCCCATCCCGTCGCGCAGCACCAGAACTCGCGCCATCGCCGGCACCTCATGGCCCAGCCGATGGCGGACGTGAACCAGCGAGCCGCGGCCCGGGTGCGACTCCGTGTTGGTCAGACTGGCCCACTGCCGCGCGCCGCCCACGACGAGCGTCTCCAGCACTTCGCGGACAGGCCGCCCCAGGATGGCCCCACCCGGATGCCCGGTGATCGCCACCGCAGCCCGGTTCCAGAACGCCACTTCGCCCTCCAAGCCGGCCAATCCAACACCATCCGGCAGACTGTCCAACGCGGCCTCGAGCAACTCCGTGCGATCGCTCATCCAACCCTCTCCATGCTTTACATCGGCGCGAAGCGGGCCAACTTGACCGCCTTGTCGTGCCGAAGAAGATTGGAATTTGCTCATGAATGCGGCAGACTGTTTGCTTTCATCCTTCCGCTTCTGTTCGTCATCGCGGTCCTCCGCGCAGACTCGGAAGAGCGGCAATCGCGGGAGGTGATTCGATCGGTCATTGAGCCGGTTGCGGTCTCCGGCGACTGGCGAAGCGATCGATCCACCGAAGCCATCTCTGCGCCGGCAATGCCCTCCTGCGGATTGGCCCGTGGCATGAGCGGTACTGCACAGCATTGCGCAGGGAGGATAAGCGAAGCTGTGGATGCTTCAAACGAATCGGTGCGCCACGGGCGAAATCCTCGCGGAACTCAGGCATCCCGGTCCGGGCAACTTAAGGAGAATTGAATGTTATCCAGGAAACCAATTGCCGTTGTTTTCGGATCGCTCGTCGTGCTTGCGCTGTCGCTGCCGCTCACAGCACAGGACGCTACGCAATCCACCACGACGACGACGACGCGAACTCCGGAGACACGGCCGGAAACCCAAACCACCCAGACCAACGAGCGCACCACGAAGTACAAGCACCATCACAGGAAGGTGACGAAGGAGAAGCAAACTACGACCACGACCACGGCCCCTTCCCATGAAGAGCACGAGCACAGCGAAACGACAACCACCACAACGGCTCCGCCGCAGTAACATTGGCAAGCTGACCTGGATGGTCGTGGGTACTCACCCATTCATTGATGAGAGTAGATATTCCCTGATCGACTGGGAATAGAACCGTTCAGGCGGGCTTTGCCGGGCTTTTCGGCTCGGCCGGCCCGCCCGACGGAAGCCGCACGATGAATCGCGTATTGCCCGGTTCGGACTGAACCTCGATGGCGCCGCCAAACTTCTGCGTGACGATGCGGTGGACGATCTCCAGGCCCAGCCCGGTGCCCGAGCCTTGCGGCTTGGTGGTGAAGAACGGCTCGAAGATGCGGGGAAGCGTTTCGGGCGGAATTCCCGTACCGTGATCGGTGATGCTTACGGCCAGCGTGCCCGCGTCCTTCCCTGGATCCATTCCCGTTTCTGTCCAGGTAGCAATCTCAATCTGAGCATTCAAGGGTGACGCATCCACGGCATTGTCGATAAGATTGGTCCACACCTGGCTGAGCGCCGAGCCGCGGGTGTGAATGATGGACGGCGTAGCGGCAAAGCGCTTCTCTACCGTGATCTGCTTGATGCGCAGCTTGTGGCCCAGAATGGTGAGGGTGCTCTGCAGGCTGTCGTGTACGTCAATGTCCTTGGCCGGCGACCGCTCGTCGTAGGCAAATTTCTTGACCGCCATCACCAGGTCGGAGACGCGGGTAATGCTCTCCTCGATGGCGCATACCAGGGATACGCTGGAGACCAGCGCCTCCAGCCAGTTGAGCGCGTCAGAGAAGCTGCCGCCTTCGAAGGCATCCTTGGCGCAATCGAGCTCGTGCTGGCTGAAGCCGATCGCCACCAGCGCCGGTCCGATGGTGAATGCGTTCTCCACGCCGGCCTGTTCCAGCCACTCCGACATGGCCTCTTCTGCATCGGACTGTTCCAGGGAGCTCAATGCCGGGGCATGGCAACTGCGCACGGCGTGCTCCAGCAGGCTGTGCATGCAAGTGAGTTGCAACTGGCTCTTGGGTTTGGAGGCCGAGCGAAGGCTCAAATCCTGGAGCCGCATGAGATTCTCGCGCAGTTGCGAGGCTGCGCGCTTGGCCGCCGTGCCGGGGTTGTTCAACTCGTGCATCAGCCCGGCGGCCATGGTCCCCAACGAGACCAGCTTCTCCCGATGCAGCGCCTCCACCTGGTAGGCCTGCAACCGCTGCGCCATATTGGCCAGCACGACTTTGCGCACGCCGGGGCAGCACGCCAGCAACGACCAGAATCCTTCCGCCGTGAAGCGCACTAGCACCGAGTCGCGCACGGCCGTGACCAAGAATGCCGACTCGGTCCTGCCGGTCAGCAGCGGCGTCTCTCCGGAGCCTTCGCCGGAGCGCGCAAATCCTACCGTTGTCCAAGATCCGTCGGATTCCGGCCGGTCGGCGCGAAGCTCACCGTCCAGCACCAGCCAGTAAGAGAGTTGGCGCTCGCCCGGTTTGACCAGAACGGCGCCGGCTTTCGCTATCACGCGATCCACCCGGTCCACACCGCGCAAGTCTTCTAAGTTGGTCTCGGCAAAAGGGCGGGTTTGGCGAAGGGCTTCGCCTACCTCCCGCAAAGGAATCGATTCAAACTGCAATGGTCGTTCGTCCTGGCCCATCTCCGCTTCCCGGTCCCCCACTTAGAATCCCGCCAAGTACTGATGCGCAAACTGGACTGCGATGGAGCCCTCACCCACGGCCGAGGCCACGCGCTTGATCGAGCCGTGCCGCAAATCACCGGCCACAAACACCCCTGGAACGCTGGACTCGAGCAGAAACGGCTCCCGCTTCTCCCGCCAGGCTTCAGGCAGCTTGCCTTCGGCGCGCAAATCCGGCCCGGCGAGCACAAAACCATTCCCGTCCCGCAGGACGCACGGCGGGAGCCATTGGGTACCCGGCGCCGCGCCAATGAAGACAAACAACGAGGTGGCCGGCTCCAGCCGCTCTCCCAGGGGGCCTTTCAGGCGCACCCTCTCGAGGCGCTCTTCGCCCAGGGCTTCGATGACCTGCGTCCGCGCCTCGACCACTATATTGGATGTGCGCTCGATCTCATCGATCAAGTATTTCGACATTGTGATGGAAAGTCCCTCGCCTCGCACCAGCATGGTGACCTTGAGGGCAAACTTGGCAAAATGGAGCGCGGCCTGCCCCGCGGAGTTTGCCCCGCCAACCACAAAGATCTCTTCTCCTTTGCAGGCAGCGGCTTCCACCAGCGCGGCGCCGTAGTAAATGCCGCGGCCGGCTAGCCGCTCTGCTCCCGGGATGTCGAGCTTGCGGTAGCGCACTCCGGTGGCCAGCAGCACCACATGGCTTGAAACCTCGCGCCCGTCGGCCAGTTGCACAAACCTGTATTGGCCGTCGATCCTCAACCCATTGGCTCGCTGTGTGACAAACTCCGCGCCCAGCCGCGCCGCCTGGGCATGCGCTCGGCGACCCAGGTCCGCCCCGGTAATCCCCGAGGGGAAGCCCAGATAGTTTTCAATTCTCGAAGTGGAGCCAGCCTGCCCCCCAGGTGCCTCGGGCTCGATGACCAGGGTGCGCAGTCCTTCGCTGGCGCCATAAACTGCGGCTGCCAACCCGGCCGGACCGGCACCCAACACCACCATGTCATAGAACTCCTGTGTCGCCTGAACGCTCAGCCCCACCTTGGCCGCGAGCGCCTCCGTTTCCGGGTTCACGAGCAAGGTGCCGTCGGCAAACAGCACGACCGGCAAATTGTCGAGACTCAGCTGCTTCTCCTTGAGCAGCTTCTCGGCCTCCTCGTTGCCGGCAATGTCCAGCCAGCGGTAGGGAACATGGTTGCGAGAAAGAAAGCTGCGCACCTCATGGTCCTTCAGCGACCAGCGGTGCCCGATCACGCGCAGCCCCTCGAAGGGAGGCAGATAGCCGGCCTTCCAGTCCTCCAGCAGATCCGTCAACACGGGGTAGAGCTTCTCTTCCGGCGGATCCCAAGGCTTGTTCAGGTAGTAGTGGATGCGGGCTGCGTTGATGGCCCGGATGGCCGCCTCGGTGTCGGCATAGGCGGTGAGCAGAACCCGCCGCGCATCGGGATACACCTCGCGCGCCCGCACCAGAAAGTCGACGCCAGTCATACCCGGCATGCGCTGGTCGCTTAAAAGCAGCGCCACGGGCTCCTGGCGCGTCTTCAGTTGGGCCAGCGTGTCAAGGGCCGCCTGGCCGCCGGCAGCGCGCATCACGCGGTACGTCACCCCATACTCTCTGCGCAAGTCCTGGACTACCGCTTCCAGGACGCTCACGTCGTCATCCACCGCCAATAAGATTGGCCTCGCCATATAATTCCAGTCTGGGGCCTTTCCGCCCCTGATAACGTTGATCGACTTCACAGCCCCCTCAGCGAATTTTCGTGACGGTAGAGGCTAAGAGGCTGTATCCTGATTTGCAGGAAAACTACTCGGACTTGAAGATTCTCGATCCTGAACCGGTGGCGACCGGTTACAAAAGGAATCCGCGTGCATTCACAGTGTCGCAAATGGGTGCATGCGGAAGATATTGCGCCGTTCTGCCGATAGTACCGGAAGGGCCAGAAAGAAGACCCTGAAATCGGGCCGCGGTCTTCGATTCCACCTCGGGAGAGAATCGAATCCGGCTACAAGTTGTTCAATTGAGAGTTAGCCGCAGATGAGGCGCACATCATGAACAAGATTATCCTGGCCGACTCGCAGGCAATTTTCCGGGCCGGCACCGCCAAAGTGCTGGCGATGGACGACGATTTGCGGATCATTGCTCAATGCTCGGATCTCGAGCGAATGCAGCACGCCATCACCACGTTTCCCGGTTCCATCGTCCTGGTTGCCGTTTCGCTTCGGCCGGACCTGAACCGGCTGCGCGTTCTGCTGGAGACCTCGGGATGCCGGGGTATCGCCATCGCGGAGAACAACGACAATGCGGCGGCCTACCTGCAACAGGGCTTTCGCGGCGTGGTCTTTCGCGGCGTCACCGGTCCGGCCCTTGTGGAGTGCGTGCGCCGCGTTGCCGCCGGCGAAACCTGGTTGCCTCCGCAAGTCATGCAGCAGGACTCTCCCGAGGAGGATATGGTGGGCACGCGCGTTCGCGACCGCCTGACCCCCAAGGAGATGCGCATCGTGGCCCTCATTGTTCAAGGTTGCAAGAACCGCGAGATTGCCAACCGCCTCAAAACCACCGAGCAGGTCATCAAGAACTACCTGCGCTCGATCTACGACAAGACCGGGGTCAGCGACCGCTTGGAATTGGCACTTTTCACCATCCACCACCGGGTGCTGGCTCAGGCCGCGGCCGAAGTGGGCAGCAAGCTGGAGGCCGAGGGGCGGGCCACGCCGATCGCTGTGGCTTAGGTCCCAGTGGTTCCGATCTCGAATTCAAGAGCCGGAATCCAGGAACCTCGGCCGGTTCCGACCGATTTAAGGCACCGTGATGACGACCTTGCCTACCTGCTGGTTTGATTCCAGAAATTCATAAGCCGCCACGGTATCCGCAAGCGCAAAGGTCTTTGCGACTTTGGGCACAAACCGTCCATTGGCCAACCGGTCGTAAACGTACTTCTTTGCCACTTCCGCAACAGGGGGATTCAGTGTGACCTCCATCAAAACGTACCCTCGAATGATCAGGCCGTGCCCCAATGCCTGGAAGAGCGGGAACGGCGTAGGCTGAAGAGATAGCCACCCATACTCGAAGATTATCCCGCCCTGGGCCGCCCCCGCGGCCAACTGCTCAAGAAACGGACCAGCCACGGGATCGAAGGTGAGTCGCGCGCCCTTGCCGCCGGTAATCTCGCGAACCCGCGCCGCATAATCCTCTTCCGCGCTCGCGATGACATGATGTGCGCCCAAGGCCAGCAACTCCGCCTTCTTGGCCGAGGTACGCGTCACGGCGATCGCTGTGGCACCAGCGTCGCGCACGATCTGGATCGCCGCCAACCCGACGCTCGACGACGCAGCGGGAATCGAGACGAAATCACCGGCCTTGACGCCGCCCAGATGCACTAGCGCGCCGTACGCCGTCAGATATTGCATCCAGATGGCCGCCGCCTGGGTTGGCGTGAGATTGGCTGGATACTCGGCCAATGCTCCGGCGGGAACCACAGCCTCTTCTCCCAGGGTTCCGTAGCGAGTCATGGAGAACCCGGGAACCGTGCTTACAGGCTTGCCCAGCCAGCTCTGGTCAACCCCTTCCCCGATTGCGTGCACTACCCCCGCAACCTCATAACCGAGACGAGAGGGGAGTTGCGGCTGCTCCAAATATATACCGTGGTAGAACATAGACTCGGCACGGTTCAAGCCTGCCGCGTGAACGCGGAGCAGTACCTCGCCCTTGCCGGGTTGCTGCGACGGCGCCTCTTCCAGCTTGAGATTCTCCGGACTGCCAAGCTGATGAAATCGAACGATCGTTGGCATTAGAACTCCCTCCCGGCATTGGATGGCATGGAGGAGGAGAAAGATGCGGGAGCGGCATCGTGAGTTCGGCGGGTAAACCCGGGTGCGGGGAACACCGGGTCAAGAATCTCAGCCCCGGGAAATTGTGAACTCACTCCCTACGGCCAGGATTCCGATCAATGAAGCCCGCACGAGCGATCAGCGTGCTTCCGCCACGCTCTTGGCCTGGGTGAACAGGGTCAGATAATCCGGGCCGCCCGCCTTCGAGTCCGTCCCGCTCATATTGAACCCGCCGAAAGGATGGGCGCCGACCATGGCGCCGGTGCATTTGCGGTTGAAGTAGAGGTTGCCGACGTGGAATTCGCGGCGGGCCTGGTCGAGGCTTTCGCGGTCGGCGGTGTAAATGGCGCCGGTGAGGCCGTACTC
>Ga0181531_10000535_pt1 | contig 25436 bp, 16 predicted proteins | sample PEATcosm2014_Bin_38_FD_119743 | JGI IMG/M metagenome (GOLD analysis project Ga0181531, IMG submission 119743) | Peatland microbial communities from MTU Mesocosm Facility, Houghton, MI, USA - PEATcosm2014_Bin11_10_metaG | ecosystem: Environmental > Terrestrial > Soil > Wetlands > Peat | place...
AACCAGATCGCGATCATAGTTCCCTCCCGCGCCAATTACGCCGGGGCTCAGCTTGTGCGCGTCTCCGCGGATTCTACTGCAAGGCGGATAGGTGTCTGATGACTTTCCTCACCGCGACAAATTTGAGTGTAAGGGGAGTGGGGGGGTAAAACTCGTACGTTATTCATTATAATACAGTTAAGTATACGACGGACTTTTACTTTCGTAAGTGTTCATTCTAAAAGGGTTAGAAGACGAATATTGGTAAGTGTTGATTCTATTGGGTTAATCCTCACTGTATGCTGCGCTCATTTTGCGGGTAGGCGGCCGTCGACAACGGACGATTGGGGCCTTGCGATGCGCGCAGGTCGCCGGAGGGAAACTGCGCAGAGCCGTACCTTCATGCGGCGATCGGAATTCGGGTCTAGCAACGAGCCGAATTACATCGAGCGCATTTTCATATAGCGGATAAAGTCCGGGAGCATAGCTACCGCCGCTACTACCACCAGACCCACCACCACGGTACCAACGATCATGCCGGTAGACATTTGTTGCGGCCTCCTGCGAGAGTAAATCACGAAAGGTGTCGATTGGCCATCCAGCAAAATACCTAGGTACGGGGGCCCGGGGCAGGGCGCGCTGCTCGCATTCGCCCGATGGCTGCTGGCGCGGCGGACTAGCTGAATGTGCGGGCCGGAGAAAATATAACCCTCGTTAAGCGTGTTGCCTGACCGTCTTACCCCGACGCCCTATCTCCACGCCCGAACAAAGAAATACCCCGTCATCGCAAACCCCACAACTATCACCAACCCGCGAATCCACGATTGCGGCAACTTCTGCGCATAGTGCGCGCTCGCATACCCGCCCACCGTAGCCCCCACGGTCATCACCACCGCCTGCGGCCAGGCAATGGCCCCCAGCACCACAAACATCACCGTCGCCACGCCATTAATCACCGCGCCCAGCAGCACTTTCAGCGCATTCATCTCGTGAATGTCCGTCATCCCCATCGCCGCCAGCATCGCCAAATTCATAATCCCGATCCCGCCCCCGAAATACCCTCCATAAATCGACACCACAAACTCAAAAATAGATGCCCCCGTCAGCGCCTTCGTCGACGCCTCCTGACCGATCCCCGCCGAAATCTTCCCCGTCAAATGCTTGCCAAACGTAAACAACAGCGTCGCCGCCAGCATCAGCCACGGCAGCACCTGCAAAAACGTCTGCGCCGGCGTCTTGATCAGCAGCAGCGCCCCGCCAATTCCGCCCACTACGCTGGTAGCAATCAGCGGTACCGCCACCCGCCGCGACAATTTCAACCTCTTTCGATAAGCCCCGCCGCTAGCCGTAACCCCAATCCACAAAGCCAGCGTATTGGTAGCATTCGCCGCCACCGGCGCCACGCCGGTAAACAGCAGCGCGGGAAACGCCACAAAACTCCCCCCACCCGCCACCGCATTCAATCCCCCACCCACCGCCGCCGCAAAAAAAAGAAACACCGCGCTATGGTAGCTCACGCCCGAGTTGTACCACGGTTCCCCAATCTCCCTCCACAATCGGCTTTGAAGCGGCCGCCTTCCGAGGCGGGCGCCTTTGCCTTGTAGACTTCATCTCCCGCAGAATGAGCACTTACAAAAAAGTCTGGGGGCACCTAACGCCCAGCGTCTCCTCTAACGCGCCACCCAGCCGCACCTACATCTCGCCGAACACCTCTTGACACCGCCTCGCTCTCGATATATGAACAGGGCGCTTCGACACCCTTACTCACCCAAATCGCTCGCCACCGCCGGTCCTGACTGGCTGCCGCGTGCCTTGGGGTTGACTGGGATTGGGCGCACGAACTCCCTCTCTTCAGGTACAAGGGTGCCAGGTCGCAGCAAGCGGGTTTGCAGCAACGCTAACTTTGGGAGGAAGCATGGCCAGCAGAGTCAACGCAATGGCAGCCGGCACTTCGACGGAGTTCAGCATCCCGAAAGTCATCCTCGCCTCCTCCGTCGGCACCATGATCGAGTGGTACGACTTCTACATCTTCGGCAGCCTCGCGAGCGTTCTGGCGCTGAAGTTCTATCCGACCGGCAACGACACCTTCGCCTACATCGCCTACTTAGCTACCTTCGCTGTCGGCTTCCTGGTCCGCCCGTTCGGCGCGCTCTTCTTCGGCCAGATCGGCGACCGTGTCGGCCGCAAGTACGCGTTTCTGGTCACGTTGATCATCATGGGTGGCGCCACCGCGGCCATCGGCCTACTGCCCACGTTCAAGACGGCTAGCTGGTTCTCGCCCATCACGCTGATCCTCATCCGCGTCCTGCAAGGCCTGGCCCTCGGTGGCGAATACGGCGGTGCCGCGATCTACGTCGCCGAGCATGTGCCAGACAATAAGCGCGGTTTCTACACCAGCTTCATCCAGATCACCGCCACGCTCGGCCTGTTCGTCTCCTTGCTGGCCATCCTGCTCACCCAGCAGTCCATGGATAAAGCGCAATTTGACGCCTGGGGCTGGCGCATCCCCTTCCTCGCTTCCCTGCTGCTCGTCACCATCTCGCTGTACATCCGCCTGAAGATGAAGGAATCGCCCATCTTCACGGAGATCAAAAGCGCCGGCATGACTAGCGCGCAGCCGCTCGTCGATGCCTTCACCAAGTGGCCCAACCTCAAGCGTGTGCTCATCTCGCTCTTCGGCGCCACCGCGGGCCAAGGCGTCATCTGGTACACCGGTCAGTACTACGCGCTGTTCTACTTACAGACCATCCTCAAAGTGCCCGGCAAGACCAGCAACATTATCGTCGCCATCGCCCTGCTGTGCGCCATGCCCTTCTTCGTGCTCTTCGGCTGGCTTTCGGACCAGATCGGCCGCAAATGGCTCATGATGGCGGCGTGCTTATTGGCCATCGTTTCGTACCTCCCGATCTACCACGCCATGCAGCAAGCTGCAGGCAATAACGTCGTCAGCGTGAAGTCCACCAAGAACAAGGTCACTGGCGCCATTGGCCTCATCGCCTCCACCACGGACGCGACCGGAGCCTTGGTCCCGGCAAAGGAAGCGAGCAGCGCCAACGTCAAAGTGCTGGTCGGCCTCGTCTTCATCCAGGTGCTCTTCGTCTGCATGATCTATGGACCCATCGCCGCGTATCTCGTGGAGGCCTTCCCCGCGAAGATCCGCTACACTTCGCTGTCCCTGCCCTATCACATAGGCAACGGCGTCTTTGGCGGCTTATTACCGCTCATTGGCTTATCGTTGTGCGCCCGCAGCGGCAACATCTACGCCGGTCTGTACTACCCGATGGCGGTAGCCGCCGTCACCCTAATCGTAGGCAGCGCCCTGCTTAGGGAAACGCACGGCGTGAAAATCTGGAGCGAAGTCGAAGCCAAATAGCGGCCAGTCGAAACCAAACGAGTAAGACTCTCTTCGTACGAGCACGATAGATCGTGCCCGCTTCTGGCCCGGCTGCGACGTTGTGCACAAGTACGGACGACGCCCGCGAAGCGAAGATGCTTCCTCGCGGATTGACGCGGCATCTTCCGCGGTAGCATCATTCTTGAGGTTCACGCGGGGCGAGCGGGTACTCGTCGACGCGGGTTCTCATACGCGCATAAACCATAATCCTCTAGGGATCAACGGAGCTTCGCCGTGGCCAAAGCACGCCAGAAAACCAAATCCAAGCCGTCCAAGCCGGTGACTCAATCATCCGCAAAACCTAGAGCCAACGCCGGCAATCACACTGACGGTGCGGAAAAACTGACGGACGCGCAGATTGCCGTACATTGGAAAGAGGAAGAACTTTTTCAGCCGAGCGCCAAATTCATCGCACAAGCCAATCTAACAGATCCCGATTTCGTGGCCCGCTTTGACGAAAAGAATTTCCCGGAATGCTTCCGTGCATACGCCGATTTACTCGATTGGGATCAGTACTGGCACACCACGCTCGACACCAGCGACCCGCCGTTCTGGAAATGGTTCGTCGGCGGCAAGCTGAACGCCTGTTACAACTGCGTGGACCGCCACCTCGCGCAGCACAAGAACAAAGCCGCGCTCATCTTCGTGCCGGAACCCGAAAACGAAGCCGCCACGGTCATCACCTACCAGGAACTCTATCGCCGCGTGAACGAAGTTGCCGCCATGCTGCGTGACTTCGCCGGCCTCAAGACGGGCGACCGCGTCACCATTCACATGCCCATGATTCCCGAGCTACCCATCACCATGCTGGCCTGCGCGCGCATCGGCGTGGTGCACTCCGTGGTCTTTGGCGGCTTCAGCGGCGAAGCCTGTGGCTTGCGCGCCGCCGACTCCGGCAGCCGCGTGCTCATCTATGCCGACGGCTACTACCGCAATGGCAAATGGATCGATCACAAAGGCAACGCGGATATCGCGGTCGCGACCGCCAAAAAAGAGGGCCAGACCGTCGACAAAGTGCTGGTGTGGAAGCGGTATCCGGGCAAGTTCAGCTCCGAAGCTCCGATGATTATTGGCCGCGACTTCTTCGTCGACGAAATCCTGAAGGATTACCAAAACCAGATCGTGGAGCCGGTCTCGCAAGACGCGGAAGCTCCGCTCTTCCTGATGTACACCAGCGGCACCACCGGCAAACCCAAAGGCTGCCAGCACCGCACCGGCGGTTACCTCGCTTACGCCACTGGCACTTCCAAGTTCTACCAGGATATTCACCCGGGCGACGTCTACTGGTGCATGGCGGATATCGGCTGGATCACCGGCCATTCGTATATCGTGTACGGCCCGATGGCGCTGGCAGCAACGAGTGTTTTATACGAAGGCGTGCCGCAATTCCCCGATGCCGGCCGACCGTGGCGCATCGCGGAACGCCTCGACGTGAACATCTTCCACACTTCGCCGACGGCGATCCGCATGCTGCGCAAAGCCGGCGGCGAAGAACCCGCCAAGTACAACTACCATTTCAAGCATATGACCACGGTTGGCGAGCCCATCGAGCCGGAAGTCTGGAAGTGGTATTACAACGTGGTGGGCAAAGGCGAAGCCGTTATCGTGGACACCTGGTGGCAGACGGAAACCGGCGGCTTCCTCTGCACCACCAAGCCCGCGCTCGACGCCATGAAACCGGGCAGCGCGGGGCCCGCCGCGCTAGGAATCTATCCAACGATCCTCGATGAAAACAAAAAAGAAGTGAAGCCGGGCGCGGGAGCTGCAGGCAACATTTGCATCCGTAATCCGTGGCCGGGAATCATGCAAACCATCTGGGGCGATCCGCAGCGATTCGTCAAACAATACTACGAAAAATATTGCAAGAATCCTGACAGCAAGGATTGGCACGACTGGCCGTACTACGCAGCGGATGGCGCATTGCTTCCCGCCGACGGCTATTTCCGCATCCTCGGCCGCGTGGATGACGTGATCAACGTTGCGGGCCACCGCCTGGGCACCAAGGAAGTCGAGTCCGCATGCCTGACGGTTCCCGATGTAGCCGAAGCAGCGCTGGTCCCGGTGGTCGATGAGGTAAAGGGCCGCGTCCCGGAAGTCTACGTCTCGCTGAAGCCCGGCATCGCGCCAAGCAAAGCCATCCGCGACAAGATTATTTCCACCATTGAAGTGATGATCGGCAAAATTGCGCGCCCGAAAAAGATTCACATCGTGCCGGACATGCCCAAGACGCGCAGCGGCAAAATCATGCGCCGCGTACTAGCCGCCATCTCCAACAACATGGACACCGGCGACATCACCACGCTGGCCAACCCAGACATCGTGGCGCAGATCCGCGAACTGGTGCAGGGCCGACAGGTGGTCCCCCTCAACGAAGGCCCCGCCGACATCAAACTCTTCGGCGTCGATTCCTAGCGTTTTCGTATTTCCGTACGTAGGAACGCACCATTTGCGTTATCAGGGAGTTAACGGAAGTGTACCGCGCCGCCGCGACCTGCCGAAAGCTTGCAATAATTCGATTTCAATACGAAGCCGGAATTTTGTGCTGCTCACGGCCACCAGTCTCACACGAAACGGAGCGAAATACATCGATGAAAGCGGGTGGAAACCGTACCTACCCCTGGCCGCCGCCGAGTTCGCGGACGATGTTGCCTACGAAGCCTTTGGCGTCACCGAAGAGCATTAGCGTTTTATCGAGGTAATAGAGCGGGTTGTCGATACCGGCAAAGCCCGGACTCATACCGCGCTTGATGACCATCACCGTGCGCGATTTATCCACGTCCAGAATAGGCATGCCAAAGATGGGGCTGGAGGCATCCGTGCGCGCGGCGGGATTGGTGACGTCGTTGGCGCCGATAACCAGCGTCACGTCGGTCTGCGGAAAGTCGCCATTGATTTCGTCCATATCCAGCAGGCGGTCATAGGGAATATCCGCTTCGGCGAGCAGCACGTTCATGTGCCCGGGCATGCGGCCCGCGACGGGATGAATGGCGAACTTCACGTCCACGCCGCGCTTGGACAAGGCATCGAAAAGTTCGCGCACCTTGTGCTGCGCCTGCGCCACGGCCATCCCATAACCCGGCACGATCACGACTTTGTTCGCGGCCGACAGGATGGCGGCGGCTTCTTCCGCGGTGGCGCTGCGCGCTTGCTTGGCTTCACCGGCTTCGCCCGCGGCTGCCTGCACCTGACCGAACGCCCCAAAAATCACGTTGGTGAACGAGCGGTTCATGGCCTTGGACATGATCACCGAGAGGATAAATCCCGAAGAGCCATCCAAAGCGCCGGCGATGATCAGCAGCTTGCTGTTCAGCACGAAGCCCATGGCCGCGGCGGAAAGTCCAGCGTAAGCATTGAGCAACGAAATCACCGTGGGCATATCCGCGCCGCCGATGGGAATGACCATGGAAACGCCGAAGAGCAGCGGGATGCCAACGATGAATGGGAAGAGAAACTTAGCTTCAGGATGAATGACCAGATAAACGGCCAAACCAATGGCGATCGCCAGAAGTGAGAGATTGACGAAGTTCTGTCCTTTATACGTGAGCGGACGCTGCGGCAGAATTTCCTGCAGCTTGCCGGCGGCCATCAAGCTGCCGGTAAACGTGAGTGAGCCGAGGATGACCTCCATGCCCAACACGGCCATGGTGAAGGGCGGCACGTTCGGAGCCTGCAAATAATATTCCGCTGTCCCCACGAGCGTGACGCATAGCGCGCCGAACGCGTGGCTGACGGCGGTCCGCTGCGGCACCGCGGTCATGGCCACCTTACCGAGCGGCACACCGATAATGGTGCCAAGCACCAGCGCAATGGCGATCCATTTGTAATCGACGATGCCGTGATGCAGCAGCGTGCCGCCGATAGCCAGCAGCATGCCGATTTCTCCGGCCAGGATGCCGCGGCGCGCGGTGACCGGCGAACTCATCCAGCGCAGCGACAGAATAAACAGCGCGCTGGCCACCAGGTAAATCACTTCAATCACGATTTGCGGAACGGCAAAGCTTTCGGTCATCAGGCGCGCACGCTCCTAGGATTTGCCGGTGCCGCGGGTGGACTTGAACATTTTGAGCATGCGATCGGTGATCAGGAAGCCGCCGACGATGTTGCTGGTGGCGGCGACGACGGCGATGGTGCCAAGGACGGCGGCCATAGTGGTTTTGTGTTCGCCAGCCAGGACGATGGCGCCGACAACGGCGATAGCGTCGAGGGCGTTGGTGAGGGACATCAGCGGCGTATGCAGCAACGGGGAGACGCGGCGGATGACCTCAAAGCCGATGAAGCCCGCGAGCATGAAGATGAAGAGATTGTCGAGCAGATTGCCGGACATCGTTCCTCCCTGACCGCGCTGCCATCAAAGTGAACACAATTCGTTGATTCCTACGCCTGGGCAAGCTGGGGCGCAGCATGCTGCGCCCCTACAAAGGCTCAGCTCGTCGACGCCGGCACCAACGCTGGTAGTGCGAAAAATTCGCGGACGCGCTGATTCACGATTTCGCCGTCGCGCGTCAAGAGCGTGTCGCGGACAATGTCGTCGTCCAGATTGGCTTGCAGCTTGCCATCCTTCACCAGATGCAGCAGGAACGCGGTGATATTGCGCGCGTACATCTGGCTGGCGTGATAAGGGACACCGCTGGCCACGTTGGTGCGGCCGATGATGGTGACGCCGTGGCGCACCACCGTTTCACCCGGCACCGTGAGTTCACAGTTGCCGCCTCGTTCCGCAGCGATGTCGAGGATCACCGAGCCGGGCGCCATGTGGCGCACCATTTCCTCCGTCACCAACACAGGAGATTTTTTGCCGGGAATCACGGCTGCGGTGATGACCAAATCGCTTTCCGCGACGACGCGCCCAAGCAGTTCGCGCTGCTTGCTATAGAACGAGTCATCCTGCGCGGTGGCATAACCGCGCGCGTCCTGCGCGTTAGCGGCTTCGATGGGCAATTCGACGAAGCGCCCGCCGAGGCTCTGCACCTGCTCCTTGGCGGCGGGGCGCATGTCGTAAGCGGAGGCGACGGCCCCCAGACGCCGCGCGGTGGCAATAGCCTGCAATCCGGCGACCCCCGCGCCAATTACAAAAACGCGCGCGGGTGTAATCGTCCCGCCCGCCGTGGTGAGCATGGGGAACATGCGCGGCAGCGCGTCGGCGCCCATGAGCACCGCTTTGTATCCGCAGATGGTGCCCATGGAGGAGAGCGCGTCCATGCTCTGCGCGCGCGTGGTGCGGGGCATTAATTCCACGGCAAAAGAAGTAACACCCGTCGCGGCGAGCCGTTGCAACACGCCGGGCGCACCAAGCGGCCGCAAAAATCCGATCAATACCTGCCCGCGGCGCAGCAGCGGCAGGTCCGCATCTCCGGTACGATCATTCGAGCCATAGCAGAGCACCTGCACGATGGCGTCGGATTCGGCAAACACTTGCGCGCGAGTGCTCGCGAGCTTCGCGCCCTTTTCGAGATACGGCGCGTCCGGGTAACCGGCAGCGAGACCCGCGCCGGTCTCGAGCAAAACATCCATGCCGGCCTTGGCCAGTAAAGGAATCACCACCGGCACCAGGGCAACGCGACTTTCTCCGGGATAGCTTTCTTTGGGAACTCCGATGATCACGCGATGGTCATCCTCGATGGGCCTGAAGCGTGGCGGCTTTGCGCCGCACGAGAGCATAGCACTGAGCAAACTTCCCGGCTAGCCGAAGAACGTCAAGTCACCTGCGAGGCGCCAAGGATGTCTTTGGTGTGGGAGACAAATTGTTAGGCAGCGCGCTCGGCGGTGCTGGCGGTCCGCATTGCGCTTGCACCGCGGCGGAGAGATCTGCATCGAACTGCGCGCCTGGCCATTGCGCCGCACACACTTGCGAAGCCGTCAAGCCGGCGGCGCCGCGCAAGTCCGCGCCCGAGAGGCTGGCGCCCGTCAGGTCCGCGCCACGCAACAGTGCTTCCGGCGCGCTAACGCTGCGCAGGTCCGCACCCTTCAGGTCCGCGTCGAGCAAGATGGCGCCTTTCATGTATGCGCCGCTAAAATTTGCCCCGGCAGCGTGCGTGGAAGAAAAATCCGTCAGCTCGAGATTGGCGAAGGACAGGACCGCGCGATCGAGGTGCGTATCGCGCAAATCGGCACGCGAAAGATCCGTGCGCAGCAGTTGCGCGTCGCGCAGGTCCGCGGAGTAGAGCGAAGCGCCACCAAGCTTCGCGCTGGAGAGCACGGCACGGCTCAGCACGGAATACGACAGATCGGCGCCATGCAAATCGGTGCCGGTGAAATTCGCCCCGGTGGCGTCGGTGGAGACGAGCACAGCTCCAGCAGCCTGGGCACGGTCCAAAATCACGTCACGCAACACCGCTTCGCGCAGGTTGGCGCCGCGCACGTCGGCTTCCGAAAGATAAGCGCCTTCCAGATCCACGCGCCAAAGCTTGGCGTTGGCGAGAAACGCGCGATAGCCGCGGATGAAGTGCAGGGTCATTTCGTTCAGGTGCGCGCCACGCGTCCCCGCCAGCTCATTCCACTTGCCTGGCGGCGGTGCGGAAAGGCCAGCTTCCGTAAGATCGGCGTACGGCCGGTAACCGACCGACTGAAAGAGTCTCGCGGGCCAGCGGCGGACGCTGGCACGGGAATATTCGGGGGCGACGTCGGAGTCCCCGGGCAAACCCTTTACCACGCCAAGAGAGAGCCCCAGCACCACGCAGCCGGCGACGAGGGCCGCGCGCGTGGTCATCAGCACCAGGCGCACGAGATTTCTGCGCTTGGGAAAGAGAATTTCGCCGGAGCCCAGCACGCGCGTGACGATGGAGGGCAGACAAGTGGCCGCGGCAACGGACACCGTGAAGAGAAACACGTGCAACACCGTGCCGCGCAGATCCTGGCGCACCAGATAGCGCAGCCAGAAAAGAAACAGCGTGATGGGCACGATCCAATAGGCCAGCGCGGTGGCCAACACCGTTTCCAGCACGGCAAAGGGCGAACGCGCGTCGCGCTGCCAGCGGAAATGGCGGCGCGCCACGCCCATCAGGTACCACGGTCCGTCGCGTTCGAGAGTTTGCCCGTCAGGAAAAACCGCCGGCATGGCCGCCATGTTGCCCCACAAGCGCAGCAGCAAAAAGTGGAAGCGGAGATACAAGCCCACGAGCAGAATCGGCGCGCCGAGATAAAAACCAATGATGGGCAGCGCGCGGCCAACGTACGGAATGGGAATCGCCGGGCCATTGATTACCAGGCGCAGGTCCGAAGTGAAGGCGATCAGCAACAGGCACACGGCGCTGATGGATAGCGTCAGAAAATAAAACCAGCGCGCCACTTTGGTAGCCTGTTGGATGGCGCGTGAGCCGTCAAACGTGGCCAGCAGCGTTTCCGGGAGCAGCGCGTCGAAAAGATTCGCGCCGCCGAGGCGGCCAATCCACATGCCCTCCGCGCCGTAGACCGTGGCGCCCATGAGGTTCGCGCCGTGCAGTTCGGTGCCGAGCAGCGTGGCTTCGCGCAAGTCCGCGCGCACCAGGCTGGCGCCGCGCAGATTGGCCATGGACAGGTCCGCACCGGTGAGGCGCGCTTTATCCAGAATGGCGTTTTGCAGATTGACGCCGGTGAGGTCGGCGTTGGCGAGATTGATTCCGGAGAGGTCCGCGCGACGTCCGGATTCGCCTCCGGACTCGACCCAGAGTTTATGCTGGTCCAGAACTTCGGCAAATTCGATGAGCGGGAGTTCGACGGCAACTTCTTCGATGCTGGTGCTGAAGAGTTCTTGCTCAGGCGGCGCGTCCGCCTTAGCAGACTCCGCTACGAGGCCAGCAGCCGATGCGGTTTCTTCCGTCGCGGACAACCCAAGTTCGTCCGCGAAGGCCAGCGCTTCGGCCCTTAGCTCCTGCGCCGCGGTTTCGGCTAAGCCAGCGTCCGCCTTCGCGGCAGGCTTCGCCGCATGCACATCCTGAATTTCGGTTTCCAAAACAATCTCCCCGGTAACGGCCCGCCACGCTCTGTGCGAGAATCGCGATGGCTTCTGCTGGGACACCCATAGTGGGGCATTTGCAAGGCGGAAATCGCCTGCTCTGAAGGACAGGGGCGGCGGGCCGATAACGGCGGCGTGAAAAACTCGCTGCGGTGGACTTGGGGAGTGAGAAACGGTTGCGAGAAAAATTAGAGCCGGGGCGCTTCGCTGAGGGGCCAAGGAACCCCGGCTTATCCTGCCCGCCTCCGCAGTGAGCGAGCAAGAAACTCGTGTGTGGCGCGCTTACTTGTCTTCGTCGCCGCGCAGAAACTCGTAGCGTTCAATGGCCGCAACCACGCCCACCGCGCCTTCATCGCGCGACTCGGTGCGCTGCACGCGCCCGAGGCAACGCACGCGAACAGGGCCAGCCAGGGTAATCTCGTTGGGCAGGGTAAGCAGAATCTCGACGGCCGAGCCTTCCTTTACATCCTTGCTGAGGAAGAAATACACGCCGCGGGAGCTGACGTCGCGGGATTCAGTGCTGGTCTCGCCCACAGCTACTCCCGTAGTCCAGCGGACCGTAAGCGGCAGGCGCATGGAGAAGCGTTGAGTCGTACGTCGTTCGGTGCCAGTCACTGAAAACCTCCGCTTGATTGAATGCAAAGTGTAGCCGGGAGCGGCCCAGGGAACAATAGGACTCGAGATACAAATAAAACGGCGGGCGAGAAAGTACTGTTGTACTAGAACGAGGGGTGTTTGGTAGGACCATGGAGCTAGCGGAGAGGACCTAAATCGGCCTAAATCGGTACCCGGACGGCGCTGGAACGCCGCCCGAGTAGCCCGTTGCTTAATATTAGCGTTTACTTAGGGTGCCCTGTTTAGGGAAGCCTTGTTTAGGGATTGGTCCCGATCGGGGTGCCAATCAGGTCGCCGCTGATGATGATTTCGACCCGGCGATTTCGCTGGCGACCATCTGGAGTGCCGTTATCGGCCACAGGGACGGCCTCGCCCAAGCCAACAGCGCTCATGGAATTAACGGCTAGGCCCTGCTGAGCCAAGTAGTCGCGCACGCTCTCGGCACGCTCTTCGGAGAGCTTCTGGTTGAAATCCTGGCTGCCTGTGGAATCGGTGTGGCCTTCGATGGTCAGTCGCAAGCCCGGGTAGGCCAGCACGATGCCAGAGACCTTCGCCAAGGCTTCGCGCGCCCCGGGCCGCAAGGTGTAGCGGGCGGTGTCAAAGAGCACGTCGCCAACGTTGACGACCAAGCCGCGGGCGGTGTCCCGCGTCTCAAGAATCAGGTTGAATTGCGCCAGCAACTTTGCGCGGAGCTGCTGTTTCTCTTGCTCTGCCTGCGCAGCCTGGGCTTGCGCCTGCGCGGCCTGCTGATTGGCCATGGCTGCTTGCTGGTTCGCAAGAGCCGCCTGCTGGCTGGCAGCATCCGCCTGTTGCGCGGACTGCGCGGCCGCGGCGTTGGCTTGCTGTTCGCGCAGCAACGCGGCTTGGCGTTGCGCGTCCGCTTCGGCGCGGGCTTTGGCCTCGTTGGCGGCCGCTACTTCGGCCTGCATCCTCTGGCGTTCGGCATCCATGCGGCGTTGCGCTTCGTCTTGCTGCGCGGCCTGGGCGCTGGCAGCGGCGTCATTCGCGGCCTGCTGCTGTTGCGCGGTGTATTCGTCCTGGCGGCGCTTGATGGTCAGCGTGCGGGCGTCTTCCGCGGCTTGCACGGCGTCGCGGGCGGCGGTCGCTGCGGACTTACGGTCTCTGCGCATCTCGTAGTCTTCCGCGCGCGTCAGCGAGTTCTGCGCTTTGGCGAGCGAGTCGGCAGCGTAGCGATCCGCGCCATCGGCTTGCGCAATACGCACGGCGTTGCGCGCCTCATACAGGAACAGCGGCACGCGGCCGGTCACCGGATAGGCGGTTAGCTGCAGGCTGTCGTATGCGCCGCGCTGCAACAGATCGAATTTGGCGTCCACCATGGTCACCGTACCCTTGGTGTCGCCGCGCACGACGTTTTCAAGCACCACGAGTTCGCTCGGGTAGGTGACCGCGTAATACGGCTCGGCGGTGACGATCATGGCGAAGGTTTGCAGCTTGGTGGTCACTTCCACCTTCACTTTGCCTTCGTTGTCGAGAAGCAGTTCACCGAGATTGTTCGCGCGGCCCTCCGGAGAAATGGCCCACAGCACATACGTCAGATAGGCCGAACCGATGGAGGTTGCAGGAGACAAATCCTTGAGTTCCAGCTTAATCGCTACGCGTCCATCGCGGGCGTCGACATGCGCTTCTCCTATTGCGCGCGGCATCAGTGAGGTACCCTGAAAATCGATCTTCGTGGAGGTCTTGTCCCGATAGCCGACGGCTTCTGTGGTGCGAGAGGTACTGATATTGATGAGCCCCGCGCCTGCCGGATACTGCGTTTGCGTCGTTTGCCCGAAGGCCAGTGTGGCCAAACCCAAAACTGCAACCTCCGCAAAAACAACTGCCACGGTGATTCTTAGTCGCTTCATTTTTCATAACCTCAGTTTCAGAAATTTTGTGGCTTCGCCAAGGCGTCTTGCCGGTGGACTGTCTGCTCGCGTCCCGAGCATCGCGGCATACTGATACGCCTTCTAAGGTTGGATAGGCTTTCCGGGTGGGAAGATAGGGCTCTACAGGGTTTCCTTTGCATGCCTCAGTGCCGCGATATAGCGATCTGCAGGCAACACTTGGCTTAAAGTTGCTTGCGCAACGCTTCGACAGCAGTGTCGTGCCCTAAACTCGGTGGCAAGCGTCTAATCTCCGGGCTGGTACTCCGTGCCGCAGGAGCCGCCCAACCCCGCCCATGACCTCTTTTTTTCGCTACCTTGGCCATTTGGCCTATCACGCTGGCGTAGCCGGTCTTGTCATCGTCGGCTTTCTCGATTCTTCGTTCCTCATCCTGCCGTTTGGCAACGATTTTTTGCTCATCGCGCTTACCGCGCACCATCACAATATGGCCATTGTTTACGCCCTGTGCGCCACCGTGGGCTCACTGCTCGGCTGCTGGGTGACCATCTGGCTGGGCGGCAAGGGCGAAGCCAGCATACGCAAACGCGTTTCCAGCAAACGTTTAAATTACATTCAGAGCAAAGTGGAAAAACACGCCGGCTGGGCCGTCGCTGCGGCCGCCATCATGCCGCCCCCGTTTCCCTTCACCACCTTCGTGGCCGTGGCCGCGGCATTCGATTACCCGCGCAAAAAACTTTTCGCCGTCATCGGCGTCGCGCGTCTGGCGCGCTTTGCCGTGGAGGGGTATCTGGCCGTGCACTACGGCACGCGCATCCTGCATTTCCTGAATTCCCGCGAATTAAAATACTTCGTCGTTCCCTTCGTGGTGGTGTCCGTCGCCGGCAGCGCCTATTCCATTTACAAATGGATCCGCGGCAGCGCGCCCGCAAAAGGCAAACGCAAGGCGGCCAAAACCGCCAAAGCCGCAAAAGCGGCGTAGCACGGCGCCAAAGTTTTAGGGGATGCGTCTCGTCTCGACTACTGAATGGTGATGCTCACCGGGATGGGGTGCATATTCGAGCCGGTCTGCGCCTGGACCGTGATGCTCGTGGTGCCCGTGGCCACCTCGGTAAACGCGCTCGATGTGGACGCCAAATTGTTGGCGTCGCCGCTATACGTCGCGGTGATCATGGTCGCCCCCAGTGTGCCAAAGTTGAGCTGCACCGGCACGGACCCACTAACCAGCGTGTATGGCCCGTATTGCGCGCTATTGACCGATAGCTGGACGGTCCCGGTAACCGGGTTTGTGGAGCTGACCGTCACCGTGAAAGTATTTGAGGAGCCGGCGGCCACCTTTGGTGTAGCCGTAGACACCGTCGTGGTGGTCGTAGCCTTTTGCGGCGGCGGCGGTGGCGTGTAGCTAGAACCGCCGCTTCCGCAACCCAGCGCCACCAGCGCAAGGCTCGCCAGGCCGGCCCCAATCCCAACGCAAAAAACGTATCGACGCGGTTTGCGCCGGGCGGTCGCAAGCCACCAACACAGGAGCGCACACACCGCGGCCACGCTCAGGGGCCACGGCGTCCGCGGCGGCGTACGCCGCTGGCCCCCACGAAGCGTATCCAGTTGGAACCAGAAGCTCTTGTGTTGCGCGCCTACTACCATCGCCGCCGGCGACGGCCCAATCGACGTCACCATCACCGTGGCCGTCCCAGCTACGCTATTCGCCAGATTCACCGCCGCCGGATTCACCGAACACGTAGAACCCATTGGAAGTCCGCCCGTGTTAGCGCAAGACAGCATCACGGTGCTGCTGAAATTGCTTAGCGGCATAATATTTAACGTGGCCATGCCCGTCTGCCCCGCCAAGATGACGATGGGTGCGGGCGTTGCGACGCTAAAGTCCGGCGTATTCACCTGCTCGTTAATCGAGTTGGAGGTGGCCATGTAAAAATTCGTGTCCCCGCTATACGTTGCCTGCAGGAATTCGGACGCGCTTGGCGTCAGCGTCAGCGTGGCGGTCACTTGCACATTTCCGCTCGCATCGGTACCCACCGTCTGTGTCGTCGCGTTCACGATGCCGAGGTACGTGCCGGTAAAAGTGACCGTGCCGCCGGGCGTGGGACTCTTCACGTTGGTATTGATCACCGCCGTCAGGGTGATGGGGTTACCGTAGAGAACGTTTGAAGCACTACTCGTCAACGTAGCCGTGGTCAAGTAATACGCATCAGCGACAGCCGTCGCCGACGCAGCAGAGTAATTCGTGTCGCCGCTGTATTTCGCAGTGATGTTGTGCATGCCGGAGGTCGCAAACGAGGGAGTAAGCGTCGCGTTCAAGGCGCCGCCGCTATAAAGCGTTCCCGGCACGCCCGAGATACTGACAGTTCCCGGCAGCAACGTGGCGCCATCGTAAAACTCAACCGTCCCCGTGGGTGCAGCGCCATTCACCACCGGCCCCAGCATGTTTGCGAAGAGCGGGGCAGGCTGCCCTACAATAGCGTTGTTCGGCGCATTGAGAACCATCGTTGATGTCGCCGGCGTGACGGTCAAGGGATACGACGCCGCCGTGCTGCTCGTATAACTGCCGTCCCCGCCATACTGCGCATTCAGCATGTGCATGCCGCCGAGCAGCGTGGTGTTCTGGTCCTCCGTGTATCCTGCGCTGTTCAGCCCAAACGTGCCGCCGTCCAGCGGCACGGCCGCGCCCCCGTTTAGCGAGTCCGTAATCGTCACGTTGCCCGTCGGGCAGCTCAACACATTCACGCTGACGCACAACTGCGACGTCGAGCCCGTCGCGTTCGTCACATCCGCGTGCACCAAGTACGGCGAGCCATAGACCAGCGTGCTCGCCGCGCTATTCGTCTCGTGCCCCGTGTTGGGATCGAACGTCGGCACCGTCAAAAATGTCTTGCTCGCTTCCGGCGCCACCGTCACCGTCACGCTCGTAGAATCGCTCGGCGCATTTGTTCCGTCGCCTTCGTAATGCGCCGACACCTTATAACTCGCACCACCCGGCAGCGCGTCCGTGGTGCCCGTGGCCACACCGGCCGCCAGCGCGAACTCCCCCGCCGCCAAATTCCCGCCGCCAGGCGTCGCCGCCACCAGCGCCGCTTGCCCGGACGCCGCCGCCGGGGTGACGCCAATAATCACGCTTACCGACGCCCCATGCGTAATACTCACGGCCTGTCCGCCGTTCAGCGAAAGGGTCGTCGTGGTCGGCACGGAATTGGCGGACTTCCAGTTGTTCACCAGATTCTGCGCATTCACCGAGCCCAACCCGGTGACCAGGTCGTAGCCCGCATTCGCGGTCCACGCCGGGGTCGCGGTCGTTCCCGGCGCCAGCAAAATTCCCACCACGTTCGCCACTTTGCTGCTGCAATCCAGCGTCGCCCCCGCGCACGGCACCGAATTGGTTCCCACACTGCTTCCCGGAAAATAACTATCCCCGCTCACCACATCATTAAACGTGCACGACGACGCCGGACTCATCGCCGCATTGCAATTCAGCAACGGCGTGGTGTTCTGCTGCTGCTTCGCCAGCGCATACAACACATAGTTCGCATTTCCCTGCCGATTCCCAAGGTTCTGCTTAGCCTGCGACTGGTTCACCAGCGCCATGATCCCCGCAAACGATGGCGCCGAAGCCGACGTGCCGCCGACTTCCTGATAGTCAAAGTTGCCGCCATTGAGCACGCAATCCCCGCCCGCGTCCGCCTGGCAAATCAAATAGCCCGTGCCCGTAAACCCGTTGCTCGCCATCAGCGACACATCCGGAATGTCCCGCTTGCCGTCGAGCGGCACACCCATGCCCGACTGCCACAACGGCTTCGTATATTTCGTGCTCGGCCCGCCGCTGCCCGCCACAATGTTGTCCAGATCCCCGCCCGTCTCCGAGCTCCCGCACCCGCCAATCCCCAACTGCGCGCACGAATCGTTCCATGGAATTTCCGGGATATATCCCATCGCCGACGCAAACGTCGTCGGATTATTCGTCGCGCTCCAGAACTGCGACCATTTATTTATCTGATCGAAGTCCGTCCCGCCCACCGCCACGTCAAACGGCGTCGACGCATACCCGCTCACCGCAATCCCCTGCGTCGCCGACTTCGCCGAATCGAAATTATCGCAGCCTGCCGCGCCGCCATCGCCGGACGACAGCAGCACCGTGATCCCCTCCGCCGCCGCCTGCTCCCATATGGTGTTGTAATACGCGTTGTTCGCCGTCCCCAGCGATTGCTCGCAGTTTCCGTAACTCTCGCTGATCACCGCCGCAACGTCGTGGTCCACCGCGTACAACGCCGCCAGATGCACGCCCCCGGTCACTTCCGTCGCCGCGGCTTCCACGTACGTAATCGTCGCGTTCTTGGCCACGGCGCCGGACCACTCAATATCTAGGTCCGCCTCGGTTTCATCCCCCGTAATTCCCGGATCGATTCCATCCGTAATCACGTTCGCACTGGAAAAATTGTTCGATAGCCCGAACAGCGCGCGAAACGCCTGCACGTCCGACACAGTAATGTCCGTCTCGCCCACGATAGCAATGGTCTGCCCGCTCCCATCGATCCCCGCGCTCCACAGCGGAGCCACGTTATAAATAATCCCGAAATCTCCCGGCACCAGCGGATATTGCTGCGAACCGTTCGGCGGCGAATACAGCGGCGCATTTTGCGCTGTGGCCAGCGGCGTCACGATGGGCCGAATCTCCCCGCTATCCTTTAAGCGCTCGAACGTTCCCATCCTGAGCACATGCGACTGCGCCGGAAAATTGTGCAGCGAGACAATCCCCGCCACCACCGGCGCCAGCGCCGCCGGAATCTGCGGGTCGCTCGCGTTGGCAAAATGTTCCACGCCATTCACCAGGTAACGATGCATCTCCGTGCGAAACGCGCTCCGCACCTGGCCCGCGGTTCCGTCAAACTCAATCACCGTACGCCCCGCCGATACCCGGTTGATCTGGAATCCCTGCGCCGCCAGCCACGAAGTGATGGTTTGCACGTCCCCCGCCGCCGGCCCATACTCCGCACCGAACTGAGCCGGCGTTAGCCAAGTATGAAAACTAGCCGAGGATTTATCCTGCTGTTCGCCCATGAATTGCTGCAGCGCCGCTTCCTGCGGCGCGCTGCGTTGCAAAAGCAGCAGCATGCGGTGCAGCGGTTGCGCGTCCGCCACCGCTCCCTGGTCAAACTCCGCCCGCGCCAGGGGATTCACGTTGCCGTGCAGCACCACCACTTGATTGGGATTAATCGCTTGCGTGATTTGCGGAATCGCCGGAGGGATAGGCCCCGCCGAGTTGCTTGCCGGGTTCGACGACGCACTGGCCGTCGGCGCCGCGTCCTGCGAACTCGCGGAGGTCAGCGAAGTGGGATGGTAGGCGCCGCCACTCTGCGCCCGCAACGTCGCAGCACACAACAACGCACCAATCATACCGACATGAATCGCGAGGACTGCCAGGGGACTTCGGCTTCGCATGCATCCGTCCAAATACGGAATTTCGCCGCTACGCCGCGCACAGCTACCAGCGCCGACCCAACGCTAGTTCGCCATCCAAGCGTGTCAATCCAGAGGACACACGGCGGAGTACGTGGCCGGGTCACCCCGCTCTGAAATTTGCACGGAGTGTACCACGAACAGGTAACGCGGAGGATACTACCCAAAACTCCGATTCTTAGATGCCAAACTAGCCGGTGGGCGCGGTTTGGCGCACCGCCGTGCCCCGGCGAATACTGCTCCGGTTAGAACGAAAGCTTCAGCGCCAATTGCACGATGCGCCCCGGCTGCGCCGCCTCAATCACTCCGAAGTTTGGCGAACTAATATCGTTGTCCGGCAGCTCGAAGTTCACGTTGTTAAAAATATTGAACAGCTCCGCGCGAAATTGCAGCTTCAGGTTCTCGTGGATGGCAACTGTCTTCAGCGCTGAAAAATCCCATTGCTGAAACGCCGGGCCTCTCAACGTGTTACGGCCCACGTTTCCGAATTGCCCCTGCTGCGCCTGCTGGAACGCCGCAGTGTTGAACCAGCACAGCGGCGTGCGTACCGGCGCGGTCGTGCCGTTTTGCAACGCGCACGTCCCCGTGTTCGGATCGCCCACCTGATTCGGCCGGCTGCTGAAAAACCCGGAAATTTCCGGCGCGCTGCCCTGCTCCGATGGGTCGCTCGAATCATAAACCGTGAACGGCGTATTGCTCATCAGGGTGGTGATGCCATTCACCTGCCAATTCCCCAGGACGTGCCCGTACCAGTTCTGCGCGTGAGCGAACCACGGCAGATTCCACTGGTAGCTGGCCACGAAGCGGTGCCGCGCGTCAAACATCGATCGCCCATATTCCGACTTCACGTCGAACGGGTTCTGCGCCAGATCGTTTTCTCCCGCAACGCTCTGCGAAGCCGAACCGGTGATGTTGAACGTCGAAGCATCATCCAGCGTTTTTGAAAACGTGTAGGAAATCAGCGCGGAAACCCCGTGGCTGAAGCGCTTGCGCAAACTAGCCTGCAGCGCGTGGTACGTCGAATCCGCGATCCCCGCTATCTCGCCCACCGACGAAAACGTGCATGGCGTCGTCCCCGTCAGCGTACAGCCCGAATATATCCGGCGCTCGTCCGCGTTGCCCTGCGTCGAGTTTCCCGCCACAAACACCGCCGGATTCGCCTCAATGAATCTTGGCAGCTTCGTCCCCTTCGTCCCGATATATCCCACCTGCAACAGCCAGTCTCGCCCAAAGGAATGCTCGACGTTCAGGTTCCAGTCTTGCGCATACGGCAAGCGCAATCCTGGGGCCAGCGTCAACAACGTCATGGGCTGCGCAAAACTCCCGTTAAACGGATTCTGCCCGTTGTAGGGATCCGCGAAATTCGGAATACTGATTTGCGGCGTCTGCAGATACGGCGGCGCGCTGATCGGATCCTGCAGCGGCCCGCCCTGGCCCGTGTAATACGGGTCGAAGAAAATTCCATACGCCGCCGTCACCAAAAAGCTCCCGCGGCCATCCACGTCCCACGCCACGCCCACGCGCGGCGCCACCGCATCGCGTTCCGTCGGAATCAACCCGTCCGGCACGCCTTTGTCCCCGGGATACAACAAGCCCGTCGGCGCCGTCGGAAATACCGTGGACTGCACTCCCGGCTCCCACAAATTCTGCTGGTTGTGAATTTCCGTATATGGTGACGGCACCTCGTAGCGCAGCCCGTAATTTAGCGTCAGCCGCCGCGTGATTTTCCAGGTGTCCTGCGCGTACAAGTTCCAGTCATGTCCGCGCAATCCGCGATAAAAATTTCCGCCGCCCTGCAGGAAGAACACCGGCTGCCCAAAGAGAAAACTCGCAAACGGATTGTTCACCGGGAACGTCGAAAAAACGAAAAAACCGTTGGTGGCAATGCCCTGCAGCACGTTGATCTGGTCGTAGGTAAATCCCCCGCCAAACTTGAATTCGTGCTTCCCACGTACCCAGGTCAGCGAACCGGAAAAATCATACGAGTTCTGGTACGTATTCCGTGGCCCAGTGATAGGGTCGCCGATCGACGCGTACCCGCCCACTTGAACAAACGGAGGCCCGATCGCCGAATCTAGCGTCGGTGCGTAACCGAACCCCAGGCTCGCTGGCGTGGTGTGGTTCACATGCTCGTCCAGCAGGAATTTGTTTCGCAGGTAAGAAAATCGCAAAATGCCCAGCACCGAGGGACTAAATGTGTGCGTCTCTTGCGCCACGAAATTCTGGTCCCGCTGATTTTCTCCTACGGGGAATCCCGGAACATTCGCGCCCGCCGTCGATAGCGGATCCGTCTGGCTCCGTTGCCCTAAGCTATAACGGAAATTCAGCGTATCCGACTCCGTCAATAATTGGTCCACGCGCACTCCGAATTGATCTGTGCCCCCGGTCAGTAATTGCGTCCCTTCATAAGTAAACGCTCCGTCGTTCGCCAAGGGATAAAACGGCAGCAGGTTCTGCGCAATCGGATTAATGAACGGCAGTTGATTGAACGGAATCGGTTGCCCGGTGAATTCGTTAATCAGCTGCCCGTTGCCCATCGCGCTCCCGACGCAGATCCCCTGCGCGTTCTCTGTACCGCCGTTGGCCGCGCACAAGTCCTCGAAGTTTCCCGTACGCTCCGCGTTCGAAGGCACCGTCGTCAGCGTCGTCTCTCCTTGCCGGTTGCGCAGCCCCTCGTAGTACCCGAACACAAACGTTTTGTCTTTCCGGATCGGCCCGCCAAACGTTCCACCGAACTGGTTCCTCTTCAGCGGCTCCACGCTGTCCGCAAAAAAACTTTTTGCGTCCAGCGCGTTGTTGCGCAGGAATTCCCACGCCGACCCGTGAAAGGTATTTGTGCCGGAGCGCGTAATGATGTTCGTCGTTGATCCGGTGCTGTGACCAAATTCCGCGTTCGCCGTGTGCGTCAGTATGCGAAACTCCGCGATCGCGTCCACCGGCGGCTCCAGCACAAATCCGCCATCCACGGTATTAAAATTGTTTGCCCCATCGATCAGAAAATTGTTCGATTCCGGCCTTTGCCCATTCACGGCATACGCTTGCCCCTCTCGCAGTGTGCCTCCAGCATGCTGCAGCCCCGGAGTGATCGGCACTACGCCGGGTTCCAGCAAGCCTAGCTGCGTAAAGTGCCGCTCATTCAGCGGCAAGTCCAGCACTTCGCGCTCGCCGATGGTCTGCCCCAGATTCGTCGCGGTCGTATCAATTACGCTGGCATCGGCCTGCACTTCCACTTGCTGGGCCGCCGTCCCCACCGCCAGATGAATCGCCACCGTCGCCGTCTGGTTCACATCCAGCGAAATCCCTTCCTGCACATACTTCTTGAAGCCCTTAGCCTCCGCTTCCAACCGATAATGCCCCACCGGCAATTCCAGCAGCACATAAGCGCCTTGCGCGTCGCTAACCGCCGTCCGCTGCAATCCCGTCTCGCTTTGCGTCGCCACCAACGTCGCCGCGGACACCACTCCGCCGCTGGCGTCCACCACCGTCCCGCGAACACTCGCCGAAATCTCTTGCGCCGTACCCTTCCCGGCGCACAGCGTAACCACCAGCCCCACGCAAGCAGCTCCCGCACAAACCATCCTCACCAGCATCTTCATGCGCTTCTCCCTTTCCACTCGGCAAAACTTTTCTTTCGACAAAAAACTGCATGCAACGAAACTTCGCGAGCGCGCATTTCTTACCGTGCGGGCTCGCCAATATTCAGCCAATTCCCATTTCCTTCCATGCGGCGGATTCGCACTGCACCCATCGGTCCGCGCTCCGCCAGTACTCAGCTACCCGCCACCATCACGCAGCGCGACCAACTCGTGCGGACACACCTCCGCCCACGCAAGCTTCCGCCGCACTGGCCTTTGTTTTAAGTTTCGTACGCGCGAACGCACCCCTGCGCCGGCAAGAAAAAACCCCAAATCAAATTATCCGGAGAATCTAGCGGCGCAAGAAACCACAAGCAATACTGCAAATCGACTATGTTCAGATTTTATTGCGGCCCGTCACATGGGGTTGCGTGGAAAACTTGATCGCGCGTGCGGCCTAGCTGCTCGACGGTTTCCGATTTCAAACGGAACTCGGCTGACGATCTGCGGATTGGAGCACCGTAGGCGCGCCAGACGTTAGCCCAGGTCGCAAGGCCTGGAAACCTGCCGCGACACATAGGAGCGACGTAGGTGCGGCACAACACTGGGGAGAGGGCTGGTCTCGGCGATGACCATCATCGCCCATGCGATTCCTTGACTCTGTTCTCTTTCAGGTGCTGACTAGTTTCCGCGTCACTCTGGATATCGTCCAACGTATAATCGAACGGCACTCCAGCCCGCATCGTAAACACCTCGACTTCTTCTCCGGTCTCAAGTCCCAGCATCCGACGTACTTGCGAGCGGCTCAATACTCGCCTTCGGTAACCCTCTATCGCCAACGTCTCCAGCGCATCCCCGGGCGAATCACCCCATTGCTTTTCCAGGTGGTCCTCAATGTCCTCGGATATTTCAATTTCGCGGCCACGTGATTTGTCCGAAGGCGCGCTCCGTTTTGTCCGCCACCAATCTCGCCTTCAATACACAAGAACGCCGGGCACCGGTCAATGGATTCACCGTGGCAGCAGCGGGTAAAAACAACTCGTAAAAGCTGAATTCTGAATAACTACGTGTGGTCGATCAAGCGGTGATGAATCGCGTACAGCGCCAATTCCAAACGGTCCGACACGCCCAGCTTATCGAAAATATTGTGCAGGTGATTCTTCACCGTTTGCTCGGAGATGAACAGCTTCTCGCCGATCTCCTTGTTGCGAAATCCCTGCGCCACCAGTTGCACGATCTCTTTTTCGCGGTCGCTCAGCAGCGGCTTCTCGCGCCGCGGGCCGCTTTCCGAAGACTTTGAAAACGCCTTCATCACTTCCGCGGTCATGCGGTTATCCAGCCAAATCTCTCCCGCAAACACGCGCTGAATGCTCTTCACCAGCAAATCCGTCGCGGACTGTTTTAACACCACGCCGCGCGCCCCCAGGCGCATCGCCCGCACCACGTCGCGGTCGTCCTCCGCCGCCGTCAGCACGATCACCCGCGTCGGCAGCGTATCGAAATTCACTTCTTCCAGCACCGCCAGGCCGTCCTTGTCCGGCATGCGCAAATCCAATAGCAAAATATCCGGCTTCAGCTTGGCCAGCAGCTTGATGCACTCCGTGCCGTTCTGCGCTTCTCCAACGATGGTCATTTCTTCGTCGGATTCCAGCATCTTGCGCAATCCGTCGCGGAAAATGGCATGGTCGTCCGCCAGCAGCACGCGAATTTGTTGTTTGGTTTTGGCCATGGTCAGGCGAGCGGTATTTCGATAGTCAGACGCGCACCATGGCCCGGGTTGGATTCAATCGTCAACACGCCCCCCACGGTTCGCGTTCTCTCTTTGATAGAAATCGGTCCCAATCGCAAGCGGTCCAATTCATCCCCAGTAAATTTGCCCGCAAAGCTGAAGCCTTCGCCGTTGTCGTCCACCACCAGCGTCAACCGGCTATCATCCTGCGTCAGTTTTACCACGACATGGGAAGCCTTCGCATGCTTTTTTATGTTGTTGAGTGCTTCTCGGTAAATCTGGAACAGTTCCCGGCAGATGCGGTCCGGGGACTGCAATTCCGCCGAATCGATCAATAAATCGAGCGCCAGCGATGATTCATTGCGAAAACGCTCGGCGAACCCGCGCATCAGGTCCACCAAATCGGCGCTTTGCACGCGCAGGGGCCGCAGGTCGGTGACCATGTGGCGCAGCTCCGCGCCCTCGTTGCGTACCGTCTGCTGCAGGTTGGCCAACCCGCTAATGGCCTGGTCTGGCGTGGTCGGCACTCGCCGCCGCAATACGTCCAGTTGAATTTCCACGCTCAGCAGCGTCTGCAGGATGCCATCATGCAAGTCGCGCGAAATGCGGCTGCGCTCGGATTCAATAGCCCGCGCCCGCAGGTGCCGCAGCAGAAAAATATTCTCCAGCGATGGACTGATGTGCTGCGCGATGCGTTCGAGCCACGCCAAATCGGACTTTTGAAAGGGCCGCTGGCCTTTGCGCCCGTTCAGCAGGAAAAAGCGCCCCACTGGCGCGCCCGCCTGGTCAAACGCCACGGTCATCAGCGAGCGAATCTTCAGCTCCGTCTGCGTCGGGCCAGGGATGCGCGGCAGATTCTTCAGCGGGCGGCCATCGCGGCGGTCCCAGCCAAACCCGGAGCCC